>Ga0265293_10000154_pt1 | contig 168677 bp, 141 predicted proteins | sample Munlanlewell138R_FD_192505 | JGI IMG/M metagenome (GOLD analysis project Ga0265293, IMG submission 192505) | Leachate microbial communities from a municipal landfill in Southern Ontario, Canada - Leachate well 138R | ecosystem: Engineered > Solid waste > Landfill > Unclassified | place... | reverse complement strand
GATAGAAATTAAAAATCCAATTACTAATGAAACTATAAAAAAAACTATTCTCTTGACAGATGAGCATCGTCAAATTCAATCTTTATTCAATTTTTGATTTTGGGTGTCCCAGTGCGGAAGTCAGGAAAAATACGCACATTCGCTTTCTTTAAAAAATTCTTTACCACTTAATCTAATTCACACTTTAATAATGGTGTAGATTGTAATTAGAAGGCACCATACTTAATGCCCAATAGTTTGCTTATATTATAGATTAACATTGAACGATTTTTGGTTATAATCTCTTTCAATAGAGCAATAGAGAGTATAAAATATAAATACATGCACAACTTCAAGGAATTTTTACAGAACCGTTTACAACAACCATTGCCAGGTAAAATAGCTCAAGATATTATGCAGCCAATGCCTGCAAATGGTCGCCGCACCGCAATTAGCTACAATCCTAATAATAAAGGAATTAGGAATAGTAGTGTTCTGGTGCCAATTATTGCGTGGAATGGCACAATGGAAGTGGTTTTAACACTAAGAACTATGGGTATTAGGCATGGAGGGCAGATTTGTTTCCCTGGCGGGGGCACAGAAGGTAGCGAGACTATCGAAGAAACTGCACTACGTGAAGCCCACGAAGAAATCGGGCTGATTGAAAGCTCTGTTAAAATTGCTGGTTCTTTAAGTCCTTTGTATATCAACCATTCTGAAAATATGGTACGTCCAATTGTTGGCTTTATCGAAAAAGAACAAAAATTCACTGCCAATCCAAATGAAGTGGAAGAGATTTTTACAGTTCCATTTTCAGAGCTTATAGAAAAGAAAAATCATATTCGTCAAGAATGGAAGTTACGTGATGTCCCTTACAATGTTCCTTTTTGGGATGTCCACCACGTACCACTTTGGGGCGCCACCGCAATGATGATGAGTGAACTGATGGAACTCTACAAAGAGTTTTTAGTTAGCTCTGAAGTGAATAAGTTGTAGTTTTCTGGCTGATTTAGATTTGATTTTTTAATTAAAACCCACAAAAACTATTTGGGTTATACTTCCCGAAGCCTCGGGATGAAGGACCTATAAGAATAACCTTCGGCCTAATAAAATTTCTAGTATAGCCACTTATTTTAAGACCTACAAAACAAGATAAGTAGAGTTAATGCATGGATAATCTCTAATTACAGAGGAGATTAATCATTAATCATTGGTAACAGAAAGTATTCAATATGATTGCTTTTAAATGAATGTAAAGATCCTTCGGAGGTATCCTCAGGATGACCCAGTTTTTAATAAAAAAAGAAGCCGTTATCGAATTACCTGACATCTACAAGGAAGGCCTTCTAAAGAAAACTTGTCTATGATTCATCTATAATCTACACGCCCACAATTTGCCTTCAAGCATCTAATTCATCCACTAAACTCGCGGCATCTTTGCCTAGCTGCATTCCTAGTGCTACACCCATTCCGCTTAGGCCAGCAACCAACAAGCCGCATTTCCCTACTTGTTTTAGGTACGGTGATTTAGTTTCAGTAAAACCCATTATTCCTGACCACTCCCGTTCAATTTTCCATCCTGTGGGCAGCCCTAGCACATCATTCGCAAAGTCGACAAGATAGTTTTTTATGGATTCATTAATTCCGAATTCGCTTGTTTCTTCTGTCAATAAATCTATATTTCTGCCACCGCCAAGCAGTATTTTATCTTCGCCCAAACTTCTGTAATACACGTAGCCTTTATTGAAATGAAAAGTTCCTTTCCATAATAAAGTATCCATAGCACTTGTTACAATTACATAGCCACGACCAGGTTTTATACTGTTATCTGTATATAATCCTTTTGTAAATGCATTGGTAGCGAGCACTACTTTCGTAGCTTTAAACGAAATATTCTCATCTATAAAAATCACTCCAGAATCTAGATCTACATCCTTTACCAAGCTGTTCCATCTAAATTCTACGCCAGCATCAATATTCATTTGATGCAAGCGACCTATCAACTTCCCTGGATGGAGCATTCCTTCAACTTTATTGAAAATGGCTGGGTAGTTATTGTAGGTGCCAACTTTGTACATCTCCTCAATACCTAAAAGTTCTTCCATCCATTGATTAAATTTTGGCACTTGGGCAGCACAAAGCTCGTACTCATATTCATCTGTAAATATCTCCCAGCCTCCACAATCTTCATAGTTAATGGCTTCATCCCCTAAAGTCTTTCTCAATAAATTTAGCCCATTAAACCGAGCTACAATTCTATTCTTAACTGCCGTTTCACTTTCGATTTCTAAATCTGCAATGTGCTCGCCTATAGTTCCAATGCAAGCAAAACCAGCATTTCTGGTACTTGCCCCAATGGGAAATGCCCCTCTATCTACAACCAAAACTTTTGCGGCTGGATGTTCTTTTTTATAGAAATAGGCGGTTGATTGACCTACAATTCCAGCTCCTACAACAATCATGTCGTACTGTGTTGAATAAAGCACATCTTCCCAATAAGAATAATCCATCTGTTGTTATTTTGAAGTTAGATTCCGGATAGTATCAGCAATTTGTTCTTTTTCCCAAAGCCCAAGTTTCTTTACGGGATAACCTTCTACCCAATCGTTGATGTAAAGCTTAGGTTCAGGAAAGTTAAACGGCGGTAGAGTTAAATTTAAAAAACGATGTGCCCCTGTAGCAATATTTCTATTTTCTTCACTTTCTGTATAAGAAGTTGTGAGTAAATATGGGATATCACTTTCTAAATAATGGTTGAGGGTCTTGATAATATCTTTGTTCGAAAAGTGTATCAAGCAATCCCGACACAGCCATAAGTCGGCACTAGGAAGTTCATCTTCGGTTACATCCAGATGAATAAAAGAGACGTTTTCTTTTGCTAGATTTTCATTATGCTGTTTAATTAAACTAGGTACAATGTCACCGCCAATATATTTGAATGTGGGCTTATCTAATAAATGCTTAAACCAGTTTAAATCACCACAGGGAGCGTCTAGCACAGACTCTATCTTCAATTCTTGAAATAGCTCTGGCAGCCGTTCACGAAGTGCCTCAGTGTATGATAACGTAGAGCCATACCCCGATCCACTTTCTTCATCTCCCCAATTGTTCACTTTATAATAATCTGAGAAAAGCTGCTCTTTACCCTTAAATACACCATAATAGATTCTCAGTTTAGCATTTCTATACACGCTAAAAATCCAGTTACTTCCGGGCAAACCAGATACTAGTTTCTTAAAGAATGCTTTCATTTCCCTAGCTTACTAAATACCAATGAGGCCATCAATGGGGCCGCGATTTTAAAAAATCCGTCATCTACATTGTATTTAGGATGATGCCAAACATAAGTTGATTCCGACTGTTCACTCCCACTTCCCACAAAGAAAAAAGCCCCAGGAAAATGTTGTTGATAGAAGGCAAAATCTTCGCCAGCCATCATAGGTCGTTCCATTTCAACCACAGCATCCTCACCAAAAAGATTTCTTACAGAATCAAACACCTTCAACGTTTCTGCTTCTGAATTTATAACTGCTGGATAACCCTTTATATATTTGAATTTATAACTCCCGCCAGCACCTTTAGTTATGCCTTTCAGTATTGCTTCTAGTCGCTCCTCAATTAAATCAGCTGTTTCTGTGGTTAGAGTACGAACGGTTCCAAAAAGCTTCGCACTTTCTGGAATGACATTATGGGCAGTTCCGCCTTCAATTTTACCCACTGTTACTACGGCTGATTCTGTTGGATCTACGCTGCGACTTACAATTGTTTGAATGGCATTTATGTATTGAGCGGCCAAAACTACGGGATCTATGGCTTCGTGTGCACGAGCAGCGTGCCCACCCTTCCCTATAATCTCGATTTCAAATTCATCAGGACTCCCCATTATTGGTCCTGACTTTGTAGCTACAGTTCCTGGCTTGTGGGTCGGAGAAGTATGCAATCCATAAATCTCCGTCACTTTTTGTTCTTGCAGAAATCCCGTTTCGCATAACAACCTTCCACCACCTGGCAACTTCTCTTCCCCTGGCTGGAATATAAAAAGCACGGTGCCTTCAATTTCTTCCTTCAATTCATTTAGAATACTAGCAACTCCTAACATATTTGCTGTATGCGCATCATGTCCACAACAATGAGCTACCCCCTCATTTTGGGAAAAGAACTCTGCCTTATATTCTCCCTGTTCCATTATAGGAAGTGCATCAATATCGGCACGTAAAGCAATTACTCTGTCCGATTTCTTCCCTCCTTTTAAAATGCCCACACAACCTGTTTCAAGTGGTGACTCATAGGGGATACCTAATTTATCCAGTTCCGATTTGATGAATTTAGTAGTTTCGAATTCTTTATAGCTTACTTCAGGGTGCTGGTGCAAATAACGACGTGTTGCAACCATCTTATCAAAGTTTGCTTCTGCTAATTTCTTAATGGAAGTATGTATGCTCATGATGAGTTATTAATATTAGTGTCTATTGTAGAAAATACAGCTAATTATTCTATTGTGTAATTTAACTTAATTCGTTTCATAAAGTAGAATAAGAAAATAAATATGGGGAAATGGTACAGTTTAAGTACTCCTCCTCATCCTTCAAAAAAATAACACCCCTCCCTCATTCATTATTTTTATTTTACTCACCAGATAGTTTAACCACTTGGTTAATATTCAATACAACTCATTTAAACAGCTCTAACGACGTTTATATAAACTATTATTACCCCCTCCCCCTATGTTTTATTTTTATCTTTCCTGATATCATATATTGAAAATAGTATCCATTAGCACTGTATTTTAGAGGACTAACCCCCCTCCCCTCCCAAATAAAAAGTTATAGGCTAGACTTAAGAATTGTGATAGCCTATATTTTGTTAGCGATACAAAGAATCCTGCTTGGCTGTATATTAACTCAAGCTAGTTTAAACAAGGTGTCAGAATCTTTATCTTCGAGTTTACATCACTAACTAAAATAGAATCTTATTTTTTAATAATGGCTGATCAACCCACTCTTGATATTACTAAGGATGGTTCCTCCTCACTATACTCTCATGAGGTGGGACAACTGTATCACAGCCGTGGCGGAGCTATTACCGAGAGTAAGTATGTCTATTTCGAGCTATCGGGACTTGAAGAAGCTCTTCGAAAGGATGAGCCAATTACAGTTCTAGAAGTGGGTTTTGGAACGGGGTTAAACATTATGATAGCTTTGCATTACTACCAAAAGCATAATTGCTCAAATCCTCTGCATTTTTATAGTATTGAAGCATCTCCTATAACTAGTCAAGTTTTTGAGCAGCTTAATTATGCCGAACTGCTTGGGAACCCTCTTCTAAAAACGCTGTTACTCCCAATATTTAGTAATTTAAAATCAGGTTTAAACACTTTCAAACTCCTTCCTGATAAACCTATCTACCTACATTTATTTATAGGCACATTCGATCAGTTTGTTCAAGATGATTTGAAGGTGGATTTCATTATGCATGATGCTTTTTCGCCTGAAGTTAATGGTGAGCTTTGGACTCCAGAGGTTTTTTCAAAACTAAATCGCATCTCTTCAAATAATGGCGTGTTAACTACTTATTGCTCAGCATCGAAGGCGAGGGCTGCTATGGCTGTTGCAGATTGGAAGATTGCACGAACCCCCGGTGTTCTTGGGAAAAGGGAAATGACTATGGCTTCTTTAAATGAGCAAAAGCTAAGTCAATATAAGAGAGTGGATGAAAAAAAATTAGCCGAACGCTACCTAGATGGAGCGTTCGACTAGTATATTTTTATTAGAAGCTGAGGTAGCGTGTATTTTTGATGCCTTCGAGAGCCTCAATACTATCAACTTCACTTTGGTCCAGCTTTTTATCTACTGAAACCGCAGTAATTGCAGACGATCCTTTAGAAGAACGTCCTAAGCTTAATGCTGCAATATTGATATCCTGCTTGGCTAGAACGCCACTTACAGAAGCGAGCATACCTGGCTTATCTATATTTTGATAAAGTATGATATTCCCTTCTAAATGAAGCTCAATATTGAAATTATCAATTTCTACTATACGGTAATCGCTCTCGCCAAAAATAGCTGCTGAGATACTTCCATATTTAGCACCTTCTGCAAGACGTATGGTAATTAGATTTTTGTAGGTCTTAACTTTATTATTGGTTACTTCTCTAATTTCAATACCACGCGCATCAGCATATACGCGAGCGTTAATTAAGTTTACTGAATCATCAACATACTGCGACAGCATTCCTTTTAGAATTCCGTCTGTTAAAATATCAGCGTACTTAATACAATCACCGCTGTACTCAAATTCTAAACTTTGAGCATGTTCTGGGCCTAATTGAATAGCAGCGATGCCTAATTTTTCAGCAAGTTCTAGGTAAGGCTGAACTTCTTTGTTGGTGATTAAGGCAATCGATTTGCCGTTTATGCTTCCTTTGTAATCTTTTTGCTCTAATGCGTCGGCCATTTGAGAAGCAATTTGTCCCGCAACTTTTTCTTGTGCCTCTTCAGTTGAAGCACCTAAATGCGGTGTACAAATAATTTTAGGATGGCTAAGCATTTTATATAATTCAGGGCTTGGTGGCTCTTGGCTGTATACATCTAAAGCCGCTCCACCAATAACACCATCATCAATTAATTGAATTAAGTCTGCCTCTTCGTAAATACCACCACGTGCGCAGTTTACTAAACGAACTCCCTTTTTAAGTTTGTCAGCATTTTTAAGCGACACTAAACCTTTGGTTTTTTCGGTTAGTGGGGTGTGAACAGATAGGAAATCTGCTTTTGCAAGTACCTCATCTAAATCAACTAATTTTATTCCCAATTCTTGGGCATGTTCTTGAGTTGAAAAGGGATCAAAAGCTACAATTTTCATTCCAAAAGCAGACATTCTTTTAGCTAGCTCAGTTCCGATTTTACCAAGACCTACAATACCGAGTGTTTTACCGTATACTTCGGTTCCCATATACTTTTTACGATCCCAACCACCGTTTTTAAGCGTATTTACAGCATCAGGTATGTTACGCGCCATCGCCAAAATCATACCACATGTATGCTCTGCTGTAGACATGGTATTACCATCAGGCGTGTTCATAACAAGAACACCTTTTGATGTAGCTGCTTTAATATCAATGTTATCTACACCAACCCCGGCACGGCCAATAACTTTCATATTTTTGGCATGCTTAAGTAAATCTGCAGTTACCGTTGTTGCACTACGTACTACCATACCATCGTATTCACCGATTATTGAAATCAGCTCTTCGGGAGATAGTTTATTTGGTTGATCGGCTTGAATTCCTCTTTCTTTGAAGGTTTGGGCACAAATTGGGTCTACACCGTCTAATAATAAAACTTTAAATGACATTATATAAATTGATGAGTGAGTTTGAGTGATTTATCCAAGAACAAATTCAGCTATAATTTCCTGAACTTCTTCAATTCCTTTTCTTGATTCTGAAGAATACGCCAATATTGGCGCTTCTATATTCATTTCAGCTAGTAACTTTTTTACTACGCTTTTTGATTGAGCTAATTTATTGTTCGAGAGCTTGTCAGCTTTGGACATAAGGATGCAAAAACGCATTTCGTTCGTAGCCATCCAATAAATAAAATCTTGATCTAGTGTTGAGGGAGCATGGCGAGAGTCTACCACAAGCGCTATAAGACGCAATGTATCACGATTTAGCAGGTATTCGCGTATAGTGCGTCCCCATCGCTCACGTTCTCTATGTGGTACTTTCGCAAATCCATAGCCAGGCAAATCAACAATATAAAATTCATTGCCCATCTGATAGTAATTCATTTGCTGAGTTTTACCAGGCACATTTGAAGTGCGAGCTATATTTTTTCTATTCACTAATGCATTTATTAGTGAAGATTTGCCCACATTAGAACGCCCAGCAAAACATACTTCTGGTAGGTTTGATTCGGGACATTCTTCAATTTTTGTTGCGCTGGTTATAAAAACAGCTTTACCATTAAATAAGGTCATTATCTTCTTTTTCAACTCCATGATTAACGGGAACTGGATATTTACCAGTAAAACAAGCTGTACAATAATCGTTGGGAGATGGGTTAGCTTCTTTAACCGCCTTTACCATTCCTTCTACCGAAAGATAATGAAGACTATCTACCCCAATTTCTTCTGCTATTCTATCAACATCGCGGCCAAATTTATTAGCAATAAGCTCCTGTGGATCAGGGAAGTCCATCCCATAAAAACATGGGTGATGAACAGGAGGGGAACTTACCATAAAATGAATTTCGCTTGGATTACAAGCACGAATCATATCAACCAAAAGCCGAGAAGTAGTTCCACGCACAATAGAGTCGTCTACAATAATTACAGCACGCCCCTCAATAACGCCACGTACAGGGTTAAACTTGGTACGAACTTTCTGCTCTCTCGATTTTTGTCCTGGCGAGATAAAGGTTCTGCCCACATAATGATTTCTAATTAAACCGATATCATATTTACATTCGAATCCGTTTTTCTGATTCTCGCTAGCATAGCCAAGGGCTGCTGAGTTACTGGAATCTGGAACCGAAATTATAATCGGCTTCTTTTCATTATCGTAGTTGTTTACAACCTTACTTATGGGATGTTCAAGCGCCAAAACTTTGCCTAATTTCCGGCGAACTTTGTCAACCATCTCTCCAAAAATGATACTGTCTGGGCGCGAAAAATAAACAAATTCAAATATACACTGGCTGGTACCTGTGCCCAGTTTTGGTTCAATAAAATATGATCTTGGCTCACCTTTATCACTTGCCTCTTGGTCAATAACAACCACTTCGCCCGGTTTAACATCACGCAGATAAGTTGCACCATTTATATCGAAAGCACACGTTTCACTAGCCACACAGTATTTACCATCTTTAGTGCCAAGTGCAAGCGGTCTAAAACCATTTGGATCGCGCACAGCTATCAGCTTATCATCAGTTAATATAACCAAGCAATAGGCACCTTCAAGCTGCTCAAGAGCATCCATAATTTGGCTAATCTGATCTTGGTGCTTACTGCGTGAAATTAAATGCAGTATAAGCTCAGTATCGGAACTACTTTGAAAAAGCACTCCTTCATTTCTAAGTCTATCTCTAATCTGTTTGGCATTAGAAATATTTCCGTTATGCCCAATTGCTAAATTCCCATTTTGATAATGAACTCGAAATGGCTGAATATTAGCAGGATTTTTAGAAGAGCCAGTAGTGGAATAGCGATTGTGACCAATAGCTGAACGGCCTTTTAAAATTTTATGCAAAATTTTAGGCTTATCGAAAACACTTAATACAAGCCCAAAATCTTTGTATGAGGGCATTACATGCTTGCCTTTGTCTTCATCAAAATAAGTGGTAACAATGCCTGCCGATTCCTGCCCTCTGTGTTGCAACGAATGCAACCCGTAGTAGGTTGCAACAGAAGCTTCAGGATGATCAAAAATGCCAAATATTCCACAATAATCGCGAGGTTTGTCGCTCATTTAAGGTACTCTAAAATTTGAGTGTAAATTGAAGAGTTACAAGATAACAAATGAATAACGGAATAGGGAATTAGATATGAGTTAATTACACTTTCGTATAATGGATTCTAATTTTTAAAAAAACATACAGATGTGCTTTTACCTCTCAACTATTTACTAATTTATTTAAGGAGACTTGAGAGAGTAGATTTTGAAAAATGCACTTCACATTATCACTGTTATATAATGATTTAGGAAAGACCAATTATAATATGAATACCATCTCATTATTTATACTTTACTACTTGTAATGCATGGTAAAAAATGCTGAAATTCAACCCTTATACCTCTAATCTAAGATCTTACTCAGTGGTAAATCCGTCTTACTTTTCACACTATATTTCGATAATTTTACAAGCTAATAAGTATTTCTCTACCTAATTTTGGCAGGTCTATGGTTAGGGGTGCTTCTGCAAATAAGCAGAGGCTGAGAATACACCCTTCTACTTGATCCGGATAATACCGGCGGAGGAAAACCTTTTGTGCTAATTTTGGCGTGTGTTTTACCTCCTTCATTATTTATAACTTCCAAATTGAAGGAAAATGTTTAGATCAAATTTCTATAAGCTTATTATTGTAATAGCCTTACATCTCTTCATCACTCCAGCTTTCATCTTCGCACAAAGCCCTCCAGATTCTGTAGTAGATAAGAAACTTTATTTTGATGAGATTGTAATTCAAGATAATAGGATGCAGATTCCTTTTTCTCAAAATAACAGAGACATTCTCATTTTGGATGCAAAAATAATCGAGGCTCTGCCAGTTCAATCATTAAATGAACTATTGGGTTACGTATCAGGAATTGACATCCGCCAACGTGGCCCTTGGGGTGGGCAAACGGATATAAGTATAAACGGCGGTACTTTTGACCAAAGCCTAATATTACTAAATGGCATCAAAATTATTGACCCTCAAACTGGTCACAACATGATGAATCTCCCGGTAAGCATCGCTGCTATTGAGCGGGTAGAGATTCTTAAAGGTGCTGCAGCTAGTGCCTACGGTATAAATGCAATAAAAGGTGCCCTAAACATTATCACTAAACAACCCAACAAGAATAGCGTTGTTGTTAATTTATCCAGTGGTAGTTCATTTGAGCGGGATGGGGACAGCAATAATCTTTATGGAGCTGCTGGGGCCGACATATCTGCAAGTATAGTTTCTGAAAATGTTAAACACTTTCTGTCGCTGAGCACCCAACAGACGTCAGGCTACCGATATAACACGGCAATGAATAACAACAAGGCGTTTTATCAAAACGAGATAAAGCTTGACGACAAGAACCTTCTGAAATTTACAGGCGGATTTGTTCTTAACGATTTCGGTGCAAATGGCTTTTACTCTCCTCCTGGCGATAAAGAATCAAAAGAGAAAATTGAAACTAGTATTGCTTCAGTAAAAGGTGTTTTTCGAATACATGATAAGTGGAAACTACACCCTTCGGTCAACTACCGCTACAATCACGATAATTACATCTTTATTAAACAGAACCCGTCTGTTTATGAAAACAATCATTTCTCTCACGTTATTGATGCTTCCCTTAACAATTCCATTCAAATTGGCTCTGGAATTTTGGGAGTGGGAGCAGAATTTCGCAAAGAACTAATTCGCAGCAACAGCCTTGGAAATCGCGAACGGGATAATTATGGCTTTTTTGTTGATTACTTATTTAAAAAAATAGGAAATCTAGATCTTAATGCAGGTACCTATTTAAATTACAGCAAGTATTTTGGCTGGCAATTACTCCCATCTCTTGACGCTGGATATCAGCTAACTGATAGTTGGCGAGTTTATGCAAATGCTGGCACTGGAACTAGAGTACCTACCTACACTGATTGGTATTACCTTGGTCCTGATAACATCGGAAACAGTGAATTAGAACCTGAAGAAGCGCTTCATATTGAAGGAGGTGTCAGGTTTAATGGGAAGGGATTAAAAGCCAGTGCAAATTATTTTTATAGCTACACCTATAATATGATTGATTGGGTAAAAAACTCACTTACCGACCCATGGCAGCCTCAGAATTTTCAGAAAATGAAAATGCATGGAATTTCACTAAATGCAGATTACCGCCTTATTAACAGTTCAACAAAGAACGGCTTTAATTTACTTTACGGAGCTTCCTATACCTGGCTAAATCCTAATCTTGTTGCAAAAAGGAACAGTTCGTATAACTATTCTCACTATGCTCTTGAGAATCTTAAAAATCAAGTGATTATGCGAGTTACTTCTATGTTTTATGGGAAATTTAGTGCAACATTAGCAGGACGATATGAACAACGCATTAATAAAAATGGCTACTTTTTGACGGATTCAAAGTTCGAAGCAAATTTTGATAAGATTCGGTTGAACTTGAATCTGAACAACATAACTAATGTAACCTATATAGAGACTGGTGCTGTGCCCTTGCCAGGCAGATGGATGAGTGTAGGTGTTAGCTGGGCTCTTTAGATGTTCATCAGACCAAAGCAACGCAGATTGGATATTCAAGTATAGAAAAATTCTAACTTCCTATACTTGAATAATCTAGCTTACAAACAGAATTATATCGTTTATAAATATTGCCTGTGTTGCAAGCCAAAGGCTTATGTTACCATTGCTGAATCTCAGTTTCGTACTGATTCAATAGATTTTAAAATAATATCCAAATTATCAATAAATTTCTCACATCTCTATTGTAAAACACAGAAAGGTGTGCTACTTTCCATTTGTTAGCCAAATGGCTGACTTCTTTACTTACCTCTAATTTTTGAAAACGGATGAAGAACAACTTAACCCTATATAATAAATCTACACTTGCAACCATCTCTGGGATTGCTGAAGTACGGATTAGGGTTAACCCCATCCCCAGTTTCCGGCGACCCCTGTTCTAATAAAACACGCTCCTATTCTGGATGCTGAAGTATGACCAAAATTGTGTCTACTTCCATTTAAACATCGTTTAGAAACACTCTTACATCTCACTTTTTTATTTTCAAAAAATTGGAAACTGAATATAATTATAATATCAGGATTGCAACGCCTGATGATTACAAATACGTTACTGAAATTATTAACGAGCTAGAGAATTCAGCAGCAAAACGTGCCATTAATATAGCTAAAAGAGCGCCTGAGTATATTATAGACAAGATAGATAATAGGCTTGCTGTGGTAGCAACAGATGCAGATACAGGACAGTGGGTTGGCTTTTCGTGCCTTGAGGTTTGGGAACACAAAAAATATGTTATTGCTACAGCGTTAATAATTTCACCTAAATATAGAAATACGGGGATTTCTAGAAAGATAAAGAACCTGCTTTTTCAACATTATCAAGAGAGCTATCCTGATGCTACTTTGTTTAGTATCACAAAAAGCGAGGCTGTTATTTGCATAAATAAGGAGTTGGGGTATATCAAAGTTCCAAATAATGAAGTTTTGAACGATGTCCTCTTTTTAACAGGAAACAACTGCTTGCTAAACTACACTGATTTATTAAGAGGTGAGACGGACTATGTTGCTATGATTTACGAGCCTAATGGAATTTCTGTAAAAGCGTATGTGAGAAATAAGACCGTGGCTCTTCAGTCTATGCAAATGAAATACTTTGCCTCTGCGCTCGATTCTTAGTACGAACTCCATAAATAAAAAAAAGACTCAAGCTAGTGTGAACTTGAGTCTTTATAGAAATGACTGAACTAGCTAATTAAAGTAGCATTTAGTTCAATTTTTAAAGCTTTTAGAGCTCTTGAAACGGGACAAGCTTCTTTAGTTGCATTCGCAATTTTTTGAAAATCTTCGTTGCTTAGCCCTGGTACTTTCGCCTCAGACTCGAGCTTTATGGTAGATATGGTTGGTACACCGTCTATGGGCTCTAGAGTGATTACAGCCTTTGTGCTTACATTTTCTGACTTATGACCTGCTTTGTGCAATTCGTTTGAGAGAGCCATAGAATAACAGCCTGCATGTGCTGCAGCTAAAAGCTCTTCAGGGTTCGTACCCTTACCATCTTCAAATCTTGACGCAAAGGTAAATGCACCTTCAAATGCACCACTACCTAAACTCATTGTTCCATTTCCACTTTTCAAATCGCCATTCCATTTGGCTGATGCTTTTTTATTTGGCATTTTATTCCTCTTTTAGGTTGATGTTTTAATTATACTAGTCTTAACAAGTTGAAAATGTATTTCATTTCCAATAAAAAACACTTTTTATATATTATTTGGGTATTTCAACACAGAATGTACTCCCTTCGCCTTCCGTACTTTCTATATGCAATGTGCCTCCAATCTTTTTAACAAATTCTTTAACTAAGCTCAGCCCAAAGCCCGTTCCAATCTCGCCCAATGTGCCACGGTTTGAAAATGAAATACTTGTATTTGAATTCACCTTTTCTAATACTTCTTTCGACATACCTATGCCCGTATCTTTAATACAAAGGCAAATTACATCTTCCTTTTCGGTGCAAGTAAAAGTAATTTTATCGTTCGGGTTCGTAAACTTAATACTATTAGAAAGCAGGTTCCTTACAATTAGATCCAGTCCATTTTTATCAGCTATTGCCGTGGTTGCTTTATCTACTTCGTTTTTGATGATAACATTTTTCTTAACGGCTGTATCTAGTTGTTTTACAAGTACACTTTCAACCACTTCAAACACATTTATCTCTTCATTTACAAAAGTAAAGCCCTGCATTTGTTGTTTAGCCCAAGCAAGTAAATCTTCCATTGCATCCAAATTTCTTTGAACAGAAACCTCTAGACTATCTAAAAACTCCTCTTGCTGGTCTTTAGAAAGTTCACCAGTTCTCATTAAATATATAACACCTTGCATTGATGCTAATGGCGAACGTAGGTCATGTGCCACAATAGCAAACAGCTTTTTCATTTCCTGATTTAGTTTTTCTAACTCTTCACGTTGCTCTTCTAATAATATATTGGCCGCGGTCTTCTCTCTACTCGCCTTTTGTAATACATATAAAATTACAAGTATTAAAATTATGCCCATGAATCCGGCAATAATTAGGCTTGTTTGAAATTTAAGCTTTTGCTCCTGCTGTATCTGCTTTTCTTTAAGCAGATTGTTAATTTCTGTTTGACGCTTTAACTCTAATTCATTCTCAAGCTCTAAAAACTCTTGCTCTCTTTTTAAATCCAATAAACTATCAGATAATGCTTTATACTCTTCTAAGTAAAGAAGTGCATTCTCAAATTTATTTTCATCCTTATAACTACTATAAAGTATTGGTAAGTTTTCACTTAAGAAGGGTATCGAATTTATATCTTTAGCTATTTTATTAGCCTTTAAATACCAATCAATGGAGGCTTGTGCATTACCCCTTTCTTGCTCTAGTCGTCCTAATGCATTATAATTGTAATACTGTCCTTCTCGGATCCCCATATCTAAAGTATAGCCTAAAGATTCTTTAAGCAGTTTTTCTGCTTCCGCATACTCACCCATTTTTAAATATGTGTTGCCTATGTTAAAAATCACTATTACAGGGGGCGTATTTGGCCGCACTTCTTTTGCTAGCTCTAAAGCCTCATTATATAAACCTAGAGCCTCCTCCAATTTTCCTTGATTACTTGTCACATTGGCCAGATTAACCTTAGAACGATATAGATCGGTTCTATACCCCTTTACTGCCGAAAGTTCAGCTGCTTTTTGAAGATAAAAAGCTGCTTTATCTAGTTCATTATAGCTATTAAGCTCATTGCCAAGGTTTAATAGTACTGTTACCCAAAGGGCGGTATCGCGAACTTGCTCGGCATAATTTAATGAAAGCAGATACCTTTCTAGTGATGCCTTTTTATCCCCTAAACTACCATAAGCAACAGCTAGGTTTTGTTGAGTCCCTGCTATCAAAAGCTTGTCATCACGTTTTTCTGCTATACTTAAAGCTAATTGATATGTTTCAAGAGCTTCGGGTAGTTTGCTTTGAAAGCGATAAGTTGTACCAAGTAAACTATAAGCATTACCTGTGATTCTAGAATCTTCAAAATCATCTATAATTTGGAGTAAAAGAACCTCAGCAGAATCAAAATACTGCTCATTCAGGTAAATTCGAGCTAATTTTAAATCCGAAAATCCCCTTCCATAATTAAAGTTTAATTCTTCCGACCACTCATTCACTTTTTGAAGTTTTTGGCGGGCAAGCGCGAAATCCCCTTTGCTAACAACCTCCGTTATATCATCGAGTAATTCCTTTACCATTTGAGTATCAGGTCTGACTTGAGATAAAGCGGTTCTTGATTCATAAGTCCCACCTGCACATAGCCCTGAAGGAATTATAAATAGCCCGATTAATAGTAAAAATTTAGACATAGAGTGAAATCTTGAAAACTACCTATAAAATAATTCAAGGTGGTTAGTATATAAAAAAGAGCAATCCTTTTTGAACAAGCTTAAATATTTTGCAGTTTTTTTAAGTACTTGTCAATTTAGATAATACAAATATTTAATTCTTTATATCAATCCAAAAGAAGATTATTTAGAAGCGGTGTTTCCATGCTAGCGACTTCCATGGAGCAACGCCCTTCCCATTCGTAATGTCTTGCTAAACCATTGGTTCCAGTGCTGACCATTGTCTTGTCACAAGCATCGCGTTTGTGCAGTCAAAAACGCCCATTGCCACATTCAAATCACCACAAGCCTGAGGTTTGCATTAGTTTCAGTTTGTTGTGGGTACAGGATAGAATTAAAATGAATCTTGCTGAAGTTTCAGTGGATTTGTACGCATCTTTTGAAAACAGTTCAACCCACCGATACCTATTCTATATTTTAGTAATCAAATCTACTCGTCAAATAAATCCAACCTTGGTCCCGAAGCCTCGGGATGCTCTACCAACTGAGCTCATTATCCTCTGAGTTAATTAGCCGTTCAATAAAAGCTCTACTTTTTTGCTTCTTGATGAATTGCTCCCATTTCAATGCTTCCTGTTTTGTATCGAAGCTCTTCACATATCTCAGCTCCCACGGCATTCCTCTCTTAGTAAACGGAGACCAACCTGTATTATGTCTAGATAGTCGTAATTCAACACCTATTGAAGTTGAACCAACATAATATCGGTTCATGGACAAACTATAGAGGATATAGGTTGAATGAGCTAACATAATGGAAGTATAATAAAATAAAACCAACTAGATAAATCAAAATGGTTTAGAGCGAGAAACCGGACTTCCCGTAGTCACGGGAGTGACCCCAACCTTGGTCCCGAAGTCTCGGGATGCGCTACTCCCGACAATTCGGGAAGCTATTCTCGCCTTCACAGAATCCAAGGACAAATTCCATCCATCCAAATTTCATAGACACAAAAAAAGCCCCTCAGAAAAATCTGAGGGGCTTTAGAGAGCGAGAAACCGGACTCGAACCGGCGACCCCAACCTTGGCAAGGTTGTGCTCTACCAACTGAGCTATTCTCGCATAATTTCAATCTGTCAACTGGTATATCCAACAATGGGTAACCCCCAACCTTGGTCCCGAAGCCTCGGGATGCTCTACCAACTGAGCTATATTTCATTCCTGAAACGGCTCCAAATATAAGACCTATTTAGAGTATATTTCAACTATATTTTAAATATATATTTTATTCTATGTATTTAATTTTTTTTGTCGCTTTTTATATTGGTTAATATACTCTTTTTTATTGACTTAAAGGGATATATCTTTTACTGCACCTAATAGCTTTCCTAGGAATTTATCCCCATATATTCTTGATATGTGGTTCATATCTGCAATAACTACTAGCAATTCTTGGCTTCTAGAAAAGGCAACGTTCAATAATCGTGGTACACTGAGTCCGTTTTTTGTCTCATCAAAAGGACGAACAGAGTAATGTCTTTGAGTTCCATTTTGAAGTTCACCACTCATCACTGTATCAAAAATAATTACTTTTTTCTCTCTTCCCTGAAAAGTATGAATGGTTCCAACTTCCACATAACGATAGCCTTCTGCACTTAGATGACGCCGCACGGTATAAACACTGCTTCTAAAGGGTACAATCACACCAATTGCGTCATCGGCGTAACGGCGGGTTAATTTCTTAACGCTTTCTTCTATCAATTTTAGGTGAACTTGATTATTTGGGCGAAATCCTCGCTCATTTTTTTCTTGTTCAATGTAGGGGCCATACTTTGAGGAGTCGACAAGTGCGACGGATTTACCCGTTTTCTCTACCAAATTGCCACCAGTTTTTAATCTACCATCATAAAAAACAGAGCTTATTACACCCGCCAAGTCTGATTTAAGCCGATACTGGGTATCAAAGAAGCAGGTAAAATCAGGATTATCATCGTGCCAATTGAATAAGGCTTCCGTAGATTCTGCGCCGGATACATAAGAGAAGATATCTTTCTCTAAAAATGTTCGAGCTTTAATGTCGTTCGTTATAGCAATAGGTGGCAACTGCATAGGATCGCCCACAACTACAAGATGTTTTTTGCTTTTTGCGGCCATCAAAAGTAAATAGGGTACACTAGCCATCGATGCTTCATCTATTACTACAGCGTCGTAACTAAGGCTATAGAAGAGCTCGGATGTGCACACCTTCGCCATGGTTGTTGCAACTAGCTGCTTGCGTTTGAGTTCATACCGTTCGTTTACATTTAGCAAGCGCTCAATTTTGTCGGCAAGCACTTCAACACCACCTTCATTATCAACCTTATCACCCAAAAGCTGACATTGTAAATCTAGGGCCTTAGGAACTTCAATTCCTTTCGCCATCATGTCATCTATTTGTTCTTGTAATTTTGCAAACTGCTCGAGGGTAGTACTTAAACCAACTGCTTGTGCTTTTTTACTTTCTAATTTAGACTTTACCTGAGTTTCAAATAGAATACTTTCTAACCTAGGATCATTTAAAGCGGCTTCCCCAAAACGAGTTGTTTGTTGTAAATCGAAATCTGGGGCTGTTTCAGAAAGTGCATCTAGAGTGCTTAATAAACCCACATCTACAGCTCGATTTGTGTTCGATACAAAAAGAACGCGTTTGCCAGATTGGAGTAAATTGGAAATAATGTAACCTAGCGTAGTTGTTTTACCTGTGCCTGGAGGTCCCCAAACAAATAGCACATTATTTACTAATGCCTTTTGGATGGCTTCTATTTGAGATTCATTTCTAAACTCATCAATGTTTGGCGCATCTCCTTCTTTAGCCCTTTCAAAACTTAATACAGGATTTAGTAACGAATGAAGTTGGGTGATGTCTTCGGCTTTATCACTTAGAGTGTGTAAATGTTCTTCCATCTTTTTGAGAACAAAATCATTTTCCCACTCTAGAAATACCTCATCTATACCTTGTCCAAAATCTTCGGGAAATTCCAACCAAACCTTACCATCTTTAAAATCTATTTCTTGAACTTTTAAATCTTTACCGCCTAGCTTCGCTCTTATCTCTTCGGCAAAACGCAAGCCATGATTATTGGTCTCAAATGTATAGATATGATGAGTACTACCCTTCTCTTTTACACCTTGTGTTAGTACATCTTGCGAAGGAGTTTCACGTACTGCCGCTATTTCTTTTTCGATGGCAGAAATAGCTTTACTTATTGTTTTACTTATGTCCAATGTTTAATACTGCGTTTACAACTCACCTATTTATAGGGTAAGCAATTCTAATTCTAATTTTTTATTGATCCCATAATTCGGATCGTATCATCTCGGCACTGCGGTCTGATAGAGTAAATTCCAGACGAATTCGGTTCTTTTCAGGCACTTTCTGCTCTACTAATTTTGCACTCTCGGGTGTGTATAAAATAAGATCCGTTTCGCGAACAAAAAGTGGCAGGGATCGTCCATAAATACTGCCTGCTACAAAAGAGCCTTCAAAAGCGATAGAGTTTTTAAGTTCGCTAATTATTTTGGGAATACTAGCCTCGGTTGCTGTTACTAGCCCTATGGTTTGTATAGCCACTTGACTTACTATCGACAGCAAGGTATCTGGATTGAAGCTGTAAATAATAGGAATGATTAGTATAGAGTCTTGAAGACTCTGAAATAAATGTACAAATTTAATGGGTACAAAAAGTGCATCAAATTTAGCTGCGCTTTCATATTGAGTGATGTCTATAACCTTGCTACGCACGCCTACCTGCTTCTTTATAGCGCTTGCAAGCATGCTGCCTAACTCTAGGTTTTCGCCCACACTGGCGCACGTCTGAATGCGATCTGGCCATTCCATAAAATTCAGTTGCTCTTGGAATAACAGCTCTATTTCAGAATCATCTAAACCATAACCAACTAGTTCCTCTATGGTGGCTTGTACTTTTTCGCCCCCAATTTCTAATCGCTTCTCTTTGTCTAACAACCCACTTTGTCGCTTAACTATAAAACCCTTCCCAGGTTCGCCTGCTAATAACCCCTCATCGGCTAATAAATGATACGCTTTTCGAACGGTATGAAAACTAGCATTTAGTTGTTGCCCCAAAACTCGAGTTGATGGCAACATCTCCCCTACCTGAAATTGCTTCGTCGATATCATTAGACGAATGCGGTTGGCAATATATGTAGCGGAAGTTTTCAAGAGTTTGATTTATTATTTACAGCGAACAAATTTACAGACTTAAATTGGATAATCTGAAGCAAGATTCAGCTTTATTTACCAATAATATTCTTTAGTTCTGTTACTAGCATCAAAGCTTCGATTGGGGTTATTCGGTTCGGATCTAAAGCTTCTAGTTTATTGAGAACTGTTTCTAACTTGGGGTCAACATGGGTTGCAAACAAGCTAAACTGATCTATTTCAGGCTGCTTTTCTATATTCTTTGCTAGCGCTTTTGTAGCTTGTTTTCCTGAACTAGCCTGTGCCTCAATGCCTCCATTTTTATTTGTAATATCGAGGCTGTGCCTTTCTAAATTATGCAGAATTTCTTTGGCTCGGTCTATAACTACCTTCGGTAAACCTGCCATATTAGCCACTTGAATTCCATAACTGTGGTCAGCTCCGCCTTTCACTAATTTCCGTAGAAAAATTACTTTTCCATCGTATTCCTTCACCTGCACATTATAATTTATAATGCGCTCGTACATTTGCTCAAGCTCGTTCAACTCATGATAATGTGTCGCAAATAATGTTTTTGCAGCAACTGGTCCATGATTATGCAAATATTCTGCTAGCGACCACGCAATGCTAAGTCCATCAAAAGTACTGGTTCCTCGCCCAACCTCATCTAACAATATTAAAGAACGAGGCGTGGCATTATTTAGGATGTTTGCGGCCTCATTCATTTCTACCAAGAATGTACTTTCACCTGCCGCAAGATTGTCGGATGCGCCAACTCTGGTAAAAATCTTGTCTACCAATCCTATTTTTGCTGAGGCTGCTGGCACAAAACTTCCTACTTGAGCAAGCAATACTATAAGCCCTGTTTGGCGAAGTATGATACTTTTACCAGCCATATTAGGACCAGTAATAATCATAATTTGCTCAGTGCTATTGTTTAGAAAGATGTCGTTGGGTATAAAAGGCTCCCCCAATGGAAGTGATTTTTCAACAACTGGGTGGCGACCTTTTTTAATATCAATTTCTTCAGAATCGCGCACTTCTGGTTTAGCATAGTTATTTCGAAATGCGATTTCTGCAAAATTTTGCAAGCAATCAACTTCAGCTAATGCAAAAGCAATTTGTTGAATATCATCGGCGAACTCAGCAACATAAAGTCGTAGCTCATCAAATAACTCAAATTCTAACGTTTTGCTTCTATCCTCTGCCGATAGAACTTTTTCCTCTACTTCTTTAAGCTCAGGCGTTATATATCGCTCGGCATTGACCAATGTTTGTTTTCTAATAAAGTGCTCGGGTACTTTATGTTTATGGGAATTTGTTACTTCAATGTAGTAACCAAAAACTTTGTTGTAGCCAATTTTTAAGGATGGTATTTCAGATTCTATCGCAAGTTTGTCTTTTATTTGAGCGATATACTTTTTTCCATTTCTTGCAATATCACGTAGCTCATCAAGCTCTGCATTAAAGCCATCCCGAATCATGTTGCCATCTCGAATACTGGCAGGTGGTTCATCAACCAATGCGGTATGTATTCTTTCTTGCAGCTCAATAAGCAATTTTAGTCGGCTAGAAATGTCTTGTAATAATGGATCTTCGAGACCAGAGAACTGACTTTTTATTTTAGGAATTTGAGCTATGCTCAGTTTAAGCTGAATGATATCTCGTGCATTTGTTCTACCCACACAAATCCGAGATATGAGGCGCTCCATATCTCCTACTTGCTCTAATTCTTCGCGTAGTGCAAATCGGGTTTCATGCACTTTAAATAACTTCTCAACAGAATCAAGACGCTCTTGAATAGCCTTCAATCTCTTTAAAGGGCGCATTATCCAGCGCCGGAGAAGTCTCCCACCCATGGCGGTACACGTTTTATCCATAATAGAGATGAGCGTGCCTTCAACACCCCCTTCTTGCAAGCTTGCCGTAAGCTCTAGATTCCTTTTGGTAGCCGGATCCAACGACATATACTCGCTACTCTCGTAAGCGTATAATCTGCGTAAATGTCGAAGATGCGCTTTCTGAGTGTCTTGCATATAATGCATTAATGCACCGGCTGCAATATGAGCTATTTTTAGAGGTTCAACGCCAAAACCTTTTAAAGAATGTGTCTTAAAATGCTCTGTAAGCAATTTATAGCCATAGTCACCTTCATATACCCAATCCTCAATATGAGTGATGTTAAAGTGATTGAAATTATCTTCGAGCTTATTCTTCAGCTTAGTTTGCACCAACACTTCAGAAGGCTGAATGGCGGCTAGTAAACTTTTCAGCTCTCTTTCTGAAACTTCACTAAGTCCAAATTCCCCCGTTGAAATATCAGAAAAAGCGACTCCAACCCCGTCTTTAGTCCAAAACAAGGAAACTATATAGTTATTACGTTTATGCTCTAATAGCTTATCGGAAAGTGTAACTCCTGGCGTTGTAATCTCAGTAATCTCACGAGTTACAATTTTACGCCCTGCTTGTTTTGCCTCATCAGGTGTTTCAGTTTGGTCGCATACTGCAACCTTAAAACCATTTTTGACCAATTTGGGCAAATAGGTATCTAGCGAATGGTAGGGGAAGCCTGCAAGTGGAGTTTGGTCGCCCCCATTATTTCTTTTTGTGAGTGTAATTCCAAGCTCTTTACTCACAAGAATAGCGTCATCGGCAAAAGTTTCATAAAAATCGCCCACTCTAAAAAGCAATATTGTACCTGGGTACTGCCCTTTAATCTCAAAATACTGTTTCATTAACGGGGTTTGATTCTTACTTGCCATTACTATTTATTTGGGCTTTTAGCTATTTTTATGGTCATTTTAAGTCTTGGAACTTAGTAAGGAATTGGCTTAAAAACTAAGTACTAACTTCGTGTTTTGAATTAATAGTATAAGCCACGTACTTTACCTTCTAATTAATTTTGTAGTTTTGCAAACTTTCAAAGAATTCTGGATACAAGCTTTTAAGGTAGCGGGGAAAAAGGACCTTTTCTTTAGTGCATCGGCTATTACCTTCAACCTTTTTATTTGCTCCATCCCATTTACACTTATTCTTGTTGCTATAATAGGCTACGTACTCTCCTACGATCAGGCCTTTAATTACATTGTACAACTGGGTAGTGATTACCTGCCCGCCTTCGCATTTCAACCAGAAAGCAGCGATGTCATTTCTGGCTCAGGTACAGTAGAAGAATTAATTAGGCCCTTGGTTGGTGCCCGTCAGGTTTTTGGTATTATTGGATTCATTATTCTTGTCTTTTTTACACAAGGGTTGCTTCACTCTCTAAAGCACGTTCTTTTTGATGTATTTGATATCGTAGAAAGGAAACATCCAATAATTGATATTATATATAATTTTTTTGGCTTTGGCTTAATAGGCACCGTATTTCTCTTCTTTAGCCTTGCCATTTCAATGTTCTCATTTGTGAATTTTTCACAGATTTATGTCCCCTTTACCGATATAGTAATCCAATTACCATGGATTTATGATTTCTTGAATTTATTAATTCCAGTCCTCTTTATTTTCATGCTTTTATATATCGTATTTAGATTTTTGAGTGAGCGTAAAATTGCACCTAAAGTAGCTCTAGTTGGTGCGCTTAGTTACACTGTTTTGTTCGAGGTTGCTCGCTTTATCATTAGTAATTACTTAGAGTATGCATTTTCTACATACCGCTATTTTTACCAAGGCTACGCTATCGCATTTTTAATAGTAATATGGACCTTCTACACTTCTTTACTTTTTGTCATTTCTGTGGTTTTAGCCAGAGCCTATCGCGATGTTTACAGTTCACATAGACCAACCCTTGAAGACAACCCATACTCAGTGCTAGATTAATGTTTTCGAAATTACCTACTTCATTTTATGAAAGAGATGATGTGGTAACCATAGCTCGAGAGCTACTCGGAAAGGTGCTTGTTACTAAAATTAACAATACTGTAACTGCTGGCATTATTGTTGAAACAGAAGCCTATCGCGGAGAAAGTGATCTTGCCTGCCATGCATGTGTATATGGTAAAACTGAGCGCACAAAAATCATGTTCGGTAAACCAGGGCATGCATATATTTATCTATGCTATGGAATCCATCATTTATTTAATGTGGTAACTAACAAAGAAGGTTTTGCCGATGCTGTTTTAATTCGTGCAATTGAACCCATTGCAGGTATAGATACTATGCTATTACGCAGAAACAAAACTGTTCTAAATAGATCGGTAGGTGGTGGCCCAGGCATTGTTAGTAGCGCTTTGGGTATTACTACTAAGCTATATGGAACAAATTTACAAGAAAGCACGATTTGGCTGGAAGATAGAGAAACTTATTTTGAAGACTCTAGTATCATAGCTAGCCCGCGTGTTGGTGTTAATTATGCAGGTAATGATGCTCATTTACCTTGGCGATTCAGAGTTAAAGGTAATGCTTATACCAGTCCTGCTAAGTAACTTTACAAAATCTATGACCCTAATCGAAAAAAGTAATTTTCATTAAATTAAAAAATAGTTTAATATTGAACTATATATTTAATTCAATAACCCAAACTACTGATTTATCATATTTCTGCTAAATCAATCAAAACTAAATTAACCATATGAAGAAATTCAAAAATTCACTAGCTCTATTATCATTAGTACTAGTCGGCATTGTATCTATTGCAGCTGTTAAATTTGCGCCTACTATTTGGACAATCGACAAAAACCACAGTGCTGTTAAATTCAGTGTACGTCACTTTTTCACACCTGTTAACGGTAACTTTACCGAGTATGAAGCTGACATCGCTTTCTCAGCAGATGATTTAAAGAACAGTTCTATAAATGTTACCATACCTATAAGTAGCATTAATACTTCTAACGATGATAGAGATGCACATTTACGTACTCCAGATTTTTTCAATGCAGAGAAGTTCCCAACAATGAGCTTTAAAAGTGATAAGATTGTAGCTGCGGGCGAAAATGAATTTATTGCGCACGGTAAGCTCACAATTAAAGATGTTACTAAAAATATTGAACTGCCATTTAAGCTTTTAGGTGTAATGCCCCACCCAAATAGTGGCAAGTTAATTGCCGGGATAACTTCTAAGTTTACACTCAATAGAAATGATTATGGAGTAGGCACAGGCGACTATATAGCTACTGCTGTTATTGGTAACGAAATAACTATTGAACTTAATTTAGAATTGAACGAGAAGAAATAAACTTAATTCTTTATTAATATCTTTTTAAGAAGCATCGCTTTTATTCTGGCGATGCTTTTTCTATTTTTAGCAGACAACTAATTTTATATTATGAATAAGCGCTTACTATACATTTCTGGTTTTATATTATTGGCAGCATTCTCAAGAATGGTACCTCACCCGTACAACTTTGCCCCACTTGGTGCTATGGCATTATTTGGTGCTGCTCATTTTTCTAATCGAAAGCTTGCATTCCTTTTACCACTACTTGCATTTTTTGTGAGTGATTTATTAGTAAATAATATTTTATATGCAGATTTCTATTCTAGCTTTGTATTTATTTCACCAGGTTTTATATGGACCTATGGCGCAATATTACTTATAGTTTTAGCTGGTTTATTCATCCTCAAGAAAGTAACACTACCCCGTGTAATTGGTGGTGCAATGGCCGCTTCATTGATCTTCTTTCTTGTTTCAAACTTCGGTGTGTGGTTATCAGGCACCACATACCCTCTTACTATTCAAGGGTTAATTGCTTGCTATACAGCCGCACTTCCATTTCTACATACAACTGCTTTAGGTGATTTAGTATATTCTGGTGTACTATTTGGAGCATTTGAAATTTTGAATAGAAAAGTACTTTCACCACAACCCGTATAAGTAATTTATTAGAGTATAATTGAGTATTATCTTAGTGCCTCTAACAATTAATAATGAATTGCACTCAAAAACGACTCAATAATGTTCGAACTATTTCCGGATCAGCCGGTATATGATTATCCTACTATATTAAATATCGCCTACTCGATGGCTTGGGCATTTGTACTTTCTTCATTGATCGCCATCACCCACAAGGTCACTTACACAGGTCCCCAATATCCTAATAAGTTTTTCCAGGCCTTAGCGTTAGGTTCTATTGTGTCTACAATGGTTATGTTAGCAATCGGCGATAGTCTTGCAAGAGGACTTGGGGCTTTCGGTGCTCTGGCAATTATTCGATTTAGAACTAAAATACAAGATCCTCGGAATATTTTATTTATTTTTGCCTCGCTCAGTGTAGGTCTTGCAATTGGTGTATTTGGCTACTCTATTGCATTTACTGGTACAATATTATTTTGCTTGGGCGCTCTACTACTCCATTACTCTCCTTTAAGTTCTAAAACAGGTTTAAGTGGAAGGCTGAATTTTCAACTTGCCGATACTTCTAATCTTTCATCAGTTTTAGAGATTATGGAAAAATATTGTTCTTCTTTTACAGATGTGGAAGTCACTGCTCGATCCTCGGGACGCTTTGATTACGAATATATTATATTATTAGATTTAGATGCAGATAACACAACATTTCTGACCGAATTAGGAAGTGTAGAATCTATTGGAAGAGTTAGAATTTCATTCAAAAATATTCAGGAAGATAATTGAGAACCTCTAGAATGAAAAAATTCAATTCTTATTATATCATAACTGCAATTTTCTTTGTTTCACTGCTGGCCGTTAACCTTTTTTTCTTTAAAGGTAGCAGATCCTTTCCAGGTGTCACATATTCTAAAAAATATATGGTGAATACAGAAAGAGCCTCCATCATTGGGTCAACACATGTTATACCTGGCACACATGTTATGCCAGGCGATTTACTTTTAGAATTGAGTAGCCCTGAGTTAACATTAGAAATTGAAACGCTTAAAAGACAGATTCAGGTACTTACTGCACAACAGGTTGAGAATAAGAAGTTACTTGAATCAAAAATTAATCTTATTGAATCGGAGCGAGATTTGATTAAGGGTGAGACTGGAAACGAAATTTCGCTCTATCAAAACCAAATAGACTTAAATAAATCGCTGACCAAGCAAATTACAGGAGATCAAAATTTTGTCTCAAAAAATGATACTCTAACCGATTTTCATCTTCAAATAAAATATTTAGCTAAAAGAGGCCTTTTAAGTTTACAAGCTCTAGATATAAGAATATTAGACGCCAAGCAGCAGTTTGCTACCGATCAGGCTAAAATTCAAACTGAAATTGAAATAGCCCAAGAGACACTAAATTGGAAGCTTGAAGAGGAAGGAAGGCTCAATAAATATGCTACTTTTACAGGTGTAATTGATAGTTTATTTGTGAAGCCTGGCGAACAAGTCCCTGCATTTACACCTGTTGTTTCTATTAATTCAAAATCTCCATCAGCAGTAATAGGTTATTTAGTTGGCACGGTTAATAGAAACAAAACAATTGGAGACAACGTAATTATTCAATCACAAGATCGATCTACGCTTCAAGTTAAAGGCCATATTGAAGGCTATGGCGCAGTTGTTCAGTTACCAGATATATTACAGAAATCAACCAACATTAAAAACTTTGGCTTAGAGGTTTTTATAACAATTCCAGAAGATAACCCACTTGTTGTTGGCGAGACGATTATAGTTAAATGACGCCATTAAAACGATACATATATATTACCACATTTGTTCTATCTAGTGTTTTCTGCCCCAACCTGAAAGCACAGGAATCTTTAGATGATTTTATTTTAACCGCCTTTGAAGATTTAAACCTTCAGCAGTACGAGTCACAAATTCAGTTTCTCACCAAGCGTACCTACTCCCTACCTCTTATCGATAAACTTGAAGCTCGTTTTGATAACGATGATTTAACAAAAGATGATCAAGAATATGCGCTAAGGCTAAAGCCAAATAATCCATGGAAAGTAAGAAGGAATAACGCTCTTTTTAATGCTTCAAAACTCGAATTACAAGCCGAGAAAAAGATTCTGTTAAATGAAAACTTATACTGGCGTTATGAACTAGCACTAGGCTACCTCATTGAACAAGAAGCACAAGCAACCGCAAATGCTAAGCTTGATATTATAAATCAAATGGCTACGATTTTGTCAGAGAATCAACAAAGTGTTTTGTTCGATCCTAAAAGCTATGTTGGAATTAAATTGAAGCAAATTGACGCTTTAAGTACCATTGGCGAAATAAAACAAGCAAGCAATTTCTATACTCAACACATTACCACTATATTGCATACCACCCAGTTTAATTGGGATAATGTTGAACTAATTTCAGTTGAGAACGTAGAAGCTCATGCTCTAGATATTATTAAAAATCAGTTGAGTTCTTCAGAGGCTCTGTTATTAGCAAGTCAAATTGAAGTAGCTAAAAAAGAAATACGGCTAGAAAATTCCAACTTCGATATTGGTTTCATTCAGACTAAATATCAACCGTATTCTACTAATAAATCTAATTTTGGTGTTAGCTTTGGCATCAATATTCCATTATTCAAATCGAATAAAAATAAAATAGCTGAAGGGAAAATGGCGGAAATAGCTCTCTCAAATGAGTTAGTAAGCACTCAACATTCCGACTCTTTAAATAGGGCTGTTAACTATCAGTACCTTCTTCAGCTAATAGAGCAACATAAAATGCTAGAAGAACAAATTGATTTATTGGATTTAGATTCTATCACAAAAAACCTCAGCCTTATACAAGATAATAACCCAATTTCATATCTTGAATTAAAGGAAGGTATTTTAAAGCTGGATGAGTTACGCTTTAAGTCGAAGAAAGCTGTTCTTGAGCAGTATTTAGAGTTCCTTGTAGCTTTTGATGCTCTTGCTGCCCAACCTTTAATAAATCACCTATCAAACCACCTAGAACCACTTAAATGAAAAAGGTTATCATTACTGGCGCTACCGCTGGAATTGGCCGTGAACTCGCAGTTCAATTTGTTGCAAAAGGTTATAAAGTAGGTCTCATCGGTAGAAGAACCGAACGGCTAGAGGAGTTAAGCGAGGAACTTGGCGAACTTGTACATTACCGAACCCTCGATGTTCGTGAACTTGAAAAAGCGGCACAAGTATATCAAGAATTGATTGAGGAAATGGGTGGCCTAGATATAATGATTTTAAACGCGGGAGTTGGTCGCCACAAATTACTTCCTGCATGGGAATCGGATGAAAGAACTCTTGAAATCAATGTTATGGCATTTGCTCATGGTTGCCATTTCGCGTTCGACTATTTCAATAAACAAGGCCACGGACAGATTGTTGGTATGTCTTCTATTGCATCCCTCCTAGCTTCAGGAAGCTCTGCCGCATATACCGCCTCCAAGCATTTTGTATCAAATTATCTCACTGGATTTCGCCAGAAAGCTAAACGGGTTTCCGCTGATATTGTAGTAACAGATATTCTGCCTGGATTTGTTTGGTCTGAAATGACTGAAAAGAATTCTAAAATGTTCTGGGTTGCTTCTACCGAAAAAGCGGTTAAACAAATGATTACCGCCATTGAGGCAAAACGCAATCACGCCTACATAACAAAACGATGGCGTCTTATTGCTTGGGTTGTAAAACTAGTGCCACAATTTGTGTGGGATCGCATGTAAAGCTACTTGCTAAGCATGCACGCTCAGATCTCTTATAGTGCCTATGCAAATACTTTTAAAAGTAAATAGCTAATTGGCGTCATTATTAAAGCAAATAATAAAGCCCAACCAAAGCTCTTTATTTTAAAATCGGCCACTAATTTATCTACTAGTAGTACCATAAGTGCATCTATCACAAAAATGAATAACCCAAGAGTTAGTATAGTTATTGGAAACGATATAAATGCTAACACCGGACGAATGAGAGTGTTTACAATGGCAAGAAGTGCTGCCACAATAATTGCAGTCCAAAAGTTCTTAATCTCCACTCCTGTTAGTAACTTAGAAGTGATGTAAACCGCCACACTATTTAAAAGCCAAACCAAAATCATAATATTCTCATTTAATTAGAAGTTTAAACTATCTTACGGCGCAAACTTACATTTGTTTAGGCAATTGATGAATAAATTTATAAAAACATTTAGTGAACTCTCACCTCAACAACTTTATGATGTTTTAAGGCTACGTCAAAATGTATTTATAATTGAGCAAAATTGTATTTATGCCGATATAGATGATTCTGACAATCAAGGAATTCATATTCTGTTTTATGAGGGGGACAGCCTTGCAGCCTACGCCAGAATCTTTGGCCCCGATATTAAATTTGAGAATGCCTGTGCAATTGGTAGGATTATTGTATCACCAGCATTTAGAGGTACTGGCCTCGGCAGGCAATTAATTACAGAAAGTATAGAATGGTGCAAAAAAGAATTCGTTGCTACAGATATTCAAATTGAAGCTCAAGCATTACTTATAAACTATTACCAACAATTTGGCTTTATACCTATTGGCAATATTTATCCTGTGGATGGTATAGACCATATTCAAATGGTAATACCAGCTTAAACTATCCAGAGAAACGTTTTAATTCGTTGTCTAAACTTGGAAGTGACTCTGTAAAACCATCTTCTAGCTTTTTAACTATCTGAACAATTCTCTCCATATCTGACTGCTCTTTAGCAAGCTTCTCAATTTCGATAGTCATTTCATTAAGCTCTACCAATCCAACATATATAAAATTAGTTTTAAGCTTATGGGCTTCAGCTTTAATTTGAATCCAGTCTCCAGCACCAACACTCTCTTTTATATTGGCTATTTGCTTGGGCGTTTCAGACATAAATAATTCTAACATCTCAATTATTATCTCGCTGTCGCTACCGGTAATTTCGTATAAGTACGATAAATCTAAGTCTTGACCCATTTAATGTTATATAATTTGTTCAGTTATTTTACGCAGTTAATTCATCTAAACACAAAGCTGTGTTAAGTAAATATGCACAATTCTATTTTATTACCACAATTTATTATGCTGTAAAAAAAACGATTGCAACTAATACTAGTACAGTAATTTTAAATATCAAAGATTTCCAGTTCTTCATGTTGATGTCCTTCGCACATTCAGATAACCCAAAATTAGTATTGCAAAGAAATGAATTTTAATCTTAAAAACAAGTTATCCACATTTATTTTATTCTTTTTATTTAAAACTTGCTTAATACTAGATTTAAAGGGTGTGGCCTAGGTTTTTATCATTCAACAGTAACACTTTTAGCTAGATTTCTTGGCTGATCAACATTACAACCTCTGTTTACAGCAATATAATACGACAACAGCTGCAAGGGTATAACTGAAAGTAGTGGCGTCAACACATCAAGAGTAGATGGTATAATTACACTAAACTCAGCTAAGTTATCCACTTCATTATTGCTTTTAGTTGTAACCGCAATAATCCTAGCTTTCCTTGCTCTTATTTCTTCAATATTACTAACCGATTTATCATTGGTATGTTTTGCCGTAGCAATTACAACCACTGGCATCATTTCATCTATTAATGCAATTGGGCCGTGTTTCATCTCAGCTGCAGGATAGCCTTCAGCGTGTATATACGATATTTCTTTTAGCTTAAGTGCACCTTCTAAAGCAACAGGAAAGCAGTATGATCTTCCTAGATATAAAAAGTTTGGAGCGTTAGTAAACTCTTTGGCAATATGCTCTACTACTGTTGTATCAGATAGAATAGTTTCAATTTTTGCGGGTATCTCCCACAACTCATTAATAAGTTCTTTTACTCTGCTTGGTGCTAATGTCTTTTTATATTGAGCTAAATAAATAGCCATCATGGTTAAAACAGTAACCTGAGCCGTGAACGCTTTCGTTGAAGCAACTCCAATTTCTGGGCCAGCATGAATATATATTCCAGCGTCTGTTTCGCGAGCAATAGTTGAACCCACTACATTTACCACTCCGATTACTAAAGCTCCATTTGCTTTGGCCTCTCGTAGTGCTGCTAATGTATCTGCTGTTTCACCGCTTTGCGATACCACAATCATTACATCATTTTCGTTTATAAGAGGCTCTTTATATCGAAATTCTGATGCGTATTCTACTTCTACAGGAACTTTTGCAAGAGATTCAAATATGTATTCTCCCACTAACGCTGAATGCCAACTGGTACCACAGCCTGCAATAATTATCCGATTTGCTTTCGCAATCCTTTCTATCACGGAGGAAATTCCACCTAAGGCAATGGTCCCATTTTCTGGATTTACCCTCCCTCTCAGGCAATCTGCAACAGTTTTTGGTTGCTCAAATATTTCTTTGAGCATAAAATGAGGATATCCTCCCTTTTCTATTTCCTCTAAGCTCAAAGTTAATTCATGGATCTCTTTACTTAATACTAAATTTTCTGCTGTCATCACCGAAAATGTGTCCCTTTGGATAATAGCGAGTTCACCGTCATCTAAATAAATCACTTTATCGGTATATTCAGCTACAGCTGCTGCATCAGAAGCTACTAACATTTCACCATCACCCACCCCAATAAGTAGAGATGAGCCTTTGCGAGCAACCACAATTTTATCTGGATAGTCTTCGTGAATTAGCGCTATGCCGTAAGTTCCATGTACCTGTGCTAAAGCGAATTGAACCGCATTCTCAAGTATCATCTCTTTTTCATTCAAAAATGACTCAATTAAATTAACTAGCACCTCTGAGTCGGTTTCAGATTTAAAATGAAACCCTTTTTTAATGAGTACCTGCTTTAATGTGTTATAATTTTCGATTATCCCATTATGCACCAACGCTAATTTACCCGAATTACTAAGGTGTGGATGGGAATTTATATCGTTGGGCTCTCCGTGGGTTGCCCACCGTGTGTGGCCAATACCAATAGTTCCACGCGCTTCTTTTGAAAGAAACTTCTCTAAATTTTTAACCTTGCCCTTCCCCTTTTTTACAGTTAGAGAAGTATCTATCAAAGCAATTCCAGCAGAATCGTAGCCTCTATATTCGAGCCTTTTAAGACCTTTAATGATAATTTCATTTGCATTTTTGCTACCAATATAGCCGACTATTCCGCACATAGAACCTAGTTTGTAAATTTATGTTAATGAGTTAAGGTAAAAACTCGTAATTGTAAATAAAAGTAATCTAAATTTTACTATATTACTATCAACATTTGACCATAGAGAGATTTTTACATGCAGATAAGTTTTTTTTCAGACCCTAAACATTCGAATCTTTACCCATTAACCCTTACGCGCCCTACCGACGATCTTCGTTCTGGGATTTTAACAATACGAGAAAAATGGTTAGCTCATTTACAAGCTCAAAAATATGCTCGCCAAAAGAATTCGCTCTTTACTGGGTTATTTGATGAGAATAATTTAGACTCCTCAGAGCCTACCTATTGGATAAACTCTTGCTTACTACCAACGCCATCAATAATTAAACAGATTAAATCACTTAAACTTGGCGAAGGTATTTATGCTAATGAAATACCTCTTATAGTATTGCTAACCCCAGATGCCACTCAATACTTACTACAGGAAGAGCTTGGAGTACCTGAGGTGGCAAATAGAGTTCAGTATGATGAGAAACTAAAGTTTCTACGATTTCCGTGGGAATTATTGAAATACAACGCCTCTGAGATATCGAATGATCTCCCGCTATTTAATTATCCTGTATTAAGAACGGAAGAATATGCAGGAAAGATATTTTTCTCAAACCCCAATAATATCTTCGTTTCTCCAACAGCGGTTATAGAACCAGGCTGCACCATTCATGCAAGCCAAGGCCCAGTATTTATAGGGGATAATGCAATTATAGAATCTGGTAGTTTTATCAAAGGGCCTGTAGCTATTTGTGAGAATGCTGTAACAAAAATGGCATCTCGTATATATGAGGGGGCAACAATTGGACCTGTTTGCAAAGTGGGTGGCGAAGTAGCTCATTGTATTTTTCACTCTTATTCTAATAAGGCGCACGATGGTTATGCAGGCAACTCTATTTTTGGGCAATGGTGTAATTTAGGCGCAGATACAAACACATCAAATCTAAATAATAATTACAGTACAGTTAAAATACCTGATTGGGACTCTAAAAAATTAATTGAAACAGGATTCCAATTTCTAGGTACAGTAATGGGCGATCATTCTAAAACATCTATTAATAGTATGCTTAAAACGGGTACTATGTGTGGGGTTTCGTCTAACTTATTTATGAGCGGCTTCCCTCCTAAGCATATCCAGTCATTTAGCTGGGTTGATTGTGAAAACCCAAAAATTTATCGTCTCGAAAAAGCTTTAGAAACAATGGTAGCAATGATGAAGCGCCGAAATATAGAACTTACCCCCGCTTATAAAGAGATGATGCAGAAAATATTTTTGTATTCGCAGCAGAAAGCCCTTAAAGCTCATGCAGTATAGCAACGTAACTATTTTATTTAAAAATTCTGCGGGTAGTTAAGTAAGCATCTGCCCAATATCTTTCTTTAAGGCCAGAAATCATCACTCCTGAACTAGTAGAGGCATGCATGAATTCGTTTGAACTTACAGCTACACCTACATGCAAGGTATTCCTTCCTGTTTTAAAGAATATTAAGTCCCCTATTTCAATCCCGTTCTTTTTAACAGATGATCCAATTTTTTGTTGGTCTTTGGTGTTCCTAGGAAGTTTCAGACCGAAATAATCCTCAAATACAATCTGCATAAACGACGAACAATCAACCCCACTATAGCTTGAGCCACCTAAGACGTAAGGAATTCCCTTCCAATCTCTAAAAGCCTCGTCCAATTTATTTTTCCGCGCTTTAACACTCGCTGGTATCTTTGCCGGTGCTATAGAAATGGCAGCAGCAGGCTGAGATTTTCCATTTGTAGCAACGGCTCCTGATTTAGGAACTGATATAGGTTTATTTTCCCATGGAATAGCGCCACGCTTCAGCATCCCACACGAAAAAGTAAAGGCCGCCAATACAATAATTAATCTTACTTCTTTCATCATTATCTTTGTATTGTACAAAAATGTATCTTAATGTTTGTTCCTTTAAAATTAGAATAATTATAGAAACATATAACAAATATAATTTCTAATGAGATTACATGTAAATATAGACCATGTTGCGACATTAAGAAATGCGCGTGGCGAAGATTATCCAAACCCAATTGAAGCTGCTAAATTATGCGAAGAATATGGCGCAGCTGGCATCGTTTTTCACTTGCGGGGCGACCGTAGGCATATTAGGGATGATGATGTTGTTGAACTGAAGAAAAATGTGATTGGCGTTTTAAATTTTGAAATGGCCGCCACTGAGGAAATGATTTCCATTCTTATAAAGACTGATCCCGATGTTTGTACACTTGTACCCGAGGGTCGACAGGAGTTAACTACCGAAGGCGGGCTTAATATGGACGCAGTATTTAAAGACTTTGAGAGCCGTGTGTTCCCTGCAATAAGAGAAATAAAGACTGATATCAGCTTATTTCTAGATCCAAATCCTAAGGATATTGAAATGGCTCATAATCTTGGAGCAGATCTTATTGAGCTACACACTGGTACTTTCGCAAATGCTACATCCGAGAAAAGCCAACTTATTGAGCTTGAAAGATTAAAGAAAGCGGCAGTTTTAGCTCATAAATATGGCATGAGAGTTACCGCTGGACACGGCTTAAATTTAGATAACCTTCCCCTGCTTGCTCAACATGTTCCTTATGTAGAAGATGTAAGTATTGGCCACGCTTTAATAGGCAAATCCATATTTTGGGGTTTAGAAAAAACAATTAAAGCATACTTAGAAATTACAGACGCATATAAACTTTAGGAAAATTTGACTGATACTAAAAAGCCACATAAATCTGGATATGTTGCCATAATTGGGAAACCAAACGCTGGCAAATCTACGTTAATGAATCAGATTTTAGGCACTAAGTTGTCTATTGCTACTCATAAAGCCCAAACAACGCGACATCAGATTATAGGGATACATTCTGAGGAGGATGCACAGGTCATATTTCTAGATACGCCTGGTATTATTAATCCTAAGTATGAGCTGCAAAAAGCCATGATGCGCTTTGTAGAAAAAGCAGAGAAAGATGCCGACATCATTCTATTTATTGTAGATGCTAAAGAGGATAACATCCCTGATTATGCGTTCGATTCTCTACGCAGATTCCAAAAACCAGTGCTTTTAGTAATCAATAAAATTGATTTATACGAGCAAGAACAAGTTGAGAAAAAGGCCACTGATTTAAATGGTCGATTTCCTTTTAAAGAAACAATACATGTTTCTGCAATAAACGGCATCGGAACGGAAGGTCTCTTAAAATCTATTATTGATCATTTATTACCTGGTCCGCCATTCTATCCTAAAGATGAATTAAGCGAACACCCTGTCCGTTTCTTCGCCTCAGAACTTATTCGCGAGCAGGTTTTTCTGCAGTACCACGAAGAACTACCCTACTCTACCACTGTTGATATAATTCAGTACGAGGAACGCGACGACTTAGATTACATTAATGCGGAAATTATCGTGAATAGAGATTCTCAAAAGGGAATGATTATTGGTAAAGGCGGTAGAGCAATTAAAAACTTAGGTACCGCTGCCCGAGAGTCTATTGAAGAGTTTGTTGGACGAAAAGTATATCTTGATTTACACGTTAAAGTGCGTGAAAACTGGCGTGAGAAAGAAAATATGGTGCGTAATTTTGGTTATTAATATTGCCAGCTCTCACATTTAAAATATATTCTTATTCTCTTTACCTGCTTTAGAGCCATTTTTGTAGATGCCTGCTAATGCTTTGAAAGAATTATAACTCACATCTGCAAAAAAACTATTAGGGGTATCTGTCAGTGAATTACTTAACATCTACATCCCTAATTGGTTTATAGTGAGAGTAAACAGAATTTATGCCTGCAAATTGCCTGACATTTACAAGAATGAAGCTGCTTTATGCGCTGTAAGAAGCAACGATCCCTATCCAAAATACAGTTTCATCTGATTGACTATTTTAGATGTGGAAGTGGCGCTCGCTCATTTCCAACAAATTTTGCAACTCCATCTGTTACAAAACTATGTTTCCTTGTGATTTTAGCTAACCTCATAAGACATCACACTAATCATTACAATTACTATACTTACGCTTGTTTTAATAACTAATAAAAACTCATCTAAAAGCGCTTCCAAAAAAACATATTCTTATATGTTGCGCCTTAAAGTTTGAAGTCGTAATCTTGGTGCAATGAAATTAACAGGTCAAAATATCAGCCAATTAACTATGTGTAGTATGTGTATGTGCAATACTAACACCTGGGGCTGAATATATAAGAATATTTGATATTGAAAGTCCTTTTGAGTGCATAGCCTAAAGGACTTTTTTTTTGACCATTAATTTTATTCGTTCTTTTACAAAATGCATTCTCATCAAGAAAGGTGGAGGGATCAGGTCCTGCGAAGCCTTGGCAACCGCTTAGTTAGTGTGTAAACACAAGCTAAGAAAGGTGCTACATCCTGCTTCTCGTTTAATAGTTAAACGGGGAGAAAGATGAGTGCGAAGAGCTCAGTTTATAAGCCTCTTTCGGACTCATCCCCGAAAGGGGTTTTTTTAATTAACTGATAATCATAAAATAATTCAAACAATGAGTTCTTCTTATAAATTCGAAACACTACAATTACACGCTGGCCAAGAAGCCGATCCAACTACAGGCTCACGTGCAGTTCCTATTTACCAAACTACTTCCTTTAATTTCAAAGATACTGAGCACGCTGCTAATCTATTTGCGTTAAGAGAATTCGGAAATATTTATACCCGAATCATGAACCCAACAAATGACGTTTTTGAAAAACGTATTGCTGCGCTCGAAGGTGGTACTGCCGCTGTAGCTACTGCATCTGGCATGTCTGCACAGTTTCTTGCAATAACAAACCTAGCACAAGCTGGCGATAATATTATTTCGTCTCAAAATCTTTACGGTGGTACTTATAACCAGTTTAAGGTTAGCCTACCCCGCCTTGGTATAACTACCAAATTTGCGGCAAATGACGAAGTAGAAAGCTTCGCAAAACTTATTGACGACAATACAAAAGCAATTTTTATTGAATCGATTGGTAACCCACGTGGCAATGTTGCTGATTTTGAAAAGCTTGCAAAACTAGCTAATGAAAATGGCATTCCCCTAGTTGTGGATAATACTTTTGGCGCTGGTGGTGCAATTGTACAACCAATAAAGTTTGGCGCTAATGTTATTGTAGAGGCTGCTACAAAATGGATTGGTGGCCACGGTACTGCTATTGGTGGTGTGATTGTAGATGGCGGTAACTTTAACTGGGGCAATGGTAAATTCCCGCAATTCAGCGAACCATCTCCAGGATATCATGGTCTAAATTTCTGGGAAGTTTTTGGAGAAGACGGTCCTTTCGGAAATATTGCATTTGCTATTCGCGCACGTGTTGAAGGCTTAAGAGATTTCGGTCCTTGCCAATCTCCTTTCAACAGTTTCTTATTAATTCAAGGTTTAGAAACTCTTTCACTGCGTGTAGAGCGTCATAACGAAAACGCACTTAAACTCGCTGATTGGTTAAAAAATCATGATGATGTAGCTTGGATCAACTTTACTGGTTTACCTGAGCATCCATCTCACAATCTTGCTAAAAAGTATTTCAAAAAAGATCATTTTGGATCTGTGTTCACTTTTGGTGTGAAAGGTGGCTATGATGCGGCTCGTGCTTTTATCGAAAATGTAGAACTCTCTAGCCATTTGGCAAATGTGGGCGATGCAAAAACGTTATTGATTCACCCTGCCTCTACCACTCATCAGCAATTGACTGAAAGTGAGCAAGATGCAAGTGGCGTAAGTTCCGATTTGGTTCGTGTATCGGTAGGTATTGAGCACATCGACGACATCATTCAAGATTTCGAAAACGCATTTGCTAAAATTAAAACTGCAGTTTCTGTATAAAGGGTTTAGGATGAGTATTATACAAACAGAATATTTAAATAGCCCAAGCCAGATTAAAAAAGCAGTTACTACCTTGGTTAAATCCATTGTAGAAGACGAAAGCAAAGCACATGCAACATTTACAACACGCTCTGAACTTAAAGACGGTTTGTTAGCTCGTATTACCTCTAGAGAGTTCGAATACCATGCTGATGAGCCTGCTATACTCGGCGGAAATAATAAAGCTCCTACCCCAGTAGAGCTTCTACTTGGCTCACTTTGTGCTTGCCAAGAAATTGTAATAAAAGCATACGCATCTGCATTAGATATTACACTTAAAAATGTAACTGTAGAGGCTAAAGGTGAACTTGATCTCCGTGGATTCTTAAACATTGAGAAAAATGTTCGCCCTGGTTTCCATACCGTACATTTTAACACAGTAATAGATACTTCAGAAACTGATAAAGACAAGCTAGATTTGCTTCTAAAACTGGCCGAAGAGCAATGTCCTGTATTGGATGTTATTCAAAACCCGGTTAAAATTAATGGCTCTATAGCCTTCGCAAATTCAAATAATTAATTCCCTTAGAGAGCTTTGCAATAATGTAGAGCTCTCTACTTTTTATTAATGGATACAAAACCAACGGTTCATATTTCCTCACAATCGTTTACAACAGAAAGTAATTTTACTTTCAAAAGGCCTGAGTTTGCCTATCATTCTTGGGGTACACTTAATGCAGCCAAAGATAATGTTGTAGTTATTTTTCATGCCTTAACGGGCAATTCAGATGCTAAAGATTGGTTTGCAGGATTCTTCGAACCAAGTTCTGCCATCGACTTTAAAAACCAGTATGTAATTTGCATTAACCAACTTGGTAGTTGCTATGGCTCTACTGGGCCGTGGTCTATAAATCCAGAAACTGGAAATCCCTACCAGGCAGACTTCCCTCTTATTACCATTCGCGATATGGCTCGATTCCAGCAGCAATTCCTGAGTGAAATTGGTATTACTGGAATAGAGTTGATTATTGGTGGATCGATGGGTGGCATGGTTGCTCTTGAGTTTGCGCTGATGGACAATAGAGTTGAAAAAGCTTGTTTCCTTGCCATGGGTAAGGCACATTCGCCTTGGGCAATTGGAATTAGCCATGCGCAAAGATTGGCAATTTATGGCGATTCAAAATGGAATAATGGTTGGTATGCAAAAGAAGAACCTCCCATTCATGGCTTAAAAGCTGCTCGTTCATTAGCTATGATTACCTATCGTACACCCGATAATTATCAAAAACGATTTGAGCGAAATATCAATTCTAGCAAAGAAATATTTGAAGTTGAGTCGTATCTAGAATATCAAGGAGATAAGCTAGTAGATCGCTTTGATGCTCTTTCTTATGTTCGTTTATCGCAAGCAATGGATACTCACGACGTTTCTAGAGGTCGAGACTCATTTCAAACGGTACTTTCGAACCTTTCCATACCAACCTTGGTTGTGGGTATAGATTCTGACTTGCTGTATCCAACAAAAGAACAAAAAGAACTCTCTCAGCTCATTCCAAAAGCAACCTATGCAGAAATAATATCTGAATATGGGCATGATGCTTTTCTCATTGAGTTTGAACAATTAAATCAAGTTATCACTTCATTTTCCAACAAATCTGACCTTACTAAAACAGCATAAATGAGACTGAATAATCCATCAATAATTGCAGATAATATTGATATAAAATCATCTGATAAACACACAATTTCTATCTTTATTGCAGGTATTGGTGCCGTTGGTAGCACCTTAGTGCAACAAATTAAAGAACTGGAGAGTCCTCGTTTTAATATTTCTATAATTGGCGCATGCAATAGTGGCCATGTAGCATGGCAGCCAGATATTGACTCTATCCAAGAGAATATTGTTTTATCAAAAACTCTTAGCGATTGGGATCAAATTACCGATGAACTTATTCGCTTAAATAATGGATCTCTAATTTTTGTAGATGCTACAGGTAATGAAACTGTGGCGCGTCAATATCACAAATTACTAAGCAACGGTGTACATATTGCAACACCGAGTAAAAGAGCAAATACCTTTAGCCAAGAGTATTTCAATAAGCTAATGGAGCTCACAAAAAGTGGTAAGGTTCATTATAAATATGAAACTACAGTAGGCGCCGGTTTACCGGTTATTAGCACTATAAAAAGCTTGCTAGATGCTGGTGATGAAATCACGAGTATCTCTGGTGTTGTATCAGGAACTATGACTTTCATATTTAATCAATTACAGCAAGGTGTTAGTTTTAGCGAAATTGTGAAAAAAGCAAAGGACGAAGGCTATTCTGAACCAGATCCACGTGATGACCTTTCTGGAGAAGACGTAGCACGTAAATTTTTAATCCTAGCTCGTACTTGTGGCTACGCTTTTGAGCGAGATGAAATTCGAGTTGACTCTTTAGTGCCCGAAAAGCTTACTGAATTAAGTTCAGAAGACTTCTTACAACACTTACCCAATTATGATGCCCACTGGAAAAGTAGAAATAGCCAAGCATTAGTTAACAATAGGCGCTTACGTTATTTAGGTAATTTTTCTGCAGATGGGATTGCAATTGGAATAAAAGAAGTGGCTGCCGACTCCCCCATTGGCGGTTTAAAAGGCACCGATAATCTATTCCAGATTTTCACCCGTCGTTATGCTACTTCACCTATTATAATTCAAGGTCCAGGAGCTGGTAAAGATGTTACAGCGGCAGGAGTTCTAGCAGATATTATGGCCATAGCCAAAAAGATAGCTTAACAATCCGTTTATCTTCTTTAAAATGAGATTTACCTGAGCAGGCTACTTTACTTTGGCAATTCAGTGAAGAGATATATGATTGTTGAGAAGCTCTAAACCCGATTATTCTATTGAGTTTTTGATAGAATAGGATATTTTAACAACTATGAAAAAAGAGTTTATTTCTGAGTTATATCAGGCGAATAAAAATTCTACAGTATATTTAGATAAGAAACGTATTGAGGATTTTATAGATATTGTTTTCCGTTTCTTATTTCAGTTAGAAGATAGAAAATACCACTCAGAGAGTGCTATTCAGCTTAGAATTGAGGAGTTAAAAGCAGAATTTAATAGCATATTATGTAATATTTTAAACGATAAAGAAGAAGCAAAATCGATTGCTGACAATTTCGGAAATGCTTTACCTCTAATCTATAAAGCCTTATTAAAAGACGCCCACTACATCTTAGATAGCGACCCCGCTGCTACCTGTTTAGAAGAAGTGTTTATCGCATACCCAGGCTTTTATGCCATTGCAGTTTATAGGTTTGCCCATCAGCTCCAAAAACAAAAAGTTGCTTTGCTTCCAAGAATTTGGACAGAATATGCACATAGTAAAACGGGAATAGATATTCATCCTGCAGCACATATAGGCGCACCGTTTTTTATTGATCACGGTACTGGAATAGTGATTGGAGAAACCACGGTTATTGGTAGCAATGTTAAGATATACCAAGGCGTTACATTAGGCGCAGTTTCAGTTTCTAAAAAGAAAAAGAACCAAAGGAGACATCCACAAATTGAAGACCATGTAGTTATTTACTCGAATGCTACCATTTTAGGTGGCGACACTATTATAGGTCATCATAGCGTGATTGGTGGTAATGTATGGTTAACGAAAAGTGTTGAGCCACATTCTTTGGTGTTCCACGAAGCGCAAGTTGTAATAAAAGACAAGAATTCAGATCCAGAAACCATTCATATACATATATAATTAAGAGTTAATGAAAGTTAAAAACATTTTAGAAACTATCGGTAATACGCCAGTAGTTAGATTATCAAAGATTTTCCCTGACCATAATGTTTGGATAAAACTAGAGAAAGCAAACCCAGGCGGTAGCTTAAAGGACAGAATAGCTTTAGCAATGATTGAAGATGCTGAGCAAAAAGGGTTAATCAATAAAGACACTACTATTATTGAGCCTACCTCTGGGAATACAGGCGTTGGATTAGCTATGGTTTGTGCCGTAAAAGGGTACAAATTATTGCTGGTGATGCCAGAATCGATGAGTATGGAGCGCAGGAAATTAATGTCGGCCTATGGCGCTTCTTTTGAACTAACGCCTAAAGAACTAGGAACCTCAGGTGCCGTTGCTAGAGCAACAGAATTAGTTAAAGAAACAGACAACTCTTGGATGCCACAGCAGTTCAATAATGAGGCGAATCCCTTAGTTCACCAAAAAACCACAGCTCTAGAAATATTAAATGACTTTCCTGATGGTATTGATTATTTAATTACGGGCGTTGGAACGGGTGGTCACATAACTGGTGTGACTGAAGTGCTAAAGGAAAAATTCCCTCAAGTAAAATCTTTTGCCGTTGAGCCTGCATTATCTCCTGTAATAGGTGGCGGAAAACCAGGGCCGCATCCTCTACAAGGAATTGGAGCAGGATTTATCCCCGGAGTATTAAAACAGGACTTGTTAGACGGTACTATTGAAGTAAATAACGATGAGGCTTTTAAATTCACTCAAAGGCTAGCAAGAGAAGAAGGTATTTTAGCTGGAATCTCTACCGGGGCTTCATTAGCTGCAATCGATTCTAAATTGAAAGATATAGAGAAGGGGAAAACTATCTTGACCTTCAATTACGATACAGGCGAAAGATATTGGTCGGTAGATAATTTATTTTAATCCTTTTTAGGTTACTATTTATGAGGAGTGATATTAATATTACTCCTCTTTTTTTAATGTGTTTTGTTTTCAACAGTTACTGTAATTGTACTCGATCATTTCTCGAGGCTAGTTTTATTATTTATACATGAATTTATTTAAGATTCTTAAAAAACCATTTTTTGGTCAATTTATGGTGCAGTGGCAGAATCCACTAACTAAAAAAGAAACCAAGGCTTGGACAAAAACTTGGCTTGCAAGCAGAAGTAAAGCAAAACTTCGAGTTTGGTACAAAGCTACATCCCAAGAAAAAGCATTTGCTACCATTGTGCTTGGGCATTCTATGGGGAAGCCCGCTAAAGCTGAATTCCTAAAAACAAATTATGCTCAAGATTTAATTGCCAACGGTTACAATGTAGTACTATTCGACTTCAACGGTTTCGGCGAAAGCACCATGGGCAACTGGATGTTTCATCATGATGTGATTGCGGTTAGAGATTTTGCACTTTCAAGCTTTCCAAACTCTCCACTTTATTATCATGGTGTATCTTTTGGCTCAAATTGGGGCACTGTAGTTCTTACAGAAGAAGACAATCCCTTTAGGAAAATTATTCTCGAAAGCTCGCCCGTTAATCTTCCAGAATTTTGGATTCATTTCCCAGTAGCTTACAAAGTACTCAAGGCATTTTATTTCATGGCTCCTTTTTATAAGCGTTATGCCAACTTTGAAGAACATCTTAAAAACACTAAAAACTGCGACAACATTCTGCTTATTACTTCCGATACAGATAAATACACTCCTTTAGAAATGGCGGAGCGGATGAAAGCAGCGGCTAACACAAATGCAGAAATTAAAATAATTCATGGCAGCCGACATGCACTAGCAATTCTTAAAAATCGGGATGATTACTTACAGACTGTTTTGAGTTTTTTTGGCTAGGTATTTCCCCGATTTTTTGGCAGAATTATTACTTCATCCTAAAAACTCCCCACTCCTCCCCACGGCATGCGTGCCAAAGCTTTCCATTCGTTTTTAAAGGACTTTACAGTTCAAAATTCAGCTAAAAGACGCTCCTTAATCTTTAAATACACAATTGTTCAAAAGAGGGCCATTTCCCTTCGCTATATAATTTTAATTCTGTTAAACAATTCTCTTGACACATTACCATAATTTGGGGTACATTGTGGGGTGAAGTGGGAGATAGTGGGGACTACCTCCGAATTCTAAATTAGCAATCAAAAACCAACTGGTAAGCGCTGTGCCTAGCTTTAAAGGACAATACGAGCATAGTATAGATGAAAAAGGCCGTGTAGCCTTCCCTGCCAAGCTACGCAAAATTCTCAGTCCCCACGCACAAGAACGCTTCACTATTGTACGCGGCCAAACAGAAGAATGTCTCTATTTATACCCAGAAAATGAATGGGAAATAGTAGAAGAGAAGCTTTCTCGTATAAACTCTTTCAGTAAAAATGGCCGTTTAGCCAAGCGCTATTTCTTGCGTTTTGCTGAAGATGTAGCCCTCGATAAACAACACCGTATCGCCATCCCCACAGACCATCTCACCTATTCTGGCGTCGACTCTAAAGTTGTGTTTATTGGTATGGGTGAATATATCGAAATATGGTCTCCAGAAAAACTTCTTGAGGCCGACGAAAACATGAGTCCTGAAGCAATCGAAGACATCTTCGAACAGGTTCTTGGCAATAATAATCAGGAAACAGGAGCTTAAGATGAAAGTATATCATGAGCATTTTCCAGTTATGTTGCACGAATGCATGGATGCGCTTATAACTGATAAAGACGGTATATATATAGACGGTACTTTAGGCGGTGGCGGGCATGCAAAAGAAATTCTAACCTTATTAGGTCCCAATGCCACTTTATTTGGCGTTGATCAAGACGATGAAGCCCATGTTGCAGCTAAAGCACGTATTGGTGACGATCCTCGTTTTATTCCTATTAAAGGTAATTTTGGATATTTGACCACACTCCTTCCTCCCCACACACATGGTCAGGTTTCTGGAATTCTATTAGATCTTGGTGTTTCTACACATCAAATTAAAGAGGCTGAACGAGGCTTTAGCTTTCAAGAAGATGGACCTTTAGATATGCGAATGGGCAACTTATCGGGCGTTTCTGCTTATCAAGTGGTGAACGAATACGAATACGAAGCTCTTCGTGACGTTATTTTCCATTATGGAGAAGAACGTGGTAGCAAGCAAATTGCTAAAGCTATTATTGAAGCCCGTCCAATTGAGACAACAGGGCAGCTTGCCGACATTATTAGAGGTGTAGTTAGCCAACGCTTTGCTATAAAATCCTTAGCTCGCGTATTTCAAGGCATTAGAATAGAAGTTAATAGAGAGCTAGATGTTTTAAAAGACGTACTTGAGCAATCGCTTGGGCTACTGAAGCCTAATGGGCGAATTGTAGCTATGTCGTATCACTCGCTAGAAGATCGCATTGTGAAGAGATTTTTTAAAGCCGGTAATTTAGAAGGCGAGCTAGAAAAAGATTTTTATGGAAATGTAATTTCCCCAATTAGAGCTATAAATCGTCAAGTTATTATTCCAAGTGATGAGGAAATAGCTCGTAACCCAGCTGCCCGAAGTGCAAAGCTTCGTATTGCTGAAAAAGTTGAGAGGGAGAATAAATGATTGTAAAGTCTCCATTAAGAAAGTCGGTAACACGGCCAAATTTACGCGCGGTTCCAAAGCCAAATATAAATGGTTCAAGTAGCTCTCAAAAGAAAAACCATTTTACGAGTAAAGTAAAAACTGGATCGGTTAAGTCCTCTATTGCGAGCATTAAGCCATGGAAGGTGATTATGGCTACAATATTTATTGGTGTACTTGGCTTTATGTATTTGACTCATGTTTTTGCTACGCAGTCTTTACTTGAAGAAGTACAGATTTTAGAGACAGAGTTTAATAAAGCTCGTAGCAGGCATGATGCCTTAAAATTGCGCTATGATCGAATGATTGGGCCTTCTGAAATTTACAGAAAGGCTGAAACAGCTGGATTTGTAAATGGCGGACCCGCTGACAAAGTTTTAATAATTAAAAAATAAATGACTGATAGAACTGCCATATTAAGCCGTATGTTCGTAGTGTTTGGGCTATTTTTGCTCATACCTTGTGTTCTTGCGTTTCAGCTTTTTAGGCTAAACTATCTAAATGGTTCTGAACTTCGCGCACTTTGGAGCCAACAAGCTATCGATTCCATTCCAATTCCTGCACAACGAGGCAATATCTACGATGCTAATGGAACATTATTGGCTACTAATGCAGCCAACTATCAAATTGCGCTCGACCCAAAAATTGACGGGCTAACACAAAAACAAATTAATCAGCTTACAAAAGCACTTTCTCAAGTAACTAACGAGCCCGTATCTTCTTTCAATAGCAAGATTAAAAGCGCTCCAACACGTTCTAGGTATGTAGTTCTTGCTAAAAACCTTTCCCCTATTGGGCGAGACGTTATTAAGAACCTAAATATTAGAGGTGTAATTATTGAAGAGAGCTTCCGCAGAGTTTATACTTTTGGAAGTTTAGCAGCGCACACTTTAGGCTTTGTAAATTATAATTTAGACGGCAGAATTGGCCTAGAGGCATATTACAACGATAAATTACAAGGAGAAGACGGAGTTCAGCAAGTGCGCCGCGACCCTAGAAATAAGATTTCGGCTTATATAGGTGCACCAAAAAAGCTTCCGAAAAACGGAAACTCACTCCATACTACCATCGACTCTTACATCCAAGCAATTTTGGAGGATGAATTAGAAAATGGTGTTAAAAAAACATCGTCTATTTATGGAACGGGAATAATTATTGATCCTCGTACTGGCGCTATTAAAGCGATGGCCAATTACCCTACATACGATCCAAATTTTCCAGGAAATGTAGATGATATTAACCGCAGAAATTTCGCCATCTCTGACATGGTGGAACCAGGTTCAACCTTTAAGTTAGTTACCGCTATTGCTGCTGTAGAGCAAGATGTTGTCGATTTCAATGAAATTTTCAAAACCCCTGCCAACGGCGAAGTTCAAATTCATGGTTTAACTTTACGTGACCACGACCCGCTAGGCGATATCAACTTTCAGCAGGTTATTCAGAAGTCATCGAACGTTGCTACTGCAGAGATTGCGATGCGTCTCAAGCCCCAAGTATTCTACCAATATGTGAGAAATCTTGGGTTTGGCTCGGTTACTCAAATCGATTTATCTGGCGAAGTTACGGGTTCACTGAAAAAGCCTTACGACTGGAGCTTGGTAAGCCTTCCTTGGATGTCGCACGGTTACGAGATTCTAGCAACCCCCATTCAAATAGCCCAAGCTTATGCTGCTTTTGCTAATGATGGCGTGATGATGCGACCTTACCTTGTTGATAATATTCAAAATGAAAATGGTAAAGTCATTTTCAAAAATAAACCAACTGAAATACGGCGTGTAGCCAAACACAGTACGCTCGAGCAATTATTACCTGTATTTGAAAGTGTAGTAAGCGACTCTGGTACGGGCAATTCAGCACAAATTGATGGGCTTAGAATTGCAGGTAAAACAGGTACAGCTAAAAAAGTTGTAAACGGTCGCTACTCAAACAATTATTTAGCATCGTTTGTTGGCTTCTTCCCTGTTGAAGATCCTTCTTACGTATGCTTAATTCTACTTAACGAGCCGAAGACTAGTGGTTATGGCGGGGTTGTTGCTGCTCCAATATTTAGAGAAACTACCAAGCGTATTGCTGGGCTTGATAATGAAATTCAGCGCAATCTTACGAAAGCAGAAGTTGATGCAGCAAAGATTGTACACGCACCTTATGTGGTGGGTTTAGAGCGTAGCCAAACAGAGCAAATCCTTAAAGAACTAAATATCCCATATAAGTTTATTGGGAAATCAGGATACGTAGTTGCCCAAAGTATAGATGTGGATAGCCCTTTAAAACCTGGCGAGAAAATTGAACTCACACTTTCTAAAGCTACGGTTGCTGTGAATGGAGAGACCGAAGGTTTTGCTGAGATACCAGACTTACGCGGAATGAATATGAGGGCTGCCAATAATTTATTATTTGAGCTAGGTCTTAAATCAAAAATGATTGGTTCAGGCACTGTATATGCTCAGTTCCCATTAGCTGGACAAAAAATGAGATTAAATAATACGGTTACTCTACGGGGTAAAGCAAAATCACTAGAAATTTTATCACAAGCAGATACAAAATAATTGAATCTTAATAAACTCATAGAACTAGTTAATCCACTTGATTTCACCTGCCGCAAGCAGACGGGTGAAGTGGGTCCGCTTTTCCAAGACTCTAGAAAGGTTACTGAGGGGAGTGTATTTATTGCTATAAAAGGCACTGAAGTTGACGGCCATTTATTTTTAGAAGACGCCGTACATAGAGGTGCTAAGGTTTTGATTTGTGAAGATTCATTTTACACTAGCACGCCTGGTGTATGTGTGATGGAAGTTGAAGATACTAGAGCTTTAATTGGGCCTCTTGCTCAGCATTTTGAAGATGAGCCTGGTTTAAAACTAAAGGTTATTGGTATAACTGGCACAAATGGTAAAACCACTACTGCTACCCTTGTTCATCAAGTATTAACTTCGTTAGACAAAAAGGCTTCGCTTCTAGGCACTGTAGCCAAAATTATAAATAACCGAGTTTATCATAGTAAACTCACTACATCTGACCCCATTGAACTTGCTGCCGATATGAAAGCTATGGTTGAAGCGGGCTCAGAGTATTTGGTTATGGAAGTTTCTTCGCATGCATTACATCAACACAGAGTAGGTGGAGTTAAGTTTAGTGTAGCAGCTTTTACCAATCTAAGTCATGATCATTTAGACTATCATGAAACATTAGATGAATATGCTGCCGCAAAAAAAATGCTTTTTGATGGTTTAGAACCTTCAGCAACAGCTATCGTTAATATGGACGATGAGTATGGTAGCTTTATGGTTAGCAACTGTAGTGCAACCATATCTCCTATAAAATTCCAGAACGGCAATGCTACTATTCTTTCAAATTCACCTGAAGGTTTAGCCATTTCGATTGATGGCGTAGAGATTAGAACGCCACTTATTGGAACATTTAATGCTTACAACATCGCTGAAGCCTTCTTAATTTGTAAAGCCATCGGCTTACCCACTAATGATATTGTAGATGCCATAGAAGTAGCACCTGGCGCGCCGGGACGTATGGAAAGTATTAGCATTGAATCAATTTTGCCTACACCAACAGTTATTGTTGATTATGCTCACACGCCTGATGCCCTTGAAAACGTACTGAGCACATTAAAAGAACTTAAATCAGATAATCAGAAGCTATTTGCAGTTTTTGGCGCTGGTGGCGATAGAGATACAACAAAGCGACCAGAAATGGCCGAAGTTGCTGAACGCTTAGCTGATGAAATTATAGTAACTAGCGATAATCCAAGAACTGAAAACCCAGATTTGATTATTGCCGACATTATAAATGGATTCACTAGTACGGATAATGTAACTAGCATCACCCTTCGCAGAAAGGCAATTTACAAAGCCATTGAACTAGCTTCTGGAAATGACATTATCCTTATTGCAGGCAAAGGTCACGAAGATTACCAAGAAATTAATGGTGTACGCCATGCTTTTGATGATAGAGTTATAGCTAGAAAAGCACTTCAAATTAAAGCTGATGGAGGCCTCTGATGCTATACGAACTATTTGAATGGCTAGATGTAGTTTATGACGTTCCTGGAACTGGTGCTTTTGCATACATTTCTACCCGAACTGGCCTTGCTGCAGTAACTTCTCTCGTAATTAGCTTAATTATTGGGCGTAGAATTATAGCTTGGCTTAGCAACATGCAGCTAAAAGAAGTTATTCGCGAAGATGTTGATTTAGATCACCAATCAAAAGCGGGTACTCCATCTATGGGTGGTGTTATAATTATTCTGGCAGTAGTGATTCCAGCGCTTCTGTTTATGAAAATGGATAGTGTGTATGCTTTACTTATAGTATTTGTAACTATTGCTTTGGGTACAGTCGGCTTTATTGATGACTATATAAAGGTAGTGAAGAAAGATAAAAGCGGACTTGCAGGGCGTTTTAAAATTGCCGGCCAAGTTTTGGTAGGTTTAGTAGTAGGGATAACACTCTACTTCCATCCAGATTTTACAGAGGTTAATACCCTTTCTACTGTTCCATTCTTGAAGAATGTGAATATTGATTATGCTTTCCTTGGTGTTGAGTTAGGTTGGTTAATATATATTCCTGTAGCCATTTTTGTGATTACTGCGGTTAGTAATGCTACAAATCTTACTGATGGTCTCGATGGACTTGCCTCGGGTGTTTCAGCTATTTGTGGGGTGGTGTTTGCTATTTTTGCATACGTCTCTGGCCGTACCGATTTCTCGCAATTCCTAGACATCATGTATTTACCAGGTGCAGGCGAGTTAACTATTTTCAGCGCTGCATTAGTTGGTGCATGTATGGGCTTTTTGTGGTATAACAGCAATCCTGCCACCGTATTTATGGGCGATACTGGCTCGCTAGCACTAGGTGGTATTTTTGGGGCTCTAGCTCTAATGCTTCATAAAGAATTATTACTTCCTTTTGTTTGTGGTGTGTTCTTTTTCGAGACACTCTCCGTAATTATTCAAACAACTTATTTCAAATACACCAAAAGACGATACGGTGAAGGTAAACGTGTTTTCCTTATGGCCCCTATTCATCATCACTATGAGAAAAAAGGCTGGCCAGAACAAAAAATTGTAGTTCGTTTTTGGATTATTTCTGTAATGCTAGGCATCATAAGCCTCCTAACACTTAAAATACGATAATGGATGTGGTGAATAAACATATCGTCGTAGTTGGAGCAGCTAAAAGTGGTATTGCAGTAGCAGTACTTCTAAAAGCAAAAGGTGCCCATATCTTTGTTTCCGATTTTGGATCTATAGCTGAGCATCAAAAAATGCGCTTAGCTGAGGCTAATATAGATTTTGAAGAGAAAGGTCACACAGAACGCTCGTTTTCTGCTGAATTTGCAGTTTTAAGTCCTGGCGTTGCTACAGAAGCACCTATTGTTCAGCATTATTTAAAGAACAATAAAGAGGTTTTCTCTGAAATTGAAGTGGCTAGCTGGTTTACAACCAATACCATTGTTGCAATTACTGGTAGCAATGGTAAAACCACCGTTACTTCATGGATTGCAGACGTTTGGAAAAAGGCCGACCGTAATTATTCCCTTGCTGGCAATATTGGTTTTGCCTTCTCAGAAAAAGTGGCCGATCAAAAAGGTGACTTTATACTTGAAGTGAGCTCATTTCAATTAGATCATATCAAAACATTTAAGCCAACTATCAGTTTATTGCTAAACATTTCGCCCGATCATTTGAATCGTTATAACAACAGTTTAGATGCTTATGCAGCCGCGAAATTTAGAATATCAGAAAATCAAAATGAAAACGATTGGCTTATCTACAATTATGACGATGCCATTATCCGAGATCATATTGATAAGCTTAAGAAGAATTCAAATTCACCAAAATTATGGGCGTTTTCTTACAGCCACGAGGTTGAAGAAGGTGCTTTTGTACGCAATGACCATATCATCTTCAAATTTAACAATAAGGAAGAAACGCTGATGCCTGTACACGATTTAGGACTTAACGGACGACATAATCTATATAACGGCATGGCAACATCACTTGCTGCCCGCGCCGTTGAAATTAAGAACGAGGCTATTCGGGAGAGTTTAAAAACTTTTGTAGGCGTTGAACATAGGCTAGAAATTGTTCGCATTGTAAATGGTGTGAAATACATAAATGATAGTAAAGCCACGAATGTAAATGCTGTTTGGTTTGCGCTCGACAGTTTTAACGAACCAATGACATTAATACTTGGTGGCCGAGATAAAGGAAATGATTACACCGAGTTGGCTAACCAGATAAAGGAAAAAGTACACACTATTATTGCTATTGGCGAGTCTAAAGACAAAATCAAAGAGCAACTAGGTGATATTGTACCAAATTTTATTGCCGCAGAAAGTATGTGGGCTGCCGTAAAAGCAGCTAATAAAGTAGCTAAACGTGGCGAAATAGTACTACTAAGCCCAGCCTGTGCATCATTCGATATGTATGATGATTACGAGCATAGAGGCCGAGATTTTAAAGACGAAGTAAATAAAATTTAGACAATACAGGAGTTTGAACAACAAATAAATTCAATGTTACACACAAGTCCACATAGAAACTTCTCGAATATTTTGGGCACTAGCCCAGAAGAAATCGATACCAAAACTCAAGGTAGCGACCGCATTCTACTTATGTCGGTTATTATTCTTATGATTTTTGGGATTCTTGCTGTGTACTCCTCAATTGCTTACTTCGCAGAATCTAAATCTACTACCGCATTCAGGCTGGTAACCGATCATATTATAAAGCTAGGTATTGCCTTTGTAGTGATGCTTCTTGTTTCTAAAATAAATTATCACACACTGTCTAAATTCAGTAGGATTGGAATGGTGTTAAGCTGGTTACTATTGATTGCAGTAATGCTTTTTGGAACCGCTCAGTTTGGTGCTAAACGTTGGTTAAACATAGGTTCATTTACCTTCCAACCCTCAACTTTTGCCTCTGTAGCACTTGTTATACACGTTTGTGTTCTACTAGCCGAAAAACAAGATTATATAAAAGACTTCAAGAAAAGCTTCCTCCCCATTATGCTTTGGGTAGTAGTAACATGTGGCCTAATTGCCACTCAAGATTTCAGTAGTGCTAGTATTTTAATGGCCGTTTGCCTAATCATCATGTTTATTGGTAGGGTTAGTGTAACACAGCTTAGTGCTTTAGTTGTGCTAGCTGTTATAGGTGGTGTATTAGTTCTCAGCTTATCAGAAGTGCGCCAAAGTAGAATAACTGAGTATGTTCGCCAAATTAAAGACATTGAAAGCACAGAGATTCTGCAAGGTAGGGGCTATCAAGCGCAGCAGGCCCAAATTGCTATTGCTAAAGGCGAACTAACAGGCGTTGGTATTGGAAAAAGCACTCAACGTGATTTTTTACCAGCTCCATATAATGATTTTATTTTTGCCATTATAGCCGAAGAATACGGCTTACTTGGTGCCCTAAGCTTAATCTTTATTTTTACACTCATTTTATTTCGTGGAGTGGTGAGAATCGCAAAACGAGCTGAAGATGAATTAGGAGCTCTGTTAGCAATGGGTTGCACACTCACCATTGTTCTATTCGGATATGTAAATGCAGGCGTAGCAAGTGGTTTGCTACCGGTTACAGGTTTACCTATGCCCTTTGTAAGCTATGGTGGTACCAGCATGCTTTTTACTGGTTTAATGGTAGGAATCCTACTCAATATTTCAAAACATAACCGGGATAGGAAGCCGATGTTCTATGCGTAATTCAAAACTAAAAATATTAGTTGCAGCAGGTGGTACTGGTGGACATGTCTATCCAGCTATTGCTATTGCCACAGCCATAAAGGAATTAAATCCTGATGCTGAAATATTATTTGTGGGCACAAAAAACCACATGGAATGGGAAGCTGTACCAAAAGCAGGCTTTAAAATTTCAAATATCTGGATAAGTGGTTTCCAGCGCAGATTTACTCTCAAGAATTTACTATTCCCAATTAAATTGGTTGTTAGTGTTCTTCAAAGCCTTAAGATACTTAACTCCTTTAAGCCACAAGTTGTGGTTTCGTGTGGTGGCTATGTTGCAGGGCCTATTGGCTGGGCCGCTTCTAAAATGGATATTAAAGTAGTTATTCAAGAACAAAATAGCTTTCCTGGTGTTACAAACCGTATGCTAGCAAAGTATGCGTCTAAAATATTTACTGCATTTAAAGAGGCTGAAGCTTATTTCCCTAACAAGGAAGTTATTGAAGCGGGTAACCCCACGCGAGCTTCACTCACAAAAGTTGATAAAGAAATTGGTTTAAAAGCATTTCAGTTTGATAGTACAAAGCCAGTGCTTTTAGTATTGGGCGGCAGCCTCGGTGCTAAATCTATAAATCAGGCTATAAAAGCCAATTTATTTGGCCTCACTAGTGTTCAGCTTTTATGGCAATGTGGAACTCAATACTACGACAGGCTTACAACAGAAATCAATTTGACCTCATACCCCAATGTTAGGCTTGTACCTTATATAGAAAAAATGCCTGAAGCTTATGCAGCGGCAGATTTGGTTATTAGCCGGGCAGGTGCTAGCTCTTGTTCTGAACTCATGTTAGTAGGAAAGCCAAGTGTGCTTATTCCATCGCCTAATGTAGCAGGCGACCACCAAACACAAAATGCAAGAGCCATGGCAGATGCTGGTGCAACCATATTATTAGAAGACGCACTTGCACTCAAATCGTTACCAAGCATTATACATACGCTGGTTCACGATCATAAAAGATTGGCCGCAATGAGCGCTGCAGCACTAAAATTAGCTAAACCTGATGCCGCGAACCAGATTGCAACAGAAATTATTGAACTAGCAAAATCTAGATTGAACTAATGGATCACAGAATAGAAACACAACCCGTTTTTGGTCGCACTCGCCATATTCACATGGTGGGAATTGGAGGAATTGGTATGAGCGGAATGGCAGAGATACTAATCCAACGCGGTTATAAAATAACGGGGTCTGACGGTGCACAAAGTGAAACAACCGATCGATTAGAAAAGCTTGGCGCCACTATTTATATAGGTCATTCAACAAAAAATATTGAAGGCGCAGATGTTGTTGTGTACACAAGTGCTGTAAAAGCAACTGATAATCCAGAAACTAAAGCTGCACTTGAAAAACGCATACCAACTATTAAAAGAGCAGAAATGCTTGCTGAGCTCATGAAAATGAAGTTCGGTATTGGTGTAGCTGGTACTCATGGCAAAACAACAACAACAACTATGGTTGGCCATGTTGCACAAGATGGACATTACGACCCTACCATTATTGTTGGTGGAAGAGTACACAGTTTTGATAAAACCAATGCTGTAGTTGGTAAAGGCGATTTGATAATTGTTGAAGCAGACGAATTTGATCGTACTTTTTTACGCCTTTCCCCTTCTATAGCTATTATCACAAATATTGAAGCCGAACATTTAGATATTTATGACGATTTAGATGATGTGAAAAATGCTTTTGTCGATTATGCGAACAAAGTGCCTTTTTATGGCGCTGTAATTGTTTGCTTAGATGATCCAAACGTGCGAAGCATTCTTCCTAGGCTAGAAAAACGCATTATTACTTACGGTTTAACCCCACAAGCACAAGTTAGAGCGGTAGACCTGCAATCAAATCAGTTTACGAGTACTTTTGGTGTTACCAATAATGGTGAGAAACTAGGCGTAATAACATTAAACTCGCCAGGTAAACACAATGTGAATAATGCATTGGCAGCTGTTGCTACTGGTATCGAGTTAAACATCGATTTTAAGTTGATTAAGAAAGGCCTAGAACGTTTTGATGGTGTTTTCCGTCGTTTTCAACTTAAAGCTGATGAACATGACATTTTAGTTATTGATGACTACGCACATCACCCCACAGAAGTACAAGCCACATTAGATGCAGCTAATAAAGGCTGGCCAGATCGGCGTTTAGTCGCAGTTTTTCAACCACATTTATATTCTAGAACTCAAGATCTATATAAAGAATTTGGTCTTTCCTTCTTTGATGCAGAAGTGCTAATTATTACTGATATATATCCATCTCGCGAAGCGCCCATAGAAGGTGTTACTGGTAAGCTCATTGCCGATACCGCTGAGCAATACGGGCATAAGAAAGTGATTTACATCGAAAACAAAGAAAACGTAACCGAAGAACTGAAGAAAATTTCTAAACCCGGTGATATAATTATAACCATGGGTGCTGGTGATATCTACAAGTTTGGTGATGCTTTTGTAAATGAATTGAAATCTGGAACCTTTAAACCAAGTACTGATAGATAGTGAGTGAGAATACTTCACATATCAAATCTACTAATAGAAGTCAGCTTCCTATTATAACAGCCATTTTGATGGCTAGTGGTCTTGCTATGCTTGCTGCTATTTATTGGAATAAAAATGTGACTGTTGAACATGTTCAATTCTCAGGTAATTATTTTACCGAGACTGAACAGCTAGAAGCGGCTGCAGTTGTTCCATTTGGAATTAGCCCGGACAGCATAGATGTACAGGCAATTAGACAGCGTATAGAAGCATTGCCCTATGTTAAAATAGCCACACCTTATATAGAGCCAAACGGTAATCTAAATATCTCCATTACAGAGCGTGAACCTTTGGCAATGTTAGTGCAAGCAGATAATAGGGTGTATGTAGATGAAGAGGGAGTCCGACTCCCCATCGTAAACGGAAAGATTCGAAACGTACCTTTGGTGTACGGCTTTAATGCAACAGCTACCAAAGACACACTTAATAATACAGAGTTTATTCAAATTAGAGACCTATTAGTCTCAGCACGTACTAACCAATTTGGTTGGGCAACTATTAGTGAAGTGGCATACAATGGCGAAGAAGGCGTAATAGCATTAAGCCAAGAAAATGGCGTTAAACTGGTTTTTGGAGAGAATGATTTTGATATAAAATTTGAAAACTGGGAAACATTTTATGCCGAAATAGTTCGTGTTAAAGGAATTAATAAAATCCAGCAAGTAGATTTAAGATTTTTAAACCAGGTGGTAACTCGTGAAAGTTAATTTAACGCACATATCGCCTGTTAAGAGAACCCATTTAGCAATCAATAAAATATACCGGTACTGACATGTCAGAACAAGAAAACATAATGGTAGGTCTAGACATTGGAACTACAAAGATTTGCGCAATTGTCGCCTCAATAAAGCACAATCGTATTAACATTCTAGGAGTGGGTAAGTCAGCTAGCGATGGGCTTAACCGTGGCGTTGTTGTAAATATCGACAAAACAGTAAACGCCATAAAAGATGCCATCGGCCAAGCAGAGCTTGCTTCTGGTATCAAGGTTAACTCCGTAAATGTTGGCGTAGCAGGCGATCATATCCGCAGTATGCGAAGCAAAGGTGTTATTACAATCAACAATCGTGATAACGAAATCACTGCCCGCGACGTTGAGCGCCTTCTTGAAGACTGCCAACGCATCATGTTACCAACCGACCAGCAGATTCTACACGTTATACCACAAGAGTTTGTGGTAGATGGCCAAGATGGAATTAGTGATCCTGTTGGAATGAGTGGCATGCGTATGGAGGCTGAGGTACACATTATTACCGGTTTGGTATCAGCTACTAAAAATATATACCGCTGTGTACAACGCGCCGGCTATGAAGTAACCGACATTATTCTAGAGCCATTAGCTTCTTCTTACTCAGTATTAGATGAAGAAGAAAAAGAAGCAGGTGTCGTTCTTGTAGATATTGGTGGTGGCACCACAGATGTTGCTATTTTTCAAGACAACACAATTAGGCATACAGCAGTAATTGCCATTGCGGGCCAAAAAGTAACCGACGATATCCGCTTAGGACTTAGCGTGCTCGACGATCAAGCAGAGTTGCTAAAAATGAAGAATGGCGAAAGCTATGCCGACATGATTGATGATGATGAGGTAATTACCGTTCCAGGTATTGCTGGCAGGCCACCTAAAGAAATTACACGAAGCATTCTTGCAAAAATCATCCAAGCTAGAATGGAAGAGATCCTTGAAATAGTAGGAATAGAGATTAAACGCAGTGGCTACTCAGACTCGCTAAGTGCGGGCGTAGTTATAACTGGCGGTGGCGCACTTATTAAGAATATTTGCCCATTAGCTAACGAAATATTAGGCATGGATGCCAAAGTCGGTGTCCCACTTGGGCTAACAGGTGGCTTAGTTGAGGAAGTTAATAGCCCAATTTACGCTACAAGCGTAGGTTTGGTAGTGCATGCTTTAAAAACAAGCACAATTGATGGCAAAAACAGTTTAGCAAAACCTTCTAAAGGTGGGAAAGATATGGAGCAGGTGATGAAAAACATCACTGCCCGTATGAAAGACTGGTTTAAAGAACTTTAGCAATTAGCAATCGAATACAAATAAACAATAATTCAGTAAAATAAACATAAACAGGAGTTATCATGGCTAACCATAATACTCGTTTCATTTTTGACGAACAAAGCCAAGAAAACGCTAAGATTAAAGTAGTTGGCGTTGGTGGAGGTGGCGGAAACGCTATCAATAATATGATTAATATGGGTCTCGACAGTGTAGAGTATATCGCACTTAATACCGATGCCCAAGCTTTAAAAAATAGCAAGGCAAACATCAAAATTCAGGTAGGAACTACTCTTACCAATGGATTGGGTGCAGGCGCAAGACCAGAAGTTGGTCGTGAGGCTATTGAAGAAAACAGACATGAAATTGAAGAGGCAATTGAAACTGCCGACATGATTTTTGTGACTGCTGGTATGGGTGGAGGAACCGGAACTGGTGGTGCCCCCGTTGTTGCAGGCATGGCAAAACGAAAAGGAATTTTAACAGTTGGTATAATCACCACTCCGTTCGAATGCGAAGGTAAAATTCGTAAACGTTATGCACTTGAAGGTATTACAGAGCTTAAAAAGAATTGTGATACAGTCATCGTTATTCCAAATGAGCGGTTGCTCGATATTGCCGACGAAAACACATCGTTAGTAGAAGCATTTGCTCTTGCCAACGAAGTGCTTTACAACGCAACACGTGGTATAAGCGATCTAATTCTAATGCCAGGTCTAATTAACCTTGACTTTGCAGATGTTAGAACTACCATGACCGATGGCGGTGCTGCAATTATGGGCTCTGCTACTGCATCAGGGCCAGACCGTGCAGAAATGGCCGCTCGTGCAGCAATCAATTCCCCTTTACTTGATGGCGTTAGCATCCGTGGCGCAAGAAGCGTACTTGTTAATATTTCTGCAGGCTCTAATCTTGGAATGCGTGAAACTACTACTGCAACAAGTATTGTTCAGCAGGAAGCGGGCGATAATGCAGAAATTATATTAGGAACAGTATTAGAAGAAACTTTTGGTGAAGAAATTAGAGTTACAGTTATTGCAACTGGCTTTGAGCTAACCGAAGATCGCACTACTGTAAAAGTAGCCCCTAATGCTCCTTTAAAAACTGCTGCAGAAAATGTAGCTCGTGCACAAACTAAAAAGAGTGACGACATTCCCACCCATATACATCGCACAACAAGCGATTATTATAAAGGTGAAGGAAACCTAAAAAGACTAGACACTCCTTCTTATTTACGTCGCGATCTTGCAGCTAAAAATGAAGACATTGCACACCGTGAAGAACCAAATGATTTTGGTGAAAGCGCCTATGATGCAGAAGAAAGACAAGCGCCAAAAGATAATATTGCGCCTTTTCAAGCTCGATCAGAACGCATAAAGAAAGACGACTCTGATCAGCCAGCATTTTTACGCAAAATTATGGATTAATCCTTTTTGCGTAATTTTTAGCGTTGGTAATTACGAGACACCACAAAAAGGCGTCTCCAATGGAATAGTACATTGATTTTACTGGATTATAGCTCATTGTCTGTTTTTTACAGATAGGCTATAGATTGCTAACAACAAAAGAAGCCACCCGATAAGTGGCTTCTTTTTTTATTCAATCCTATGCATCAATTATTTCTTTTACTCTTTCACCCCAACTATCCCAGTTCAAGGTATTTATAAATCTTGAATAGGCATTATGAGATAACTCAGAATATTTATTTGAGTCATTCCAAGTATGTACCACCCATTCCGCAATTTTCTTCAGGGGTACTCGTTTCCTCGCAGATGTAGCCAGTTTTTTCATGAATTACCGCTTCAGGAACTCCCCCTACATTAGTACCAATTGCAGGTAATCCATATGAGGCAGCTTCGATAAAAGACATTCCTATACATTCTGCTTTTGTAGGTAACAGAAAAAAACTAGCCTCTTCATAACTTTTCTTTAAAATACTTAACCCTAGTTCATTCTCTTTATCTAGGAAACCTAATATTTTTACTTCATCAAGTTTATTTGGAACTTCTGGGCTACAACCAATTACAAGCAACTCTGCTTCTACTCCCTTTGAAAGTATTTTCTTCAGCACTTCAACAGCAAAAGGTCCGCCCTTTTCTTCCCACCGCACCCCTACAAAAAGCAGCTTAAGCTTTGCGCCTGAAATACACCTTGTAATCATCTCGCTTATTTCAGCTTCTGACGCATGGAAATCTAAATTGGAGCCATAAGGCACAACCGCAATTTTACAACTTGATATTCCATATTCGCTCATAGCTGAATCAGCTAACCATTTCAGTGGCAAAATAAGTTTAGTAGCTTTTTCAAAAGCCATCCTCTCTAATTGCGTAGCGTTTTTAATACTGATTTTACTAAGGTTCGAATGACTAGCATAAACATCATTCAATAAAGGGAAGGTGGCATCTGTTGTAAGAAATAAGGGTAATTTACTTTTTAGAAATGCAACTTCCGGACTCACCAACGACCCCAACAACACATCTGGTTTAGCTGTCTCAATCCTTTTATCTAGAATTGCAGCCATCCTCTTGGCAAGCCCCACATTATATTGATATTTATATATCCTTTTATCAAGAATTCTTAATGCACGTCCCTTAAGTTTTGCAATATTTTTATATGGATGATCAATAGACCCTAATACAGCAACATCATCAAATTGTTTTTGCAAGGCTTGAAGCATATTGAAGTGAGTGCCCGAATAAACCCTTACATTATGCGGCGATTCCTTTGTTATGTATCCAATTTTCATAGTATGAAAGTATCCATTCCCACTTTATGTCACAACCACACCAGTTTTTAAAAATATCGATGCTTTTGTAGTGATGTATTTTAAAAGCCTAATTCCGATTAAAACTCAATTTCCCCTGTCAAATAGGTGGCAGCATGACCTAATATTTCTACGCGATCTCCTTTTAGTCTACAGCTTAAATCTCCTCCTCTTTTCGAAATTTGTCGCGCTTCTAATTCATTTTTCCCTAAGCGTTGAGCCCAATAGGGAACTAATTTTGTGTGAGCCGAGCCTGTGACAGGATCTTCATTAATGCCAGATTGTGGCGCAAAAAACCGAGATACAAAATTTACCGATTTTCCAGGAGCAGTTACAATCACTCCCCGCGCATCCACTTCGGCTAGCATGCTGAAATTCGGCTCTAAACTCGCCACTTGCTCTTCGTCCTGCAACACCACCATATAATCATCTGATCGATACACATCCCCTTCTTTTACTCCTATACTTTGCAACAAAATGGGCGGTGCTACCACCTTTTCCATTTTATCTGCTGGGAAATCCATCATCAACCGATCTCCCTCCTTTTGCACCACCAACTTTCCACTTTTAGTATAGAAATTAATTTCTTTTTTGGGATACGCTAAATGCTCAAAAAGCACATGTGCTGTGGCTAAAGTTGCATGCCCACAAAGATCTACCTCCGTAGTTGGGGTAAACCACCGCAATCCATAACCATCTTTTTCTGGCACAATAAATGCCGTTTCTGATAGATTATTTTCCATCGCTAGTTTTTGCATCAGCTCACTTGGTAACCATTCCCCCAAAGGACAAACAGCGGCTGGGTTCCCACCAAATACATTCTTAGAAAAGGCATCAACCTGATAAATAGGAAGTTTCATAGCGTTCTTTTTTAGAGTTATCTTTGAGTGCTTAACCTAAGGCAAAATTTTTAAATTTACTGATGAAGCTTTACCCAAATACCTTATTAGAAAAACTTGGCTACGAACAATTGCGGCATGCAACGCACAAATTAACGCAATCGGTACGTACTCAAGAATTAATCAACGAACTTTATCCTACCAGCCATCACACTACGGTACTTAGGTTACTTGCAGAAACTGATGAAATGATGCGCATTTTGCGCGATCCAGAACCATTTCCCATGGTAGAGTTGCCAGATGTACGTCCATATCTCAGGCAATCAAAAGCGGTTGGAAGTTTGATTCCGTTGCCCGCATTTGTTGATATCCAACGTCTGATTAAAACAGCTCGATTCGTAAAAAGCTTCTTTCGTCCACTTTCTGAAGATTCTCCTCAGCTTTCATCCATTGCCGAGGAACTCATTCCTCTAAAGGATTTAGAAAAATATATTAGCGCTGTTGTTACAGAAAATGGTGAGTTAAGAGATGATGCCAGCCCAAAACTACGCTCCATTCGTTCAAAACTTAATGGTAAAAAGAACGAATTACGAACTACCATCAACCGCTTAATGCGTACCGCTGTTAAAGATGGAATGGCTTCGGAAGAAGGCGCTACTATCCGTAACGGACGAATGGTAATTCCTGTATTGGCTGAATATAAACGGAAGATTCAAGGTTTTATACATGATGTCTCCTCCACTGGCCAAACCGTTTATTTAGAACCTGTAGAAGCTCTGCATCTTAACAATGAAATCCGCCAATTTGAAGCAGAAGAGCGACAAGAAATTGAACGAATCCTACGCGAGTTAACCAACCACATTCGCTCCAACAGTTCATTTATCAGCCAAAATTTAGAGAGTCTTGCAAAGATCGATCTGATTGTTGCTAAAGCAAAAGTTTCCATAAAACTGGATGCTGATATGCCAATTATATCAACCAATCAGAGCTTAAAGCTTAAAAAAGCATTCAACACCAATTTATTACTAAAAAATCAACTGCTCCCAAAGGCTGATAGAGCAGAGATTGTTCCTCTATTTCTGGATCTTAGTCCAGAAGAGCAATGCCTTATGATTACCGGCCCTAATGCGGGTGGTAAATCAGTGGCTATGAAAACGGTGGGCATTTTGACGTTGATGCTACAATCTGGCTACGCAATTCCTGCCGACCCAACTTCTGAAATGCCAGTTTTTAATGGCGTTTTTGTAGATTTAGGTGATGACCAATCTATTGAGGATGATCTTAGTACCTTTTCATCTCGGTTGCAATGGATGCAAGAAACCATAGATAATTTTGAAGATAATTCGCTTATTCTTATAGATGAAGCTGCGGCAGGAACCGATCCTGAAGAAGGTGGAGCACTTTTCCAGGCTTTTATTGAATACCTATTAGAGCGCCCAAGCAAGGTAATTGTAACCACTCACCATGGCTCGCTCAAGGTATTTGCACACGAACATCCGCTTGCGGTGAACGGCTCCATGGAGTTCGATCAAACGAGCCTCTCCCCTACATATAGATTTAAGAAAGGAATACCAGGTAGTAGCTACGCTTTTGAAATTGCCGAGCGTATGAACATTAAAAAACAGGTATTAGCACGTTCAAGACAATTATTAGGCGAGGCGAAAAACAAAATGGAATCGCTTATCACAGAACTTGAAAATAAAACACAACAAGCCAACGAGTTAAAACAGAAGTTTGAAGGATTGCAAGCCAAGGCTGAATCAGATAGAAATAGGTATTTGAGTCAACTAGACGCCTTAAATAATGAGAAGGAAAAGATTAAGCAGAAAGCACTTATTGAAGCTAAAGCAATAATGGACACTGCTAATAAACGCATTGAACAAGCGGTTGAGCAAATTGCTGAACAGCAGTTGTACGACAAAGAGCAGATTAAAGAAATCCGTTCTGGAATTGAAAAGGAAAAAGCTTCTATTGATTCCTCACTTAGTAAAATTAAAGATAAACGAGATGCTCGCTCTTTAAAAAATACAAAGCCACCAAAAATAGGCGATTTCGTTCGCTTTTTAGATGGTAACACTACGGGTGAATTAGTGGAACTGAAAGGAAGTCAGGCAGTTGTTCAAGCCGATGGATTGCGCCTTAAAACCAAGTACAAAAACCTGGTTAAAGTTCATATTCAAAACAAAAAGAAGGAAAAATTACGCTCAAGAGTAGTGCTCGACCAAGATTCTTCTCTAAAAGAAGCTATGAAGCCCTCTATTGATCTACGTGGTTTCCGCACCGAGAAAGCCATCAATGAGGTAACACATTATATAGACCGAGCACTGTTTCATGGTTTGCAACAAGTTGAAATAATCCATGGTTTGGGAGATGGCATCCTGAAAGATCAAATTCATAGCTATCTAAATGAACGCAAGGATGTGAAAAACATCAAACTAGCCAACGAAGACCGCGGCGGTGCTGGCTGCACCATTGTAACGTTGAAGTAGGATGAATTCATAGTAATGCTGATATGGATATGGATATAATTATCAATATCGAATACCTCAATAGGTACGGGTTTTAGCCCGTTCACACTTGCCCACCCACTCTCTTGGCTTTAGCCAAAACCGGTATACCTACGACAGCTATCCTTACCAATACCTATATTTGGTGTCGCTCCGCTGGAGCTTAGGATTTTAGGTAGGGATTAATTTTGCTATTAATATGTCGCTCCTCCAGAGCTGAATAGACCGCTTATACTATTCAAATCCATGCCTTTAACCTGCATAATCTATGAATAGGATATCCATTCAGCCGCAGCGCGGCGACATATTAATAGCTATGCATCACGCCCCCTACAAACTGCCTTCTTCTTCTAAGAATTCTAGGGTTTCTACGGCGTGGCGAAGATGGGGTATTACAATACTGCCGCCTACAATTAAGGCCACATTCATAGCATCTATAATCTCATCTTTGGTATATCCAACTTTGGCGCATTGTTCTAAATGATAATCGATGCAATCGTTGCAGCGCAATACCGATGAAGCAACCAAACCTAACAGCTCTTTAGTTTTAGTATCTAGCGCTCCGTCTCTATAGGTATTCGTATCCATATTAAAGAAACGCTTCACTCCAAGGTGATCTAAATCCATCACTTTATCGTTCATAATGGCTCTTTTTTCTCGGAATTGCTGCAGACGGTTTTTGGGATCAGATGAACTCATAGCGCTAATAACTGGTTTAATTCTCAATCTTTGAGAGTATAGTTTTGTATTAATTCAGTAATAAAATACTATTCCCAAATTACATTAATTTTGTTATCTCTGCTTTAGTGATTTACTAGAATATTCAACAACTTTCAGCATCATAATTCCAAACTGAATCACCATTATATTTATATTATTAGCACAAAATTTTTGCCATGTTTAAAACAAAAGAAGCTAAACATAAATTAGTTGTTATAGGCGATAGTCTTTCGCAAGGTTTTAGCAATGGTGGTATTTATAGAACAGATCTTAGTTTCCCAGCTTTTATTACGCGCTGCTTCGACCCTGAGCCTGCATTCGACCAACCTCGTTTTACTGCACAGGCAGGTATTCCTCTAAACCTAGAGGTTCTTCTGCGTGGACTATCTGACGAGTTTGGCCCAGAAATCGAATGGAATGAGTATATGGGAGTTGCTTCTTCTACCTTTAAAACTTTAAAGCGAATTAAAAAATATTGGGAAGGAGGAATGAAAAGTTTAGCTATAGATCAGGCCACTCCTTTTCATAATCAATCTATTTGGGGTTTTGCTATTAACGATTCCTGGATTGTAAACGCTAAAAATAGCCGTGAATACATTCAAAATAATAAAGACAAGCTTTCAGTATTTGGAATGTTACCCGTGCATGCAAAATATACTACCGCAAGGCTTGTACTAAATCCAACTCTAGGTAACAAATGTGCTGAAAACACTCAACTTAAAAATGCTGAGATTTTAAGCAAAGATGGTGGTATCGAAAATTTAATAGTTTGTTTAGGGCATAATAATGGGCTTGGTGCCGTTGTAAATTTAAGATTTACTTGGTCTGAGCCAGAGGATTTAACAGGCTTCACTGCCGATAGAAAGTATTCAATTTACAGGCCTGAGCATTTTGAACAAGAATATAGGGATATGGCTGAACGCGTATCTAAACTAAATGCAAAACGTGTTTTTGTACCCACCATTCCCTACCCAACCATTCCCCCCGTTTGTAGGGGCGTAAATTCAAGCATCTCTAGTAAAAGCCTTGGTTATTTCGATTATTACACTCGTTTTTGGATTTGGGATGCCGATTTTAATCCTGATAAACATCCCCATTTAACAAAAGACGAAGCTATTCAAGTTGATTTAGCTGTTGATGCCTACAATTCAATAATTCGTAAAATTGCTAAGGAATATGGTTGGTTTGTAGTTCCAATGGCTAAGAATGTAGCCGCTATGGCACATCGTCGTTTAGGTGGTGAAATTTTGCGGAGCTATCCTGCCGACTTTGCTGCCGCACTAAAACGAAATCCAGCTACCGAACATTTAGTAAATGAACAGGGCGAAGTTACACTCACAACTGATTTTATTCGCGCCCATAAAGATACTGGCAAAATCTACAAAGGTGGGATTTTTAGCTTAGATGGGCTACATCCAACAACTATTGCGTATGGGTTAATGGCAAATGTGTATCGCGAAGTGATGCGTCAAGCTGGAGTCAAATTCCAAAAACCTCTTGATTGGGATTATATAATTGCACAAGATTCTTTAGTTACCCGTCCCCCTGTGTTACTTACAGAGCTTAGGCAGGTTCTTCGATATTTGGGGATGGGAAATCAAGAACGCTTCTTCCATTTTGGTAAAGATATATTAACCCAAGCACTTGAATTATTATCTACAGGTAGAGAAAGGTAAAGCGGTGGGGCAGGAATTTCGAATGTAATTTTTACCAATGAGTCATCTAATTTTCTTACATCTTATGCCATAAATCTCAATTCTTCTACTCTGTTTTGAGTTTTTCGAGAATTTCGTTGTACTCTTTTTTAGCATTTTCCAGTTTGTCCGCAAAGCCTGTTTTTAACTGTTCCCAATTAGATTTGCTCGATTCATTTAACTCATCTAATTCCTTCTTGAGTTCGTCTCGCTTCATTTTTAGAGCATCGATCTGTTTTTGAGTTTCTTTACTTACTTTCTTCGATTGGCTCTTTATATCACTTTCTAACTGGTCTATTTTCACATTAAACTCGCTAAACTTTTGTTGAGTCTCTGCTACAAACTCCTCTCTAGTTTCTTGCATGTCGCTTTTGGCAGATTCAAAAGTTTTAGATACTTGGTCACCTAATTTTTGACTTTCCGTTTTTGTTTTGTTGCTGCAAGAGGCAAGAAATAACCCTCCTGCTAATACAAGGCTTAAAATTAATCTCGTTTTCATAATCTTTGTTTAGTTTCATTTACGTTTAATATTTGAAGCCTAACTAGCTCCATAAGTTCCATTCTCTAATACTTCTCAAAATAGATTCAAATTCTATCCATCCTGAGCTAAATTGTCTCCTTCATATTTTCTTCACATAAACACAATAATTTGGTAGCTAGTCGTAAAATTAATTTAATACATTGGAGATTTATGAAGTTTTTAGTTCCTGTATTCGCTGCTATACTATTTATAAGCTGCGGCACACCTAAAAAAGAAGTCGCTTATAACCCTGAAGCCGACACACTGAAGTATGAACAAGAAGTTCATTTACGAAATTTAAAACAGATGACTTTTGGTGCTGACAACGCAGAAGCCTATTGGAGTTATGACAACAAGAAACTCGTATTTCAATCTAATAATAGAGAATGGGGAAATGGATGCGATCAAATATTTTATATGGATGCAACCACTCCAAAAACACCAAGTTCAAAACCACCAATTATAAGCACTAACCTAGGTCGTACTACCTGTGCTTACTTTCTGCCAGATGAAACTATTGTTTATGGATCAACTCATATGGAAGATATAAGTTGTCCTGAAGCGCCTGAACGTGAACCAGGGAGTGCTTACGTTTGGCCAATTTATGATACTTACGATATTTATAGAGCTAATAAAAATGGTGAAATTATAGACACTCTTACAAATTCACGTAGTTACGATGCAGAAGCAACCGTATCTCCACAAGGTGATAAGATTGTATTCACTTCCAATCGTTCTGGCGATTTAGAGCTTTATACTATGGATATTGATGGCTCAAACGTATTCCAAGTTACAAATGAACTAGGCTACGATGGCGGTGCTTTTTTCTCACCAGATGGCAAGCAATTATTGTTCCGTGCTTCACGCCCTAAAACTGACGAAGAGATTAAAAAGTACAAAGATCTTCTAGCTCAAGGTTTGGTTGAACCAACTAACATGGAGCTATTTTTAGTGAATGTAGATGGTACTAATATGCGTCAAATTACAAACTTAGGAAATGCAAATTGGGCGCCATTTTTCCATCCTTCTGGCAAGAAGATTATTTTCTCCTCAAATCACCATACCGAAAGAGGATTTCCATTTAACTTATTTATGATAAACCCAGACGGTACAGGATTAGAGCAAGTTACTTTTGATGATACTTTCGACTCCTTCCCAATGTTCTCTCATGATGGTAAAAAGCTTGTTTTCTCATCTAACCGTCATAACGGTGGAACCAGAGATACCAATGTTTTTACAGCGGACTGGGTTGAGTAGAACCGTTTGACTATTTTTTCTATCTAATAAAAAGGCGATTCCATTGGAGTCGCCTTTTTTTATTGCATTATGATAATTCAAAAATATAAGCCCAGATTTTACTTCCCTTCTAATAAATAAACCCCTTTTGCAACGGTATTACCAATAGTAACTTCTTTACCTTCGAGAGTAATTTTAATTGGGCCATCGAAGGGACCAATTTCAAGAACTTGTAGCTTTACGCCGGGTATAATTCCCGTTTTTTCCAGGTAGCGCAATAGTTCGGGGTCTTGATCTTTCACTCTACCAATCAGGTAATCTTTGTTTAGTTCGGCATCTGTAATTGCAAGAGATGCCATTTCTGGCACAATACCATCTTTGGTTGGGATGGGATCGCCATGGGGATCGTGTGTTGGGTGATTCAAGAGTTCTGCAATAGTATCACCAAACTGTTCAGAAATATGATGCTCTAAATTCTCTGCCTCGTCGTGCACTTCATCCCACGAATATCCTAGCATTTCCTTTAAATAAAGTTCTAGCAAGCGGTGATGCCGAATGATCTCGAGTGCAATTTTTTTGCCTGCATCAGTGAGTTCAGCACCACGATATGATTTGTGGGTAATTAATTTTAGGACGGCCAATCGTTTTAGCATATTGGTAACAGAAGCAGACGACACCGATAGAGCTTCAGCAATATTTGTGGTGGTTGCTCGCCCTCCTTCCTCTTCTAATACATAAATGGCTTTTAAATAATCTTCAACAGATTGACTTATACTCATTATTGCTCAATAACAACGTTCTCGGTTTCTTTTAGATATTCTTCGAAACCAATTTCACCGAATTTCTCTGTCCCAATATAGCTTAATAAAGGCCCAAACACATCTGATGGTAAAAACCCAGGTTGTGCACCAATAATTTCACCGTCTTTATTTATAAAATAATGCGTTGGAAAAGAAGCTAGCTGCACAAATTGGGCAAATTCCCACGATTTGAATGTCTCGCCGTTAAACACCAATTCCTCTTCTGATTCTGCGTCAAGTTGTACGGGTATAAAATACTTATAGAGTCGTTCACGTACATTTTCGTTGGTATAAGTTTCTTTTCGCATTTGCATACAATATGGGCACCAATCAGCATAGCCAAATATGAGTACCATTTTATTGCTTTCTTTCACTTGCGTTTGTGCCTCTGCTAAAGAAACCCATTCTATTCCTGATGGATCATTAACGGCTTCACTTTCTACGCTTTCCTCTTCTTTAGCATCTAAGTTTGTGGCGTTTGATTTGGTCTCTTGGGCACAACTTGCAGTACTTGCTAATAGAATTAATAATAATAGTTGTATGCCTGTCTTTTTAATAAAATGCATTATCGAGTTTAGAAAATATTGTGATTTAAACCTTTATAACGACCAAAGTCATGTCATCGTATTGGGTAGTTTCCCCATAAAAGGCTCGTACATCGTTAACAATCAAGTTAAGAAGTTCTGATGACATTTTTGACTTTTCATTTTTGAGTGTTTGATAGAGCCTCTCTTCGCCATAAAACTCACCATTTCTATTTTGTGCCTCGGTAACGCCATCTGTGTAAAGTACTAAAACGTCCCCTTTTTCGAGCTGTAGGGTAACTTCCTCGCACTCTTTACTGAATATATCCTCTCCCGCCATTCCTAATGCTAGCCCTTTTGGTTGAAGCCATTTTATCTCCCCATTTGCTTTCTTATGCATTAAAGGATTATGCCCAGCTCTCACATAAGTGAATGTATTATTTTGGGAATCAAGAACACCATAAATCATGGTGATAAAAGTTCCGCGTGTAGCATTATTATTAAATAGCCTATTTGCTTGGGTTAGCAGTTTCTTAGGTGAAAGCAAAATATTGCTCAGGCTATGTATCACACCCTTTATAAAGGTCATATAAAAGGCGGCTCTAATTCCCTTCCCACTTACATCACCAATAGCTACACTTGCTTTATACTCATCAATGCGGATGATATCATAATAATCTCCCCCAGCTTCCATTGCAGGATCACAAAAAACTGCCGTATCAAAACCAGAAATTTCGGGTGTTATATTAGGTAGAAATGCATGCTGAACAAGCCTAGCAATATCAAGTTCCTGTTCAAAACGCTGTTCTTCAGCTAATTTTTCTAAATAAACGGGTATATAATCTGGCAGCTCATTTTTATCATTCCCTTTAATAATGAAATAAATTCCAAAACCGAGCAAACTCACTGTAGTTCCAATAAACACATAGAAAGCGTTTAAATCTGGGGAGCCAGAAATTGCCCATCCTGTAACGGCACTTATAATATTTAAGAACATATAATATGCCAAAGCAAGCGTTACAAAATCAAATTTGAGATAAAACAAGCCTAGTATAAAACCAAGAATAAAGCTGATAAAAAGACTTATCTCAATCGGCGATACATCAATCACAATAATATTGAGCAGCATGGTAATAAGGCCAGAAAGTATGGGTATAGCCCATTTTTTTTGCCACATGCCATATACTTGGTTTACTAATATGAGAAAAGTTGGAACTACAACAAGAACACTAATAGCTAGAGAAACGAGTTGATTTGCTAATGCGCCATACAAATACTCTCTACTCACAAATTCTACCCTACTCTGTAAATAGGCGTTAGGTGTAAGTTTAAGAATCATGAGGAATACCCCTACCATCACCCCGCCAATAGCTAGCCCACGTAATATAGCCCAGCCTACTGGTTTATTTTTAATTATACCTTGGCGCACTAAATCCCAAGTTTTTAACTTTTCAGGCCAATATTGCCTTGTTATAGAATCACTAACTGCAGTAAGTAAGAAAAAGCCAACCGAACTCAACGCCCCTAGTACGCCCAACCCAAATACTTGATTGGTAATACTCCCATCAATACTAATACTGATGCTGTTTAACATTTTTAATGCTAATAAAGCGGGAACCAAAAAGCCTGCTAACACGGCCACTACTAAGGCTGGGCTGGTATCTATAGCACGGGCTTTAATTCTCAAATAAAATATAATGAGTAACCAAATCCCAAAAATGAGTATCGAAATTTGTACTACTAGCTCATGTAGTTCTTCTCCTAAATCGCTCTTTACTACTTTTGGCATCTCAAAATAGCTAGCTTTCATTTTGCGCAAACTACCTCCTGGTAGCAACTCAATTTCTAGCTTAGGATATATGCCAAATACACTGTCTTTAGATGTTAAAAATACTCGTGCTAGTTTAAAATCTTCTTTATCATCTATAATTAGAGTGTCTTGTTTAAATTCAAAATCTTTCCAGTAACTTTGATCAATATAGAATTGTGCATTTTTCCATATAATATCAGTGTTCATATAGCCTCTAAAAGTGAATCTCTTCCCGTCCGTAATGCGCAACAATAACGCCCTCATATTTTGAAACTCCACCGCATTTTCGCGGTTATGCTGAAAGTCTAAAACTCCAGCAATTAGAGAGTCTTCGGTTTCTGGGCCTAAAGATTGACTTGCATTATTTTGAAAGGCATCTAATAACAGTTCTCGATTGAATGGTGTTTGGGCATTAATTTCTTCCGATGAAATAGAAAAATTTACTAGCTCTCCATTTTCTGACAATTCAAACCTGACAGCCTCTTCACTCCTATCTCCTTCAAAATATGGGGTTACAACATTGATATAATATGGGAGTTGTCGGGATTTTTGTAAGCGCTGTTCATTAATTTTATTTATAAGAACTGTGCTGCCATATTTACGTTGAAGAGAATCCATACCTACCTCTTTATTAGCTAGATATACATTCAATGGCTTATTTATTGGTGCATAATCCCAGCTTTTAAAAATGGAATCGGCGATATTAACAATTTCTTCATCTGCCATATTAATAGATATGGTTGAAGGCACCCAGTGTTTTTGGAAGTCGGTAAAAAACCATACTACCCCAATAAAACCTAGGCTTAATAGCAGAATATCCCTAAAGCGTTGCTCGTTTGAAAATAACATAGTACCGTGTACGGTAAATCTAAAAATGGTTGCATGAATATGCTTAGATTAAAGGGATTTTTAAAACAATCTGTAAAAATAATTCTATGTGCCTTATTACCTTCGCCTACAAAAAACATCCTAGCTATGCACTTATATTACTAGCTAATAGAGATGAGTTTTATGGCCGATCTACTCGAAAAGCTCAATTTTGGGTAGAAGAAGGTCACCCTGATGTTTTAGCTGGCAAAGATCTTGAAGCTGGAGGTACTTGGATGGGGGTGAATAAGAATGGGCGTTGGGCAGCGCTCACAAATTATAGAGACCTAACAGACTTAAAGGAGAACCCACCTTCACGTGGAGATTTGGCTTTAAATTTTTTGAAATCGAATCAATCAGCGAGCCAATATCTTTCCTCAATTCAAAATAATGCCCATTTATATAATGGGTTTAATCTTTTAATAGGAGATAAAGAGGACATCCTTCATTATTCTAATTACTCAAATTTAACAACAACCATTACGCCTGGGATTCATGGAGTGAGTAATGCACTTTTAAATACGCCATGGCCAAAGCTTGAAATAGCAAAATCCGGGCTCACTAAGAGTATCGAACAAAATGCTATTGACAAAAACTCTTTGTTTGATATCTTAATGAATGAAACCAAAGCTCAAGAAACTGAGCTGCCAGAAACAGGTCTTACAAAAGAAATGGAGAGGGCTATTTCATCCATATTTATAAACACAAAAAATTATGGTACACGTTGTTCAACACTTCTTCTTATTCATAATTCGGGAAATATTGAATATGTAGAACGTAGATATGAGCCAAATTCTACCATAGTAATAGAGGAGCAATCCTTCCAACTTTAGATTTTTTTCAATTTTTCGCACAACTTTTGTAATCTTTTCATTAAATAGATGCCTTACTATTTAATTACTATCTTAAACAGTTAAAAAACCGAACTAAGTATATCAGATGACTTATAAATACGCCAAGCCCACTCTCTTCCAGGCCTTCATTCCTATTATTTTTCTTATTGTTGCGCTTTTTATTAACGTTCGAGTTTTTGGCGATGCCGCCCTCGATGGTTCAAATCAAATTATATTGATGCTCTCTGCTGGCATAGCTTCTATAGTGGCATATAAATTTGGTTTTAAATGGCCTGAAATTAGAACGGGCATTGTTAAAAGTATTAGTTCTGCAATGGCCTCTATGATTATTTTACTACTTATTGGCTCGCTTGCAGGTACTTGGCTTTTAAGCGGAATTGTACCTGCTATGATTTATTATGGGCTGTTAATTTTGAACCCTACTATTTTCTTAGTGGCTGCTTGCGTGGTGTGTGCGGTTGTATCGGTTGCAACAGGTTCTTCTTGGACCACTTCAGCAACGGTAGGTATTGCACTAATTGGTATTGGAACGGCTTTGGGAATTTCGACAGGTATGGTTGCTGGGGCAATTATTTCAGGCGCTTATTTTGGTGATAAAATGTCGCCACTTTCTGATACTACAAACTTAGCCCCTGCAATGGCTGGCACCGATTTATTTACGCACATAAAATACATGGCGTACACTACGGTCCCTTCTATAAGCATCACTTTAATTTTGTTTCTCATTTTAGGCTTTTTTAACGGTGGTGAAGCACAGCCTGTAAGTACTCAAGAAATATTAAATGCCATCTCTAGCCAATTCAATATAAATGGCTGGTTATTTATAGTTCCGATTGTTGTAATTGCACTAATCGTTAAAAAAGTACCTGCAATACCTGCTATCTCTGTCGGTGCATTATTAGGTGGACTGTTTGCACTAATATTTCAACCTGATATTGTTCATCAAGTTTCTGGTTATTCAGAATCCTCTGCTGAGTCAAAATATGTAGGCGTTATGCTTGCCATGTACGGCAGTATCAGCATTGAGACGGGCAATGCTATAGTAGATGATTTACTGAGCTCTAGCGGGATGTTTGGCATGCTAGGGACGGTGTGGCTCATCCTCTCCGCAATGATTTTTGGCGGGGTGATGGAAACTAGTGGAATGCTAAAGCGTATTGCTGAAGCAGTGATTTCATTAGTAAATACTACAGGCTCTTTAGTTGCTGCAACAGTTGGTACCTGTGTGTTCTTTAACATCACAGCCTCCGATCAATATTTGGCAATTGTAGTACCTGGGCGTATGTACCGTGAAACATTTAAAGAGAAAAATCTTGCCCCAGAAAACCTGAGCCGTACTTTAGAAGATTCGGGAACAGTCACTTCCGTTTTAGTACCATGGAATACCTGTGGGGCTTACCATGCTGGTGTTTTAGGCGTAGATACTTTGACTTATCTCCCCTACGCATTCTTTAATTATATAAGCCCATTCATGTCAATATTTTACGCGGCTTTCAATATTAAAATCAGAACTTTAGACGAAGTTCCTGTTACAGAAGAGGACTTAGATTTAGAACTTGAGACAGAGTGATATTTAGTTATTGGTTAATAGTGATTGAGGGATTAAGGAATCTGGAATTAAGTTTTCAGTGACCAATTAACAATGAACAGTTATCAATGAGCAGTGAACATTGATTTGTTTAATTGTTAATAGATATCTTAATTCATACTCACAATCTACAGTATAGCTCATCCTGAAATGCCACCAGCTTTAGCCGTTGTTGGAATTGCGAATTTCTAGGCACTTTCACTTCAATAAAAATATCTGTAATTATTTCACCTCGTTACGAACGCCCCGTTCGTAATGCTTTCTAGAACCTCTGGTTCCAATGGTTGGAAGAATTTGCCTAACAATATCAAAAATCTGAGCCATCAGTGTATTCCTTCGAATTCGTGGTTCAAAATGTTGAATTAATTTGACCGCACAAGCGGACGCTTGCGCTAGATATGGAAGAATGATTATAATATGAGAAAGTAGGTTTGAATTAAAATTCAAAATCATAAGGAATTGGAGCAGAAATATACAAATATTATACATGTTTTCTTTTAATCTTCTGCCTGTTAATCGTCCCCCACTTTGTTTTTGGGCAAAGCGAGAAAATCACCTCTGAAAATGCTTGGTATATTCAAACGGGATTCCTGTTTGATGCTGCTTTTTTTCTTCCTAGTTCAAACAGAATAGATGATCTAGATCTCTAAGACCATGATCAATTTCTTGTATATGGTATCCGTTTTGGATTTTCAAGGAAAAGCTTTTCAATCGGGATGTCTTTTTCTTTTGGCAATGACATCGAAGCCTTTAATAATCCACATTCACAACCAATTGGTTATAGATATTTTGACTCTTTCAACCAGTTAAAATTATCAGTAAATAAAGTTTTCCATTCTTTTAATTTGAAAGACAATACTCAACTTAGCTTGGGTGGTAGTACGGGTGTTTTATATAACAGATATAAAGGGCATGAGAGTTTAGGCTATTTCGAAAACTATGCTTCAAAACAATTTGAACTGGAAGATGTGTTCTTTTCTTTTGGTTTATATTTAGGATTGATTCCGAAAGGTCCATTTTCGTTAACATTCCAACCTCTAGGTGTAAACCTTGGCTTTAAAACGACAACTTATGAAGTTGGAAAAACTGGATTACAGTATAAATTCTAAAACCTAAGAGGTAGCTGTAGATGCTAGGTGATTCGTTGACAGTTTCAGGCTTTATGAAGCAGAACCTTCTTGAGATTCTGGGTTAACAGTACGGGATTCGGAAACGAAATATTACTCACCTACATTTCATTTCGACCGAAGTGGATCACCGAGCGGAGCGATTCCCACGAAGTGAAATCTCTGTAACATGAACAAAGTCTATGAGCCCAATAAACACCTCTTAGATTTCTCGACTACGCTTGTTTGCTTCGCGAACAATACTTCGCTCGAAAGGACAAAGTAGAGACAGCTGGCATTTACTTGAAACAGGTTACCCGTTAAAGGGAAAATCCGTCAACGAATTACCTAACATCTACAGGCGTATCTTAACAGAATCCTCAAATGGAATTTACGATCTCCACACCAACGCCCACTTCCACATTCATGAAGTTACCACAACTGATGTGGCATCAGGGCCGCTGGTTTTGATTGGAAACTCAGAAGAAAAAATAAAAATAAGCTAGAAGTTGGTATGGATATACCAAAGTACTTCTTCCATTTGGCTTTGTACTTCTCTGGTCGGAATAACGTAGTTATTATTCATAAAGCTGAATATTAACTTTCTGCCTGTGTCAGTGATAACATAACCGCTTAAACAATGGCTATTACTAAGAGTTCCAGTTTTGGCAAAAACATAGGCTGGACCACCATCACGAGCACTGTATAAATTACGGATAGTGCCTTGAACCCCACCTTGAGGGAATGTATCGAAAAGCAATTCATCGTTATCTACTTTTTCATCCAGCTTTTTTAGTAGCGCTGCTACGGTGCGTGGCGTGAATAAATTGTAACGTGACAACCCTGAACCATCTCTCCAATTTGGGGAATCTGGTAGGTCAGTTAAATAATTCTCAACCACATAATTAATACCTTTTCGCACATTTAATTCGTCACCAATTGTTCCTGAAATCATCATCATGATTTGCTCTGCTAAATTATTATCGCTAGGCAACATCATTCTTTTGTACAGGCTGTCGGCTCTCATACCATACATAGTTTGGCGGTCTTCTGGCATTTTATAATCCGCAAGATAGCCCACTTCTCTATTCAAGGTATCCGCCAGCAGTTCAACAATAAGCTCTGGAGTATAGTGGAATGGCTTATCCGTTTGGTAACGAACAGTGTCTGATTTGAAGGAGTATTCGAAATTATTTCCTACTCTATCGCGAGAAATTGATAAACGTCCGTCTTCGTTAACGCCATCATTTTCTACGAATTTACCTAGAATTTTTGGGTTCACCACATACTCACCATTTACTTCAGCAACACGTACTTGCTCAATACGCTCTATAGTAAAACGCGCATAATTACCATATATAGGAAATGGACTTTTTTCTGCGGAATAGTAAGCGTCATAATCACTCCAAGCCCAACCTGGTCCTAAAACATCATCGTCAAAGTTACTATCCGAAAAGTAGATATTACCTTCAAATTCATTCAAGAAATCGTACACATCGGTGGTACCAAAGTCATCAGGATGCAAAAAGGATGGATCTCCTGTTCCCCAAAATATGAGGGAATCGCCACGAACCACATAATTAAGTGCAGGTATATGACTACCTAATGCATTTAAGCCGGCATAGTATGTAAAAATCTTTGTATTTGATGCTGGCGTCATATATTTATCTTCATTAACACCGTAAAGCATGGAATCTGTAACAGGATCGTAAAGTGTGAAACCAGTAATAGTTTTAGAGAAGGTTGGTGATGTTTCGATTATTTCTGCGAGACCTTCTATCTCTGAACTACTTTTCTTTGATGGTTCTTTAACTGGTTGTTGGGCAACTTCTGTTGTTGAACAACTCACCCCAAAAATTAAAATTGTCCCGATTACAGCTAATGCTCTTTTTGCATTAAGTACTGATCTTATCATATCTATTACCCTAATTTATTTATTGCTATGTCAATTCTTGAGAAGACTTCCTCTTTGCCAATCATTTCTAATGAGGCAAACAAATCAGGCCCAAAACCTTGCCCTGTAACTGCAATTCTAAGCGGCATCATCAACTTACCAAAGCCAACTTCGTGCTCAGCTACCGTTTCTTCTAAGGCAGATTTAAGCGTTGCAGCTATAAATTCAGTTTCTGTGAAATTTTCGACTTTCGCTTTAAATGCATTCAGTAATGGTGCACTATCTTCTTTCCATTTCTTAACCGCATTTTCATCGTATTTTTTTGGTGCTTCAAAAAAGAAACTTCCCATGCTTACGAATTCGTCAATTTTTGAAACTCGTTCGTGTACAAGCTCAATTACTTTTGAAAGGTATTCATCACTTTTAATATCTAAACCAGTAGCTTTGGCTGATGCTTTCACTCTTGGCAATAACTCCTCAGTAGACATTGCACGGATGTAATGCTCGTTGTACCACATCAACTTTTTATAATTGAACACTGCCCCACCTTTGCTCACTCGCTCCAGTGTAAAGAGCTTACACATTTCTTCAATGCTATGAATTTCTGAATCATCACCAGGACTCCAACCTAAATACGCCAAAAAGTTAATTAATGCCTCTGGCTCATAATTACCAGTAATATAATCTTTGGTGTTTATTGGAATTCCTTCACTTTCTGCTTTTCGTTTAGATAGTTTCCCCCCACTTGGCGACATTATTAGCGGCAAATGCGCCATTACTGGCGGCTCCCAACCAAAAGCTTTATAGAGTAGCAAATGCTTGGGCGTAGAGCTCAACCACTCTTCCCCTCTAATTACATGCGTTATTTCCATGGTATGGTCATCCACTACGTTTGCAAGGTGGTAGGTTGGCATCCCGTCTGATTTCATCAGTACTTGATCGTCTAAGCCTGCTGTTTCGAAGGAAACCACCCCTCTAATAATATCTTCAAATCTAACCGTTTCTCTGCGGGGTACTTTTAATCGAATCACATAATCATCACCTGCTTTAAGTCTGCGTTCGGTCTCCTCTTTAGGTAGAGTTAGGCTGTTTTTCATAGACTGTCGGGTGATTGAATCATAGCTTGGAGAAGGATTTCCAGATGCTTTTAATCGCTCCCGCATTTCGTCAATTTCTTCTGGCGTGTCGAATGCGTAATAAGCATTATCGCTTTCAACTAGCATTTTAGCATAATCTAGGTACATTCCTTTACGCTCACTTTGGCGATATGGGCCTACTTTACCAGGCTTATTTGGACCTTCATCTATGGTCATACCCGCCCATTCTAGCGAGTCGATAATATCTTGTTCAGCTGCCTCTACGTATCTACTTTGGTCGGTATCTTCTATACGAAGTATGAAAGTACCACCATGGTGTCTGGCAAATAAATAATTATAAAGGGCTGTGCGGAGACCGCCAATGTGTAAAAATCCTGTGGGAGAAGGAGCAAAACGTACGCGAACGCTCATGTTTATTCTTTATGTGGTTGCAAATTAACTAAGAGGGAAATATAAGAAATTTTAATTGCTGAATTTTGAATTATGTATTTTGTTAAGTTACAGTTATGAATTAATTCCAACCCTTATTCTATATAATTCTGTATTGGCTTTAGCACTTATAACCCCACAATTCGCCCCCAATTTATTTGACCTTGTTTCAATGCTTAAAGCAGATCGAGTTATATTGCTTGATGTTGAGAAATGGTCGCGCAAGGGCAGAACGCACCGAATTGAGGTTCGTGCTGAGGATGGTACGCAATGGCTAAACCTACCTATTCTAAGTGAAGATCGTAAAAAAGCTACCAAAGATGTTCGTTTAGATTCAACCCAACGATGGTTTAAACTTTTTTGGAATACTTTGGCTTATAACTACAATGATGCCACTTACTTCGATTATTACGCGGATGAGATTCGCCACGATATTGAAATGGCGTATGAGTTTGAAACATTACTCGATTTCAATCTTTATTTTTTCAAGCGGATATTGACCTATTTAGAAATTGATATCCAATTTGAGTTGGCTAGTAATGTAGAGGGATATAGCACTTTCCCTGACGAGTGTTTAAAGAATTTGGGTTATGAAACGCTGTATTTAGAGCATCAATCTAAAAATTATCAGCGCCAAAGCTCTAAGGCTGAGCAGGCATTAAAAGAACATCCCACCTATAGGCAAGCCTACCCAGGATTTGAACCGAATTGTTCTGTTTTGGATTTACTGTTTAATGTGGGTGTGGAAAGTTTTAGGCTTATTAATCCACTACTCAAGGAATAAAACTAGACTTAAGATATAAGATTTAAGATTCTAGAATGAGTTTTAAGAAAATTATTAGTTTCTCGTGTCTTACTACTTGTGTCTTTCCCGAAGTATTGGGATTTGTTTGATTTCAGAGGGAGGGCTTACGAACTCACAATTTCAGAAATTGATTGTTTTGGGGTTCCTAAAATAAATTTAGCCGTAATTTCGGTGGATTTAAATACATTATTTATAAAAAAATCCTGCCCACCGATACATATTCTTAATCTGTTTACCCCGATATAAATGGACAGACGAATAATTTGAACTAATGGTCAAGTTAATTCAGAATTGACAACATCTCAGCCCTCAAAGCTCAAAGCTAATTTTTAAGTGCCCAATCTGGTAGTACGCCGAGTTCTATACCGAATACCCAACTAATGATGGTGTATGAGGCTACAGTTAGTACTAAAATGAACGTAAGGTTTAGCCATAGACCAGCTTTCGACATTTCAGGTATCGTAATCTTTCCACTTCCGTACACAATAGCATTGGGCGGTGTTGCCACAGGTAGCATAAATGCGCAGCTTGCACCAAATACTACGGGGATTGCAAATAATAAAGGATTCTCGCCTAAACCAATTGCTACAGAAGCCAATATAGGCAAGAATGCAGCGGTTGAAGCAGTATTACTTGTCATTTCAGTTAAAAAGACAATAAGTGTAATAACAATTACAATAATGAGTAAGATTGGCCAGGTATTTAAAGCTCCAATTCCAGTGCCAATCCAACTGGCTAAGCCTGTGCCACTAATAGCAGATGCCATGCTTAAGCCTCCACCAAATAATAAGAGAACACCCCATGGTAGTTTTACAGTATCAGACCATACTAGTAAAGCCGAATTATCAATCTTATCGGCTGGAATCATAAAGAATAATGCTGCTGCGCCAATAGCAATACCTGCGTCTGAAAGCCCTGGTATTAGGTCTGCTATAAGTGGTCTAAATATCCACATCAGCGCAGCTGAGATAAATACAAACGCTACCTTTTTTTCTTGGTTTGATATTTTACCTAATTCTTTAAGTTGATTTCTTATAAGATCTTCGCCACCTGGTAAAACTTTCAGTTTAATTGGATATACAACTTTAGTAAGCAAAATGTACATCAGTGGTAATGAAACTAGAACAATAGGTACACCAACTTTCATCCAGTCAAAAAATGAAATTTCGATTCCATAGTTTTCTAGTACAAAACCAGCAAGTAAAGCGTTTGGTGGTGTCCCTATAAGAGTCCCCATCCCTCCAATATTACAAGCGTAAGCAATACTTAGAATGAGTACTATTTCGAAATTAATTTTGCTTTCACCTTCTTCTCTTTCAATTAGATCGAGAATAGACATAGCTATTGGTAGCATCATAATAGCGGTAGCAGTGTTACTAACCCACATGCTTAGAAATGCAGCGGCTATCATAAACCCTATGATAATGGAGGAGGGTTTTATACCTACAAAACTTACAATGCTAATTGCAATCCGTTTATGGAGGTTCCATTTCTCCATGGCTATGGCTATAACAAAACCACCCAAGAATAGAAAAATAAGTGGATTAGCATAGGGCGCAGTTGCAGCACCTATACTAAAAACACCTAAAGTTGGAAATAAAATAATGGGAACAAGCGCTGTTACAGCAATAGGAATGGCTTCTGTGATCCACCAAATTCCCATTAATATTGTAACCGCAGCTGTTTTCCATGCTGCATCAGAAAGGCCCTCAGGCGCAGGAATGAATAACATTATTATAAATACTATTAGTCCTGCAAAAAAGCCTAAGCGTCCTCTAAAAGGTAGCATACATTTATTTCTTATTAATTATTTATCAGCTGGATAGTTTGCTTCGTTCATCCAGTATTCTAGGTAAGGTACGTTATAGATGCTGGTCCATCCAAATACTCTTAAGCCATTTGTTATTTGCCAAATTGGTGGGCGACGTGCACCCGGATCACCTGGGAAATTACTCGCTTCTTCTAGAGCATCCGCTAGAATTCTTTGGTTCTCATAGGAATCAAATTCTTGAGCTAATTTATCAGTCTTAAGATATTTTGCTCTTTTAACAGCTTCGTCAAGTAAGCTTTTTTCGCCAGAATATTCGTAACCAAGTACCATACTACTAATAGATGATAAGTATGATTCCATCTGATGATCAAGACCAGGATTATCTCTTAAACGGCGAGCGTTATCTACTACTGCTGTTTTAATATTTTCATCACCAGTAAGCTGGTAATATTTTCTTAATCCATTAGCCACATATACTTGAGAGTAGCCATAGCGGTTTATCACAACTTCACCGCCTTGATCTGGGTGATTTTGAAGCTCGAGCATTAGGTCAACACGTTCTTTTAACTCATCGCCATACTTAGGCAATTTGGTTGCGTCATAAATTTCAGCAAGGTTCCAAACGGACAAGTATAATCTACGCCCACGTAAACCATGATCGCCAAATACTCTTCGAACGTAATAATCACCTGTTTCTTTAGCTACTTCTAAGCCTCTGTGGTTAGCATCTATGTAGTATGAGCTAATCCAACCTGGTACCCAAACGTGTGCGCTAAGCAACGATGTAAAGTGTTGGTCTGCATGGCGACGTCCCATACCAACATAAGGTGAACCTTTTGGAAGTTCTTCTGCTTGGAAAGCTAAAATAGATTCGTTTTCACCACCAATGTAGTGGTAATCTTTCGGCCAATGGATATTATCAACATCCATAGTGTGCATACTAGCTGCTTGTGCCATTCTGTGAAATTTAGGATTACCAGTTCTAATGTACTGTAACCACCACATGTAATCGTTACCAGGCTCGTTGTTCGTCCACTGAGACCAGTTATAATTATAGTAATACGTTAAATTATCGCCATAATTAAGCATACCATACCAAGGCTCCCAACTTTGGTTAAACTTCATCCACTTAAATTTGTAGTCTAATCCACGCTCGTAAGTAGCATATTTATCTGTACGTGCCATCATTTTACCAAATGCTTCACTTTTAGTATACCATTCTGGCTCGGCATGAGTAACAGGCGCTTTCATAAAGCTCAGAGCTGTTTTTTCAATCTGCTCGTTAGTGCTTTTCTTATGGAAACTAAATACCATCTCAGTTGTTTTAGCTACTCCTTGCGCAAAATTCGCAATCATTCCACTATCATTCTTGTTATCCTTTTTAGCAAAGCTCAATGGCTCTACTGAAGGAGTCCAGATGTAAGCAGTAAGCTTATTAGCTTCGTCATCTACTTTAATTTCTTTAGGATATTCTTCGAAGAAACTCTTAAAACCAACAGTTACGCCCCATTTATTGTCAGATATATCTAACCAACCTGGCGCACGTTCTGCATTAATATCTTTGCTACCGCCAACCGATACAGTAGATGTAAACACTCCGTCTAATCTCTCATCAGGCGATGAATTTGCTAACGGTGGTATTTGTGATGGATTTGGCCCTGTTTGTAGTACCGAAGCATTACCTTTTAATGGTGACTGCACAACTTTACTGCCATCTTCATTCCACCATTTACCATCATAATAAGCTGTGGTAATAGTCTTTTCTTTAGCCATGTTATAATTTAAAGAGAGTCCTAAAGCAGCAATTCTATCATTAGGTTTTGTAAAACCTGGGTCTTTAGATAGTACACTTTCATCAATTAACTTGCCATTTTTAGTGGCAATAACAGCGTACTCGCCATCTTGTTTTTTATGATGATCTGGCTCTCCAGTATAAACAAAGGTATGCTGTACTTTAATAAAACTTTTGCCTGCATAAGCATGAATTCTAGTTACAAAAGGCGCAGAATTATTGTCTTTTCTGTTATAATGATAATCGCCTTCTACTCTAATAATTGCATGTAAAGGGCCACTTCCAAGCTCTTTTAGTGTACGAGTAACAACAGCTTTAGAGCGATCTAAACCCGCATCATCTAGCAAATCTAAAAATGAACTACGGCCAGGCTCACCTGTTGCAATAACATCTGATTCATCAAAACCATTGCCATCAATATCTAGTTCTACTTTATCTAAAAAGCCACTACCAGCTGGGGCATTAAAAAAGCCACCACCTTCACCTTTCTTAACCATAAACCTAAGAGGTCCGGTATCAACTTCAACTTCACCTGTTTCTCTTTGGTTATTACGAACGGTAAGAACTTGATCGTAATTACGGCCATTAGTTATTGAATTACCGTACTCAACTTTATAGTCGGTTCCTTCTTCGGTAAAGAAAAATACCCAAATCCATTTAAGGCTATTATCGGCAGGTGCCCAGGTACTTACTTTTGTAATTTGTGAAGGAATTTCTTTGCCGCTTGAAGATAATACGCGTACATGATCTGGAGAGAATAATTCACCTTTCGGTATTGGAATACCAAAAACTTGTGGGGTACCCGGTGTATTATTTTCTACCGTAATGGGAACTAAAGTGCTAGTTCCACTATTTCCGCAGCCAATCAGTATTCCTAATAATCCAACGACTAACAAACTAAGTTTCATGCGTTGTGCGATGTGTTTATACATTACATATTTCCTATTTAGTTGGAATTTGTTGGTCTAGAGCAAGAGCTGCAGCACCTAAAATGGCCACTTGGTCTAGCTCTGAGACACTTATTTTAACTTTCTCTAATGATTGTGTGTAGGCAAAATCAGACATTGCCTCACGCATTTGTGGCTCAAATAAAGCAAGAGCTTTACTTGCACTGCCACCTAATACTATTATTTCGGGATCAAAAGCATACATTACCGCTTTTATACCGTTGCCTACGTGGGTACCGAACTCCTTGTACATTTCAAGAGCTTCTTTATCACCTTCTAGGGCTTTACTATATGCGGTTAAACCGTCAGTATTTTTATGGATTTCAAAAAACTGACCTGAACAGTAATGTTCAAAGATGGAATCTTTATAGGGCAACATTCCTACTTCCCCAGCGCCACAGTTAGCCCCAGAAAATAATTTCCCATTCATAATTAAGCCTGAACCAAATCCGGTTCCAATAATAAGCCCTACTACAGAGTTGTAGTTCTGGGCTTTACCAAAATATTTCTCGCCAAGGGCAAAACAATTAGCGTCGTTGTTTATATAAACGGGAACGTTAAATCGCTCTTCTAAGATGTCCTTTAGTGGTACCATTTTCCAAGAAGGGATATTTTGCACATCGTACACTATCCCTTTCTCAACATCTACCACACTGGGTACACCCACTCCAATAGCAGAAACCTCTGGTGTTATTTCCTTTTCTATCAAGCTAATAATTTGTTTTAAAAGCTTGGTATGGTCTTCATTCTGAATGATGGGTTGCGATGAAATTGATTCGATTTCTTGGTTTAGAACTCTCGCAACTCTCACATTCGTTGCGCCTAAATCTATACCTATAAGATTTCTTTTTTTCAATTACTTAGTTTAACCGTCTATCAATTTTAAATTTCTCAGGCTTCAGATTTTTTGCCGAAGTCTATCGTTTTATTGCTAATTAATGGTTTTGCCCAGAAACTAATACTCAGGATATATCCTAAAGTCACAAAGATGAACATCATTCCAATTTTTAGAGTGAAGATATCGCTTAGCCCACCTATTAGAAGCTGAACCACAGCACCACCCGCAATACCAGTCATTAGAATTCCTGCGAAAGAACCATGATGTTTTTCAACCGAATTTAAGCCTAGTGATACAATTGAAGGATACATTACTGAAAGGAAGAATCCAGAAATTGAAAACGCCCAAATTGCTACTCCTGCTCCGCCAAATAGTCCTGCTAAAACCGAAACCATTGAGGCTAGGGTAAACCATCTTAACACTTTCTTACTGTCAAATAGCTTCATGGCTATTAGCCCAAATACGGCACCAACAGTCATTAATCCCCAGAAATTAGCAACTGCTTTTGCACCTGCACTACTTGGGTCAATTCCATGATATTCACTTAAAAAACCAGACATCCAAAAGGAGATGCCTTGCTCAGTTCCTACATAGGCAAAGATGCCAAGGAAGTAGAGAATTACATATTTGTTTTTAAATAGCTCTAGATAACTAGCTTTAGATCCAGCTTTTTCGTCGTCTTGTAGAGTAATTGCAGGAAATTTAGTTACAGCAATTACAACAACCATTATTAGAACTATTAAAGCAAACACCCAGTAAACAGACAACCAAGGCATAGACTCTGGCACAAGGCCTGTCATCAAGCCAATAAATGGTTTATCTACGTTGCCCTGCTCAATATTTATTGCTAAATATGAAAACATGAGTGGACTTAGAAAAGAAGCTAAACCAAATATGAGTTGAGCTACAACTGAGTTAAAAGCAAAGTTTGCTTCCCCACCAGAAACTCTTAGAAGAGGGTTTATCACAACTTGTAGTGCAGCCATTCCTGCACCAATTGTAAATAGTGAGATGAGGAATACATTGAAGCTTGGAAACAGAACAAATAACATTGCACCAACAAAAGCTAGCATAAATGCTAGTACCATCATTCTTTTTCCGCCCCATTTTTCTACCATAAAACCTGCTGGTATAGACATTACCCCGTATGCAATAAAAAATGCAAGTGGAAGAAAGCTAACCATGGTGTTAGAAAGGGCAAAACTTTTTGTTACTGCTGGGTTAAGGGCGCCTAATATATTGGTCAAAAATGAAATAACAAAGAAAACCAGTAATATTAGGCCAACAATGAAATAGTTCCGTTTCATGAAATTATTTTTAAATAATGAATGGTTTATTCACAGCTTCTGTGAATTATTTTTTACTGAACATTGGGAATAATTCGCGAATTTCTGCTTCTGTAGGTTGCTTGCCATATTCGCAAATCTCGAAAGATTCTGCATATTTAAACTTAGAGCCTTCAGCTTTGCCATACCATTTTTCTAAAGCTTTTTTCTTCTCTGGTGAAAGGGTACCTCTTTCTACGTAACCTCTTTTAACCATTTCTTTTCTAAGCTTTTTGTCTTTTGGAACTTGGTCTAATCTACCACTAACCCATGGTAACCACTCATACATTTGTGATTCGTGAGCATCTAGGCCATCAATTTTTTTATCAATTACTTTATCAATACCTACTACAATATCTGGGCTAAACGGATTTGGCTTTTGGAAACCATCTTCCATATAAAGGAATACTGGGTTTTTTGTAAGAGGTGGAGTATCTGGGGTAACATTTGGTACTACCACTAAGTAAGCGGCATCTTGTACTAATACGCCAGCATATCTGTGATCAGGGTGGTAATCGTTAGGACGTAAACCTAATACTATATCAGCATTCCAAGTTCTAATTTCACGGATAACTTGTTGGCGGATGTGTAGTTCTGGCAATAGTTCGCCATCATGATTGTCTAGAACCTTGTACTCATCAATACCTAGTCTACGAGCAGCTTCTTGAGCTTCTGCACGTCTTCTTTTAGCAAGAGCGCCACCACCTTCTGATTGGTGACCAGCATCGCCATTGGTGATAGCAACAAACTTTACTGCATAGCCTAATTCAGCTAAAAGTGCAGCAGTTCCACCCATTTTAGCATCACCGTCATCAGGGTGTGCAAATATAGCTATAACCCTGATTCTATCGTCATCAGTAGTTTTGTTTTGAGCAATTACCGACATCGTGGCAATGCAAAACATCATTAATAGTGCAATTGAATATTTTTTCATTTTACTAAATCTTTAATCTTGTTTTTGGTTTGTTTAAATAGCTGGGCAGCCGTCAGGCCGCCCCAGCAAGAGAGATAGAGCTACTACTACTACTATATCTTAATTATGTTCAGAATTTTGTGTCATTTTATCTGGAGACACATCAATTTCACCCTGTGGAATAGGGAATAACAATTTAACTTCTGCCTGTGTAATATTCAGGTGCGTTGCCATTACTTCTTTAGCCTTGCCAAAGCGTAATAGATCTGCCCAACGCTTGTTTTCGAAAGCAAATTCTAAGCGTCGCTCATTAAGTAATTTTTCTTCAAAAGTACCTGGAGTAACTGCTGAAATAGGAAGTAAACCAGCACGATCTCTAACTTCATTAATGAGATTATACGCAGGAATGCCTTCGCCTAATGCTTCAGCCAAGTTTAGTAGAACTTCCGCATAACGAATTTCAATCCAGTTATTATCTGCATCAAAAGCGCTAGTAGGTTTACTATCAAATTTACCCACGTAAAAGGTAGTATCGTTAGGTGTTGCTGTAGTATCTACAGATATTGCAATAGTACCAGCGGCTCTTTCGTCGCCAAGTAATGCTGCAGCATCAAATAAACCTCTTACATCAGTAGTAGGGCTTACCGGAGAAACTCCACCACCAACGCCACCACCTTTACCATTTGGTGTGTACATGTCGGTATATGAACTTCCTTCGCTGCTTCCAGATTTATACTGAATTTCGAAGATAGACTCTTTATTTAGTTTGTTATCTACTCCCCAAATATTTTTGTAATCGTCTACTAATTCATATTTAGCAGAATCAACTACTCTTTGAAGAGGAGCTACTGCTTCTGCTTTCTTACCATCTTGCAAATATACTCTACCTAACAAGGCTGCCGCGGCACCACTTGTAATTCTACCATTGTTGGTAGTTGCTGGCAGTAACCCTTCAGCTTCTGTTAAGTCTGAAGCAATACGAGCAAATATTGTACTTGCTGGCACTTGGTTGATTTCAAAATTTAAAGATGCTACCTCTTCAAATTGCTCTGTTACGTTTCCAAATATCACTGATAAGTGATAGTATAATAAAGATCTAATAAAGAGAGCTTCACCCTTTATTTGCTTCTTTAAATTTTCATTTGGAAAGGTAATATCATCTATTCTTGATAGAATAGAGTTAGTGCGAGAAATCCCTTTATAGGTTTCTGCCCAAGTAGTTTTGAATTCACCAGCAGTTGGGATTTCTTTAAAATCATCAATCTGTTGTAGTGATGCAGCTAACCCTGTAGCTCCACCTGCGTTTTGGCCGTTATCGGCTCGCATTTCCATAAGTAGAATATAATTCACACCGAATGTACCGTTACTTTGTAGGGCGTCATAAGCACCTACAATAGCGGCTTCAAAATCGGTTGAAGTCTTATAGAAACTTTCCGTATTTCTTTCAGAAATAGGACTCAGTAGCGTAAAATCTTCCCCGCAGGATAGAACCAGCATGGGAATAAGTAATATTAATAATCGTTTTTTCATCATTATTATCCGTTTATAAGTTCTTATTAAAATGCGAGGTCTATACCAACCTGGATAGTTCTAGATAATGGATATGCACCATAATCTTCACCAGGGGTTAAGCTGTTTGTTTGTAAACTAACTTCTGGGTTAAAGCCAATGTATTTTGTAAACATTGCTAAGTTAGATCCTGATACATATATACGAGCTCTGCTAACATATTTGCCAAACTTATCTTGTGGCAATGTATAGCCTAAAGTCACATTTTTGATTTTCAAATAACTACCATCTTCAACCTGATAAGATGACTCTCTATTGTTATTTCCGTGTGATGCAGAGTTACGATCTGCTCTTGGGTGCTCACCGTTACCTGGGTTAGACTCTGACATCCAACGATCTTTAACTGCTGAGTAAGAGTTAAAGTTAGCCTCTCCATTAAGCATGTGACGGCTAGTTAAGTTCATCACATCACGGCCTTGAACACCTTGAATAAACACGCTCATATCAAAGTTTTTGTAATTAAAGCGGTTAGTAATACCATAGGTGAAATCAGGGTGGTAGCTACCAATAACTGTTCTATCATTTGCATCAATTTTACCATCGCCATCAACGTCTTTAAATCTAAAATCACCTGGGCGTGGGTTTGGAGCTAATAAGTCATATCTACCGCCAGGTGCAGCTGCATTATCAGCGTCAATTTCTGCTTGGTTTTGGTAAATACCTGCAACTTGATATCCGTAGTAACTACCAATCTCTTCGCCTATCATTGTAATATGGCGGTTGCCTGCAGCACCAGCACTCAAGATTGGATCACCTTCAGGGCCTAGCTTTGTGACTTTATTACTGTTTTTAGCAATATTAAAGTCTGTAGCCCATTGGAAGTTACCAACTAGGTTTCTTGTAGTGATGGAGAACTCAACTCCATTATTTTCTACCTCACCAATATTGGTTAGTGCTGTAGAGTATCCAGTTGAGGCAGGTACGTTTACAAATAGAAGTAAATCTTTTGTAGTTGTTTGGTAATAGTCGAATGAACCATAAATACGGTCATTTAACATGGCATAGTCAACACCAAGATCTAGCTGATAGGTTGTTTCCCATGTTAGATTTGGGTTTGCTAATGTTGTTGGTCCAACTCCAATGTTCACGCTATTCCCAAATGGGTAGTTTGCTGTTCCTAACAGACCAATCGAGCCGTAGTTTGGAATCTCAAAGTTACCAGTTACACCATAACTTGCACGTAATTTAAGTTCATTAAATACATCTCTACCTGGCATAAATGACTCTTCAGTTAATCTCCAGCCAACCGAGAATGATGGGAAAATACCTGTTTGATCATCTGCACCAAAACGTGAAGATCTATCTGAACGGATAGTACCAGTAAATAGATACTTGCTCTTGTATGCATAGTTAACTCTTGCAAGTGCAGAAGCAATACTCCACTCTTCTTTTAGGTCGTCACCACCAGAAATAATACCACCATTTACGGTTTTAATCTGATCATCTGTGAAGCCTCTAGCATAAATAACATTCATTTGATCTGTCTGCTTTTGTGCTGAATAACCTACAACAGCATTTACAGAGTGATCGTTATTGAAAGTTTTTGAATAGTTTACTGTATTTTCCCATAACCAGTTAAAGCTCTTACCGGCACCACTTTGTGCAAACGGGTTAGATGTAGTTTGGTCGCGGTATAAAAACTTTGTTCCACTATAAAAAGACTGGTCAGAGTTGTCAATATTATAACCAACTAAGGTTTTGAAACTTAAATTTTCATTTATGTTCAACTGACCGTACGTATTACCAAATATTCTAGTTTGGTTAAACTCTTCTTCAATGTAGTTCATTATTGCTAATGGGTTACTTGCAGAGGTAGTAGCACCGCCTAGATGTGATTGGTTGTCTGTTTGGTTAAATGTTCCATCTGCATTGTATGGCTTAACAGTTGGGGAATGCACCAAAGCTGAGTAAACAATACCTGGAGGTGTACCAAAGTAAGGTGAGTTTGCTGGTAATCTATCATGCTGAGTAAGTGCAGTGTTGATAGAAGTGCCTAATTCAATCATGTCACTTAACTTGTGTGTTAAGTTTAACTTTACTGTGTAACGGTCAAATTCAGAACCATCTAAAACACCCTCTTGGCTTAAGTAACCTGTAGAGAAATAGTAAGTAGATACATCATTACCACCAGAAACACTTAAATCATAGTTCTGCATAGTTGCATTACTAAATATAAGATCTAACCAATCAGTATCGGTACCATCCCAGTTAACCATTGATTCTGGAATCAAGTAGTTTGCACTATAACCAGGATCACCAACAGCTGGGCGACCTGCGTTCGTGTTAGGGTTATAATTAGGGTTCGCTGGTACTTTACCATCAGCAATATCTTGCTCATAAGTATTGTTACGCGAATCTTTGGTGTAAGCAATCAACTCTTCAGCGTTCATTATGTCTGGTTTATTAAACACAGTAGAAACACCACCGTAACCACTAAAATTGACTTTAGTTTTACCAGCTTGTCCTTTTTTGGTAGTTACTAAAATAACACCGTTAGAACCTCTAGAACCATAAATTGCAGCTGAAGAAGCATCTTTAAGAACTTCAATAGACTCAATATCGTTAGGGTTTAGCGTAGACATAGGGTTAGCTCTTGGCGCTTGGAAAGAAGCTCTTTGTGTGCTAATACTTGGCTGCAAGCTTGAAGCTTTTGCAACAGGAACACCATCTATAACATATAATGGATCGTTACCTGCAGAAATAGAACCAGTACCACGGATAAGAATTTGTGGCGATGAACCTGGCTCACCAGTAGACTCAGCTACGTTTACACCAGCCATTCTACCTTGAAGTGCATTCTCAAAACTTGAAACTGGAACGTTTTGAATTTCTTCTGTTCTAATTGAAGTTACAGATCCAGTTACTTCAGAACGTTGCTGAGTACCGTACCCTACAACTACTAAATCTTCAAAGAACACTAGATCTTCTACTAAATTTACTTCATAATAGTTTTGGCCACTAACAATAGGCACTTCTAACAACTTGTAACCTACAAAACGGAATACTAAGATCTCCGCATCGTCTGGCACAGTAAGTTCAAAGTTACCATTATTATCAGTACTTGTTCCAATGTTTGTACCTTTTACAAATACGTTTACAGCAGGAATACTTTCCCCTGTAGAAGCGTCTTGTACAAGTCCTGTTAATTTCTTTTGAACTGCTTCAATTTGTTTTTCAGCAGCAGGTGTTTTTAGTAGCAATAGCTCTCTAGTATTGGAGATAGCTGCTTCATAACCAGTTCCTAGTAGCACGTATTGTAGAGCATCTCCTGTAGAGATATCTTTGAGGTCTACATTTATACGCTTGTTAAGAATCTCCATTTCAGAGTTTATCGCATAACCTAAGTTAGATTTTTGAGCAATATCCTTAATCACTTCACTAAGAAGTGCATCTTTCTTTTTAACCGTAATAACACTCTGTAGCTCAGGAATACTATTGGTGTATAACTCAACAGAGTAATATTTGGTTTGTAACTTATTAGATAAGGATGTTATTAGCTGTGCATTAGCACTTGATGCTTCCCCAAGGTGGAGTGTTAAAGCCCCCACCAAGAAAAAACACACAGCCGTCCGTATCATATTGGTAACTTTTGTTCTCATGCGTGTCCTCTATAACTAGTTATTATTTAGTATTTTTATAAGCTCTTTTAGTATAAAAGCGCTTCCAAAATTTGAAGTAAATCTACGTTTACTCATAGTTGTTATGATTACCTTCTTTTAGATTGCTGAACTTAACTTTATCGTTATCGAGCTTGTATTGCAGCCCTAGTGATATTGATATTGTTTGTAGTACGCTATTAATAGACCGGCTTTTTAGCTCGGCTGTTAAACGTAAATCAGCAATTTCTTTTGTAGCAAACGAAACCTCTATGTCATATTTGCGCTCTAGTTGCCGCGCTACTTCTTTCATCGTTGCTTCATTAAACTTTAAGTAGCCTTCCTTCCAGCTTAAATACAATTCTAAATCATCTACCGTTTCTTTAACAATTTCCTTACTGGCTAAATTGAGTCGGCCCAACTTCCCTTTTGTTAAAATAACGCCTTCATTTAATGTCTTACCTTCTGCCCTAAACGAAACCACACCTTCTTCTACAACCGTTTGTACTGCACCTTCGCCGGCATAGCTCCGTACTGTAAATGACGTTCCTAAAACTTGCACCACAGCACCATCTACCTTAATAATAAATGGACGATTTGGATTTTTAGCCACATCAAAATAAGCCTCGCCCTCTAAATGTACTTCACGCAAATCGTTGGCAAATACATTTGGTATAGAAATTTTACTGTCTGAATTTAAATATACCTTAGTTCCGTCAGAAAGAGTTACCCCACCACGCTGACCTTTTGCCATGGTTATTTCTCTAAAAATATTCTCGCTTTCTACAGCTGGTTGTATATAAAAAGTTTTGTAGGTGTAGGTACCAACTAAAGCGGCTAATATAAATATTGCAGCAACACGCGCAGCAACAGCCCAGCTAGAGTTTAGAGAAAGGATTGTGTCACGTCCGATTGTACGAGTACTACTTATTAGGTTTTTATCTTCAATTCGATGTTGTAGCACTGCCCAATCCAACTCGGTATTAAATTTCTCATCCGCGGCGTCTTTTTTTGCAGAAACTTCCCAAATTCTCTCAATGTCGCGCATAGTTTTCTCGTTCTCAGAGTCTTCTGAGAGCCAAGCGCGTATGGCTTTAATTTCTTCGTTATTACACTCATTGGCCAAGTATTTGACCAGAAGTTTCGTATTCAATTCGGTTATTTTGAGATGTTTTGAGATTCCTAGTTTATTGTTAGACAGATGAAAACCGCTCTACCCCTAAGAATTATCATATTTTTTAATATCAATATGGTCTCTAATAAATTGAAGAGCTTGCCCCACATGGTTCTCTACAGTTTTTGGGGCTATTTCTAATACCTTAGCAATTTCTTTATAGCTTAAACCATGCTTTCGATGTAGTTCAAATACTAAGCGACGGCGTTCTGGCATTTGCTCTACTAGCTCCCACACTCTTCGTATTAAAGCTGCTTCTGAAGTATTAGAATCATTTACCTTTGTATCATCAGCATTATGACCTTCATTACTATAAGACTCATACACTCCCCTTTCGTGTTGTATATTTTCAACAAGACGTTGCCTTGTTTTTTGCTTCTCTAGAAGGTTTAGGGCTTGGTTGCGTACAGCTTGGTATAAATACACTTTGATAGAAACACGGATTTCAAAATTTGCACGATTCCGCCAAATTTTTAGAAATACGTCTTGTACCGTATCTCTAGCATACTCTCTCGATTTTGTAATAGTATTCGCAAATTTACTTAACTGATTGTAGTACTCAAAAAAAAGCTCTTCAAAAGCTTGTTCGTCACCAGCGCGTATCTTTGCCACACACTCTAATTCTTTAATAGGTGCGTCACTATCCTTATTATCCCCAAGATATGCGAAAAGTAGCATACCGTTATAATTCCGTTCCTATTAAAATGTTATTCTTACCTTAATTTATCTGTTCCGGTTAATACAATCAGGATGTGTTCCAAAGCTCGCTAATTAAGGCATTTTATGCTAAATAAGCATTTATTTTAAGTTAAATAATGTACCTAAATTAAAAAAAGCAGTAAGCTATACAACTTACTGCTTTTATTACTCCTATAAAATGAAGATGAAATTAATTCCTTCTTGATCCGGCTCCATCAGGTGCGCCTTTGTAATAACGGAATCGCTCAACTGGCTTACCATCTATAGTATCTCTTTCGAAAATACGCTTACGCATACGATCTTCGAACTCTTTACCTTCATTTCCTGGTAGGTCACTTAACTTTGGACCTCTATAGTCACTAAAGCCTGAAGTAAACTGGCTCACATATTTTGTTAATGACCGTACTTTATTTTCTGCAAATTTAGAAATATCAACTGCTGTGTTTTTACCATCACCTGTTGTGCTATAAAATAAATAGTCAGTAACACTGTGCTGCTCTAAGCCTTCATTTATAATTTGGCTTGGAAAAATTAATCTCCATTCAGCAGCACGCGCAGCATCTACAGCTAGGTATGCAGCAGCTCTGTGATCAGCTTTGTGCCATTGTTGGTAACCATAACCAGGATCAAAACTCATTAATGTTTCAGGTTTCAATTTTCTAATCCAATACACAATTTGCTTTACAACTTCTTCGCGATCAGCAAACTCAAGCATTCCATCGGTATACCCAAGGTTAATGTAATTTTCTTCTGGTATTCCTAGTTCTTTTAATGCGTCAACTTCTTCTTGGCGACGAATTTGAGAAAGGCGATCTCTAGTCATGGTTGGATCGCTTGTGCCCACGTTACCAGTTGTTAGTAGCAATACATATACTTGATTACCATTCGCTTGTAAGGTAGCCATGGTACCGTGCGAGCCACCATCATCATCAGGATGTGCCCCAATCAACAAAATAGTTCTATTTTTCCATTGCTCTACAGGTATTTCTGGCTGTGCAAAAAGCACGCTTGGCATCACTAGAAATGCAGCTACCATTAATGTTAGTATTTTTTTCATCATAACTCCTTTGTTTTGTGTTGGGGTATTATTGGGGATTTTTATAATCATTTTTAATCTACATCAATTAAGGCCGCAGCTTCGCGATCTAATACAATGTGTACATTTGGGTGCTTTTGCAAAAATGTAGCAGGTTTAACTGCGGTAATTTCTCCAAATAGACAGTCTCTAATAATTTCTGCTTTACCACTTCCCCACGCCATTAGTACAATTTCTTTTGCTTTTAGGATGGTATCTATACCCATAGATATAGCATTTCTTGGTACATTATCAATTCCACCAAAGGCAGCAGCTGCATCTATTCTTGTTTGTTCATCCAATTCAACATAACGGGTAACAGAATCGATTGTAGAACCAGGCTCATTAAAACCAATATGCCCATTCGTTCCAATGCCTAATAACTGAAGATCTATTCCACCTACATCTACTATCTGTTGCTCATACTCTCTGCAATGTGATTCAATCTGTGCTTTCTCTACTTCTCCACTAGGTATCCATGTATTTTCAGCCTTAATATCTACAGCATCAAAAAAGATCTGATTCATAAAGTGGTGATAGCTATGCTCGCTATCGTGCGACATGGGGTGGTATTCGTCAAGATTAAAGGTAATAACTTGCTCAAAACTGATTTCACCCGCTTTGTACATACTAACTAGCTTTTTGTACAATTCTTTTGGCGTACTACCAGTTGCTAAGCCAAGTATCACCTCTTCGGTAAGTTTAGTTTTTTTCTTGATCAGTGCTTGAATCTGTTCTGCTACAAATTGGCTTCCCAATTCAGAATTTTCAAATATATTTATATTCATTTATATACTATTGTATCTAGTTCTTTTTAAAATTTATACACGCACTAGTAAAGTAATAGACGGTTCACAACTGTTTCACCCCTAAAGAAAAGTGGTTAAAACCTTCAATAATGCCTTTAAGTGCCTGTTTAGGCTTTTTTGTCCTTTTAATTACGGGCAAAATAACAAAGATTCCTCCTAATTGTATTTATAAGCACCCCAACTTTTATTTATTCGGCATATTCCATAAAATATTCTGAGCTACCTTTTTAAATACAATGGTTATCTAAATTTTTAAAAAATTAAATAATGCCTTACGAACGCCTAGTTGCCTTACATATAACCGATGAAGTGATGTATGCCAAGTACAGGAAAGCAATGAAACCTATTTTGGCTACCTATGGAGGATATTTTACTTCAGATTTTAAAGTGTCTGAGGTGTTGTTGGCTGATGCCGATAAATCAATAAACCGCATCTTTTCTATCAGTTTCCCTGATCGTTTGGCAATGGAGACGTTCTTTTCTAACCCTGAATACAAACTAATTCGAAATAAATACTTTGAGGGCTCTGTTGCCAATTCCTACGTATTAGCAACTTACAATAAAGAGATTTAGACCGTACTTTTGCCTAAGTGGTATAGTTACAACACTTTTTTACTTAATTCCACACTTTAATATTAGCGCAATCAACTTCTATAATATATATTGACAGCTAATAATTTAACCCTTCAATACATACAAAATGAAGCTACAACTACGGAAAATCTCTTTTCGTCTGTTTCTACTTCTCCCGTTGTTAGTTTTCGCTGTGGCTATTCAAGCTCAAAGCGATCCAACTGGGAAGTCTCCTGCAACCCGTACTTATGCAATTACCAATGCAACTATTGTACAAGCCCCGGGTAAAGTTTTGGAAGGTGCCACTATTATATTTAATAACGGGCTAATAAGCTCGGTGGGCACAAACGTTTCCATCCCATCTAATGCAGAAGTGATAGACGGCACTGACCTATTTGTGTATCCTGGATTTATAGACGGCATGTCTTACACAGGTGCAGTTCAACCAAAGTCTTTACCACGCCCTGATAATTTATTTACGCCAGACCCGCCTAACGATTATGCAGGTATAACGCCTGAAAATCATGTTATTGAGCAAATTAGTGTGTCTGAAAATAGTATAAGTGATATGAGACAAAATGGTTTTACCATTTCTCATACGGTGCCTTATGGCCGAATGCTACCGGGCTCAGGTGCCCTAATCACTTTAATTGATGCCGAAAACCGTGATGATTTAGTGATGTACAACGATGTTTCTATGTACACACAGTTTGTTGGTGCACCAGGTGCATATCCAGGTAATACGCTAGGTATAATGGCAAAGTGGAGGAATCTCTTCCGTAATGCAGTTAATTCTAAACAACATTCTACCATGTACGCAAGTAATGCGGCAGGTATGCAACGCCCAACTCGCGATCGTACTTTAGAAGCATTTTACCCTGTTGTAAGCAGCGATAAACCAGTATTCTATAATGCATCCTCTTTACTTGAAGCACAGCGTGCAATCCGTTTACAAAAAGAACTTGGCTTCGCACTTACGCTCGGTAACTTGAAAGAAGGATGGGATTTAGCTCCTTTTATTAAAGAAACGGGTACAAAAGTATTTTTGTCGCTAGATCTACCTAAAGAACCAAAAGCAGCTAAAGAAAAAGATAAAACTGATGAGGTTAAACATTTAGAAGAACGCAGAATGGAGTTCTACAAAAAATATGTTACTCAGCCTGTTGTAATGCAAAATGCTGGTATTAAGTTTGGCTTATCTACCATGGGAACAACTGGTGGCAAGGTTAAAGATAACCTTATTACCCTTATCGAACATGGTTTAAGTGAAGATGCTACACTTGCTGCTCTCACTATAAATGCTGCTGAATTATTAAAAATCGACCATATAACTGGCACACTAGACGCTGGGAAACTTGCTAATGCAGTTATTTCAACTGGCCCTATCTTTGATAAAGAATCGTTTATCAAGTATGTGTTTGTAGATGGCGATAAGCACGAATACGATAAAAAAGAAAAGAAATCTTCTTCTGCCGAAGGTAGCCAAGCTGTTATTGGAAACTGGACCTATACGGTTACTTCTCCAGAAGGTGTACAAACTGGTACAATGATTATTAGAGAGGAAAGTGGCGCGCTAGCAGGTACAATATCTGGTATGCGAGGTGGCCCAGATGCGGACATGAAAAATTTAACGTTTGTGGACGGAAGCCTGAGCTTCGACTTCTCCTTTGACGCCGGTGGACAATCGGTAGAAATTGTAGTTGTTGGAACCGTAACTGGTAATGAATATGATGCAGAAGCTTCAATTGCAGCATTTAGCATCTCATTCCCTTTTACAGCAACTAAAGATGAGGGCAAATAAGATGAAACAATTCAATATGTATAAAACAATCTTTTTAACCGCCTTATTACTTCTTGGGGCTACCGTTGCACAAGCTCAAGTAAAGAAAGGCGATGTGCTTATTAAAAATGGCACCTTGCTTACTATATCGCAAGGCACAATGGAAAACACCGACCTTTTAGTAAAGGATGGGAAAATCTCCAAAATCGGTAAAAACCTAAAGGCACCAAATGGTGTTGAAGTGGTAGATGCGTCAGGCCAGTTTGTTCTACCTGGTATTATCGATGCACACTCACACATTGCAGGTACATCTATAAATGAGGGTACTAGCCAAGTTACTGCCGAAGTAACCATGGAAGATGTGGTTAATCCACTCGATATTTCTATTTACAGAGCTGTTGCTGGTGGCGTAACTGCCATTAATTTAATGCACGGGTCTGCAAACGTAATTGGTGGCCGAAACGAAACCCTCAAACTGCGGTGGGGAAGTACTAATCCTGATGATCTCCGTTTTGAAGGCGCTCCAAGAACTATCAAGTTTGCCTTGGGCGAAAATCCAACTCGAGGTGGACGTGCTCGTGGCATTCAGCCTCAAAGTAGAATGGGCGTAGAGGCTATGCTTCGTAATGCCTTTTCTGATGCTTTAGTTTATAAAAAAGCATGGGCTGATTATCGTGCCGACAAAAACAAAAGAAAAGTTGCACCAGAATATGACCTTAGAATGGAGACATTAGTAGATATTCTTGACGGTAAAATTTTAGTGCATTCTCACTCTTACCGTGCTGACGAGATTTATATGCTGATGAAAGTGTTTACCGATTTTGGTATTAAAAAGCTAACATTCCAGCATGCAAACGAAGCTTATAAAGTTGCGCCTGAGCTTGCTGCTTTTGGTGCTATGGCTTCCGTATTTGCTGATTGGTGGGCTTACAAATTAGAAGTATACTACTCAACAGCATACAACGCTGCTATTTTAACCAAAAATGGCGTTACCACTTCAATCAACTCAGATGATGGAGAGTTAATAAGACATCTTTTTCACGAGGCAGCCAAAACACAAAAATATGGCGACCTATCTGATGATGAGGCTCTTGCATTAGTTACTCTAAATCCAGCCAAACAACTTGGTATTGACCACCGTGTTGGATCTTTGGAACAAGGAAAAGATGCTGACTTCGTTATTTTTGATAAACATCCGCTTTCAACCTATGCTATTCCGCAAAGAACTTTTATTGACGGAGTAAAATATTTTGATATAGATACGGATGCCAAAGATCAACGCATCTTTATTGATCCAGAATCTTCTATTGAGGTTGTTCAAATATTCAATCGCGAAGATCAACATAAATGCATGGACGATGCCGACCTTGTTTACCTTAACGATTTATTAAACAATAATTAGGAACGACATGAATAAACTTATAAAATTACTCGTATTTGTATTCACTCTCGCTCCTATTTTTGCTGTTGCCCAAAACAACGATGCAAATAAAGCAAGAGGTGGGAAATTTGCGCTTACCAATGCAAAAATTTATACCGTCACAAATGGTATTATCGAAAATGGTACCGTTATTATAAATAATGGTATTATTGAAGCCGTAGGGGCTAATGTGAGGATTCCAGCCGACGCTGAGGTTTTCGATTATAAAGGCAGAGAAGTCTACCCTGGCATGATCGACTCTGGCACTAAGCTTGGTTTACAAGAAATAGGCAGTATTGCTGAGTCTAAAGATTTCCGTGAATTCGGTGACATCACTCCTCACATGCAGGCATTATCTGCTGTAAACCCAAATTCTGTAGCTATTCCTGTTACCCGAGTAAGTGGCGTTACTACAACGCTAACTATGCCCGAAGGTGGTGTTTTACCAGGTACAGCAGCAACTATAAATTTGTTCGGTTATACCCCAGATCAAATGTATGCAGGCTCAAAAGGCGTAGTTATGAACTTCCCTTCAGCGCAGCGCAGATGGAGACAGACCGAAGAGCAAGCTAAAAAAGCTCGTGAAACCGCTCTTAAAACAGTAAATGACGCTTGGGATAAAGCTGAAATTTATGCTAAAATCCAAAATTCACCAGACACACGCTATTATCCAGAAATGGAAGCTTTAGCAAAAGTTGTAAATGGTGAGATGCTACTTTATATAGAGGTAAACACTGCCAAAGATATTGTTAGCGCATTAGAGTGGATTGAAGAAAGAGGGTACGAAAAAGTAGTATTTACTGGAGTTGCCGAAGGATGGCGTGTTGCCGATAAAATTGCAAAAGCTGGAATTTCAGTTATTGCTGGCCCGGTTCAATCTCTTCCAACTCGTCAATCGGATGCTTACGACGCTGCCTATAAAAACCCAAGCGTTATGCAAAAAGCAGGTATTAAAGTTGCTCTTAGAACAAGCGATACCGAAAATTCTAGAAACCTCCCTTACCATGCTGGCTTTGCTGCCGCTTATGGAATGGGACGCGAAGAGGCGCTGAAAGCTGTAACTATTAACGCCGCAGAAATAATGGGTGTTGGCAGTTCAATTGGATCAATAGAAGTGGGTAAAAAAGCGAATATCTTCGTTGCCACTGGCGATCCATTCGAAACTTCAACACAAATTATAAATGTGTTTATTGATGGCTACCTAGTTCCTATGACTAGCCGCCAGACAGAATTATATGACGAATTCTTACATCGTGTACCTGGTACACAGAAAAATACAGTAAAAACGGACGGCTAGTACCAAACGCTTCGTTTCTAAATTATAAAAGGGCTTCTCATTTTTGAGAAGCCCTTTTTTTTGTTGGAAGAGATTTTATAAACTCCTAAGATTATGAGCACATAGTGCGCTGTAGAGGGGCCTTCCTCTGAAGGTAGTATCCCTAAAAGTGTGTATGAGTTATTTTTATTCACATGATGTAATCTGAGTTGTTAACTATACTCATGAATTCATTATGACGTGTAGGAACCAGTGGTTCTGGCATACATTACGAACGGGACGTTCCTAACGAGGAAAAGGAATCTATGCAATGCGATCAATATTTAGCGCAAGCATCATTTTAACAAAATCTATCACTATGAAATTGGGTCTATTTAATGAGTTAAGTTGCTTTTTCAAAATAAACATGGCCCCGAGATTTATCTCGGGGTAAACAGGTTAAATAAAGACATCGGTGGGTAGGCTTGTTTTATAAAAGATGCATTCAAATCCACCGAAATTTCAGCAGGATTTATTTTAGAAACACATCTTTGGAATTCTGTTTGCTACCCATAGCCTCTATACACACTATTTATGACATTACCCCTCTGAAATCAAATCTGTTCCCCAATAATACTCGGAATCAGGATTGACCCAATTTGGATTTACTTTGTCCTCGTCACGAAGCCTGCCAGCAAAGGCAGGTTCCAGCTTCGTGATGCAGTCCCGGAAGCTCCGGCTTCCAATTATCTTTTTATTAGAATAGTTTTATGTTGATTGATGTTAATATACTTATATCGTCACTTTTAAGGATATGAGTCTTAATATGATGTTGAACACAAACTAAAATTAAGCGGCTTAATAACACCTGCAGCACCCTCCTCAATTTTAAATATTTAAAGAGTCCTACAATTTTAAGAGAATGAAAGTTGAATTTGTTACTTTGATTATTAAAAAACAAAGCCTAATGCCAGCTAATAAAAACCGACTCTATAACGATGTGGAATTCCTCACCTCCATTCGCCCATATCGGAATTATAAAAACATTGAGAGCTTACAGATAGCGGCCGACTACATTGAAAAGGAATTTAGACAGACAGATTTATCTGTTTCTCGCCAGGCTTGGAAAGCAAAAGGTAACGTCTATGAAAATATCATCGCTTCATTCCAGCCTGAAAAGAAAAAGCGATTCATAGTTGGGGCACATTACGATGTTTTTAGAGACATTCCTGGCGCAGATGACAATGCTAGCTCAGTAGCTGCTATTCTAGAATTGGCGCGGTTACTTTCTACTTATAATGCATATATCCCTTATGGCATCGATTTAGTGGCCTTTTGTTTGGAAGAACCTCCATTTTTTAAGACTAAAATGATGGGTAGTTATATCCATGCCAAATCAGTCAACCAAAATAACACTGAGGTTATTGGAATGATTGCTTTAGAGATGATTGGATATTATGGAATGCTGGATGAAAAAACGGAAGATGATAAATATTATCTCTTTGTGTCGGGCATAAAAAAGCATGACGATTTTAATAAAAAAGTTTCCACCTTGTTGAGGCAGGGCTCTCCTATGAACTCTCGGCGTATCTCCTTTGCCGATGATTACAGGAACAACGGTCCATCAGACCATCGTAACTACTGGAAATTTAACTATCCTGCTGCTATGATTATTGGCAGCGGTAAAGGCAGAAATCCACACTATCACCAACCTACCGACACCATAGAAACCCTAGATTTTGATGTAATGACTGAGGCAGTAAACAGCATTAGATACGCAACTTTCAATTTTTCAGAGTCTGATATTATTTTGTAGTAATGCTGGGCAATGTTAGAAATTTTTCCCTTTGGAGGGAGATCAAAATTAAGATGTTAACATTAGGACACAAGAAATAGTCGCATTCTCGACTCAAATTCTGGAATCCAAAATCTAAAGTCTTACTTTTTGTGTCTTTCCTGAAGTATCGGGATTTATTTGATTTCAGAGGGTGGACTCTTCACAGCCCTGAAAGGGCGATATACAATAGCGAGGTGGTGAAGCCCCTCGTGGAATAAATCACTAGACAATTCCAAGCCCTAGAGGGGCGTAATATACCCGCTACGGCCGCTACTACTGGATAAACCAGTAAATTATGTGAGGTTTAAAATTTTATCCATATCATAAAATCCTGACCAAAATTGATTTAGGTGAGTTTTCGTAAACAAACTAGTATTTCACCCATACGAGGGCTTTGGGTTTTGGGTTATGCCATGCATGGGGCTTCACCCCATGTTTATATATTGCGCTCTTTCAGAGCTGATACTGTCCAAAAAGTGTGTAAAATTTATACATGTCATTTCACACCTCTTCTTCCACTTCGCAAGTTTTAGTGCTATTAAAACCATTTCCCATTAGGTTAGGCCTAATTGGCGAGTAGATCTGATTTCTAGATTATAAATAGCCCCGAGATTTATCTCGGGATAAATAGATTGAAAATAGGCATCGGTGGATTGGATTGTTTTACAAAGGATGCTTGCAAATCCACCGAAATTTCGGCAAGATTTATTTTAAGAGTTCACTACTTGCCAACAATCTTAGAAGTTAATTTCGCCAAATCCCTTAAATCCAATAGCCTCTATACACACTTTTGAGGGTAGTACCATTAAGTATCTAATAATCTGACTAAAAAGGTACCGTTCCCAAAAAAAATCACTATCCAAAAAAAAGGGTAGCACATTGGCTACCCTTTTAATCTAGTTTATTTAATCAATAGATTTACTTCTTACCATCCAGTATTTCATCAATTCTACTTCTAGAATCCTGAAGGTGAACTCGAGTAGTGCGATTTAAGCCACCGCCACCCAATGCGCTATTTATATCTTTTTTAAGAATTTCTAGCTCAGTTCTAACTACTGGACGAATGTCTGACTGGCTTACATTAATAGACGGACCAAATCTTGATGTTGGCTCTTCGGTTAATAAGTATTCCATTCTTTCTAAATAGGCACGTTGTAGGTGACGTCTATGCACATCTATATCCTTTTTACCACGTGCTTCTGCCCAAACTCCGTTTCTCACATCGTCCATCATTTCTATAAGTGTATAAACATTGTTAGCACGGCTTTCTGCATCAGTCAGTCGAGCCAGTCTTGCAGGGCTTAGTAAGTTATTCAATACCCTTACTTGAGCACTTCTAAAGGTTTCTACGGCAGTAGACTGATTTATTTTGTTTAAGATCTCTGTATTATATGCCCAACTTGGCACATAAAAAGCATGTTTATTGAGGAAGTCCATTGCACGTTTCTGATCTTTCTTAGATACAATCTCGTACACATCTCCTTCCTGCTCGTAGGTTTTGTAGGTTTGATATACGCCGCCCACATTAGTTGTAACATGCCCCATATACCTTCCCCACTGGCCTAGTATATTGCTATACAATTCGCTGAGATCGCTATAGTTTTCACCATCTTTCTCAATCCAGCTTATCAAATTATCAGAGATGATTTGCAAATTAGCTAAACCTAATTCGCTAGCTCTCATTGCATCATCGCCAAGATCTTCTGTTTGCGAACGTGGATCAGCGCCGGTAGCATATCCATACCAATAAACTTGATCACCGCTATGGTCTAAAATCCATTCGTTCAAAATTTCTTTCTCATCATCTGGCTTCTCAACATCAGGCAACCATGAGTAACCCCATTTAATAGCCCATTTGTCATACTCTCCAATTTGTGGATAGAAATGAGTTACGCCATCACCTGGTTGCGCAATGTAGTTAAAACGCGCATAATCCATGATAGATGGAGCTGTACCGTGCGTAGAGGTAAACTCTGGATCTCTAAGCTGATCGATGGTATAACCTACGCTTGAGCCCATATTATGCGGTAAGCCAAGAGTGTGACCAAGTTCGTGAGCCATCACAAAACGTAGCATTTCACCCATAATTTCGTCCGATACTTGTGCGTGACGTGCATCTGGATTTGATGCAGCTGTTTGTACAAAATACCAGTTCCTAAGTAGATTCTGGATGTTGTGGTACCACAAAATATCACTTTCTAGAATTTGACCTGTACGTGGATCGTGTACATGCGGGCCTTGTGCATTCTGTATAGGATTGGTGATATATCGCATCACAGAATAGCGCACATCTTCAGGCGAAAACTCTGGGTCTTCTTCTGGGGTGGGCGCTTCTTTACCTATAATTGCATTTTTAAAACCTGCCTCTTCAAAAGCTGCTTGCCAGTCATTAATACCTTGAATTAAATATTTTCTCCATTTTTTTGGAGTTGCAGGGTCTAAGTAATATACAATTTGCTCTTCTGGCTCAACTAGCTCGCCTCTTAAATAGGCTGCTTTGTCTTTTGGAACTAACTTGTAGCGTGTTATAAAACGATTTGTTGCAGCTTTATGCTGATCTGAGCTATAGTCATATTGCCCAATTGAGAAATAGCCAACTCTAGCATCCCAGTTTCTAGAAACCATTGGTTCTGCAGGTAATAAAATCATAGACTGATTTACTTCAATCGAAATTGTACCAGTTTCTCTGTTATCTGGTGGGCTACCAGCATCGTAAGTTAATACGTGGCGTACTTCAACGTTTTCAGGATAACTACTTATCCTTTCAACAAAACTTCTCTTCTCGTCTAAACGGCGAACTTGGAAATTTTTACGCTGACTATCACTTAAACCACTTAACAGGTTAACATCTGTGGTGTAAAGTTTTGTCGCATTTATAACTACTGCAGAGCTATCATTATTAAGAGCTTCAATATTAAAACTGTAAACAACAGGCTCAAAATTATTATTTCTGACCGATTTATAAACTGGATCATCAGGATCGGCAACGCTAGAGAAAGATACGTGACGTAATAACACCTTATTTCCTTTACGTTCCCATCTTACCACTTGTTGGCCGCGAGCTTTTTGCCCTGCACCACCAAAACTCATATTCTGAACAGAACCCGATACTCTTGTTACAAGCAACATTTCTCTGCTAAGCATTTCATTTGGGATCTCAAAGAAATAATCTTCATTTACTTTATGGACATCAAAAAGACCTTCGTCTGTGGTTGCGTCTTTAGTAATAATCTCACTGTATTTTTTCATTCCTCCTTTAGAAGAGGCTGAAGATTTCATAGCTGAGGAAGCACTTGCGCCACCTTTTGTAGCGGTATTAGATGTTTTACACCCAGCTACAAACGCAGTAACAAATAGTGATAGCACAAGCATCTTGCCTATACTTTTAAATCTGTAGTTCATTTTGCTTTTATTTTATGAAAATTTTAAAGTGGAGTAAGGTGAGACAAACTTAGGAGGAAATCAAGGATTATTGTATTCTTTACCAAAATATATCACCTAATATATATCCTTTTATCCTCGCAAGTGTTGCCTAAACCAACTTGTAGTATAGTCGAGTAGTTCGTCAAACTCTTTTGGGAAATGATCATCCTCGAATGGATGTGCTCCCCCAAATGTATGCCCTGCATTAGCAATAAATCGTAATTCATTCTCTTTTGCTGTGCATGCAATATGCAGTTGCTCAGCATCTGTTTGAGGCACAGTCTCGTCTTCTCTTCCATGTATAAATAACGACGGAATAGTCAAATACTTAGCAACTCTTAAGGCAATTAATTTATCAGCGTTCTGCGATAAATCATCATAAAAAGTCTTATTAACTTTCATCATTTGATTAGTGCGCGAGTTCTGATACTCGGTGTATCCCTTCTCTTCCCAATCTTTCTTTTCTCGATCAGTAATTCGATTTAGATAATCAGCTACTGCTGCCCATGTTACTATGCAGTGAATAGCTTCAAATTCCACGGCAGCTGCAACAGCGGTGTGCCCACCACGTGAATGCCCAATTATGCCCATTTCATCCGTATTAAGTGATGCATGTGCTGAGGTAATTTTCTCTGCCTGCAAAGCATCTATTACAGCTTTTACATCCTCTAAATCTGAACTAAGTGTATTTTCCTCGAATAAATCGAGACGCTTATACTCGGTTTTGCCATCACCAATACCATTGTGTGAAAAATTTATAGCTAACACACAAAAACCAGCACGTGCAAGCTCTTCACACGCATCAGGGAAGGGGCCCCAATCTTTAAATCCTTTAAATCCATGCAAAAATATAATAACAGGGAACTCTTTATTGCCCCCACTAATAGGGGTATATAAATCGTAATTTATAGCTAACCCTTCTTTATTATCTACTTTTGCACTAGTTACTGCAATATTTGCAAACTCCATCAATACTATTTTTTAAAATCGAGAGGTTCTAATTTAACTTGTTTCCTCAGGCTATTTACTTCATTCTGTCGTAGAAAACGCCATCGGCCAACTCTAACATCTTTTAAATTTAAGCCTGCGTACTCAACACGTTTAAGCTTAGTTACCTCTGTCCCAAAATGTTTCACCATTCTACGTATCAAATGATTTCGGCCTTCATACACCGATATTAATATGGTTTTTGATACATCAGAGTACTTTTGAATGTTATGCCCTTTTGCAATTCCATCTTCTAGCTCAACACCTTTTCCAAGTTGTGCTAACTCGGTGTCTGTTAGTTCTCGCTCCGACTCAACCTCATAGGTTTTTCGCACTTTATAGCTAGGATGCGTTAATCGGTGAGTTAAATCCCCATCATTTGTTAAAATAAGCAGGCCTGTTGTGTTTCTATCTAACCTACCTACAGGATAAACTCTAGCACCTGTAGCGTCTTCAATCTCATCTAGCACCGTATTTCTACCTTTCTCATCATCGGTAGTTGTAATGGTATTGCGCGGCTTATTTAGCAATAAATATACAAAGGGCTCTAGGCTTACTCTTTGCCCATCAACTTCAACCTTGTCAGACCTGCGAACAGATACTCCTAACTCGGTTACTGTATTGCCATTTATTTTAACTTTGCCATCAACAATATACTTGTCTGCATCTCTTCGGCTACATAATCCTGCATGTGCAATAAACTTGTTAAGTCTAATTTCATCCGATTCTTTAATAACACGCTCTGTTTTAAGAGGGTTCTTATCAATCTTTATACTTAATTTATTCGGTGTTCTTTTGCCCTTTTTCATTTCTGATTTTGGGCCACCTTCGGCTTTGGGTTTCCTTTTGGAGGTATTCGGTCTATTTCTATTTTTTTTCATACGTCTAAGTTAACTAAAACGATGTGCTGTAATACAAAATGTTATAAATTATTCTTCCTCGTTAGAAGCTTCTTCAATATCTGGTTCAGAGTCTTCGAAAATATCTTTATCAACTATAGCATTTTGATCGTTTTTATTTGCGATTTCATGCTCAGCCTTACCCTCTTCCATAATAATAGATTGCTCAAGTAATAACTGCCTATGCTCTGCCATGTCATCATCTTTCAATATCTCTTCAATTTCCCTTGGTTTGGGCAATTCATTAACTGAATTAATTCCAAAATGGCGTAAAAAATGCTTCGTGGTTCTATATAACAAAGGTTTACCTGGCCTATCTGCGCGCCCCGAAACTTCAATAAGTGCTTTCTCCATAAGCTGGCGGATGATATAACCAGAATCTACTCCCCTAATCTGATCTACTTCGGGTTTGGTTATAGGTTGCCTGTATGCCACTATAGCTAAGCTTTCGATGGCTGCTTGCGAGAGCTTGCGATAAGCATTTTCATGCTGATATATACTTAGCCAATAATGATACTTTTTGTGTGTTAAAAAAGTGTAGCCCCCTCCCATCTTCTCGATATGAAAACTCTGGGTTTGTTCTTCGTAACGGGCATTCAATTTATCCACAAACAAATCTACGGTCTCTTCAGATATCTCAATTTGCTCTTCGTTATCTACTATTATCTTAACAATTTTTTCAGCAGCAATGGGCTCATCACTAGCAAATATCAGGGCTTCGATTACCGAAGACAACCGAGTTCCGTCTATAAATTGGTAGTCGTTTAAATTCTTATTCACACTTTTAAATTTTCGTAGTTATAGAGAGCTAAAATAACTCTCTTGGCATCAATTTCCCTAATTTGATAATATTTCTCGTTGCAAAGTTAGCTATTTACATGCTCTTATTATAAAAAATCCATCATTACCCTGTTTTTGATATAATGGCATAAGCAGATAACCGTCAACTAAGGCACGAATCTCCCCATTTTTATCTTCTGCTAACAAGTCTCCCTTTCTTATAATATCAAAGTTTTTAAAATCAGACTTCATTACAAATTCATCCCCATCCTCAATAATATGCTTGTACACATATTCTACTTTATGAGGGAAGTTCTCAACCTTAGCCATCAAATACGCATAGTATGTATCAAAACCAGGTATTTCTGTTGATGCAATGAGGCCAGCACTTGTAAGTAAAACCAAAAGTCCTGCTAGCGCATTTTTCTCAGCCTGCTCGGTACCGTGTGTTCCTGTTTCAAATGCAATTCCTATATGGCCTGCTTCATTCAAATATTCCATGGAAGTGCCTTGCAGGGCTTGTTCAATTCCAAAAATTAAGGGAATATTCAAAGGGCTGAGCACTTCAATGTTACGCTCTTTACGTGGAGTTATACAAAACATTCCACCCTCTCCCGAAAAAGTGTGCAAGTCGATAAAAATAACTTCGGCACCATTTTCTGAAAGTACAATGGGATCTAAAATTTGCAACAAATCTTTAATTTCTGCTCTGTCGGGAGAAGTTAGTTGGTCATAGGGTGTTCTTCGGATTTTGTCCAAAATGGACGCCTTCCATAAACGATTCATGTCTTCACTTATGAATCGCTCTTTTTTCTGAAGTGCAGATATATTCCCTTTTATACCAATAAATCGCCCTTTAATTTCCTTTTCGAGAGGTGTGAGCATCTCAAGAACCTGCTGTATTACAGTAACTCCCGTTTCTTCGTTTCCATGAGCCCCGCCCATTGCAATAATAATTGGTCCTGTCTTTGCGCCTTTAATTTCGCCTAATAAGTGTGCCTTAACTCGTTTCGTTTCCTCAGTAATTTCTGGAAATATCATCTACTAACCTGGATTATTCATCGATTTTTATTTTTTTATTCATGAATAATTCGGGTTAACCGCCTTTATCATTAGCTAATGTTTTTAACAAGCGCCGGCTAATATCCATAAAATTCTCTTCTGTAATAACTCCAACTAGCCTACTATTTTTTACCACAGGTAAACACCCAATCATTTGTTCTTGCATTATAGTCATAGCCTCAATAATAGATGCCTCTGGGTGAATGGTTATAGGATTTGATATCATAATATCGCCAATAGTATGCCCTGTATTAGTCTCTTCGTGTATGATTTTAGAATATTCTCTCATAATCATTCGCATAGAAATCAAGCCTACCAAATGCTTCTGGTCGTCTTCTACAGGTACATATTTAATACGACGCCAGTCCATTAAATTGGCAGCAAACTCAGTAAGATCATTTTTACGAGCCGTAAATAAATCTGTAGTCATAAACTCTTCTACCAATAAACTGCTTGGCTTCCAATGGTCAACATCCTCAAGTCTAGCAAAGCCCCATTTATGAACGGGCTCTCCTTTCTTTTGATTATTAACCATTGCCTTAGTGATGGTAGAAAGTGTTTGTTCACGATTTGAATGTTTAATCAAATTACTATAAGATTTAACCACCCAATAAGAGCCTGTTTTAGATGATTCTACTCGATCTTTAATAACATCTAAATAGGTATCAATATCAGATTTTATAACTCCCGCTTTTTCTAAGCCATGCTTGGCAATGGGTAACAACTCGTCAGAGATGAGGTCTTTGGCTGAAACTTTTCGATCATTTGCCCAAACAAAATTAGTGTCTAAACCAAGCTTTGATGCAGCAAAAAAGTTCAACTTTGCATCATCAAAATCGAGCACTTTGGTGATGTCGGCATATTCATCTTCAAAGCCATTTAGTAAACCCAACCAAAACGCGGTATTCGCCATTTCATCTACTACAGTTGGCCCCGATGGCAGCACCCTATTCTCAATTCTCAAATGTGGAACGCCACCTGCTACTCCGTAACAAGGTCTATTCCATCTATACACTGTTCCATTGTGTACTTTTAGTGCCATCAATTCGGGTGGAATTCCCTTCTCCATCAGCTCTTCCACGTTTTCAATTATATCGGAACTGAGCATTACTCTGTATCTAGAAATATCCTCTTTATAAATATCCAGAATACTATTCTTCAACCAAGCGTTGCCAAAAGTTACTCGAGGGCTACTGTCTCTTAAATGCTCACCTACCGATCTAGTATCAACCGATTGATGAAATAAGGCGATTCTAGTTTCTGCCCAAAGTCTTTTCCCAAATAAAATGGGTGAATTCACAGCGCTTGCCAAAACGGGAGCAGTTACAGCTTGGGCAATATTGTATTTACTAACGAATTCTTTCGGTTTAACCTGTAAATGAACTTGAAATCCTGTATTACATCCTTCAAGTAATGGAGTATCAAATTTCATCCGAAGCTCGTCCATTCCCTGAATTCTTAGCTCGTATTCCTTACCTCGTTGTTTATCAATTGCATCGCATAAAGCTTGGTAACGAGGTAAGGGCGTGAGATTTTCAATATCTACATCCGACTTTCGAATGGTAGGCAAAATTCCAGTTAGCAGAATATCACCCCCTAAACCTTGAATAGTTTTGCGCACGTATTCCACCTCGGTTTGCAAATTATATTCCATGGTAGAAAGGCAGTTTCCAGTAAATTCTAAGGGCTCTAAGTTAATTTCAAGATTAAACTGTGCTAGTTCGGTAGTATAGTTTCCCTGCCCTAGAGCATCCATAGCTTGCATCGCTATATTAAGTGGCTTGGCATTATTATCAATCAAACAAAGCTCTTGCTCGGCTCCAATCCGAATGGTATCTGTTTCAAACCACTCTTCATCTAACATTCTTTTTAGCGCACGTAAATCTTTGAGCACATACTTCATAAAGTTCTGCATCTGCTCATCGCTTTCGGCTAATTTTACCCTTTCCTCACCCATATATTTAAACCTCGTTAAAACTTATAGGTGTAAATACATACTTTAATATGTTTATTGCAAGCGAATAAAAATATTCAGTGTTTTTTATTTAGTATGTTTCATTGTGAAATAGACTCACACTCTTTCTATTTATTTATGTTAGGCTCACAACATGATTAAAATTTTTCCACTCTTAATATCGATTCTACTTCTAACAAGTACCCTTAATTATGCTCAGCCTGTGCATTCAGATAAGGGTGCGGCAGTTGTTTCCAATAAAAACGCTATCTATTTGGAATTGCTAGGTAATGGTTTTCTTTATTCAATTAATTATGAAAGATCATTTTTCAAAAATTCTTCGTTACGCCTTGGAGCTGCGTATGGACCAGGAATAGGTCGCAGAAATACGTTTGTCGACCGCCACATTACACTTCCAATTTTAATCAACTACCATCTAAAGTTAAGCAGAAAAGCATTTCTCGAAGCTGGTCTGGGAACTACTCTCGTTCTTTTAGGTGAAGATTCAAATATATACTACACATCTTCTATTGGTTTAAAATCTTTAAATCCAAATACAGGGCATTTCATTAAGTTTAGCTTAACCCCCTACTCTAAAAACAAAGAATTACATTTAAACCTGAGAGTAGGCTATGGCATTTCATTCGGGAAAGAGTTCTAATTAGGAGCCAACTTACCTGCTGCTAATCCTACCTAATCGAATCCTCATCTATATTAGTTCAAACCACAGACTCGCTTATTGGAGCACCTAGATTGATATTCTATATAAGTTTAACTAGTATGTTTAATTGTGAAATAGAATAACACACTTCGCATTATGTATGGCGGGGTTCATACTATGATTAAAATTTTTCCACTCTTAATATCGATTCTACTTCTAACAAGTACCCTTACTTATGCTCAGCATGTGAAAACAAGTGGGGCTAAGGATGTTGCATTCGCTAAAAACTCGGTATATTTTGAATTGTTAGGCAATGGATTCCTCTATTCTATTAATATTGAACAGGCACTAAGAAAAAATTTATATTTACGCTTAGGAGCTTCGTATGGACCAGTAGATAATCATATAAACCAAAGGCATTCCAACCCCCTTGTTACAATACCAGTTCTAATCAACCGTCATCTAAAATTAAATAAGACTATAAAATTAGAAGCTGGCTTGGGGACTACTTTGGTTTTATTTGGTGATGATGCAGACATCTACTTCACATCTTCTATTGGTACAAAATTTTTAGATGCAAAAACAGGGCAATTCTTTAAGGTTAGCTTCACTCCCTATTCCAGAAATATGGATTTATTGTCAAATATGAAGTTATACTTTGGTCTTTCATTCGGGAAAGAGTTCTAAATTGGAACCAACTAGCCAGCTACTAAAACTTACCTAATCGAATCTACATTTATATTAATTCGAACTTTGTTCTCGCTTATTGAAGTCTCATATCTATACACTTCCATCACCTTATCTAAAAGCTTTTCGATGTAACCATCTCCTTTTTCAGGACTGATTTTTACCATCACTTCCCAAAAATAATTCCTATTTACCCAAGCTATAGCCGATGGTGATGGGCCCAAAACATCCAAATCTGGTACCACTCTGCGTACCACATCGGTGAGCAAATGTGCCGAATTACTGACTTCATTTTCCGTTCTCCCTTTCAATACAAACTGTATTAACCGCGAGTATGGCGGATAATTTAAGGGCTTCCGAAATCCCATTTCTTCTTTAGAAAAACCTTCATGGTCGTGCCGTTTTGCAAACTGTATGGCAGAGTTTTCAGGACTTCTAGTTTGAATATAAACCTTGCCTAGCTTTCCACCTCTCCCCGAGCGGCCTGCTACTTGGCTTAATAATTGGTACATACGTTCGGTAGACTGAAAGGATGGGAATGCTAATTCAGTATCAGCATCAATAACTCCCACTACGGTTACATTGGGGAAGTCGAGCCCTTTCGCAACCAGTTGTGTTCCCACCATAATGTCTGCTTCGCCATTACCAAATGCAGTCAGTATTTTTTCATGCGCCCCTTTGCGGGAAGTAGAATCTCTATCGAAACGAATGATATTTGCTTCGGGGAATAAATCTGCTAATTCTTCTTCAACTTTTTGAGTACCGGAACCTTGTGTAATTAGATTATTTGAACCACACTGCTCACATTGCGTATCTGCACGCCTAGAATATCCGGAATAATGACATAGAAGGATGTTTTTTCGTCTGTGATAGGTTAAACTTACCGAGCATTCTGGACTTTGAGGAATATGTCCACAATCTCCACACTGCAAATAACTTGCAAAACCACGGCGATTATATAATAAAATAATCTGCTCCTTCTTTGCTAAAGCCTCTTCAATAGCTTGATATAATGCCACAGAAAGATCTCCCCTCATCGCCCCCTTATATTCTTTTAGGTCTAAAATCTGGACTTCTGGTAAAATTGCTTCAGCATGCCGCTTTTTTAATTCTAATAATGTGCATTTATTTTTTGCTGCCATATTAAGAGCTTGCATACTCGGCGTTGCTGAGCCCATTATTACCACTGCTTTATTTAAACTAGCCCGCATAATGGCTGTTTCTCTAGCATGATATCTCGGCGAAGGATCTTCTTGCTTGTAGGAACCATCATGCTCTTCATCCAAAATAATGAGCCCTAAATTTTGAACAGGCGCAAAGACTGCCGATCGTGGTCCAATGGCTATTTTTTTCGCACCACTTTTTAAATCTGTCCATGCTAATAAACGTTCTCTCGCGGTCATTCTGCTATGCAAAACGGCAACTTCAGGACCAAAAACTTTATAAAAACGTGCAACTGTTTGTGGCGTTAATGCAATCTCTGGCACCAATACAATTCCGCCTTTCCCTGCTTCTATAGTTTGCTTAAGCGCTTGAATATACACTTCCGTTTTACCACTGCCTGTAATTCCATAAAGTAGAAAGTTGGCGAACTCTTCTTTCTCTAAGCTCTTTTGGATTTCCGAGTAGGCTAATTGCTGATCTTCATTTAGAGTTTTTATTGAACTTGGATCATAATCGAGAGTGGGCTTATCGGGTAAAACTTCCATCTCTGTGGGCTGAATCCAACCTTCATCCTTCAACTTATTTAGTGAATATGAGTTCACTACTTCAATTTCTTTCAGCTCAGAATTTCGTTTGGGTAATCCCTCGTTGGCAAAATACTCAAGTGCTTGCTGCCACTTTGGTAACGGTTTCTTCGTTTCACCGAGATATTCTATTGCGCCGGCGGCCGTTTTGCCATCTGCCCAAATCCAAGCTCGTTCTGTTTTTGGCGTAACTTTTAAATCTGGTTCTTCCCAAATCTCTAACACGCCTAGTTTCAACAGGTCTTTGAATGCTTTATTAGATGATGTTCCTGTCCATCTCTTTTTGGCTTCATTAAGTTCAAAGTCTTCATTATTCTGAACCTCTGATAGCACCTCTTTTTGTAGCTTACTAAATGAGCTTGGATGCTTTTGAGTAGAAAGTCGGAGATACTTTTTTGAAACAAAGTTAAGCCCAGCAGGCAGAGCAGCCTGAATAACTTCCCCCCAGCTACTGTAATAAAACCTGTGCATCCACTTGGTTAACTGAAGTAATTCGGCATCTAAGATGGGCTCTTTATCTAATATTCGCCTGATTGGCTTAGTTTCAAAACTAGGCTTTTCATCGTGCAAGCGCACAACAATTCCAATGGCATTGTAATTTCGCAGGGGTGCCCAAACTCTCATTCCTACTGCCAGTTTAGCTTTGTCTTTTGCACCTAATTCATAGGTAAAGAGCTGACGAACGGCTGTGGGAAATGCTATATCGGCGTATTTGGGCAAGTAATTAAACAGTTTATTTATTTTCGGCTAAATGCGAACCTAAATATACAGTTCTATTCAACTCTTTATACCGTCAAAAACATATATAGTACAAATATAAAAAACGGCATTAAAAATATTAACTCGCTTGGTAATTCTCTTTGTGTTTCTTCATTCATGACTCTCACCTTGGTATTTTAATAGCTATACACATAAGTCGGCTATTCACCCTAGTTCTCTAATATATTTTTGATTATTTAAAACCACACTACCTAGACATGTGGAATATTCTGCTATTTAATGGATGTTTCCATTCTGGTATTGCACCTAGTAATAGTATTCCAAACTAACAGCTAAGTTCCCTGTAAATAACATTATCCCAACCATCCTTCTCTATCCAAGCTTCTATACTGGATCGCTTCTGCAACATGATGAGATTGAATATTTTCCGATTTTTCTAAATCAGCAATTGTTCTACTCACTTTCAAAATGCGATCGTATGCTCGTGCAGAAAGTCCTAATGATGTTATCGCCTTTTTTAGAATCCCAGAACTCACTTCATCTAGTTGGCATACTTTGCGAACCATTCTAGTATTCATTTGGGCATTCCCGTATACTCCTTTCACTCCCAAAAATCGTTGCGTTTGTATATCACGAGCTTCTACCACTCTTTTGCTTATTTCTTCTGAAGACTCGCCTTTTGCTTTCCCTGAAAGCTCCTCATAACTCACTTTATTCACTTCAATATGTAAATCTATTCGATCCAAAAGCGGACCGCTTATTTTACTTAGATAGCGCTGCATTTGCACGTTTGTACTGCCACTCATTTCTTTGGGATCGTACCAGTCGCCCGATGGCGAAGGATTCATCGAGGCAACCAACATTGCTCTACTTGGATATGTTACACTCATCCGCGCTCTGGCAATAGATACAAAGCCATCTTCGAGAGGTTGGCGCATCACTTCTAGTGCGCTACGTTTAAACTCAGGAAGTTCATCCAAAAATAAAACCCCATTGTGCGCCATTGATATTTCACCAGGCATGGGCATGCTTCCGCCACCAACTAATGCCACATCAGAAACAGTGTGATGTGGCGCGCGGAATGGACGCTGTGTAATAAGTGCTTTTTTGGAATCCAAAATTCCTGACACAGAATGTATTTTCGTTGTTTCCAAAGATTCTTCGAGAGATAATGGTGGTAAAATGGTAGGAATGCGCCGGGCCATCATCGTTTTACCTGAACCCGGCGGGCCTACCATTATCACATTGTGACCGCCTGAAGCGGCGATCTCAAGTGCTCTCTTGACGTTCTCTTGACCTCTAACATCACTAAAGTCTAGCATCTCTTGTTTGCCATTTTTAGCGAAAAATGCTTGTACATTCACTTCTAACGGATCCATTGACCCTCGATTTTCTAACCAATCGGTAACTTGGTTTAAATGCTCAAAAGGAAATACTTGTAAGCCTTCTACAACTGCAGCTTCTGGCCCATTTTCTTTGGGTACCACAATATATTCATATCCTTTTTTCTTGGCTTCTACGGCAATGGGAAGCACTCCTTTAATCGGTCGTATCTGCCCATCTAAAGCGAGCTCACCCAATAGTACTGTTTTGTCTAGCTTGTCGGTGTGCAGCTGCCCCGACATCATCAACAAGCCAATGGCTATTGGTAAATCGAACGCATTTCCTTCTTTCGGGAGATCTGCTGGGGCTAGATTAACGGTAACTCTACCTAGTGGATAATAAAATCCTGTGTTTCTGATAGCTGCTTCTACTCTGTCGCGCGCCTCACTTACTGCTCTATCAGGTAGTCCTACTAAAAAGAATTTCACCATCCCATCTGTATGATGGGTTTCAACATCAATTATACGTGCATCCACCCCAACTGTAGATGCGCAATAAACGCGAGCTAGCATTATTTTATACCGAATCTTTTTGTTATGCTTTACGTAGTAAGAGCGAGCTAAAGGAAACTCCTTACAAAAAATATTCTATAAAGTGCACTATCATGAAAAACGAAGACAGAAAAGCGAAGGCAAAAAGCATCTACGAAGAAGTACAAGGTGGCGTAAATGAAGTAATTAGTAAAATACGTGAAATTATAAAAGAAGGTGGCGCAAGAAGGCTCATCATCAAAAACAAAAAAGGCGAAGTTGTATTTCAAACACAGCTAGCCATTGGTGTAGGTGGTGCTACGTTGGTTGGTGCTATGGCTCCAGTTATCTCGGCAATTGGAATGTTTGCAATGTTTATAAACGACTATCAGATTCTAGTAGAGCGTGAAGTTGATGGGGACGAGGACGAATATTCTACCGAAGCTGAAATCATAGAGATTACAGAAGATGATGACGAGGTAGAACCTGAGCCCACAAAAAGCACTAGCGCAAAAGATAAAGATGACGAGGAAGACGAAAAGACTATTGGTAAGAAGAAGAAGTAGTCATCCTTCTTGGTACTGTCCCCAAAAGTGTGTAAAGAGTTTGGGGCAGCAATCAGTGTAGAGATAGACTTAAGATATAAGTAGTAAGAAATAAGATTTTAATTTCTGATTAAAAATGCTAATCTGGAAATTGATATAAATCCAGCTCCAGAGGAGCGGCATATTAATAGTAAAATGTCATTCCTCTAAAACTCTAGCTTCAGCGGTGCGATATTATTCAACTTTACTATTTGAACAGAAGCTAATGCCAATGATGTGCTCCTCAGAATATCTTGCCTAAATTTCGGTGGATTTGTACGCATCTTTTATAAAACAATCCTACCCACCGGTGTCTATATTTAATCCGTTTACCCCAAGATAAATCTCGGGGCTATGTATGTTCCGGAAAACAAATTAACTCATTAAATAGACACAACTTTATAGTGAGAGGTTTTGATAAAATGATGGATGTGTTGAAAATTACAAAAATTGTATAAATTACTTTCCCTCGTTATGAACGACCCGTCGAAGTGCTTGTCCAAACCGCTGGCTCCACTACGGTATGACTGGCATATGAGCCTTGTTTACAACTCAGATTACATCATGTAAATCAATATATTCAAAATAATAAATACACACTTTTTTGGGATACTACCTCCTTCTTAGATTTGAAATAGATACGAATTACAATCCTTTTGTCTTCTCACTTTTTTTCTAACTCTAACTTTGTTTATTGGTAGGCTCTGATTATAATTTCAGAAAGCTAATTGATCTAATGAGTTTGCCTACCTCACAAATTAATTTTCCATTTATTCATGTGGAACACCAAAAAGGAGCGTTTCTATTTCTAATAGTAGCAACGCTTTTGGTCTTTTCTGCTCTCCAGATAATTAATAGTCAAATTATTACAGATGCAGCACCAAGTGGTATTGTGAGTTACGAGCTTGCTTATTCTCAGGAAAACTTCGAGTCAATTCATCAATCTTGGAGTGAACAGCAGTTTAGATATGCTGCATTAAGTCTAGGTTTCGACTATCTCTTCTTAGTTCTATACCCAATAACAATAGCTCTTGGCATTGTGATGTTGAGTAACAAACTTGGATATTTTAAAATTGGAAAGGCTTTGGCTTGGCTTGTAATTAGCGCCGGCGTATTAGATGCCATAGAAAATTATAGCCTCATTCAACTGTTAACCAGCCACTTTGAATTACACTGGGCACATCTCTCTTTTTGGGCGGCGTCTATTAAATTTACAATCGTTGGAATTGGACTGCTTTATTTAATAGTAGGAGTTGGAATATCTCTTGCTAGAAAATCTTCTATAAAAAGGTAATCTGGCGAGAGATATTCTAACCATTCAATTATCTCGAGGTTTCGAAGCCTGCACCAGCCAGCGATGAATACCCACCGATATTATAGATATTGGTGAAGCCTCTTTCTTTCATAATTTTTGCGGCTTGCCCACTTCTGTTACCTGAACGGCAGTACAAATAGTACGTTTTAGATTTATCGAGTGAGTCAACCTTTGCTGCAAATTCACCTGTTGTGAGGTCATATTGATAGTCTGTTTTAACTAAATGGCCAGCATCGTACTCACCTCTTGTGCGAACATCAATAATTATACCTGGCTCTTCATTTACCTGAGTAAAGGCCTGTTTAGCTGAAATTGTTTGTATAATATCATCCTTTTTAAAGGATTTACTTAAAAACATAAACGCAATTACAACGCCTATTGCTATTAAAAGTATGGTCATTTTTTTCATTATAAAGTGATTTGTTTTTTACCGCACCTAATTTAGGCTGCGGCTTCATCATCTAGCTCGTTGCTTAGGTAATGTTCTGCATCTAGTGCAGCTTTACAACCTGTACCTGCAGCAGTTATTGCTTGGCGATATACCGAGTCCATAGCATCGCCACAGGCAAACACACCAGGCTGATCTGTTTTAGTAGTTTGTGCTTTCGTTTGGATGTAGCCTACATCGTCCATAGTAACCACACCTTTAAATAAATCGGTATTTGGTTTATGGCCAATAGCTATAAAAACGCCTGTTACATCATCGAGGGTAGTAATTTCGTCGGTTTTTAAATTCTTAACTTTAACACCTTCCACAACTTGTCCGCCTAGTACTTCATCTAGACTACAATCCCACATAAATTCAATTTTCTCATTATTGAATGCACGAGTTTGCATTGCTTTTGAAGCTCTAAGCTCATCACGGCGGTGAATAACAGTTACCTTGCTTGCAAATTTAGTTAGGAAAGTTGCTTCTTCCATAGCCGTATCGCCACCACCAACAACAATAACATGTTGGTTTCGGAAAAATGCGCCGTCACAAGTTGCACAGGCAGACACACCTTTTCCAATAAGCTTTTGTTCACTTTCAATTCCTAAATAAATGGCTGATGCACCAGTTGCAGCAATTATAGTGTCGGCATACACTTCCGTTTTTTCATCAACAGTAACTTTATACGGACGTTGATCAAAATCGATATTAGAAACATGACCATATCTACAATCGGCACCAAAACGAGTTGCTTGCCTGCGTATATCATCCATCATCTGAGGGCCAGTTACTCCGTCTGGGTAGCCTGGAAAGTTCTCAACATCTGTGGTTGTCATAAGCTGGCCACCTGGCTCTATCCCTTCAAAAACAATGGGACTTAAATCTGCGCGTGCTGCATATAAAGCTGCGGTTAAACCAGCCGGGCCGCTTCCAACAATAACTACTTTAAATCTTTTTCCTGCAATGTCTTCCATAATATTCCTTTAAAATTTGAATGCCCTATAATAATACGGAATTTACGCTTTTAGAATGAGACTTATATTCTATCGTGGCTATAAACGTTCTATATAATTAATGCACTAAACTAATGTGCTTTATGTGGTTCCATTCATCAAACAAAAAATGTATTTTAGCAAACGATGAAATTAAATCTTTGTAGCAACGAGTTTTAATTTCGATATGAATTACGCACAGATTTTTCATATTTAAATTTTACACTTTCGAAGTACATTAAATTTTTACTATAAAAAACATGCCCAAGTAATTTGGCCTAAATGCCAATTTGTTTATGTTATTTAAAACTAACTTTGGAGAATTATTTTGATTATTGCAGTGCTAAAAGAAGTCGCTGAACACGAAAAGCGAGTGGCTTTATCGCCAGAAGTTGCCGGGCAATTTATAAAAAAAGAACTAGAGGTTTGGGTTGAGAAAGACGCAGGACTTTCTTCAAACTTCTTAGACCCACAATACGAAGCTGTTGGTGCTAAAATAGTTTCACGCGAAGATGCTTTAGCAAAAGCAGATGTGGTACTAGCTGTACAAACGCCTGAACTGGCTGATTTAAAAAAGCTTAAAAAAGATGCCACTTTAGTTTGTTTTATTTGGGCACTACAAAACGCCGAATTGGTTGCTTCACTCAAAGAAATTGGGATTTCTGCTTTAGGGATGGATGCCATCCCAAGAATTTCGCGCGCACAAAACATGGATGCACTATCGTCGATGAGTTCGATTGCAGGCTACAAGGCCTCGCTCATTGCAGCCAATGAGTTAGATAAATATATGCCCATGATGATGACAGCAGCAGGTACAATTCCTCCGTCTAAAGCACTTATACTTGGCGCCGGTGTTGCTGGTTTACAAGCAATAGCCACTACTCGAAAATTAGGAGCTGTAGTTGAAGCTTTTGATGTGCGCCCTGCCGTAAAAGAACAAGTTGAAAGTTTGGGCGGTAAGTTTGTTGAAGTTCCGCTAGAAGAAGTTGATACCGAAACAAAAGGTGGTTACGCTAAAGAGCTTTCTAAAGACAACCAAGACCGTCAGCGACAAGTTATTCACGAGCATGTTAAAAAATCGGATATTGTAATAACAACCGCTTTAATTCCTGGCCGCCCTGCCCCACTTCTTATTACTAAAGAAATGGTAATGGATATGAAACCAGGTTCTGTAATTGTAGATCTTGCTGCAGAAAATGGCGGTAACTGCGAGCTCACTAAAGCCGGCACCATTCAAGTTGTAAATGAAGTGAAGATTGTTGGCCCTATAAATTTACCTAGCCAGCTAGCAAACCACGCTAGTTTATTATATGCCAAAAACATATTAGCTCTTTTAAACCTATTGATTAAAGATGGTGTACTTAATTTCGATTTTGAAGACGAAATTCTGTTAAACACTACCATCACCCATCAAGGGGAAATAATTTCACCACTAGTTAAGAATAACTGAATGCGGAATTTAGAGTAGATTTCTACTTCTAGTTCTGATGTTCCTAATTGAACCCTATGTCAGCCTTAATATTTTCATTATTTATCTTTGTTCTTGCCTGCTTTATTGGCTTTGAGCTCATATCTAAAGTTCCACCGACCTTGCATACTCCGCTTATGAGTGGTGCAAATGCCATTTCTGGTATCACCATTGTTGGTGCCATTATTGTTGCTGGTAGCGGTGGCGGACCAATGGCAGAGTGGATTGGCTTTATTGCTATTGTGTTTGCAACTATTAACGTGGTAGGTGGCTTTATGGTTACCGACCGAATGCTTGAGATGTTCAAGAAAAAGGGAGATGACAAATGAGTCAATTTCTACCGGAATCTGTCCTTACTTGGCTTCCAGATGCCATTCAAATTATATATTTAGTAGCTACTGCATTCTTCATTCGTGGTATAAAGTTGCTCGGTTCGCCTGCTACCGCACGTAGGGGAAATCAACTTGCCTCTATTGGTATGCTTATTGGGATTGTAGTCACATTATTCGATTACGAAGTAATCACATTCGAGTGGATTATTGCCGGAGTTGTAATAGGTAGCCTAATTGGTATTATTGCTGCTAAAAGAGTAGCTATGACCTCAATGCCTGAAATGGTTGCTATTTTTAATGGTTTTGGTGGTGCAGCTTCAGCACTTGTTGCTTGGGGCGAATTGGCTAGAACAACCGATCTGGTTGCGCTCGACACTGCTGTTTTGGTAACCGTTGGTTTAAGTATTTTCATTGGCTCGGTCACATTTACGGGTAGTTTTGTAGCCTTCGGAAAACTGAAAGGTTTCATTTCTGGCAATGCCATCACCTTCCCTGGTTTAAATTATATCAATATTGGATCTATGATTGCAGTATTGGGTTTGGTGGTGGTGTTTACTTTCGACCCAACTAACACCATGATTTTCTGGATCATTTTAGGTGTTTCCTTGCTCATTGGTATCACTTCTGTAATTCCTATTGGGGGAGCAGATATGCCCGTTGTTATTTCTCTTTTAAACTCTTACTCAGGTTTGGCAGCATCGTTAGCAGGTTTTGCACTTGGCAACAGTCTACTTATTGTTTCCGGAGCATTAGTGGGAGCCGCAGGTTTAATCCTTACCATGATTATGTGTAAAGCAATGAACCGCTCATTATTTAATGTGATTTTTGGCACTTTTGGAGGTTACTCTGGTGGAGCTGGAGGCGCAGGAGAAGGTGGCGACAAAACAGTTCGTGAAACATCTGCCGAAGATTTAGCCATTCAAATCGCTTATGCATCAAAAGTAGTTATTGTACCAGGTTATGGTCTTGCAGTTGCTCAAGCTCAACATATTGTGAAAGAAGTAGCATCAAAGTTAGAAGCCAAAGGCGTTCAAGTTAAATATGGTATTCATCCTGTAGCAGGACGTATGCCTGGCCACATGAACGTTTTACTTGCCGAAGCTGATGTTCCTTACGATTTATTATACGATTTAGAACAAATTAACCCAGAGTTTGCATCAACAGACGTAGTTTTGATTATTGGTGCTAATGACGTTGTTAACCCGATGGCGAAAACTTCACCTGGTAGTCCAATTTATGGTATGCCGATTCTAGATGTAGATGAAGCCAAGCGTACTATTGTTTTCAAACGTAGTTTAAGTGTGGGATATGCGGGAATTGATAACCCTCTATTTTACTCCGAAAGGAATCAGATGTTCTTTGGTGATGCTAAGAAAAGTTTACAGGCTTTAAATGAAGCACTAAACGACGTATAGTTATTTCCACCACTTTTGGTTGATATCAAAAAGCTCTGGTCCCTTCATTGGTTCCAGAGCTTTTTTGTGCTAAACACTTTGTATTGATAGTATTAAATATTCTTAGTTTGGTCCTTTTGCCGGGCTATTGCTCACCTGTGTAGTTGTTAAGTAATACGTAGAGAGTTTCAGGTTTTTTGAAACAGGTTACTCGTTAAAGAGAAATTCCGTCAACGAATTACTTAACACCTACAGGGATGGCAGTTAATACTTTATCCAAATAAACCCTTGCTAAAATTTATCCCAGATATCTGATTCTTGAACTCGGGTGCCAGTATAAATGGCGGATGGATACATTGAATTATAAAGAATAATTTTATTTCCACGAAGGTAGAAATTCGAGATATAGGGCACTAATTGTGGATCTATTTTTTCCAATTCCTTTAAAATTTCAAGATTCACATATAAATCATTGCTGCTTCTTCGTGCCCATAATTCAGCCCCAAAAATAGCATATTCAATTCCATTATCTTCAACAGCTTTAGGTACATCTCCCTTATTTGGCAATGTGTAAGTAGACCAAGTGGCACCATCATCTCTGCTTAAAAATGCGAATTGATCAGCATACGCAATAACTTCGCCATTCTCTTTTGCTAATAATTGGCTTATATCATCATGTACCTTTGATATTTTATCAGAAGTCTTTTCCCAATTCTCCCCTTCATCTAACGACCTATACATACCATCATGTGTACCAACAACTAATACGCCATTTTTTGTAGCTACTAAATGTCTAACATTATTTGGATACGAAATACTACTCCCCGCAAAAAAGAACTTTTTATTCGTCCATTCGTTGTCACCCGGATCTTTATAATATACCCCCTCAAAGCTAGCTAAAACTATTCTACCACTTTCAAGAACCACATAATCAAATAATGGCTCTTTTATCTCTACTACTTCAGTCCATTTTTTCCCATCTATTGATGTTATAAATGAACTATTTCCAGATTTTGCGTAGTACTTTCCATTAATCTCTTTAATTCTAGACGCTCGGCTCGTTAATTCTGCATTTAAATAGACTATATCTCCTCCCTTTAACTCAAATGTGATTCCTTCCCATGTGCCAACATAGTTGGTTTCTTTACTATTTATATAAACCTCAGTGATGGGCCGGTTATTAAAGTCATGAAGTTTTATAAGCTTAAAAGCGGGATAATCCTCCTTTTTTTTATCCTTCTCTGATAGCAAACCGCAACCAGTTAAAAAAAGTACCAGAACAAACGAAATTAATGAGAAGTGTTTCATATCATCGCCATTTTATTATCCACTGCTTAACTTATTTTACTCATATCATATAATGATATCAATATAATACTGTATATCTTTAAATTTACTGGTTCAAATTCTAACACAAACAATTATGGTTAACTTCTAAAATTGTGGCTTTTTAAGCGTTTGGCATGCTATATTTAAACATCAATGCGAAACCGATAACTATTTATACTACTTTGAAAAAATCACTGTTTAACGTCACTTTCTACCTTGTTCTTTTAGTTTTTGTATTTAGTAGCTGCAAAAAAGATGACGGATGCACATCTGAACCAAACCTCCAAGTATCTCAAGAGCAGCTTGCCTTAGATATTGCCGCAATTGATGCCTACCTCACTGAGAATGAAATAAATGCACAAACTGACGATACCGGCCTCAGATATGTTATAACCAATGAAGGGACAGGTGCCAAAGCCGATTTATGTAGTATTGCAACCGTAACCTACGCTGGCAAACTTATGACTAATGGAACGGTTTTTGACTCAAGAGATATCCCAATTAGCTTCCCACTAAGAAATTTAATTACTGGTTGGCAAATTGGCATTCCAAAGGTAAAGTCAGGTGGAAGTATCACTTTGTATATCCCATCGGTATATGCGTATGGCGCTCGTGAAAATGGCGATATTCCAGCTAATTCCAATCTTATTTTCGAGATTACAGTGATGGGAGTTCGCTAGGAATCGTATATATTTTGGAACTGATACATCTAACTTTTTCAAAGTTGAACTAGTGACTTTTATAATAGAATGACTTACTAAAGCTTTGGGAAAGCTTTAGTAAGACTATCGCCTAACAGACCTTCATTGCAAACTATTCAGCAACTTTGTCGTTGTGGTAATGTTTCATGGCAAGCCAAAAACAGAGAGTTGCTAGTACGCCACATACCGTAAATACTAAGAATAAAGCTTGCGATGGCGCATATAATCCAGAAAACACATTATCCATTAGCCAACCTGTTATGGGTGGACCGAAACCGAAACCAACAATACTGATTACAAATAAATAGATTGCGCCGGCCATTCCTCGCATTTCCGTTCCTACAAAATATTGGATGAGCGCTGCAGCCACCCCGTTATAAGAGGATGCAATAACATTTCCCAAACCTATCAACACAAAAGCCATAGTTGCAGACTCTGAGAATAATCCAAAATAATAAAAAGGGATACCGCCTAGTGCAGCCACAATCCCCATTATAAAACGTTTTTCATCGCCCCATTTAATAGCCAATTTATCAGCTAGCCAACCAGAGATATTAATTCCAATTCCAGTTAAAAACATAAACCAGCCATATTGTGCAACTCGGTTAGAGGCATCAAAAACATCAACTAGCACGGTACTAATAAATGCCAGCATGGTATATCCACTAAGCGATAGCAGAGAAAAGCCGGCTAAATAATACCATACTGTTTTCTTTTTAAGGATAAACTTCAAAACTTCAAGCAGTGAGTCTACTTTTTTGGAATTTGTGCCTCCATTGCGCTTTGGTTCTTTTAAGATGAAGGCCCCCAACAGAGCGATTCCAATACCTGGCAAGCCCACTGCCTTTAAAGCCACACGCCAGTCGTAAGCTTCTGCTACGCTCCCACCTATCAAAAAGGACAGTCCTACACCAACAAAAATACTTGACGCGTATAGAGAGAAAACGGTAGCTCTTTGCGAAGGCTTAAAATAATCTGATAACAGCGAATACACTGCGGGGCTCAGTGCACTTTGGCTTACACCTATAAATAGCCGAGCAGTAATAAGGAATGTGAATGAATTGGCAAAACCGCTTGCCAAAGTCATTAAACTCCATATAATAAGTCCACTCAGTATTATTCTTTTTCTAGAGAATTGGTCGGCCATACGACCCATAAAAATTCCGAAAAATGCATATACAAGCGAAAAAGCTGGACCATATAACACGCCAATTTGAGTGTTACTTAGGCTCAGTTCTGTTCTGATTTGTGTAGCAAGAACTGCTATAATTTGCCGGTCTACAAAGCTTGAAATGTAGATAATCATAAGAATACCAAGCGACAACCATGGAAATAGTTTAGCCAGCTTAGACGGCGAGGTGAATTGGGAAGATTGCATTCAGCTAAATAAAATTAATTAAGGACTCGACCTAAGAAGTGGATTGAGTCTTTTCTGAAAACCATACTTTAAACATTTGGTCCATCGACTGTAAAGTTACAGGTTTGGGTAGGAAATCATCCATACCCGCATCTAAACATCTTTTCCTATCATCTTCCATAGCATTGGCAGTCATGGCTATTATAATTGGCAAACTAGGGAGTTCATCTTTAATTTTAATAATCTCCCCTGTGGCTTCAAGTCCATCCATAATGGGCATTTCCATATCCATTAAAATAAGATCGTAGTTTATCATGCTAACCATATCTAAAGCTACTTTACCATTGGCAACAACATCAAAAGTATGACCAAGACGTTCTATCATTTTACCAGCCACCTTTTGATTTATAAGATTGTCTTCTGCCACTAATATCTTCAATTTACCGATTGGGTTTGCAGATGCTGCAACTTCTTTTTCAATAGCAAGATGCACGCCAGCAACATTTGCAAATACACGTTCAATATTTTTGAGCAAACGGGTTCTTTTAATTGGTTTTGTTAGATACAGATTAAATTGTTCGCGATGTTCAGCGTTGGTTATTTCCATCATTGAACTTAGTAACACTAAGGGGAGCTCTGTTTTGGAATATTTTTTTCGAATTGCAGTTGCAACCTGTATACCATCTTTTTTCGGCATCTGCATATCCAGAATACCTATATCAAATTTCTTTAGCTCATCAATAGACGCGATTACTTCTAAAGGACTACTATAAGTTGTTACTTCCATCCCAGCATTTTCGCACTGCTTTTTTAGGATAAACAGGTTGGTATCGTTGTCATCAAGAATAAATATACTTTTCCCACTTAAAGTATAGGGCTTTAGAACTCTTTGTACCTTATCACTCTTTTTAACTTCTATAGTGAATGTGAACTCACTTCCAACCCCTTCTTTACTCTTTACTGAAATTGAACCATTCAATAGTTCTACTAATATTTTACTAATGGCCAGTCCTAATCCCGTTCCCCCATATTTACGAGTAGTACTTGCGTCTACTTGATTAAATTTCTCGAAAAGATTATCGATTTTATCTTCGGGGATTCCAATCCCAGTATCTTTAACCGAAAAGGTAAGTTCTAAAATATCATTACTCTTAGCTTTGGAGCCTACAGAGATTAATATTTCTCCCTCTTCAGTAAATTTAGTAGCATTCATTACCAAGTTTACAAGCACTTGCTGAATACGTGTTAAATCACTGAATACATAAGACGGTACGTTGTCTGTAATGTTATAAAGTAGCTCAATATTTTGGCCAATATTTGTTGCAGATGTTATGTCTAATACATCTTCGATTAAATCAGCTACCGAAAATTCGATCTCTTCACGCTCTAATTTACCAGATTCTATTTTGGCGTAGTCTAGCACATTATTGATAATGCTTAGTAAATTATCACCACTTTTGTTGATAGTGTTTATGAACTCAGTTTGTTCGTTATTTAGTTTAGTATCAACTAACAGTCCCGAAAGCCCAATTATGGCATTAAGTGGCGTGCGCATTTCATGGCTCATTGTAGAAAGGAATTGACTTTTTGCTGTGGCTGCACCCTCTGCAACTTCTTTAGCTTTTACTAACTCAAGCTCTGTCTTTTTTCGAGTCTCAATCTCTCCTTTAAGTAAGTTATTCTTACTTTCGAGCCTACTAGTACGCCTAATTACTTGATCTTCTAATTTCCTATTTAAAGCAACAACTTGATCTTTGCCATAGCCCGCAAGAGCAGCTAACCCAGCAATAACAATAGGTGCCAAATCAATTAGCCAGTGCAAATGTGACTGAACTTGAACTTGAATAACCGAAGCAAAGCTATAAGGTAAGCCTTGTAAATGTATATCTAAAAAAGTGGCTGTAACAGGAAATATAAAGCCTATTATAATACCATATAATAAATAGTTAATTGTATGAGTGTATCGCTCAATCACTAAAGAAATTTTCATTCCGAATCAATCATTTCTATATTTAAACTAGGCATTATAAATCAATTTAAAACTATAATATCGCTAATCAGTTCACTCTTAAAAGTTGGTTTGCATCCAATTTGTTCCAACATACGCAATTAACTTTCAAGACCTCTAATGTATGAAACTTCCAAGAAAAACTAAGAAACAAAAAGAACACGCAGCTGCAATCCTTAAAGAGCTATATCTATATTACCCAGGTGCATATTGCGAATTAGATCATCGCAATGCTTTTGAGCTACTTATAGCAACAATTTTAAGTGCACAATGTACCGATGTACGCGTTAATATGGTAACGCCAGCACTTTTTGAAACCTATCCAACACCAGAGCTAATGGCAGAAGCGCCTATCGAAGAGCTCGAAGAGCTTGTAAGAACAACAGGATTTTATCGGAATAAAGCCAAGGCGCTTAAAGAAGCATCCAAAACTCTAGTTGAGAATTTTAACAGTGAAGTACCAAATACCATGGACGAGTTACTAACCTTGCGCGGCGCAGCGCGGAAAACGGCTAATGTTGTACTTGGTAATGCCTTTGGAATAAATCATGGTGTTGTAGTAGATACGCATGTAAAGAGATTCGCAAACCGATACGGCCTTACAAAAGAAAAAAATAACACCGATAAAATTGAACGGGATTTAATGGCATTATTTCCCCAAGAAAGTTGGACTGATCTTTCACACATGATTATTCATCACGGGCGTGGACCGTGCAAAGCTAGGTTTTCAAAAGCTCCAGATCATCCACTTTGTGTTGAATATGGTAAAAACTGTGTGTGCCAAAAAATGCGTCAAGAAGAAGCTCTATAATTATATATTGATGTAATCAGATTTCTATAACTTCATTCCCTAAACATCTTAATGGGCTAAACACGCCTAAACTTTGACGAATTTCACTAATGGCCAATCAAATTTTTAATTCCTTTACACTTCCTGTTCCACCTTTAAGATACGATGTCCAACAAATTCCAATTCAGCAAAATGGACGATCTCTCATTCATTTTTATGATAGTTTAGGATATGCTACTGCAAATTTTGCTCTACCAACCGAAGCCGAAACAATTCTCTCTCTTTTTGATGGATCTCGAAGTGTAAACGATATTCTATCACTCAGTTCTGATGAGGTTTCTAAAGAAGATATTCTTAGTTATGTGCAGTTTTAGATGAGCATAATCTTCTCGATTCTACTCACTTCTCAGAGCAAGCTGAAACTATAGAATTAGAATACGAACGTTCAAAATTACATCAGCCAGTAACAGCTGGGCATTCATACCCTAGCGAAGCCAGCGAACTACAAAAGTATTTAGATGATGCCTTCAAAAAATATGAGCAAACTGAGCCTGTTGTAAAAGCAAAGGCATTGTATGCCCCACATATAGATACAACCGTTGGTTTAAGTAGCTATGTGAAAGCTTTCTCTGCAATAAAACATATAAAACCAAAACGTGTAGTGATACTGGCCACCTCACATTATTCAGGCTTATTTGGCGAGTTGTACGATGAATCACCATTCATTGTAGTAGACAAAACCTTTGCCATGCCAAATGGTGATATTTCTACAGATAAGGAAAGTATTTCTCTACTCAAACAGATTGCATCCCGAAAAAATATAGGCGTTTCATTTCAGGATAGGGCGCATCGTATTGAGCATAGCATAGAATTACACTTACTATTTTTGAACTATATCTGGAATCACAATTTCAAAATAGTTCCAATTCTTGTGGGTGGCTTCGATGAGTTGCTGTATATGGATGATAGCTATAGAGCTGAACAAGTGAATGAATTTTCTAAATTACTTAAGAAAGAATTTGGGGATGATGAGAACACTTTCTTTTTAATAAGCGGTGACTTATCTCATTTTGGTAGAAAATTTGGCGATGACAAATCTGCTCAAGAACTATTAAACTCTGTTCAAGAATTCGATCATAAGTTCATGCATGAAGCGGTTATTAATAATGCTGAAGGATTACGTAGCCTATTAAAAACCGATTTTGATGCTACACGAATTTGTGGCTTCCCTCCTTTACAAACATTCCTACACACCTTACCCAATCTAAAAGGAACACAGCTTTCTTACGATATTTGGGATGAAACCGAGCGTGAAAGTGCCGTAAGTTTTGGGAGTATTTTGTATACATAATTAGGTGTGGATGGCAGGTTTTTTATAAATCTGTCAACGAAATACATAACATCTACAATCCACTTTATATTCTGCTAGTAGCCCCTTAAAAGTAGTGCAATACAGCAAACAGAGAGAGCATGCTTATTATTATCCAAAGTAGTACGCCTAAGAAAAGTGGGCGTGGACCAATAACTTTAATCTCTGCGATGGAGAGCCCTGCACCTACCAATAGTAATGTGATTACCATTCCTTTTTTACCAATTACATCGAGTATATTATATACTTCAGCACCACTTGGTAAATAATATCTGATTATCATTGCTAGCAGGAAAAGAAATATGAACCAAGGTATTTTTACTTTCCCAGCCGATTTTTTACTAAATACGAATGCAAAAACCAACGAGACAGGAATAATCCATAACGCCCGAGTTAGCTTTACGGTTGTTGCAATGCGTAAGGCTTCCTCCCCATAGGCAGCGCCAGCGCCAACTACAGAGCTTGTATCATGAATGGCAATGGCTGCCCAATACCCGAATTGGGTTTGACCTAATCCGATCCAACTCCCTATAAGTGGAAATATTAGTAAGGCAATTGCATTCAATAAAAACACCACTCCCAGAGATAACGATAATTGTTGTTTATCTGCTCCTACAACTGGGCTTACCGCTGCAATAGCACTACCTCCACAAATGGCAGTTCCTATCGATATTAGAATTCCAGTTATTCGTTCAACTTTAAAAATCTTGGTTACTGCAATACCTAATACTAATGTGGTGAGTATAAATACGGCACTCAAAACGAATCCTGATTTTGATGTACTTATGGCTTGATTTAGGTTGATACCAAAACCCATCAAAACAATCGAAACCTTCAGCAAAAAGGACGCAATAGCGCCAGTATTTACTGCTTTCGGAATACTTTTTAAAGCTGCTAAAATTATACCTATTGCTAAAGCAATGGGTGGGGTTATAATTGGGAAAAAACAAGCAATAACACTAAGGGCAAACAAGCTGAACTTCCATGGCTCTTCTTTGATAGCTTGTACCAGAGCTTTAGATTTCACAGGATTTATAATACTCATTTTCTTTTGGGATGTTTTTTCTAAGGCAGCTATTTCTAGTTGGTTCTGAAACTGTACAACCTCAGTAACCACTGCATTTTAGATCCCCATAATCGCATTTATTATAATAACTATAAAATATAGACTGGTTATAACCTATAGTTATAAGTTATAGTGTGCTTTTGCCTCTTTTTTAAAAGCCTTAACTAAACTTGAGGGCTCTTCTCCCTTCCTAATCACAAAATAGAAATGCCTAGGAAATACCATCCCCCAAAGATTCACTCTGTTTAGTGTAGATTTTGCTAATTCTTCTTGCACTGCAAATTTTGATAAAAATCCTATTTCATCACTTTCTATCAAATATTTTTTTAAGACTTCTGTACCACCTAATCGTGCGGTTATGTGCAAGTCGCCCATTTTGATATTATTTTTTTCAAGCTCTTTTATTAAAATTGAAAGTGTTCCTGAGCCCCGCTCTCTTAAGGCAAGAGGTATTTTCTTTAAATCATCTGGGGTAATTTCATCTGTATTATATGGGCTACGAGGCGAGCAAACGGGAATGATTTCATCTTCAATAAAGAGGCTGTATTGAATAGCATTTATTTCTTGTTTAGACTCAACAATTGCCAAATCTATCTCATTATTAATCAGAGCTTTTAGAACATTCTCTGTATTTCGATTAATAAGTTTTATCTGAATTCGAGGGTGTTTTTTATGAAAACTGGATAGTATTTTAGGTAAGATATGCAAGGAAATCGTAGTACTAGAGCCCATTTTAAGCTCTCCAACCGCATCTCTCCTATTCTTTATAATATCTACATCGGCTTGAGCTAACTTTTCAATATGGCGAGCTTTGTGCACATATTCTAAGAGTTTTTTACCTGATGGAGTGAGTAAGGTAGAATTACCATTTCGTTCAAATAATGGAACTCCAAGCTCTGCCTCTAGTTTTTTAATATGGGTACTTACCGCTGGTTGCGATATAAATAACAATTCTGCCGCTTTAGTAAAACTTAAGGTGGTGGCAACTTCAAAAAATACTTTGTATTGAAATGAAACCATCCACCCACCCTAGTTTATACTTTTTTTATTGGAATTAATTAAGCTTTAATCTCCATTCTTTCTGCAAAATAATCACAGAAGTCCATCATATCGCCAGTAATGCGCTCATCGTTGGTAGCTCTTTTTAGCGTGTCTGCCATGGTAACAAGGGTTTGATGGAAGAAAATCTTCATCTCATCAACCGTCATGTCTTTAGTCCATAAATCTAGTTTCAGAGTATCTTTTTTGTTAGCGTCCCATAACGAAAGCAACATTGCGCGACATTCCGCATGATGCTCGCCTACTAAATCGGTTGCATTCCAAATAATGTTAGTAGGAACATTGTCTTTGTCTAGCTCTACAGTAATATTAATATCTTTCTTCTGCATAATATTTTAATGTTATTCTGAAAAGGGATTTTACCTTCTCTATTTATAGCTTTAATAAGCTTTTGTATTGATGTTAAAACTAAAACCTTACCTAGTATTCAGCACTACAGTACTTGCGTAATGTATCCAACACGTGTTGTAAATCTTCTGGAAGTTCTGAATCAAAACTCACCATTGCCTTGGTTTTTGGATGTTCGAAACCAAGTGTTTTGGCATGTAGTGCTTGTCGATTCAAGCCCGTAATAAGTTTATGAAACATGGTTTTTCTTGAACCTGTATTTGGCCCATATCGCACAGAGGTTCCACCGTAGGTCTGGTCACCAAAAACATGATGCCCTTTATGTGCCATGTGCACTCTAATTTGATGGGTTCTTCCTGTTTCTAACTTTACTTCTACCAAACTTAAATAATCAAAATATTCTAACACCTTGTAATGAGTTACAGCGTGCTTACCTCTACCATCTGGCAGAATAGTCATTAACTTTCGATCATGCCGTGAGCGGCCAATATCGCCTTCTATAGTTCCTTCTTCGGGTGGATTGCCCCAAACAATAGCCCAGTAAGTTCGATCTACATCTTTTACCGCAAATTTTGCAGATAGCGCAGCCAAGGTCTCATCATTTTTAGCTACCACTAATAAACCGCTAGTATCTTTATCTAGCCTGTGCACAATGCCAGGGCGCAATTCATTATCATCATTATCAGCAAGTTCATCCACATGATGCATAAGCCCGTTTACGAGAGTGCCTGTCCAATTTCCATACGCTGGATGCACAACCATGCCGGCTTCTTTGTTCACGATTATAATATCGTCGTCTTCAAATACAATATTCAAATCAAGCTCTTCTGCCGTTGCAACCGGTGGCGGTGCTTTCGGTAATTCGATATAAATCTTATCACCGGGCTGCATTTTGTAGGAAACTTTTTCAGCTTTGTCATTTACCAACACATATCCATCTTTTATAGCTTGCTGCACTTTGTTACGAGTTGCATTTTCTACAAAAGAAGTGATGTAGGTGTCGAGTCGAATTGATTCAGTTTGCCCAGCAGGCACCTGAAACTCATAAATTGTTTTTTTCTCTTCTGTCATGCTTAAAGATAACGCCTTTGTAAGGAATTTGCTTTGAAACTGTCCTACTTATATGGAACTGATAACTATTAAATAATAATTATGAATTATACACCTAAGAAGCAGTATTTAATCTATAGTAGAACTTTTAGATTTTTTGTAATTATTATTGCACGCACTCCAAGCTGCTCAAATGAGAGAGTAAACACTGTTCTAAATCCTATAATGTGTTCTACAACCAACTTGAGCTATAATTTTTATAATATGTGAATTGACATGCATAATTTTATCTTTACATATAATGATAAAGGACAAAATCATCAGTATTTTGTTCGCTATTGTGAAGGCGCCGAGATTGAATCAGTACTTAATTATTAATTCTACATTCTCCACTCAATGATACATTCGTTGTACATAAAAGATTTTGCTTTAATAGACGAGCTAGAAGTTAACTTTGAAAAAGGGTTCAACATTCTAACTGGCCAAACAGGTGCTGGTAAGTCAATTATTATTGGCGCATTGAATATGATACTTGGCGAGAGAGCCGATACGGAAGTTATTAGAACCGGTGCTGATAAGTCTATTGCCGAAGCCACAATAAAAATATCTAACAACGTAGACCTAGAAGCCCTTCTCTCAGAAAATGATATTGAGCATACTGAATATTTAATTTTACGGCGTGAAATTCGCCATACAGGTAGTCGCGCTTTTATTAACGACAGTCCAGTTAACATTGCCACTCTAAAAGCAGTGGGCGATTTTCTTGTAGATTTACACGGCCAGCACGACCATCAGCTTCTACTGAAAGAAGAAAATCACAGGGCTGTAATAGATGGTTTTGGTGAGATTGAGCCTGTTTTGCGTACTTATCAGAAAGAATATGCTGCAATGAAAAGCCTTCAGAAAGAACTTTCTAGCCTCCTTAAAAGAGAATCGGAGTTACTCGAAAAAACGGAACTGTATAGATTCCAAGTAAAAGAGTTAGAACAAGCTCGTTTAAGTGTTGAGGAAGAAGATGAGATGGCAGCAGAAATGAACCTGCTTGATAATGCAGAAGTACTCGATTTAAAAGCATCTGCCATTACAGAAATGAGTGAGAATGACGATGCCAACATCATTCAACTTCTCAATTACCTCAAACTGAATTTAGAAGATTTAGCTAGAATTGAGCCTGAATTTGGAAGCTATTTAGCTGAAATAAATACAGCTCGGGTGAGCATTAATGAAGCTGTTCAGTTTACAGAGCGTTATAGAAGTACTATTGAGTTTAATCCGAAGCGCCTAGAAGAATTACGCCAGCGCCAAGCTGAATTAAATCGAATTCAGAAGAAATACCAGCGAGATATTCCAGTACTTATAGATTATCTCAATGAAATTAAAAACGAACTTTCTATTGCTGATAATTTTGATTTAGCAATAAAGAAAATCGAGACTGCTGTTGCCCATCAAGCAAGACTATTAACCGAGGCTGCTAAATTATTGCATAACACTCGTATTGCAGTAGGCGAAAAACTTAAAGTTCAAATTCAAAGTGAACTTGCTCAATTAGGCATTCCCCATGCGCAACTTGCCGTTCGTGTGACATGGTTAACCACAGAAAAAGGTTGGATTTCTATAGACGGGCAGAAAGTAGATTGTACAGAATTTGGGGCTGATGATATCTCCATCTTCATTTCTACCAATAAAGGCGAAGAGCCCAAGCCCCTTGCTAAAATTGCTTCAGGTGGGGAAATTAGTCGTGTTATGCTTGCACTAAAATCTATAATGGCGAAAGAGCAAAGCCTCCCAGTTATGATTTTTGATGAAATTGATACGGGTATAAGTGGCGAGGTTTCAGAAAAAGTGGGACGATCGATGCGTAAACTTTCCGAACATTGTCAGATAATAGCCATTACTCATCACCCTCAAATTGCTAGCCAAGCCCACAAGCACTATAAAGTGGATAAAGGCGAAGAAGCTGAACGTACCATCACAAAAATAATTCCTCTTTCGGCTGAAGAACACATCCGAGAAGTGGCAAGCCTAATGAGTGGAGCTGAAATTTCAGATTCTGCCATTGCCAGCGCCAAAGAGCTCATTCACAAAAGCTCTTTCCAGAATTAAGAATTTGTCTGGGTTAAAGGAGTCGGATGCAGGTACAGTTCCTATAAATAAGTAATTCACTTAATGGGTATATTATTTATAGGAAACTAATCTACCAAGCCACACAACTCTACATAACCTCGCTGCTTTCTATTTTATAGAGAAGTTCGAAGTAGCGCTCGATTAGGCGCTGATAATCGGGGGAGTATTTTGTGAAGTTAGGATCGTTAAGGCGTGTACGAATTTGCTTCTCAAGTTCTTCGAGTGTGAGCTCTGGTGGTATGGCTCGTTGAATTGTAGTGCCAGTTTTACCCTCTCTTTTTTCTTCTTCGTCGCGTTCTTGTAGTGCTTTTTCCGATTCTAACATTCGTGATAATATATTCTGTTGACGCTGCACTAGGGTTGGATCAACTGCTCCACCACGCAAATCGTTAATAACATCTTCCATCTCTTCAATCATACGTTGGAGTTCACTGCCAATTTTATCACCGTCTGTACCACCACTTCGTTGCATTTCCTGTAATTGCTTACGAATCTGATTTTGTTGCCTAGCAATTTGATCAATGCGCTCCATCTGGTCTTGTGATAGGCGCTCACCCTGCATATCGTTAATCATATCCTGGATTTGCTGATTCAACTGCTGCTGATCTTTACCCATCTCCCCCAACTGCTCCATCATTTGCTGCATCGACATTCCACCGCCACCGCCCGAACCACTACTTTGATCTTGTAACTGTTCGAGTAAGTTAGCAATCATAAAAGCAATCTCGTTAATACCTCCAAAAACCTGTCGCGAAGCTACAGATGAATTCCGGGTATTGCGTTCTGCCATTTGCTCCAAAGAGCGCTCTAGTTGTGCTTTAACCTCTAGTTTTCTTTTTGCAATTTCATTCGAAAACTGTGGTACTTCAGCCGCAATTTGAGTTAGAGAATCGGCAATTACATTAAATATCTGTTGCACATTCTTTTGATTCCGTGCATAATCGACAAAAGCGATGCTACTATTTTCGGTTTCTTGAGTAGATACAACCAAATCTTCTTGTTCTTTAGAGATGGTTAACAAACTGTATAAAACGTGACGTAACCCAGCGATATTCATATTAAGCTGTTGCATGGATGCACCTTCCATAGCCTTACGAGTTCGCTGCGCCATTTTTTTGAAATCTTGCTCGAAAGTCTCGCTCTTTCCTTTCGGTGATTCATTTGACTTTTCACCATCACTTTGAGAATTCTCTTCGAGTTGCTGCTTTAACTTTTCAATAACCTCATCTAAGTCTTGCTTGGTTTCTTCTTTAAACTCTTCAATCTGTTTCTCATTCTTCTTAGATGTATAATCGATTAGTTTGTCTAGTGCTTTTTGCAATTTATCGAGCTGATTTTGATCTTCATCACGCTTTTTTGCTAATTCATTTTCATCGGGCGGGTTATTTTTAATCTCTTCTTCTTGGCGCGCTTTATCTTCAAACGACTTCGCTAGTTTCTCTAAGTCGCTCATTAACTTAAGCTGTTTGAATAACTCTATAGTTCTATTTAATCGCTCTTTGTATGCCTGTTCATTAAACTCTACTTTTTCCATGGCTTGACGTAGCTGCTCTGGAGTAAGTCGGCTCATTTGCTCTTGTAATTTCTTCAATGCTTCTTGCAATTCAGGGTCGTTAATTTCCTCCATCAAATTCTTGAGATCTTCGTAGGCTTTTCTAGTCTCTTCAGAAAGTAATTCGTTTTCGTTGAGTTCTTTCTTGATTTCTTCGAACTTCTTATTTAATTCTTCAATCTGTTTTTCAACCTCCTGCTGCTGTTTCTGAACTTCATCTAACTGCTTATGTTGTTCATACTTAGTTTCAGGATTTTCCTTCAAACTTTCTCTAAACTCTTTATACTTCTTTTCCATCTCCTCAAAACTTTCAGAGATGGATTCTAATGAAGTATCGATATCTGATTCGTCCTCATTAAGCGATTCAAAATAATCTATCAGAGAAGGTACAGTAAGAGTTATAACTTGCGATTGGGATGTTTTGAAACCATTGTAAGCGTCATTATCAGTGACTTCAATCCAAAAGCCCATCCTATCTAATGGGGCTAGTTTTAGGTCTTTTAAATCCCAATTATAATTTTGTAGCACCCCATTTTTGGATTTATTTAGAGAGATAGATCCTTTTGTAGGTTTCTCTACATAAGCTTTAAACACTTCATAACGAAGTCTAGCAGATCTTAGATCAAAATCATCTACAGCTTTATATGTAATATCAAGAAGCTTGGGTTCAACCATTTCAAATGAACCATTTGGCTGGAGGATTTCAATACTGGGATATTTATCGGTAATAGGTGTTATGACTATTTGAAATGGATTTTTATTAGTCAGTGCATTTTCATCCTCAAGTTCAAAGTATAAAGTATCCGTTTTGGCAACTTTCAATTCAATACTATAACCTAAACTATCCTTCTTGGTAAGTTGCTGGCGCTCATTGTTTATAATAATATCTGCCTTTACAATCTCTTTATTAGATAAAGCATCAAAGCGAACTACTGACCCTTGTAAGGCTTCTAATTGTGAAAATGGATAGGCTTGAATCGTTGAGTCTAACTTAGTGTAAGCAGGTGGAATTATTTGTGCTTTCAACGAACTAAATCGAGGACGAAGCTGCACATTGGCTATATACGTTGGGCTTTTGAATCCGTCCATTTCAATGTAGTATTCCATATCATTATTAATATTGATAGGAATGGATTGAAAACTAGTATCTGCAAAGACCATGCTTATACTTCGGAATTCCTCTTCAACTTCGGTTTTAATCCGGAGAACAACCACTTTGGGTTTGTCTCTATCGGAAAAAATGGCTTGGGCTGAGAATGGGCTACCTTGTTCGTAGGTAGTGTCGCCAGGGTAAACAGTATATGAGTACGGATTGGGGGCATTAAAGCTTTTCCAGAAATAAGCTAAGCGTGTAGTGCCGGTAGAAAATATAAAGCCCAATATAATTAATACAACTAGATTTGAACTCGATGCTATAATAGAACGTGTGTAGTTTATATTGCCCGATTGAGAATTTAAAAATTCGTTCAATTTTGATTTAAACAACTCTTCATCAACTTGAGCGAGATTGCTATCAATAGCAGCTTTTACTAAGGCTGGGGACGAAGTGTTGTCACTAGAAAGCAGATCAATGGAATAGTTGAGTTCTCTGAGGTTAGCGAATGAACAGAATCTTCTGTAAAAATCTCTGAAATCAGAATATGAACCTGGCTTCCGTAATTTATAGAGTAAAGCAATTGAAACAACAATGGAGCTTACAAGGGCAACTGACTTAGTTAAAGCAGTGAAATATTGAAAGCTTTCTAGAAGCAACAAAAAAGAAAGCATCCCCATAAAAAAAGCCAAGGAATAGATAACAGGGCTCAGAGTAGATTTTCTAGAAAGCCTATTATACCCCTCTTCGAGAGTATCTCTCAAATGCTGAACTTTAATATGACTTTCTTGCTGGGGCATAGTTTACATGTATAAATAAATGCAGGGTGCCTACATTATTATTTTAAAATGATTAAATATCGTCTAATGTAAATGTTTTAGAAACAGCATGTCGCTTACCATCAAAATAGACGGTTATAAGTTCTTCGTAGTAATCGTGCTCTAGAAATAAATACCAGTTATTCTCTGTTGCCTGCGTCAGGAATTCTTCTTTTTCGAGTAAGGTTTCTGCTGGATACATGTCATACCCCATAACCCAAGGTAACGGTACGTGAACATGAGTAGGTATTAAATCTGCTACAAATACAACGGTATTTCCATCTCCTTCAATTACTGGTAGCTGCTGCCCTATGGTATGGCCATTTACTACAATGGTTGTTAAACCTGGCTCAAATTCGTGGTCATCATCTACAAGGTTTAAATGAGACGTATTTTTAAGCGGACCAATATTTTCGGGTAAGAAACTAGCACTCTCTCTTGCATTAGGGTCGTTTGCTGTTTCCCAATGCCTTTTATTTACATGATAAGTTGCATTTGAAAAAGTGAATTTTGAATTACCATCTTCATCATAATGGCTAGTACCACCACAATGGTCAAAATGAAGATGGGTAAATATCACATCTGTTACATCATCGTAACTAAACCCGTGCTCTTTAAAAGAGGCTTCCATATTGTGTTCTTCAAAATTGACACCATAAATAGCCATCATCTTATCGTTAAACTTACTTCCTAGCCCATTATCTATTAAATATACTTTACCAGTACTTTTAGAGCGCACAAGTAGACATCGCATAGTCATCTGAATCTGATTATTCTCATCAGCTGTAATACCTCTGCTCCATAATGTTTTAGGTACAACCCCAAACATAGCGCCTCCGTCAAGTTTAAAATCTCCGGTATGGATGGTAAACAATTCGAAATTTCCGAGTGTGGTTTTACTAAGGCTCATAATTTAATTCACTATTTTTGATTTGACTATAAAATACTAAAGAGATGAGAGAATCCCTTCATAAACAAAAAAACCCTACACAATAATGTGTAGGGTTTACAAAACTTAACTCAAAAAGTCAGTTATAAGTATTTCTTACTAAAAAGATGGGATTGCATCGTCTCTATACAAAGTATCGAGTAGTGTAACTCCAACCATTAGGAAGAAGAATAAAAACGAACCTACTAGCAAGAGTACATGGAATTTTGTATCCCAATAAAGGTTCATGAAAAATGCGCCCACTAAAAATGCTTTTGCTAATGCAATGGTAAGGGCTACTATAATTCCAAATGGCTCTGGCAAAACAATAACTTTAGCCATGAATACCGTTAGGAAAGTTAAAAACGTTAAACCCATAGCAACAAGAAATAGCTGCTTTACGGTTGAAATATGATGGTCGTGTGCTGATGTATTCATTATTGTAGTCCTATCATTCAATTAAGTAGAGTAGTGGGAAAAGGAAAATCCAGATTAAATCGACTAAGTGCCAATATAGGCCAACAATTTCAACTGGATTATAAAATTTACTGCTAAAGCGACCACGGCCAGCTCGTATATACAAGGAGATTAAAAGACCTATACCAATTAAAATATGTATGGCATGAACACCTGTAAGCATGTAATAAATACTAAAAAAGATATTTGCTTTAGGATGGTTTAAATGCTCTAGTACTTCTGGGGCAGGGTTATAGTAAGCACCTGGAAATAGACCAAGCTCAAACTTATGATTGTATTCAAAAGCTTTAATTATTAAGAAAACAAAAGCTAATATTATTGTAAAAAGCAGATGGTTTCGTAAACCTTTTTGATTGTCTGTTTGGGCTGAACGAATAGCCATTGCAACGGTAAAGCTACTAGCAATAAGTACTAGAGTGTTTATACCACCTAAAACGGCATTTAATTGGTAAGCTGCCTGTTGAAATAGGTCGGGATACCATGCTCTAAATATAATGTAAGCACAAAATAACCCTCCGAAGAAGAGTATTTCGTTTACAATAAAAACCCACATACCCAATTTTGCAGCATCAAACTGGTGGTCAGTGTCCACAAAGTGGTGCTCATGCAGGGTTGTTTGTGCCGATGAATGATTAGCCATTTATCTTATCTGATTATGTTTACTGTTAAATTCTTAATCGATTACTGATGCAAACCAAAATTGGTTTACACTTTTTCTTTTTCTGTGTGATCAGAATCTTCGCCTTGATCTAACGCTATACCTAATTGGAATTCTTCCATCGGGCGGTGATAATCGTATGGCTCGTTAATGACTACAGGTGAATGCTCAAAGTTGTGTAATGGCGGAGGTGATGTTGTCTGCCATTCTAATGCACGACTTCCCCAAGGATTTGCAGGAGCTCTTTTACCCTTCCACAATGAATGAAGTAAGTAATACAGTATTAATAAAAATCCTACGCTTAAAATATATGATCCTATAGTAGATGCAATATGGAAAGGTGCAAATTGATCGATATAGTTGTAATAACGACGTGGCATACCTTGCGAACCCATCACAAACTGTGGTAAGAAAGTCACATTAAAACCAATAAATATTAATGCTGAGCCTATTTTGCCAAGAGTTTCATTGTACATTTTACCAGTGATCTTTGGCCACCAGTAATGAAGCCCTGCAAGCAGTGCAATTAGAGTACCACCCATCATTACATAATGAAAGTGGGCTACAACGTAATAGGTATCATGAACGTGAATATCTACCGATAAAGCGCCTAATGTAATTCCTGTAAAGCCCCCAATAGAGAAAATAAATAAGAATGAGAGTGCATATAGCATTGGGGTATCTAGCTTGATAGATCCTTTATAGAGTGTAGCAAGCCAGTTTAAAATCTTCATACCCGTTGGAATACCAACTAAGAAGGTTAAGAATGAAAATACTGTTGTTGCTATTGGAGATTGACCAGAAGTAAACATGTGGTGCCCCCAAACTAAGAATCCAACAAATGCGATAGCTAAAGATGATAATGCAATAGCCCAATACCCAAATATTGTTTTTCTAGAAAAAGTAGTGATTACTTCAGACATGATACCAAAAGCCGGTACAATCATAATATATACAGCTGGGTGAGAGTAGAACCAGAAGAAATGCTGGAATAATACTGGATCACCACCTAAGGCGGAATCAAAAATCCCTATACCTAATACTCTTTCCATCATTAGTAGAACTAAAGTAATGGCAAGTACTGGCGTTGCTAATACCTGAATAATTGAGGTAGCATATAATGCCCACACGTTAAGTGGCATTTTGCCCCAAGTCATACCTGGTGCACGTAACTTGTGTATAGTAGTAATAAAGTTGGTTCCAGTTAATATGGAAGAGAAACCAAGAATAAACACTCCAAATGTTACTAATAGAACACTTGTGCCAGACTCAGAACTATACGGTGTGTAGAATGTCCAACCTGTATCTAAACCATTTGCAGCAATTGCAATAAATGTGAAAATAGCACCAATTACATAAATATAGAAGCTACCTAAGTTTAGTTTTGGGAAGGCAACGTCTTTTGCTCCTAGTTGAAGTGGTAATATAAAGTTACCTAATGCAGCAGGGATACTTGGTACTAATACAAAGAATACCATTATAGCGCCGTGAAGCGTAAATAGTTGGTTGTATTGGTTCGCATCAATAAAAGATATTGAAGAGCCAGAAAGTAATTTTGTACGTAATAGAACGGCTAAAAAACCACCTATTGCAAAGAAGAAAGTAACCGCTACCAAATACATGATACCGATTTTCTTATGATCTACAGTAGTCATCCACGCCCAAACACCTTTTTCTTCTGTCAAAAAGTTTTTAGTAGGATTATCGGAGGGTTGAAAACGCTGTACTTTCAGCGATTTAACTTTTGTTGCTTCAGCTGTTGTCATATCACTTCAAAGTTTTTATGTATTCAATAATTGAGTCAATTTCCTTATCGTCGAGAATACCCATAAAGGAAGTCATTGGAACTAATTCGAATCCTTTCACAATTTTAGCTTGTGGGTCAAGAATTGATTCCCTTATATAATTTTCATCTACAGTAACAGTAGAACCGTTAGAAAGCGTTACATCATGCCCCCAAATACCTTTTAGAGTTGGGCCAATACCTTTACTACCATCTACAGAGTGACAAGATTGACATCCATTTAGTGTAAGTAAAGACTTACCATGCTCAACAGGATCGTCACTAGCGCCTGTGTTTGATGTGGTTAGCCATGTATCAAAATCATCTGGCTCATGAGCTATAACTTTAGCTAACATACCAGAGTGGTCGGTTCCACAATACTCAGCACAAAATATGTGAGATTCTCCAGGTTCGTTTGCGCTAAACCAAACATAGGTGTACCTATTAGGCAAAACATCCTGTTTAATTCTATACTCAGGCACAAAGAATGAATGGATGATATCTCTAGATTGCATTACTAATTTAATAGGCCTACCTGCAGGTACATGTAATTCTGCTGGAGAAATAGCTCCATTAGAGTATTCAAAATTCCAGCCCCATTTAAACGCATTAACTTTAATTTCGTATGCATCATCGGGTACAGATTTAAGGTTTAAATAGCCACTGTAACCCCATGCGAAAACTATAAGAGATAGAATTAATGGTATAACAGACCATGTAATTTCTAGCGCATTGTTATGTTTTATTACTGGAGTTACATCGTCGTCAGATTTTCTGCGGTATTTAATTGCAAAAAATATGATGGCGATGGTTATACCTAATAAAAGTATAAAACTCACTTCATTTATAAAGTGAAATAAGGCGTCTGTACTATCAGCTGTAGGCGATTTAGCCTCTGGTAGCATAAAATCAAATAGTCTGCCCATTATTTAGTTTTCGTTGTTAAAAGTTTGCTTTTTGGTTTTATCGCGCACCCATAAAAGTGCGAGGAATATACCTAGAAATATTAATGTAGCCAACCCACCTAGTTTCATAAAATTGAAAGCTAGAGGTGTATAGGTATTCGAATTAGGATCGAAAGTGTAGCAATACATTAGTAATCTTTCTAGTGTTTTCCCGACTTTGCCGTCAGCCGACTCATAAAGAGCGTTACGAACGTCAAATTCATTGTACTTTATACCATATAAGTAACGAGTAATTTTACCTTCTGGGCTCAGCATAACAATAGCTGCACTATGGGCAAATTCCTCGGTTCCTCTAATTTTGGTATACTTAAATCCGATTGATTCTACTACAGAATCGATCTGTGATTTATTTCCTGTTAAAAAATGCCAACCTTTATCAGCGTTGGTAGTTTTTAATTTACTTAAATATTCTTTGCTGTGCTTACTTGCAACAGTGTAATCTTCAGTGGGGTCAATACTGAATGAAATAATTATATATTCATTCCCTGGTTGCCACGCTAAATCTTCTACTACATTAATCATCCCATCAATTACTAAACCACACAATAATGGGCATTCATAATACAAAGGGTTTAATATAACTGGTTTACCCTTTTGTAATAATTCCCCTAGTGTAGTTGAGTCGCCATTAACAGTTGCAAACTTTGCTTCTAATGGAATGTAATCACCAAGCTTCTCATCAATACCCATACTTTCCATCATATCAGGTGTTGCTGTATTAAGTTGAGCAAAACTCTGATTTGGAATTATAAGCACTGCGAGAATTAATATTACTGCTAGTGCAATACGTCTCATATATATTCTTCTAATCTATTGCTATCTTTTCGATAGCTATGTCTATAGGAATGTGATAAATCCCTTTATCTACGTCAATAACGCCAAAATTATTAAGAATCTCATTCTGTTCTTTATTAAGGTTTGTAATTTCTTGATACTGGCTAGCTTGAGAAACCTTATTTTGAGCATTAGTAACAGCGTAATGTGCAAACTGAACAAGTAAAATAATTGCTATAAGAATAGTTATAGACCCACCAACAAACCATTTAGTGATACGTTTTAAGTTTAATCGATCGTCGCTAACACCGCGGCTAAAGTCATCATGGAAATTTTGATCTTGTGCTGGTAGTGTATAATCTTCGTATACGCCTTCACTGCTTCCAGCTGCTGCTGTAGTTTCTACTTTATCAGTAGAATTTTTTGAGGAATTATCTTTGCTATTCTGAGAAGACATAGGTCAACAATTATTGGTGATAAGATTTTGATAAACATTCTTCCATAGTAGGATCATTTTTCGGAACCATACTTTCTTTTTTGAACTTATTGAAAAACAAGCCGAAAAAGACGCCACCTAGACCTAAAAATGTAGCTAGATCTATCCAACTAAGATTTAGTTCTTTTGATAAGGCTGGCATAGCAATTAAGTATATCTCGAAGTAGTGAATAAATAATACAACAATGGATGAGATAAGTAATAAATTAGTATTCTTTTTCGATTCTCTGTTTAAAAGAAGGAAAAAAGGCAACATAAAACGTAAGATGAGCGTACCATAAAGAATATATTGGTAGCCACCATCTAGTCTGTTATAAAACCATAGTGTTTCTTCAGGTATGTTTGCATAATAGATTAACATAAACTGTGAGAATGCTATGTATGCATAAAATATAGTGAATGCAAAAAACCATGCGCCTAAATCATATATATGTACAGAGCGAATAGTGTTTGTAAGTAGGCCCCTTCTATGTAGCATTAATATAATTATAATGAGTACAGGGAAAAGAGCTTGAAATATAATTGAGAAGAAATACACACCAAACATAGTTGAGAACCAGTGTGGATCTAATGACATCATCCAATCAAAACTAGCGAATGCTACTGATAATGAGAACAATAAGATACCAGGCGCACTAATTTTACGCATTAGAACCGTTAATCCCCAATCGCCACTGTTGTCTAATTCTATAGACGTTTTGTAAAGTTTGCGACCAAGAACTCCCCAAATTATGAAATATATAAACTGGCGAATAACGAAAAATGTTACGTTTAAGTAACCCGCCTTTCCACCTAAAATGGTATCGAATTGTGTACTAGCAGGATCCATTAGCTCCGGGTGGCTCCAATGAAATAGATTATGTATTCCAAAAAAGATTGGAATAAAAAATATAGACCAGATCCATAAGTTAGATGCAAACACCTCTGGAATACGGCGCATTACCGTTCCCCAAGAAGACTTAGTAATATGATGGATCATAATCAATATAAGCGAAGCTAATGCAATACCTGTAAAAAAGGTGAAGCTCACTATATATGAAAAGAAAAACTGATCGGCATTTACAAAGTAACCAATGGCACTTGTTAGTAGGCCAGCAGCTCCTATCCCAAACGATATCTGGGGTAATCTGCTTTCAGAAGGAAATTCGAGAGAATCGGTAATTGTAGGCTTATGGCTCATTATAAAATGGTATTAAGCAATTTCTTAGTTATCGCTCAGTGTTTTGATGTATTCGATCAATGACTTGATCTCGTTATCTGGTAAGTAATCGAAAGGAGCCATTATTGGTGGGAATCCTTTAACGATTTTTGCATTTGGTTCTACTATAGACTCGGTAATATAAGCCTCATCGGCAGTTACAGTAGTTCCGTCTTCAAGTTCAACTTCGTGGCCAAATAACCCTTTAAAACTAGGGCCAATGACTACGCTTCCATCTGTAGAGTGGCAAGCTTGGCAACCATTCTGTTGGAATATCTTTTCACCTAAATTAGCAGATATCTCCACATCAGCTGGTTTACGAGCTTCAGCTAACTGTTCTGCTTTTTCTTGTTTACTAGCAAACTCACTTTCCAATGCTGCAATATCTACATCAAACTTACTTAAATCGTCTTTGGTTGCATTTTGGCTTTCTTGCAGAGCACGTACATAAGCTACAATTGCCCAACGGTCTTCTACAGTAATTTGGCTAGAATAAGAAGGCATGGTTCTTACACCATTATGAATAGCAGAATAAATCTCCCCATCCGGAACTTCTCTTAATCTGTCTTGATGAAAAGTTGGAGCAGGAACATATCCATAGCGGCCAGTCATTATAATTCCTTGTCCATCACCTGTAATGCCATGGCAAGGGGTACAGAATACTTCGTAGCGATCTTTACCTCTATATAAGAAAGACTTTGTTAACTCAAGTGGATTAGAAGCAATCATATTGCCTTTATTATCTAACCCTTCGTAGAGTGCAACATTATTTTTAAGAAGACCACGTGCTACAGTGCCTTGAACGGGTTCGCGCATAGAACGCCCGTCTTCGAAGAATCTATTCTCTTCTTGAGCTTCTTTACGATCTTGTTGATCCATATTCATATTAGGATGAATAGGAGGTTTCTCTGAAATCTGCCCTCTACAGCTAGTCAATAACAGACCAACTCCAAAAATACAGATATATTTTAAAACACCTTTTGTACTCATTAATGAACTTTTTACGGAATTGTTATTCATATACTTCCTCGATATGAGATGCACCAGCTTCCTCAAAAAGCTGACGAACTTTATCAGATTCAAATAATGAATCTTTAGACTCTATGTATGCAAAGAACCCATCATCGGTAGATTTTTTAAATCGCTCTACGTTGAACAATGGGTTGTGTAGTGTTGGCAATCCATTCAAATAAAACATACCAAATACAGTTCCAAATGCAGAAAGCAGTACCGTTAACTCAAATATTACTGGAATCCACGCTGGTAAGTTGAAATTTGGTTTACCACTAATATTAAGCGGATAATCTACCACAGACATATAGTACATCATACTAAATGCTCCTGTTAAGCCAAGTAAACCACAAACAAATACAATCTTGCCTAATTTAGACTTTTGTAAATTCATGGCTTTATCCATCCCATGAATGGGATATGGGCTAAAGGTATCGAAATTGGTATATCCAGCCTTAACCACCATACTTGCAACATCGGTAAGTTCACGTGGATTACGGAACTCAGCAAGTATCCCAGTCATCGCTGACTTATTTTCTATTTTTTTGGTTTCTGTACTCATTTTTAAACCTTCTCTTCAATTTGAGGATTAGAAGTAGCAGTTATTGGAGCAACAAATTCTCGTGTAACTTCGTCATAATTATGCGGGTCACCTTGAGGAATTATCATCTTAATCTCTGCTATAGCAATCATCGGTAAAAATCTTAGGAATAGTAGGAACATTGTAAAGAATAGTCCAAAAGTTCCAACGTAGGTCAATATGTCCCAAATTGTCGGGGAGAAATAATTCCATGAAGATGGTAAATAGTCGTTTGCAAGTGAAGATACTACAATTACAAAACGCTCAAACCACATACCAATATTAACTACAATAGATATGAAGAATGTAAACCCAACGCTTCTTCTTAATTTCTTAAACCAGAAAAACTGGGGAGATAAAACGTTACAAGACATCATGGTCCAATATGCCCAAGCATAAGGCCCAGTTGCACGTTTAATAAATATTGCTTGCTCGTATTCAACACCACTATACCATGCAATAAAGAACTCCATCATATATGCAAAACCAACCATAGAGCCGGTTACTAATATAATGATGTTCATTTTCTCGATATGATCGTCGGTCATGATGTCTTCTAAACCGTATATCTTACGCGAAATAATCATCAAGGTAAGCACCATTGCAAAACCAGAGAATACTGCACCCGCCACAAAATAAGGAGGGAAAATGGTAGTATGCCAACCTGGTATTAATGAAACGGCAAAGTCAAAAGATACTATTGTATGTACTGATAGTACTAATGGAGTAGCTAAACCAGCTAAAATCATGTAAGCTTTTTCATAGTTCCACCAGTGACGGTTTGAACCTGTCCAGCCCATAGCAAAGATACCATAAGCTACTTTTCTAACTTTATCAACAGCTTTGTCGCGTAGTGTTGCGAGATCTGGGATAAGTCCTACATACCAGAACAACAATGAAACAAGGAAATAAGTGGTAACTGCAAACACATCCCAAAGTAAAGGAGAGTTAAAGTTTGGCCACATAGTCATTTGGTTAGGTATTGGGAATACCCAATAGATAACCCAAATTCTACCAACGTGAATTGCTGGGAATATTAAGGCACACATAACCGCAAATATCGTCATTGCCTCAGCAAATCGGTTAATAGCAGTACGCCAATCTTGCCTAAATAGGAATAGAATGGCAGAAATCAGTGTTCCGGCGTGACCAATACCAACCCACCAAACGAAGTTGATAATAGCCCAACCCCATCCAACGGGATTGTTTAAGCCCCAAATTCCAATTCCTTCCCAAATTAAATAGCCAATTGAGCCAAGCAACACCATTAATAGGGCGTTGGAAGCAATCATTGCTAAATACCAAGCCTTTGGTGTAGGCCTTAGATTAATATCAGTAACCAATCTCGTAATGCTTGCGAAATCGTGATCGCCTTTTACAAGAGGGGGTTCAGGTACGTAAATGTGTTTACTCATGTGTGGATATATTCCTGATTAATATCTTAAGCCAAAGTAGGATTTGGATTTCTTAGTTTCGCCATATAAGAGGTACGTGGGCGTATATTTAATTCTTCAAGCATTAAATAATTACGCTCATTACGTTTCATCTTAGTAACCATGCTGTTTTCATCGGTTAAATCACCGAAATATATTGCATCAGCAGGACAAGCTTGCTGGCAAGCGGTTTTAACAGTTCCATCAGCAGGTTTTGGAGAACCAGTTTCAATTTTAGCGTCAATTTTAGCGCGATTTACACGCTGAACGCAATAGGTACATTTTTCCATAACCCCACGGAAACGAACAGTAACCTCTGGGTTCATGGCCATTGTAACAATGTCAGATTCGGTGCCAGTTGTCAAGAATTCCTTAGCGTAGTTGAAGAAATTAAATCTACGAACTTTATAAGGACAGTTGTTAGCACAGTAACGAGTACCAATACAACGGTTGTAAGTCATTTGGTTCATACCGTCATCACTATGTGTAGTAGCTGCAACTGGGCAAACTTGCTCACAAGGCGCTAACTCACAATGCATACATGGCACTGGTTGGTGCACTGCATGTGGGTTGCCAGCATCATCGCCAACATAGTAACGGTCATTTCTAATCCAATGCATTTCTCTACCCATAAGAACTTCTCTCTTACCAATGGTAGGAATGTTGTTCTCAGACTGGCAAGCTATTACACAAACTCCACAACCAAAACAGGAGTTTAAATCTATTGCCATTCCCCATTGTGGTTGCTCTTTAGGATAAGCTTGCTCATTAAAGAGAGAGATAAGGCCATCTTTACCATCTTTCTCAGCTTCCTTTTTACCAGGCACTTCATAATTATGGAATGAAAGGAAAGAAGCATACTGTGGATTGCTCTTATATTCTTCTAAAGTTGCCATACGGTACATATCACGCTCTTCTAAGCTATGGTGATCTTGTACACAAGCAATCTTATTGGTTTCTCCAGTTTTAGAAACGGTAGCGCTAGAGAATAATCCCTCACCTTGTAAAGGATAGATATCTACGCCACCAGCAGTAAAGTCGATGTAACGATTTGCTACACGTCCAATTCCTTGACGGCCGTAGCCAGCATTTAAAGTAATACTGCCATCAACGTGACCTGGCTGAATCCAAGCGGCAATCTTAATTGATTCACCATTTGAAGTAATTTCTATAATATCTTCGTTCTTTACGCCAATCTCTTTTGCTGTGTTTGGGCTTACTAAAGCTACGTTATCCCAAGTAATCTTAGTCATTGGGTCTGGTAACTCTTGTAACCAAGCAATATTAGCAAAACGACCATCAAATATTGATGCAGAAGGGCGAATAACCACTTCTAATCCAGATGGCGCAGATACATTTGATGCGCTTGAAATTGCTTTCGCTAACGCTGAGCTTATTCTTGGGGATACTGACTTAAAGTTATCTTTTGAGTCAATTCCATCATGTAGAACTTCTCTCCACCTTTTTGCAAAGGCACTACCATGAACAGCTTTAAATGTGCTTTGTACTAATTCGTAACCCGTAGAGTATGCACCAGTAACAATAATATTAAGCAATTCAATTTCGCTTACGCCATCATACAAAGGCTGAATTTGCGGCTGAATTACTGAACTAGCTCCACCAAATGAGAAACCATCACCCCAAGTTTCGAGGTAATGAGCTCTATTTATATGCCATGATGCACCTTTAGAACTCTCATCAACATAATCCGAAAGCTGAATGGTATGTGCTACATTTTTAAGAGCAGTTGAAAAATCTAAATTTTGTGCAGTGAAATTTGGGTTTGTACCAACTAACACTACCGTATCAACACCACCCTTCTTCATTTCTTCAACAACTGAAGCTAATGATGATTCTTCGTTAGTTAGATGTGGTACCTGCAAATAAGAAACAGTTTTACTTACATTACCGAGCGCATTATTTATAGCGGCTACAGCTGCGTGCTCTTCTGCAGTTTGTTGTAAACCAGTGGTAAGAACACTCTTACCCATGTTATTGGTTAGTTCATCAACTAATACAGAAATCCACTGATGATCGCTAAACTGATTTTTTATACCTTTAAAAGCATCTAAACCACTTACTCGCTTGCTTAAAGCTGCACCTAATGCTAAAGTAAATGGTGCAATTTCGCTCGCCTTTAATCTTAAGCGGTTATCTGCGTAAGAACCAGTTAGTGTAAAGTTGTCTTCAATAGAAAATATTCTAGACATGGTATCGTTCGTGCTCGTAACCTTACGACGCGAAGTAACCATTTTGGCATTTTCAACACTATTTGGATGTGTTACAGCCATAAAATCATCGTTCAGAGAAACAATAACATCCGCTTTATCGAAATTGTTATAGGTTCTTAAACGCTGTCCAAATGCAATCTTATTACCTGCAAGCGCATTGTCTTCGCCAAATGCTTCGTAGGTAGTCCATGTAGCATTTTTGAATTTCTTAAGGGCGTTATTCTTGAGGCCATTATAAGTGAGCGACGAGTTTGCTTCCGATATAAAAGCAATTCGTTTATTAGTATCAGCAAAATGCTTGCTAGCAAAACTAATAAAGTCGTTTAAAGATGAATCATCACCATTATTTAAAACTTTTCTAGAGCGATCTGGGTCGTACATACCCAAAACAGAAGCTTGGTTATATGCACTAGTAGCGCCACGGCTACCTGGATGTAAATCGTTTCCCTCTACTTTAGTTGGGCGACCTTCATGGTTCTCAACAACTAAACCAGTTAGGTTCCCTAAAAATGGCATTGCTGATGCATAATACAGCGGAACACCCGGCACTATATCTTCAGGCTGCTTAGAGTAGGGTAGAATCTTTTGAACAGGTCGTCGGGCAAAATCACAACTAGCCAGTAATACGGCTGAGCCCATTATAGCCAGAAAACTTCTGCGTGAAAAACCATCGGTTAACTCACTCGCATTTTCTGGAAATTCACGTTCAACAAATTTTTGGTATTCCTGGTTATTAGCCAATTCGCTTAGGCTTTTCCAGTAAGTATTTTGTTTAACTTCGCTCATTTAAATATTGTATAAGTTCAAAAATCCGTAGTGATTAGTAATGGCAGGCTTGGCAATATTGCGGCGGGCTAACGTTATTTTTTCTAACTAGCTCCGCTCCTAAATCCATTTGGTTTTCGGCTTTATAACCCATTGTTGTAACTTCTTCAACAGGACGTAAAACCTTTTCTGGTGCACGGTGGCAATCTATACACCAACCCATGCTAAGTGTCTCAACCTGCTGAACCACTTCCATTTTATCAACTCGCCCGTGGCAGCTTTCGCAGCCAACGCCCACATTTACGTGTGCAGCGTGATTAAAATATGCATAATCAGGTAAGTTATGAACACGTACCCATTCAACTGGTAAACCACTTTCCCAACTTTCGCGAATAGGCTTAAGCAATTCACTGTCTGTTTTAATTTGGTTATGGCAATTCATACATGTTTGCGTTGCAGGCACGTTAGCTTGCTTCGAATCGAATACGCTAGTATGACAGTACTGGCAGTCTAGCCCAAGCTGACTCACATGCAACTTATGGCTGTAGGGTACTGGTTGTGTTGGTGCATAACCAACATCGGTATATTGTGGTGAAAAAAAGTACCATATCAAGATTATAACCGCATTCAATGAAACGAATAATCCGATGAGTAATTTGCGAGGAACTTGATTTGTCCACTTTGGGAAAATCTGCGCCATAAATATTGCTTTTTTAAGTTTACAAAATCGAGTTTAATAAACCCGTTCTAAGACGAGTCAAATCTAGCTAAAAATTATATCTATTTGAAGGAGTAGATGCACAGAAGGCTTATTTAAATAGATTCTAAATAGACCTGCTATCATCATTCAACACTTCCCATAGAAATCGCGCTAAACATAGAGTTAGTTTAATTAATTATTCATTAAAAGTTCATAAATAAAATGTATAAGAATGCGTATGTTTCATCTCTAGCGCATAAATCCTTATAAATACACCAAAAGTAACAGTAAATGACAGCACATAAAACTCCCGATACTTTTATAGTATTCGATCAAATAGATACTAAGAAAGCACTCTCTATTATTATTGGCGTGAGCGTTGTAGCGCTAGTATCTTTACTTTGGATATTGTTTTTTAGCGCAGATGTTGAGCATAATTATACCTGGGTTTCTAAGCTTCCAATATCGAATGTTATATTTAATTCGCTTAGTACAATTTTTTTATTGCTTGGTTTGAGAGAGATTAAACTCAAAAATTTTGCTCGCCACATGAAGTTTATGATTGGCGCTTTTATAATGTCGGCCTGTTTTTTAGTGGGTTATGTAATACACGCTTATTTTATAGGCGATACTAAATTTATGGGTGAAGGTATTATCCGCCCTATCTATTTCTTTATTTTGATATCGCATATTATTCTTTCAGCCTTTGTATTGCCTTTAGTTCTCAGCAGTTTTTACTTCGCACTATCGGGTAAATTTAAAACCCATCGTAAGGTGTCAAGAATTACCTTCCCAATATGGCTCTATGTTTCTGTGACTGGTGTGCTAATTTTTACGATTCTGAGAGTGTTTGGGTAAGAGATATTAGTTGTTGGATATTGTGTATTAGGAATTGGGGAGATCAATGAACAGGGATCAATTATCAGGGTATACTTCCTCAGAACTCAATGTTCACAGCTTTTTTTGCCCACTTGTAATGACTTTGGCTTCAACCCAATCATTCGCGTACCTCGCAAGGACAGGTGATTTTTGGTTACCTACAAATGCCGCCATTGGCGTCAATGAGGAGTACATCATATTGTTTGAACTGATTTATGAATCAAATAAAGATGTATATAAGGATTAACTCCTTCATAAAGAGATGCTGTATTCTATGTAATATTACTTCTCTGCTTGGAATTGAATGTTGATTGCAAGGCAAATAAATTTCAAAAGCATTTCAATAATCCTTAGATTAGGACAATTCACTCCTAAATAAATAATATGTTGTTATCCAAGTCGTGCGTGTATGGGCTGCGAGCTTCTTTATATCTAGCTTCCCGAAAAGAAGGAGAGTTCACTTCGATTAAAGAAATGAGTACGAAATTAGATATTTCATTTCATTTCTTAACTAAGATATTACAACAACTTACCGCTGCAGCCTTCATGGAATCGTATAAAGGCCCAAATGGTGGTCTTCGACTTTCTCAGAAAGGACGAGATGCTACTTTATTTGATCTTGTTGTGGCCATAGATGGTATAGAGCTTTTTACACAATGTGCCCTTGGGTTACCAGGTTGTGGCTCTGAAAAACCATGCCCATTACATGAGAGCTGGATTGACACAAGAGCATCCATCCAAGCCATGCTAGAAAAGACAACTTTAGATAAGTTAGGAAAGCAAGGCAAAGAAAATCTATTCAGAATCTCTGCTACTGGCGCCTTTAGCTGGAGTTAAAAAAACGACTCACATTTCGCTTAATTTATACGATTTAAAGTGCTACATTGTTTTAAGACAAAATGGTCTTATTACTTTCTTTTAATCAACATTAAAAGTCTTAGTAAGATTATTTAAAATAGACCTTTAATTGAATTGAAGTAATGGGATTATCCCATTATAAATTAAACATACAATGCTATAATGAACAACATATCACAACAAACGGTTGGGCAGATAGTTGCCGACGACTATAGAGTGGCCCAAGTATTTAGAGCTCATGGCATAGGTTTTTGTTGCGGCGGTGACAAGTCGCTAGAAAATGTATGCGCATCTAAAAAAATCAACTTAGATTCTATATTACAAGAGGTAATCAATCTAAAACAATCGGGACCTGAACAAAACAACTACAACGATTGGAGCTTAGATTTTTTATCAGATTATATAGTGCAAAATCATCATAATTTTGTGCGAAAAGTATTGCCTGAATTGAATTTTTATGCACATAAAGTTGCAAAAGTTCATGGGGAACGTGATCCTGAGTTATTGGATATACTAGCTAATGTACTAGAGTTAAGTGCAGAAATTTCTGCACACATTGAAAGGGCTGAATCTGATTTATACCCTCAAATTAAAGAGTTGGTACAACGAAACAATACCGATTCTTTAAAAATTGATTTGGTAGAGGTTTTGGCGAAAGAAAACGACAAGCTAGATTCCATTATGGCTAATCTTGAAGCTTTAACCAATGGGTTTAATCCTCCTTCAAATGCTTGTGCATCTTACCGTGTTCTATTCCAAAATTTAGAAGGTTTTCAAAAAGATCTGCAAAAGCATGTTCATTTAGAAAACAACATTCTATTTCCCAAAGCGCTGGCTTTTGAGAATAGGATGAACTAAAATTAAGCATAGAAAGTAGCTCATAGAAAACGTATTCTATGAGCTACACTTTGAGTAAATAAAACACTATGAAAACTCAGAAATTACTGCTAAAAAACTCCTCCCTGTGGCAGTGGATTTTATTTAGTTTTGTTCTAGCTGGTTTAACAGGTTTTCTATTTCGTCTAGGTTTTTTAACTCCACTTCCATTCGAACTCAGCCTCGCAAATATACGCCAAGCGCATTCTCATCTTATGTTTTTTGGATGGGGTGGTTTATTTCCCCTCTATTTTATTAGCATTGTAATTATGCCAGGTTATCATGCAGCCCTTAGCTCGCGAATGATTCGATATTCACTTTGGGTGGTATTGGCATTTACCCTACTTTCTTTCCCTACTTTTTTATTATGGGGATATCAACTTGTGCCCATTGGCGGGGCGAATCTGCCTATTTCTGCAATACTATCGGCTGGGGTGATGATAGGTTGGTATATGTTTTTTGCCAGCTTTTTAGCTATTAGAAGGAAAAAGAAAGAAATCGATTCCAATATTTGGTTTGAAGGTGCCTTACTCATGCTTTTTGTAAGCTCGCTAGGAGCTTGGGCTGTAGGGGTTGTTCAAATATTTGGTATTGGACCAGAATTTTTAGAAAAATTACTGCCAAATTTCTTTTTAACTACCTATACTGAAGGTTGGATTTTATTGGCGCTCTTAGGTTTTGTTATTAAGATGTTAGATATCAAGGAAGCCGATCTTCTAGTTTCAAGTAAAATACTTGTTTTTTGTATAGCCATTGGCGCGCCAATGTCATTTCCATTTGGAATGCCAGCGTTACTTTCTAATCCAATGCAGTCGTTATTTGCCCGTATTGGTAGTTTTTTAGTTTCAACCTCCGTCCTCCTTTTTGTAGCATCAATCATAAAATCGGGGAAGCTAAAACATAGCTTATGGAAATGGCCTATTGCATTTTTGTGTTTAAAGGGCTTGATGCAATTTGTAGCAACTTTCCTATTTTATGACCCCATATTAACCAACCACGGTACGAGAATACTGTATTTACATGTATTATTTCTAGGAGCATATACATCCGCTGTTTCTATTATATATGCCAGTTACATCACGAATCTAAAGCGATATCTAAATCCCATTTTTTATTCTGTGGTACTCGTTCTATTTTCATTACTATTGCTTAGTTGGTTTTGGCCACTGTCTTTAATAGGAACTTGGATTTATGATGCATTAGCTATTGCAGCCTTGGGCCCTGTTTTAACAGTAACCGCTCTTTGGATTAAGCTAAGAACTAGAACTACCTAATTTATTTATGCCACTAATAACCCGAATATTTCTAAAGTCAGGAATCGTCTTTTTTATCGCATCCTTAGTAACTGGTGTTGCGCTTCAAATAGATTCAATAGCACTTCCGCCATTATTACCCTTATTTTGGCACATGCTAATGCTAGGCTGGATTACCCAAATTATTATGGGTGTTTCTATGTGGATGTTTCCAGGCAGAGTACGTGAAGAAAGCTTTAAAAATCAACGCTGGGCATGGATTGCCTATTTCAGTTTAAATATTGGCCTGTGGCTTAGAGTTTTAGGGGAACCTGCAGTTAATTCCTCCGACGCTTTAGTTTGGAAGGTGCTACTCATCACTTCCGCACTTTTACAGTTGATTGCAGTAATATCTTATGCGCTAGAAATATGGCCTCGTGTTAGAGGGAAAAAGGAAAGGGTAACTAAAAAGAATATTCAGAGATCGGAGGATTAAAATGCCAAATGTTTCTGTATGGATGCTTCGCCTATCTCTTTTTTATTTAATTACAGGAGCAAGCATAGGTTCATTATTACTTATAAATAAAGCAGTTCTAATTTCATATAAATTATGGGCTTTACTACCTGTACATATAGAACTTCTCATTTTCGGATGGATTATACAGTTCACCCTAGGTACCGCCTACTGGATTTTACCACGACTCTTAATCTCTAAAGATAGGGGAAGTGAGCTTTTAGCTAACTTTATGCTACTTTCTTTAAATGCTGGAATATTACTGGTTATTCTTTCTGAGCTTTTCTATTCCCTATCAGCGCTGGCTTTACCTGGCCGAATACTAGAGACTTTAGCCGTTATCTTGTTCGCTGGCCTCCACTGGAAGAGAATTGCGAGCTATGCCAATCATTAGGTGATTGGTTAATAGTGATTAGGGGATTGAGGGCTACTGTAAGTGTGTAAAGAGTCTTTGGCAACAATTGAAATCACAAATATGCTCTCCTAAAATAAATCTTGCTGAAATTTCGGTGGGTTCGTAGGCATCTTTTATAAAACAATCCTGCCCACCGATGTCCAAATTTAATCTGTTTACCCCAAGATAAATCTCGGGGCTATATATATTCCACACCTTCGGTGTTGGGTTACCTCATAACGAAGATTTCATTCGTGATGAATGCCCGAACCTCTGGTTCCAGTACGGTATTGTAGATGTTAGCTAATTCGTTGACAAGTTTATGGTACTGTCCCCAAAAGTGTGTAAAGTGACTGTGGGCAGCAAACATAATTCCATAGATGCCTTTCTAAAATAAATCTTGCTGAAATTTCGATGGATTCGTAGGCATCTTTTATAAAACAATCCCGCCCACCGATGTCCATATTTAATCTGTTTACCCCGAGATAAATCTCAAGGCTATATATATTCCACACCTTCGGTGTTGGGTTTCCTCATAACGAAGATTTCATTCGTGATGAATGCCCGAACCTCCGGTTCCAGTACGGTATTGTAGATGTTAGCTAATTCGTTGACAGGTTTATGGTACTGTCCCCAAAAGTGTGTAAAGTGACTGTGGGCAGCAAACATAATTCCAAAGATGCCTTTCTAAAATAATTCTTGCTGAAATTTCGGTGGGTTCGTATGCATCTTTTATAAAACAATCCTGCCCACCGATGTCCAAATTTAATCTTTTTACCCCAAGATAAATCTCGGGGCTATTTATATTCCACACCTTCGGTGTTGGGTTTCCTCATAACGAAGATTTCATTCGTGATGAATGCCCGAACCTCCGGTTCCAGTACGGTATTGTAGATGTTAGCTAATTCGTTGGTAGTTTTATAAAGATATAGCCAAACTGGGTCACCCTGAAATAAAGAGTAATGACTTCGCTTCTAACTACTCAATACTAGATACTCTGTACTAAATACTAACTATTCCGCTCTCCTACACCATCTCTTCGGCGGCTAGCTTCTCTCTGTTATGAGTAATAATCTGTTTGTAGGCTGCTAAAACGGCGTGAGTTGCATCCTCCTCAAGTGAATAGTCACAGACTGCACGAACATAATCTTTGGCATTTTTTGGGGCGAATGATTGTCCTACAATTTTAAGACCTGGAATATCGCCACCTGTATCTCCAATGTAGGCGATTTCGTTTAATTCAATCTCTAACAGTTCGGCAAGTTGACGAATACCAAAACCTTTATTGGTTGTCTTAGCAATGATGTTAATCGACACATCTGTATAGTGCACTTCAAACCTTGGATAGTTAGCTTCAATATATGGGACGATTTCTGCATACATCTCATCAATTACGGAAGCGCTTTGGTGTATAAGCCCAGCGTCGGTGCGTTTAGCAAATTCCGATATAGCTCCTGGTACTTTTTCAACAAAATTCTTTTTCAAATATACTTTAATAGCTTCTAGATCTCGCTCAGTTTTATCATCGAAACTAGCGTTCCACATGAGTTTATTATTTTTCATATCGTAGATGCCACCGCCACTTTCAAAAACCATAGGATGATACATCCCTAACCATTGCGACACTGCCTCTACATACGGCAAAGGTCGGCCAGAGCATATTGTCATGGGCGGGATGGTAGAATCGGTTTTACTTTGCTCAATAAGAGCTCGTATTTCGGATATTGTATCCCAATCAGGGCTGATATGTGGGTGACTTACACAGCCATCCAAATCAGTAATAAAAAGTTTAATCATGTGTATTATTTCCGATAGGTAGGCACTAAAAATGCGAATGCTAAACAAAGCAAGGCAAAGCCTCCCATCCATTGATATTGATTTTTATAATCTGCGTATTCTTGGTTCGAGAACTCGCCTTTTTCTAATTTATCTATACGCGCTAAAAATGCATCTATACCATCATTTCCTCTTTCAATCGAATAATATGCTCCGTTTGCTTTCGAAGCTATTTCCTTTAAAATATTACTTTCTAATGCTGTTGTAACCACATTACCAGCACGGTCACGTTTATAACCTACAAGAGAACCTGTGTTTTTATCATATAATGGAATGGTTGCGCCTTGCTCAGTTCCAATGCCTAGAGTATAAACATAGATGTTTTGGTCAATTAATTTTCTAAGTGCCGTATCGTACGACTGCCCATGATCTTCTCCATCCGAAATAATGAGCAGAACTTTTGCTGCTTCCTTCGATTTTTCAGTTTCATCTAAAGTTTCAAATGCAGAGAATGCCGTTTCCATAGCCGATTTAAAATCCGTTGAGGTACTCGGCATCTGATCGGTATCTGCAATTTCTAAAAATAATCGTAGAGCCGAATAATCTAAAGTCATTGGGCTTTGTATGTAGGCTTCTCCAGTAAAAACAACCAACCCGACTCTATCCCCTTTTAAACGTTCAATAAGTCGATTGATTTCAAACTTAGCTTTAGATAATCGACTCGGCTTCACGTCTTCCGCTTGCATGCTCAAAGAAAGGTCGAGCGCTATCAACATATCAATACCTTGGCGTTTTACCTCTCTAACTTCGGTTCCAACTTTAGGTCCAGCCAATGCAATAGTTAAAAACACCACTCCCAGTATGGAGAAGGTAACTTTAAAGGTATCTCCTAGTTTCCAAAATCCCTTTCTAAGCGAATCGAATAGTTCGTTATTAAAGAACTTAATTCTTGTCTTTTCCAGAGATCTCGACTTCCACCAAAAACCGATTACCAATAGCGGTATCAGTAAAAGAAGCCATAAATATGTGGGGTCTTGCCAAATCATGGATGTATTTTAGATTAATCCCCAAAATAGCAAATGGCAAGCTTATATGTTAGCCCTTATATTTGGGATTAAGGAATTTGGGGACTGTGGAATTGGGGAATTGGGGAATTGGGGAATTCAGATTCCTAAAACAAAGTTGTCATACCGCACTCCGATGCGGTATCTCCTGAATGTGGAATTGAACGTTCTTAGGGGATTCTTTTCGTTAGAATCAGGATACTCAGGATTCAAGGATTAACATGATAAGATTTAGCTAGTGATCTAATCCTCCTCATAGCTCAAAACTCAAAGCCCCACCTCACAGCTATCTCTTACCCTATCAAAATTACTTGTAAATCCATCAGATTAATGCCAGTGGGACCTAGTTTAACGTGTGTATTCATTGCCTCATGGAAGTTATAAGAATCATTGTTCTGCAAGAACTGCTCAGGCGCTAGCTTTTCTTTCCGAGCCGCTAAGGTTGTGAATGAATTGATGATGGCTCCAGAGGCATCTGTAGGTCCGTCGATGCCATCTGTACCAATACTGAGCACAGAGATTGGGTGCTGACCTTCAATAGAAAGTGCTGCAATGAGTGCCAACTCCTGATTTCGTCCACCCAGGCCTGAGCCTTTTACTGCTACGGTCGATTCCCCATGATAAATCAAGGCTGCTGGCATCTTTATTTCATCCTTTTTACTAACGATAGCAATGGCTTTACTACACATCTTTTTAGAAATTGACTTCACGTCCTCAGAATATGCTTTTTCATCTATCCAAACATGGTAGCCTGCCTGTGCCAAACTATGAGCAATATTTTGGGCTAAGCCCTCACTTTCAGAAATAATGTGAGCTTTGTGCTGAAGATGAGATAGCTGTTCTACCTTTGAGTTTTCAGGAATCACTCCCTCCTCCCCAAAAATAAGATGACGCTGAATAGATTCTGGTAATTTAGCCCATAATTTGAACTCCTTCAGGATATCGATGGCTTCCCTAAATGTAGAAGGATCTGCGACTGTAGGTCCACTTCCAATAGTTGAGATATCATCCCCTGGAACATCTGACTCTATCAGAGTTATCAGCTCAACATGACTCAGTTCTTCAGCGAACTTGCCTCCTTTTAAATCACACACATGTTTACGCACGGTGTTAATCTGTTGGATGTTAGCGCCTGAATTTAAAAGAAGTTTGTACAAAATCTGTATCTCCTCCACCTCAATGCCATACGGTGGAATACAAAGCAGAGCAGAAGCTCCACCCGAAAGACAAAATACCACGGTTTCCCCCGCAGGAATACTACGTGCCAAACTTAACAATTCGTACGATGCCGCAACCGAATCATTATCTGGATAAGGATGATTTCCAACAAATACCTGAGCCCCTGAAACTCTGTCTTTTTCTACACCAATTAGAATTCCATCTTTAAAATAGCTCCCTCTTTCAAGCAAAGATTTGGCTATTTGAACAGAAGCCTTCCCAGCACCCAATAGATAAAATTTTTTGGGTAGCTCTACGTCTGCAAGACCGGAGTTTTTAAAATTTGACAGATTATTTGCTGTTATTCGCAGTAACTCATGCTGTTTTTGAAGTATTTCCTTCATTAAAACCTTCGCTTTTGCTTCATTTTAATAGATGCATTTTTAAAGTACACTCTGTTTCAACCAAAATGTTTTAGGAAACTTGAGCAGTCGGCTTTGTTGATGGCAGAGTGTTATAATTCACCCAAACCATCCATAAAACAAAGATGACTATATAGAAAATACCCGTAGTTGAATAATCGTGCGTAAAGTCAAAAAATGCAGGCCATTTTACTTTAGTAATTGTGAGAGTAACAATCCGAATAACATTCACGATGTAGATGATTCCAATTCCTAGTATCGAGAAGCTAAGTCTGCTTTTCCACGGACCAGGGAAGGCAATGATAAAGCCAAGAAATAGGCCGATTGCAGAGATTCCATTACAACCATCCACAACCTCAACACCTGAGTTTTCACCTATACCAATAATGCGATTTATGGTGTACACATCGAAGCCCATACTCTTTATAATACCAGCACTTACCCCAATAATATTGAGTGATAGCCATTCGTCTAGCCTACCATCGGGGAGCAACCATTTCTCGTATATAATATACCAGATAATAAAAATACCTAGTGCCGTAGCAATAAACTTAACAACCGGTGATTTCATCTATTGAGGATTTTTTAAATATTTTGACCAAGATAGTAATTGAGGGTATCAGTTGACAGTTGACAATTAGCAATGATTGGGAATTTGTAGGGATCGGAAAATCAGGAGACAGAATTCGGAAATCGCTAAGGAGAACTCCTTCAACGAGGCAAGGTGTTACAACCCCTTGTTATGTTATTGATGATACAAGTGTTCTATGAGCTAGCATCCAATAGAATCTAGGTGTTAATTAAAATATGTCAGCGAATAATCAAATATCTACAAAACAGCACCGTCCCACCGGGGGCAGTACCAAACCGAGTTTATCTATCAATTTTCATCACACATAGCACTATTCGTATTGCACCTACGGCGCAAAGATTTACAGGTTATTTAGTTTTTATACAAATATACCGCACCTACGGAGCGGCATTTGTTTGAATCTTCAATTAGTTTTAAAACCTGTCAAAAAACTGAGCCATCCTGAGGAAAACTGTAAACGAAATAACTAACTTCTACAATTAGCGAAGCAGCTGGCAGTGATTGGGATTTAGTTATTGGTTAATAGGGATTGGGGAATTTAGGGAATGGGGATTGAGCAGAACACACAAGCTACCTTCCCAAAATAAAGGCAGTCATGCCGCACTTCGATGCGGCATCTCCTGAATGTGGTATTGAGCGCTTTAAGGAATCTTCGTTCGCTTGAATCAGGGTTTACAGGATTAAAGGATTAGTAGGATTAGATTCGGGAAAATATTAAAATCCGTGCCATCGGCTTAATCTCCAAAATCCACGATTCAAAAATGATGATTGTGGACACATAGTGCACTCACGAGTCCTCTCTCTGAAATTAAACAAGTTTAACTTTTGCCACAGATTCAGCAAATAGCTCGGTAGCTAAATCTAGATACACAAAACTCTAATACAAACACATTCCCATTACATAATAAATTAAAACAATAATTTAGACTTGTCCCTTGGGGAGGGACAGGTTTTTTGCTTGGAAAAAACCAGGGTGAGGACGGTCGGGCAGGGAACATTGATCAGTTAACAATTATCAATGAACAGTTAACATTGATCAGAAATAGTTTTCTCAATACTAACTACTTGGGGAGAGACACTTTTGGCACAGATTCAGCAAATAGCTCGATTGCTAAATCTAGATACACAAAACTCTAATACAAACACATTCCCATTACATAATAAATTCAATAACTTAGACCTGTCCCTCCTTGGGGAGGGACAGGTTTTTTGCTTGGAAAAAACCAGGGTGAGGACGGTCGGGCAGGGAACATTGATCAGTTAACAATTATCAATGAACAGTTAACATTGATCAGAAATAATTTTCTCAGTACTAACTACTCCCTTCCCCTTAATCTTTTCCGAAAAGGTCGCGGGTGTAAACTTTGTTGGCTACATCTTCTATTTCTGCGACCATTCTATTGGCTACAATAACATCCGACATCTTTTTGAACTCGTCCAAGTCTTTGATCACTTTAGAGCGATAAAATTCTTCTTCCTCTAAATACGGCTCAAACACTACAACTGTGATTCCCTTAGCCTTGATGCGCTTCATAATACCTTGAATTGCACTTTGGCGGAAATTATCTGAACCTTGCTTCATCACTAGACGATAAATACCTACTACTTTAGGATTTTTGCTCCAAATTTGTCGGGCAATAAAATCTTTACGGGTAGTATTGGCATCTACAATAGCTTGTATAATATTATTGGGAACATCTTGGAAATTCGCCAACAGCTGCTTGGTATCTTTGGGTAGACAATAACCGCCATAACCAAATGATGGATTATTATAATGGTTGCCGATACGAGGATCGAGTCCAACCCCGGTTATAACTTGATCTGTACTCAGGTTGTGAGTTTCGCAATAAGAATCGAGCTCGTTAAAATAAGCCACACGCATTGCTAAGTACGTATTCGAAAATAATTTAATCGCTTCTGCTTCGGTGTTGTTAGTGAAAAGCACTGGAATATCAGCTTTGTCTTTTGCTGCACCTTCAATTAATAGATTCGCAAAAGCCTCCGCTCTTTCCGATTGCTCACCTACCACAATTCGAGATGGATATAAATTATCGTGCAGTGCCTTTCCCTCGCGTAGAAATTCAGGAGAAAACAAGATGTTATCTGTTTTAAACTTCTCTCTAATCTCCTTCACATAACCCACAGGAATAGTTGACTTAATCACCATTACCGCATCGGGATTAATCTCGAGCACATCTTTAATAACTGATTCTACCGATTGAGTATTAAAAACGTTAGTTACCGGATCATAATCGGTAGGCGTAGCAATTACAACAAAAGTGGCTCCTTCATACGCTTCATTTTTGTCTAAGGTAGCTCTTAGATTGAGATTCTTATCCACTAAAAACGATTCAATATCGGGATCGGAGATAGGAGATTTTTTATTATTTATGAGCTTAACTTTTTCTTCAATAATGTCTATGGCCACCACTTCATGGTGCTGTGCTAATAACACAGACATTGACAAACCTACATATCCAGTTCCTGCTACGGCAATTTTCATATTTCGATAATTATTAATAGTCTTAAAAAACCAAATATATCAGTTTTGCTGATTAGATGTGGAAGCAGTTATCAATTAGCAATTAGCAATTAGCAATTAGCAATTAGCAATTAGCAATTAGCAATTAGCAATTAGCAATTAGCAATTAGCAATTAGCAATTATCAGAAAATTTTTATTTTTTAGAACTTACTTCCAAATATTATTTGTCTATTTTTTCGGTTGATGGGATTGCTTTAAGCTTGTTGCGGTGGCTCTGCTGCGCAATGTCGTTTGGGAGCTCCACTCAGATGAGTGTGGATAAGATCTCGATTGAAAGCCTAAAGCACCGACCTCTCTCAGTCTCTCCTTCGCAAGGAGAGAGGTTTTCTGAATATTATTAGCTGCTTATTCCTTAAAATAATTTCTTTGCGCCAAAACTTCTGAATAAAGCAGTTTCCATGAATCGGCAAGTTAAACTAAACAGCGATACCAAAATCACTTTATTTTTGAATCAGGATTTTCAGGATTAGAGGATGCGCAGGATGAGATTGAGCTTTAAGTTCCATAGGAGCGATATATTAATAGCTAATTCATTAAATACAGATCCACACAGAGCTCCAGCGGAGCCTGCCTGCGGCATAGGCAGGCGACATCTAGCGTTGTAAATAATTTTATCC
>Ga0265293_10000153_pt1 | contig 168865 bp, 153 predicted proteins | sample Munlanlewell138R_FD_192505 | JGI IMG/M metagenome (GOLD analysis project Ga0265293, IMG submission 192505) | Leachate microbial communities from a municipal landfill in Southern Ontario, Canada - Leachate well 138R | ecosystem: Engineered > Solid waste > Landfill > Unclassified | place... | reverse complement strand
CTTTGAATGCATATACCATCACCACTTCTTCCAATCCAACGGAAGGAGGCACCACAACCGGAGCTGGGAATTATGATTTCGGAGATACCGCTACTTTGAATGCTACTGCTGCGGAAGGTTATACTTTCATCAATTGGACGGAAAGCGGTACCCCGGTCAGCACGAATGCGGAATATAGTTTCACAGTTACAAGCAACAGAAATTTAGTCGCCAATTTCTCCTTGAATGCATATACCATCGCAACTTCTTCCAATCCGACGGAAGGAGGCACCACAACCGGAGCCGGGAATTATGATTTCGGAGATACAGCTACCGTTAATGCCACTGCGGCCGAAGGTTATACTTTCATCAATTGGACGGAAAACGGAACCCCGGTCAGCACGAATGCGGAGTATAGTTTCACCGTAACGGGCAACAGAAGTTTGGTTGCCAATTTCTCTTTGAATGCATATACCATCACCACTTCTTCCAATCCGACAGAAGGAGGCACCACAACCGGTGATGGAACCTATAATTATGGGGAAACCGCCGCGTTAATTGCTGTGCCGAATCAAGATTATTTATTTGTCAATTGGACGGAGAACGGGAATGAAGTTTCGACCGAAGCTAACTATGAATTTATAGTAGATTCCGACAGGGATTTAGTAGCAAATTTTGAACCTATAATGTCTGTATGGGATGCTGACAATGCGAAAATCACACTTTATCCGAATCCATTTACCGATTTTATCATGTTGAATGTAGGAAATGCGAAAATTCAGGAAATACACTTCTATGATTTTTCCGGCAGATTACTCAGCAAGCAAAAAGGAAATGAATTGAATGAGATGCAGATCAATACCCAAAAATTAGAAAAAGGAAAATACATCCTCAGGGTGTTTACCGATAAGGGAGATAAATCCTTTAAAGTGATTAAGAAATAAAATTAAATTCATACAGAAAAGGCTGGTTGCATTTCGACCAGCCTTTTTTTTATGGTAAAATGAGAATTAGCTCATTCCGCAATTATTCCACCGGAATGATTTTGTTCAGCACCTGTTACGGAAGCTAAAATATTCACATAGTTTTCAATCCTCAGCATTCCCATCAAAGCAAAGATCAAAGCTTCTTTGAAGTCAATAATAAGTGAGTTGGGAATTTTGATTTCAGCAGTGGTCTTTTTCCTTAACAATTCAATTAGATAAAGGTTGTTTGCCCCTCCGCCAGTTATCAAAACATCCTTTACAGCATATCGTGCAAGCACTTTTGAGATCTGTTCAACCACATGTTCAGTATAGGTGCGCAACAAATCCGGAATTTCAAAATCAGCGGATTCAAACAGTGGATAAATGTGTTTGAGACACCATTCCACCCCCAAAGATTTCGGCGGCGGTTGCCGATAAAAATCCATTGCATTCATTTTTTTCAGAATTTCAGGGATGATTTTCCCGGATTTTGCCATCGCGCCGTTTGGGTCAAATTTATTTCCGGTTTTTTCGGCCAAACGATTCAGTACTATATTCACCGGACAAATGTCAAAAGCAATCCGCTGCCCGTTTTTCCGAAATGAAATGTTTGAAAAACCACCCAGATTCAGACATGCATCATGTTCGGCAAATAAAAGTTCATCACCAATCGGCACCAATGGTGCCCCCTGTCCGCCAAAAATCACATCCCGTGAACGAAAATCATAAACCGTCCGTATGCCCGTCGTTTTCAAAATGGCTTCTCCTCTGCCAATTTGCAAAGTGTATCCCGCCTTCGGATTATGAAAAACCGTATGCCCATGCGAAGCGATGAAATCTGTGTTTTCAATCTTGTATTTTCGAAGAAATTCATTAACTGCTTCTCCCAGAAAGTGTCCATATTCAAAATCCAAACGGGTTAACTCCTCGCCGGGCAGATGAATGGCGTTGCTTAATTTCAATTTCCAATCCTCGGAATAAGGAATGGTTTCCGCATGTAGGATTTCAAACTGAATTTCAGGCAACGAAAATTTCACAAAACAAATGTCTAAGCCATCCAAAGAAGTTCCCGACATCAGCCCGATTCCCAAATAATTTTTCATTTTTTAAAATTAACCATTTTCAACATAACCCGGGAAAGCAATCAAAATATTATGTACTTTTGGTTAATTAAAATATATAGCAATGGCAAAAGATATTATTTTTGATTTAATAGAAGAGGAAAGAAAACGACAAACCGAAGGAATAGAACTGATTGCTTCCGAAAATTTCGTCAGCGACGAAGTGATGCAGGCAATGGGTTCAATTCTGACCAACAAATACGCAGAAGGTTATCCCGGAAAGCGATATTACGGTGGTTGTGAAGTAGTGGACAAAATAGAAACTTTAGCCATTGAACGCCTGAAAAAACTTTTTGGTGCGGAATACGCCAATGTTCAGCCACACAGCGGCTCGCAGGCTAATGCCTCCGTGTATCTCGTTTGCCTGAAACCCGGTGATAAAATCATGGGATTGGATTTGTCACACGGCGGTCACCTGACCCACGGCTCTCCCGTTAGTTCATCGGGAATTATTTACCAAACCTGTTTTTACGGAGTAGATCGCGAAAGCGGTACCATCGACTATGAAGCCATGAGACAGGTCGCACTCAAAGAAAAACCGAAATTAATTATCTGTGGTGCTTCTGCTTATTCAAGAGACATTGATTACAAGAAATTCCGAGAAGTAGCCGACGAAATCGGTGCAATGCTGATGGCCGACATCGCACATCCGGCCGGACTGATTGCCCGAAAATTACTAAATGACCCCATGCCGCATTGTCATATTGTCACTTCAACTACGCACAAAACCCTACGCGGACCACGCGGTGGGATCATCATGATGGGCAAAGACTTTGAAAATCCTTGGGGTGAAACCACGCCGAAAGGCCAAATCAAAATGATGTCCAACATCCTGAATATGGGGGTTTTCCCGGGTTCTCAAGGCGGCCCATTAGAACATGTAATCGCAGGAAAAGCCGTTGCATTTGAAGAGGATTTGTCTGACGGCTATTTGAATTATATCACACAAGTTCAGAAAAATGCGCAGGCTCTGGCCAAAGCCATGGTGGAACACGGCTATCAAATAATCTCCGGAGGAACTGATAATCATTTGATGCTGATTGATTTGCGCATTAAAAACATCACCGGTCGTGAAGCTGAAAACACTTTGGTAAAAGCACATATAACTTGCAACAAAAATATGGTACCCTTTGATGACAAATCACCCTTCGTTACTTCAGGAATCCGGCTCGGAACACCCGCCATCACCAGCCGCGGTCTAAAAGAAAAAGATATGCAGGCCATCGCCGATTTAATCGATGAAGCCCTGATGAAAAGGGAAGACGAAATCGCACTTGCCGGCATCAGACAAAAAGTAATTGAAATGATGAATGACAGACCGCTGTTTAAATGGTGATAATACTTTCTAAACAAAATATTTTTTAGAACGTACAAGCAAATCTGATTGCTGTAATTCCAATTAAAAACCTTATCAATGGCTGATCAGGGTTTTTAATCTTCGTGTTTATTCTTATTTTTACCGTTTATCAAAATTTCATGAAATGAGAAAAACAACATCATTACTTTTTGGATTTATCGCAATTTTTTGTTTTGCACAGGAAGATATCACTTATCAGGTTCCTCCACCTGAAATCCTTGAATTGGTGGATTTCCAACGCGCTCCCTCCATCTCCATGGACAGCAAAAAAGAACAAATCGTGTTCATGTACCGAAATACTTACAAGACTTTGGCCGAAATTTCAGAAGAAGAAATGCGATTGGCCGGACTTCGTATCAATCCCAAAACCAATATATCCAGCACGGTAACTTATGTGAATAATATTCAATACAAAAAATTCAAAGACAGAAATCCCTCTCAAATCAAAAATTTACCAGAAAATCCGAGGCTAACCTATTTTATCTGGAGCCCGGATGAAACCAAAATGGCTTTTACACATACTTCTCAAAATGGTGTGGAAGTTTGGGTAGCAGATTTCAAAACCCTCAGCGCCAAAAGACTGACACAGGCCAATGTCAATGCCAATCTCGGAAACCCGATTACCTGGTTCAAAGACGGTCAATCACTTTTGGTCAGAATGCTGCCCACTGACAAACCCCAATTGGTCGATACTGAATCCACGCTACCAACCGGGCCCACTGTGACGGTGAGCGACGGAGTTCTGGCACAAAACAGAACTTATCAGGATTTGTTGAAAAGTAAAATAGATGAAGAAAATTTTGATATCCTGACCACTTCCGAACTGTATAAAGTTGACCTGAACGGAAAGGCAACACTTTGGAAGGGAAAAGCGATTTATAGAAGCGAATCCTTCTCGCCCGACGGAAACTTCGTGATGATTTCTACCATCGAAAGGCCGTATTCCTACATCGTCCCACTCAGTAGATTTCCACACACCACAACGATTTACGACAAAAACGGGAAATTGGTTTCCGAATTCAACAAAAAACCACTGATTGAAGATCTACCCAAAGGATTTATGTCGGTAGAAACCGGCAAACGAGCTATTAATTGGAGGGCCGATCAACCGGCTACTTTGATTTTCGCAAAAGCTTTGGACCAAGGAGATCCTGCCAACGAAGTAGAATTTCGTGATGAGGTTTTTCAACTTGCAGCACCCTTCAGCGGACAGCCGCAATCCATCGCCAAAACCATCGGTAGATATTCAGGAATCAGCTGGGGCAATGAGAATTATGCCTTGCTTCACGATTACTGGTGGAACACGAGAAATACCAAAACATATCTGATAAACCCGTCGGATTTTTCCCAAAAACCACAAATCATTTGGGACAGAAATTATCAGGACATATACAGCGACCCGGGAAATCCCGAAACCAAACGAAATGAATTCGGACGCTATGTGTTAGACATTCAGGATGACCATATTTTTCTGTTGGGAGACGGATTTACTGAGAACGGGCAATTCCCTTTCATAGACGAACTCAATTTGAAAACTCTTAAAACCAATCGATTGTATCGGTCCAATCTGACCGATAAAAAAGAGGACATCACTTCGCTTTTGGATATCAAAAAAGGAGAAATTTTAGTGAGAATGGAGTCTAAAAATGAATATCCGAATTATTTTGTTCGAAATCTAATCAAAAGAATTGCACCGATTCAGATTACGCACTTCGAGAATCCATTTAAAAAGATTGAAAATGTTCACAAAGAAGTTATCAAATACAAAAGAGAAGACGGCTTGGAACTTTCTGGAACACTCTATCTTCCTGTGGGTTATGACATGAAAAACAAAGAAAAACTTCCGATGATTATGTGGGCTTATCCGGCCGAATACAAAGACAAAAGCAGTGCAGGACAAACAACCTCCAACCCAAATGAATTCACTTTTCCGTACTATGGTTCTCCGATTTATTGGGTAACCCGTGGGTATGTGGTGTTGGATGATGCGGCTTTCCCAATTGTGGGCGAAGGCGACGAAGAGCCGAACGACACTTTTATAGAACAGTTGGTCGCTAACGCCAAAGCTGCGATTGATGCAGTAGATCAATTGGGTTATATCGACCGAAACAGGGTAGCAGTCGGAGGACATTCCTACGGTGCTTTTATGACAGCCAATTTGCTTTCACATTCTGATTTGTTTGCAGCCGGCATTGCCCGAAGCGGTGCCTACAACCGGACACTTACTCCGTTTGGATTCCAGCGTGAAGAAAGAAATTATTGGGAAGCCCCGGAAGTTTACAATACCATGTCGCCTTTTATGCACGCCGACAAAATGAAAACGCCTTTGCTCTTAATTCACGGCAATGAAGACAACAATTCCGGGACTTATACGATGCAGAGTGAGCGATATTTCAATGCGCTCAAGGGATTTGGTGCGCCAACCCGTTTGGTTATATTGCCCAAAGAATCCCATGGATACGCAGCCAAAGAAAGCATACTGCATGTGATTTGGGAGCAAGACCAATGGTTGGAAAAATATGTGAAAAACAGAGAAAAATAAATTCAAGATGATAAAAGCCTTCAGAATAAATGGAGGCTTTTTTTCTTTCATCAAACACTTCTGTTTTGCGTTTGAATGCAAATAAAACCTTGATTATTTCCTTTTGAAATTATTTTCCTTTTAACAAATTTATACTCACAGTCGCAATCTCCGAATTCGGGAATTTTCGGAGTCGTTTTTCGTCAGGATATAGTCCGGCTTCTTTGCATATTTCATGAAACACATCTATTTCAACGATGTATTGGTCTGAAAATCCATGTGTGGCATCATAAGCTGTTGCGGCTGTTTTCCCGATATTTTTTGCGGCTAAATCTGGGGCAATGGTGTGCAGTTCGATAAGCAGCAAGCCGTGTTTCTGCACATAAGGCGACCATTTTCTTAGGTGATGTAGCAAATTTTCTTCCACCCTTTTATTATTGACTCGTTCTCCCCTGAAAGCAAAAGCGCCGGTCGAGGAGCTGATTCGATTGATGGGGGCATTTGTCGGTTCTTCCCAAATGCGGTTGTGGTCTAAAAATGTTCGGGTATTGAGCAAATCTGACAGCTCGATATTGTAATTGTTTTTTAAATCTTCCGCCAGTAATTCCGGACGACCAATGTCTCCCCAGATTACTTTTGCCCAAATATCACTTTTGATCAAATTGGCACGAATGACTTTCAGGGCAGCCTGATTGTAATCGGCACCGACCAAAAACAACGGGTGTTCTTCGAGCATTTTTCCACGAAGTGTTTGTCGGTCGATTACCTCAAATATATGTTGCAAAAATGCGCCGTTTCCGGCTCCCATATCCATAACGCCTTTGGGTTGCTCTTCGATTGGTTTATTGAAAATTTCGATGATGATTTCGTCAAGAATTTTAAAATACGAACCATGTGCTCCGCCGCTTCCCCAAACATTCATTGCTCTGTCCACATGAATTTCGTCTTCTCCGAAAGCTATATCTCGTAAAATTGAAGCATTTCCGAACATCAATTCTTCGATTTTGCTGAAAGTCGGTAGATACGAAACTGTTACGCCGTAGGCAGAAGCTCTTCGGGCAAAGAAAAGTCCGGTCTCGGTAAACTGATAATTTCCGTTTTTCTCAGTAAACCATCCAAGGTGTGTCAAAAAATCCAATATTTTTTTGAAACATTCGGGCTGTTTGTGAAATTCTTCCGCTCGGAACGAAGTTTCCATAAAATATTTGTGAAACATTCCATTCATCCCTAAATGCACGATAGTCGGAGCCACCAAGCAACCTTCGATGTGTTTCAACATCTGATGCTGTACTTCTTGTTCCAAGGGATTATCGGAAAAAATAATTCCATAATTGCTTTTGTATTTTTCAAAAAGCAGGTTCAGTTTTTCAAACGGACGGTCTTCGAATTCCCTCGGAAACCGCCCTCCCGAAGACTGTAATAACTCAACTACATCTTCATACAAATAAGCCATTGCAAAAACATATTGACTTTTTTCGTTGATAGAAAAAGAAATATGATCTTTGGCATTGTCGATATGATAATTCAGAAATCCTTGCGAACATAAAACCCTGAGTCCAACATTGAGATAACCTTCGTTGGCATGAAACTTTTCGGTTAATTTTTCTAAAGAAACTTCTTTTTCTGAAAGGATATAATCCAATACTTTTTTATTGTTCAAAGCCACCATTACTGGAGCCGTAGCCAAGCCGTCTAAATGGCGGAAAATAATGCTTCGCAAATATGAATTACTCATGTTCTTAGGGTTGTAAAATGAATTGTTAAGTACATTCAATTTCATTCCGGGCGTAAAATAAATAAAAAAAAATCAGGTAATCGCAACAAATAAAGTTAAATCCTATCATTTTAGTAGGGATTTATAAAGCTGTCGCCAAATCCTTGATAAGGTTAAGATTGGAACCATTTGATTCAAAGCTTAATTCCTTTAAAAGTTTCGGACAGTTTTAAAGTGTCGGTTTAAATTTGGCCGAAAACATACAATTTTTCACAACCATGCAAGATTAATCCAGGCATTTTTAAGGTATTGGTTTAAAAATGTCTGTCTATTGTTTTGAGTTTTTGGTTTTTTACAAAAGCAGATACAGTTAGACGATGCACCCCCAGAATTCTGCCGATTGCGGAATACGAAACTTTTTTGTCGAGTAACTCTTGTATCTTCTTTTCTTGACCGGTTAACTTTGTTTTGGATGATTTACTTCCAACTGGTCGACCGAGAATAACTCCTTCTGCTCGTTTTCTTGCCAATGCTTCTTTTGTGCGCTGTGAAATTAAATTTCGTTCGATTTCAGCCGATAGACCGAAGGCGAATGCTAAAACTTTGGAATTAATATCGCTTCCAAGACGGTAATTATCTTTGATTGTCAATACTTTAATGTCTTTATTCATGCACTCATTTAAAATCCCCATAATCATTAAAAGATTTCTACCCAAACGGGACAATTCTGAACAAATTAAAATATCGTCTTTTTTCATTTTTTTGAGGAGTTTTCCAAGTTCTCGCTTTTCTAATTTTTGTGTTCCTGAAATGGTTTCATCAATCCATTTATCAATTTTAATATTTTGTTGGTTACAAAACCTTTCAATTTCAAATCGTTGATTTTCTACCGTTTGTTTGTCAGAACTAACCCTAATGTAACTATAAACCATTTTATTATGCAGTTTTTGTCTAAATTATGTTGTATAAAGTAATTCATTTAGACATATATAGTCGATAATAAAGAGATATTTATTTTGGGCGTTTGTTTTTGACACATTTTTCAGAAATTGAAAGCAGACGATGGGATGTGTTTGAAGTTATAAATCGAAACAAAAAAATAGAAGGTGGAATTTATCCCAACAAGAAGCTAAAACAGGTTGCAAGCCTCGTCAAAGGGCAAAGTATTACTTCTGATAAAATCATTGATGGAGAATATCCTGTAATTGCAGGTGGGCAGACAAGTCCTTACAAGCATAATCAATTTAATTTTGAGGGAGATATAATTACGATTAGTGCTTCGGGTGCTTATTCAGGTTATGTTTGGCATCACGATTATCCTATTTTTGCTTCGGATTGTACAGTAGTTTTCACAAAAAATGAAAATGAAATTTCAACAGTTTTTCTCTCAGAAATTTTAAAATTGAAACAACAGGAAATATACAATTTACAGCAAGGTGCTGGACAACCTCACGTTTATGCACGAGATTTGGCTATATTGAATATTCCTATTCCATCAATATCAAAACAAACGGAAATAGTTAAACATATTTCCTCCATTAGAGCGAAATCTGAACTGCTTTTTGAGGAAGCCAAAACCGTTTTAGAAAATGCAAAAAGTGAAGTAGAAACAATGATATTAGGTGATTAACTGCCTAATATCATTTGCTCAACTTGTTGCTTGGCAGACTCTATAATTGCCGTTGCTTCTTGTTGAAGTTCATTTGCTTTTTGTCTTATTTCTTGGATTTTTTGAGCGATTTGGATTTGTTTAGACATTAAAGGTAATGGTATAATAATGTTTTTTACGATTTCTTTAGTTATGCCTGTTACGGTTGCACCCGTTATACCTCGCTGTATTTGAATTTGCCCTGCTTTTGAATGTAAATAATAAGCTAAATAAAACGGATTACAATTTACATTAGTCTTTAGCATAAATACGTGTTCATTAATATTCTGTTCTGATTGTTCTATATTTTCAATAATTGCGACTTTTCCAGTGGTAGCACCGTCTTTTACTATCAAAATATCATTTAATTCCGTTTTTGTTTTTAGATTACTTTTGTGAAAATCTAAAGGTATGAATTTCTTTATTTTAACTTCTAACTCACAGTTGTTATTAACGTGCTCCCCTCCAAAACTTAATACTCCTTCTTCATAGTGGGAAACCCCTCCTGATGGTCTACTACCGCTTTCAATAAAATAAATACATTCATTTAATTTAATTATAGGAAACAATCCATTATTAATAGCTTTCTCAACTTTTTCAAAATATTCTTTGTTATAAAAAGCATCTATTCTCTGCCCGACTATTTCCCTAAACCCTGTCAAAAACAAACGCCCCTTTTTTACTAACAGGTTTTCTTTATCCAATTCAAATCCATCTGAATTACCATAGCTTGGTTTTGGCTCTGCGGCTAATAATAGATTGCTTTCATCATCATCTTCATTCGGCAATGTAATACCTAATTCTCCTAATAAATAATCGTCTATGCTATCTAACAAAGCTTTGGCTTCGGCTTCTTTTTGTTGTTTTTCATTATATTTCTGAAAATAAAAGTCAATAATTTGTTTTTGAATATTTAAAGTAGGAATAGGAATAATTACTTTTCTAATATCTTCAAGATGAAGATCGGGAACACCTGCACCTTTAATGACACGTTCAAATTGGGTGTAAGCCAAATTTGTGTTTAGAAAAATTTCTAAATATTTAGAAAATATTTTTTCGTTAGGTCTTAATAAAGCTAAACTTACAAATATTTGAAATCTTTCATTTGATTCTATGGTAGCTGCAAAACCATAAGTTGCACCAATTTTTGTTAAAAGAACGTCTCCTTTTGTTGGTTTACATCTTCTATCTAATTTATCAGCTTCTTTTTCATTAATGTATTTTGAATTATTGTAATTAATTTGCGACTTTCTAACATCTTTTACACTTAAAATTTAATACCTTTATTTATATAATTTGGTGTAAAATGAGTACCATCACTTATTAAGTGAGTAACTTGACTAAGGTGAAATAATGGATATTTTGATAATTTTATTTTTTTAAGATTCTCAATGTATTTAGATGTATAAAATTTAGGTTCAAAACGTTCCTCTAACTCCGACCTCCAAACAATAAAAACCTTATTGCCATCTACATTATCCGACAGTTTAAATTCTTCCATTGTCCACTGCTTTTATAAAGTTGGATAATTCTTTCAGAATACCGCCCTGTAATACGGTTTTCTTGGTAGATACTTCTTCTTTGTCATCGTGCTTATTGTAAGTTTTCACTATTTGTTCGTCATACAAATCGTGGCTCAGGTGTTCGATAATCTTTTTGTAATTTCCTTCAATCACTTCTTTTTTATCAATCAGCTTTGCAGAATTTTTACCCGTAGCATCATAACCAATGTTTTCTGCAATCGCCATCAAAATTGGATAGTCGGGCAATTGTTTTGCTTTTTCTTCCCGGTACCGTTCCAGCATTTCTTCCTGCAATTCGGAAAGCAAATCCGCATATTTTTGATTGATTTCGGTACGCCATTCTTTAAATTCGTCCGAACTTTTTATCTCCTTTAAAGAAACAAAACTTTCTTTATTGGGAAAACCGTCCAAATCTTTGATGATTTGTTTTTTCTCCTTATCCCAGGTTTCAATTTTATTGAAGTAATCGAATTCTGTTTTGATACTATTCTGTATTTGAGTTTTTAAATCTTTTAATTGTTGGGTATGTGATTTTGTATATTTTTTCAGAAACAAAACCGAGCTTTTTACGCCTGCTCCCGTAGCACTAAAAGCCGTTTGAGGCATTGACACCACCGAAATAATGCGATACCAGTCTTCAATCGCATCACGCACATATTGCAAACTACTGTTGGTAAGAATTCCATCAGGAATAACCACCGCCAGATAACCGCTTTCTTTCAGATAATTATAACATTGTTCAATAAAAAGGACTTCGGTGCTTTGGTTATTGCGAATTTGTTTTTTTGTGTTTTTATAATCTAACCAATCGGGGTGTTTTTCTCCCAGAAAATAATTTTTCAAATAGCTTTTTTCATTCTGTTTTACCGAACTTCCAAAAGGCGGATTGGTTATGATAAAATCAAAACGATTGTACTTAAAACCTTTGTTGCTGGTGAATTTATAGACATCTTCATCGTTGAGCAACCCATCCACAGAAACCACATTGGTATGTCCATCATCGTGAATAATCATATTCATTTTGGCAGTTCTGGCAATCTGTTCATTGATTTCTATTCCGTACAAATTCTTTTGGGCAAAAGTGTGCCAGTAGTCGTGCCAACCCACATATTCATCTTTGTCATCATTATAGTCAGGAAATTCCTCATTCGCTTGTGTTCTCACTTTATCCAAAGCATGCAACAGAAAACCTCCACTACCACAGGAAGTGTCCAAAACCAAAGAAGTATTTTTAATTGGGAGCGCTTCCACAATGAATTGTACAATGGCTCTCGGTGTAAAATACTGCCCAAACTCTCCACGGAAAAAGCTACCCATAAAAGTTTCAAAAGCACGACCTTTGCTGTCTAAATCAGTTTCTCCTAAATTGATTTCCTGCAAATAATTGACAATAGTACGAATACGCTCGTCGGAAAGACGAATATCGTCTTTAAAAACCTCTTTGTCAAAGGACTTACCTGCTTTATAAATTTTCTTAACTCGCTCTGCTAACGCTTTATTCGTTTTTTGTACGGTATCTTCTTCATCTTTTCCCTGTACGGTAATGATTTGAAAATCATAGATTTCACCTTTCTTGCGTCTTCTCAGTTCTCCATTCTTTACATTGTATTTCTCATCCCATATTTTGCAGAAAATCAGCTTGTCCAATTCGTCAAAAGCTTCAGAAGGATTGAGTTGTCCACCTGCCCAAAGAGCATCGTGAGCTTGCTTAAAACGTCTTGTTAATTCTTCTTCGGTTACTCTTTTGATATCCTTGAAAATCTGCGTATGCGTTTTTCCTTTTGTATCAACATATTCCCTTTTACCACCACCCTTAACAAATTGATGAGGAGCAACCGAGTCTGAGCCATAATGAGGTAAATCACTCAAAGGCTCTCGCAAATCCCGTTCTTTATCAAAACGATAAAATTCACTTAACAATTCCGAATATACCCAAAGGTATTTTACCGTTCCAGAAAGTGCATTGGCATAACTGAACGCTTGATTTACTGCTTGATTAAACTCCTGCTGTGAAACTTGCTGCTGTTTGCATTCTACTACAATCTTCGGACTGTCCCAATTTGCGTCTTCGTGAACAATGATGTCCGCTTCACGCTTATCCGAACCCATCGTTACCATTCGAAACTGCTCGATGTGTTCCACAGGATAATCCAATTCCAAAACCAATCTCAAAAATGCTTCTGCCTGAACTTTTTCTTCAGGATTTATAATACTCCCCAAAATTCGGACCACGGGTTAAGTTGAAAATAATGATTAATTTTAACTCGTATAATTATGAAAAAAAGCAGAAGAAAATTTACCGATGCCTTCAAGGCCAAAGTAGCCATTGAAGCTTTAAAGGAGAGAGAAACGCTCAGCGAACTGGCCAAGCGTTTTGAGATTCATCCCAATCAGATCAGCATCTGGAAACGAGAGTTTCTGGAAAATGCAGAAAACGCATTTGCTTCTAAAAACAAAAAAGAGGAGACTGATAATCAGGTTGATAAACTCTATCAAAAGATTGGTCAGCTGGAAATGGAAAACGACTTTTTAAAAAAAAGTTATCTGAAGATCAAACCGTAAAACAGCGACTGAAAATGGTGGACAAAAAGCATCAATTAAGCATTCGAAAGCAATGTAAACTACTTGAAATAAACCGTAGTAGTCTTTACTTTAAGCCGAACGCAGAAACGGATTTGAATCTGGATATTATGAAAGAAATAGACCGGATTAACACGAAATATCCCAGCTTTGGTGTGCTTCGGATCAAGAACGAACTGGAAGAAGTCGGCTATCAGGTCAATCATAAAAGGATTCGTCGATTGATGAAAAAAATGGGCATAGAAGTCATTTATCCAAAACGCAATCTGAGCAGATTGGGCAGAGCTGAATATGTTCATCCCTATTTGTTAAGAAACCTGAATATCACTCGCCCCAATCAGGTTTGGCAGATTGACATCAGCTATATTCCTATGAAAAAAGGATTTATGTATCTGACAGCGATAATAGATGTTTACAGCCGATTCATAGTTGGCTGGCAGGTTTCAAACAGCTTGGAGAAAGCAACCCAGACAGAACTGCTGAACGAGTCGATAGAAAGGTACGGAAAGCCTGAAATCATCAACTCTGACCAAGGAAGTCAATATACTTCCAAAAATTGGGTCAATTGTTTAAAAGGTCATGAAATCAAGATAAGCATGGACGGCAAAGGAAGGGCAACAGACAACATTTATGTGGAAAGATTCTTCCGGTCAATCAAGTATGATTACATTTATTTGAACCCAGCAGAAACCGGATTGGACTTGTATCTTGGAATCAAGAATTTTATTGAGGAATATAACCAAAGAAAACATCAGGGAATAGGAAATAAAAAGCCAAAAGATTTGTATAAATTTGAAAAAACAATTCAACTTAAATCAGCCTAATTGTGGTACAGAAAATGGGTAGTACTATATTTAGCATAATTTCTGGATTTATTTTGATGAATGTATTTTATTGTTTTTTGGTCTTCCGAAATCGAAATCAGACCTTTTTCTATTCCTTGTTGTATTAAGCTCATAGTTTTATATAACTCTAATTAAAGACGATAAGTTCATCTGAATTTCCGAACCCCATATTCCCAACCCTCTCTAAATCAGAAAATTGTTCAAAATTTTTATCTTCTATAATATAATCTAAATCTTCTTGTTTAGGTTTTAGATTGGCATTTTTACATAAAAAATCAGATAATGCTTTTGTATCAAATTGTTTAATTAGTTGATCCATTTATTTGTAGAGTTCAATTAGTCTTGTAAATATATAAAAATATCAATCCCTTAGAATTTTTAAGTTCGACTAAAATACAATAAAAACATTCAGTTAGGGATAACAAAAGTCAGTTCCAATGCCTTTTCGGAATTCCTTTCAGTACAAATTTAATTCCCGACTCGGACAAAATATGTCGTTGTTAATTCGATTGTGGAAAATTCACCCGAATCAATTTCGGTAAATAAAAGCCTAAACTAATTCCACGGACGATGACATAGAAAATAAAGGAAATCCACAATCCACGGTTCCCGAAATGCTCCGTCAGGAAAAAACTCGCTGCCACAAAGAGAACCAAAGAAATAATCGAAGCATTTCGCATTTCACGGCTTTGGGTCGCACCGATGAAAACGCCGTCCAACTGAAAAGCCACAAAGGAAAACAGTATATAAATTCCCGCAAATAGCAAATGACCTTTGGCGATGGCCTGAACCTGCCCGTCCTGACTCAAAAGCGGAATGAAATAAGGTCCGAAAGCATAAAAGAAAAATCCCAAAAAGAAAGCAGTCACACCGGCAATGATTGTGGAGTCCTTTAACTGAAATTTGAATTCTTTAAGATTTTTCTCCCCGATGGTTTTTCCGCTCAGCATCTCCATCACATAGGCATATCCGTCCAAAAAGAAAGCCGAAAGGGAAACGAACTGCAGCAAAACATGATTGGCCGCCAAAATGCTGTCGCCAAACTGTGCACCTTGATCGGCAAACCAGGCAAATCCCGCCAAAAGGGCAAAAGTCCGAATCATAATATCGCCGTTTACCTTGAACAAAGCCACAACTTTACTTCGTTCCAAAATAACATTCCACAACTGCTTAATTTCTTGAACAGGTCGGCGAATTTCCAGTCGATTGCTCAGCAAATACCAGGCAAAAAACAAAGCAATGTATTCCGCAATCACCGTTCCGGTCGCAATTCCTTGGATGCCCATTTGAAATCCGACCACGAAAAGGACATTCAGACCGATGTTCACGCCGTTGAGCAATAATTGCACCCAGAGAAGTTCTTTGGTTTTCCCCAATCCGATGAATCCGCCCAGCAAAGCATAGGTAATCAAAGTCGCGGGCGCACCCCAAATCCGTATCCGGAAATATTCGCCCACCAAAGCAATTACCTCATCACTCGCACTCATCCAAACCGTTGCCAATTTCAAGATGAACGACTGCAAAAGAATCAGCAAAATCCCGATGCTCAATCCCAAAAGCACTGACCGATAAAGCACGGTGAGTACTGCCTGATGATCCTTCGCACCGCTTGCCTGCGCAATGAATCCCGTGGTTCCCATTCGCAAAAAACCAAAACCCCAATACACAAAACTAAAAACCAAAGTCGCCAAAGCCACACCACCCAAATCGATGGCATCGCCCGTTTGACCAATGGCCGCCGTATCGGCCAATCCCAACAAAGGCGCCGAAGCATTGGCCAGAATAATCGGAAAAGCCAACCGGATGATGGTTTTATAATTCTTTGGAAGGAAATTCAACATAGCAAACAAATCCCGAAATTTAAGAATAATGTTTTTAGGAATTTTAGAATGTAATTTCTTTCGAGTTTCGAAACTTAACAACCTTAATTCCTTAATGGTAAAAAAGCCTTGTGTTCCTTGTCATCCAGAGCGATGTTTACAAAGCGAAGGATCTAAAAGATTCCTCGTGCTTCGGAATGACAGTGAATCCATTTGTCTCCCGATAACTATCGGGACAGAGCGGAGTTTACGAAGCGAAGGATCTAATAAACGAATAAAGATTCCTCGTACCTCGGAATGACAACGAATCCAAGATGTTGGGACTGAGAAAAAAATAATTTCTTTTTCACCACGACATAGATTGGCTTATCTAAGTCATAAATTTGGGGAAAAATAATTCTGTTACGATAAACCGTAGCGAGTTTGAAGAAATATCTATTAATTTAGGTTAAATTTAAAGGCTTAAATATTGTGAGAAATTTGTTATGAAAAAATCTCTGATGCATTCCTTCGTCGCCTTGGATTTTGAAACTGCCAACCATTACAGAAGCAGCGTTTGCAGCATCGGCTTGGTGTTTGTCGAGGATGGTGTAATCGTGGATAAATATTATGAGTTGATAAAACCAATTCCGAATTTTTACAGTTATTGGAATACAAAAATTCACGGATTGGTTGCAGAAGACACCCAATACGCAGCCGAATTTCCGGAGCTTTGGCAGGATTTATCCAAAAAACTTAAAAACTTGCCTTTGGTAGCACACAATAGTGTATTTGATGAAGGATGTTTGAAAGCAGTTTTGGAAACTTATCACTTGCCCTTGCACCAAAATCCGTTTTTCTGCACTTATCGGAAATCAAAAGCCCTATTTCCTCATTTGCCCAATCATCGATTGCCAACGGTTTCAAAGTACTTAGGTTTTGATTTGGAAACTCACCACAACGCTTTGGCCGATGCAGAAGCCTGTGCGCATATTGCGATGAGGGTGTTTTGAGGTTGTTAAAAATTTTAATCTAAACCTTTATGAAATGAAATATTTAGAATTAACCAATTTAAAGTCCTACCAAAAAGAGCTTGTGAAAATTGATGACAAAGATTTATCCGTCGTTTTTTTGGTAACGAAAACCATTATCTCAATTTTTGGGTTCTCTACACTTCGCTTTTTCAGAAAATTCCCAACAATATCTGTTTGGATGGCATAGATGGAGAAAAAGCCTGTCAATGGTTGGATGAAAATTTCGCATCGGAAATCGTTGAAAAAATTGTTTCGGGCAAGAAACAGAAACCCAACGAAAAGGTGAATGTTTTTGAAACTTATTATATTCTTAGCGATGAATTGATGTTGGCTTTTGAAATGAAACAAAATATTGTCAGACTGCTTTTCAAATCATCGGACGAAGAAAAAATCAATGAGTTAATAGCACAAATTTCGAAATTCAAAAAGAGAAAAAACTATCGGGATCCAGAATTGAGCTTGTTGATTAATACCAATTACGGACTCGATACAAAGTCCTTGAAAATTACCCAACCTAAACTCAAAATCGAAGACAATTACAACAATGATTTCATCGAAATCCATAAAACCATTTACAAAAGATTGTCCAAAAATAATGACAAAGGATTGGTGCTTTTGCACGGAAAACCAGGAACCTGAAAGACTTCCTACATCCGTTATCTCATCGGTTCGTTGAAAAAGAAAGTGATTTTCCTTCCGCCCAATTTGGCTTCTGCGATTACCAATCCGGAATTGCTTTCGGTTTTGATTGACGAACCCAATTCGATTTTTGTGATTGAAGATGCAGAAAATATCATCATCGACCGCGAAACAGAAGGAAGTTCGCCTGTTTCGGCTTTGCTCAATTTATCAGACGGACTTTTGTCCGATTGTCTCAACATCCAAATCATTTGTTCTTTCAACACCGATTTGTCAAAAGTCGATTCCGCACTTTTGCGCAAAGGAAGATTGATTGCACAATATGAATTCAAAGAATTGGAAACCGAAAAAGCCCAGCAACTTTCGGATAAATTAGGCTTTCAAACCCAAATTAGCAAACCCATGACTTTGACCGATATTTATAATCAGGAAGAATTGAATTTTGAAAACACCAAAACCAGAATTCCAATTGGTTTTGGAAGTAATTAAAACGAACTTATTTTTATGATAACTCCCTTTTTTTTCTAAAATCAATTCTAAACAACACAACTTGTCGCTCCTATTTCTTAGACTCGAAAACAGAAAAAGACAGGAAAAACCTCAAGAAATCATCCTGAAATTTATCAAAAATCAAGGAAATTACATCCGAACCTTGCCCCTGCCCACTCGCAGGAAATCCTGAAAGTTGAAAATACAAAATCTGGAGAAAAGATCGTGAGACTCAATTTTATCATCAATACAAATACCTTTTCAACGCTAAATTAGGTGAAAATAATTTATAAAGAAACCGCCTCAATTTTATAAATGAGACGGTTTCCCTCTTTTTACACAATTAAGATTATCAAATATCGCGTCTAATCCTGACACGATTTTAATCCAATCATTTCTTCACAATCTTGAAGGTTTCTACTTGTCCGCCTTCTAAAACAGCTCTGACTACATATACGCCCTGCGGAAGGGAGTTTACGTTTACTTCGCCATGAAGGGCTTCGGTACTTCTTATGCTCAGCACTTTTTGATTGGTCAAGTTGTAAACCTCAATGGATTCTATCTCCCGGTTGGTTGAGATATACAAGATATCTCTTACCGGATTTGGCTGATAAGCAAATGTAAATATCTCCGGCTGGGCTTGTCCAGGTCGTTCAGCAAGCAGCTGATAGGGACAAGTTGCCAAGTCGTTGTTTAGCATGACAGCCGTTTGTCCGATGATTGTGCCTGCACCTGTGGAAAGGTCGAAAGACACAATTTCTCCGTTGGTGTTGCGCATGGCAATCAGGCTGTTTCCGGCTATATACATGCCTCCGTAAGGAGAATTAGGCTGGTTGGCAAAGCCGAATCGCGTTATAACGCCGGTATTCGGGTTGATTTTGTAGAGCCTTCCGGTGCGGTATGCGCCATAGAGCATGCCATCGTTTGGATTGTACGCTATGTCATAAGAAGCTATGGTTCCGCTCAGATTGATGGCTGTAACTGCACCATCGCCGGCTAAAGCAATTTTATATATCACATTGGTTGAGCCGTATTCATAGATATAATAATTTCCGTCTAAGTCAAAGGTGCCGGAAACATAATCTCCTGCCGGAAGTCCGTTTACGGCTCCCATTTCGGTAACTTCTCCGGTGGTCGGATGGATTCTCAACAAACGGTCGGTGTAAGTTACCATGGCATAGAGATAATTATCCACCGGATTCATACCCAATGCATTGTATCTGAAGCTTGAAGGACTTCCTACCATGGTTTTGTTGAAATTCGTATCCAAAGTATAAAGGGCGGTTTTGGAGTTTCCTGCGGACATATATACATTTGAATTCTCTGCACAAGCTGTCGGACATTCCACATAGCGGTAGCCATAAGCCTGTCCTTTGAAAACGGTTCTTCCGTTCACGCGCTGGCTTACGGAAATCGTGTTGTTTTCATTCAATGTTACTTGGTTGAAGGCAACGGTTTCCAAGGTAGCCGGATCGAACAATTCAAGGTCTTCCAAAGGCATGGACATGCTTCTTCTGCCCTGAATTTGCACACTGCCGTCAGCTTCTATGGTAATCCGAACTGTTGGATTCGTTTTGCTTCCATGCAATGTCCAAATTCCCGGAATGCCGTTGTGTTGCCAAGTGGCACCGTCAGCGGCAAAACGAATGTTCTGCGTCAAGGTCTGGCTTGCTCCGGATTGGAACTGAATCTCCTGTGCGTTCGGATGCAGATTGGTGCCGTTTACAGTGATGTTGAATGAATTATCCAAATGATAGACATCGATAATCAGTTTCGCATCGCCCACTGTGCTACCGGTTTCCATGTACGGCTTGCTCGGTGCCTGTCCATTGGCCCAATCCCAGTTGAATATTGTGCCGGGAACGTCTTCGATACAATCCAACTCAGGGGCTGTGCTGCAATCCTCGGGTTGGGTCGTTGCATTGGATATTTCACTTGTGCAGCCGGTGTCGTTATGCACGATTCTTGCATAAATCGTGAAGGCTGTTTCTGTATAAGTCGGTGCAACTGTTGTCCATTCTCCGGCAAGGTCGGTTGTCCATTCTAATGTAAAACCTTCTCCCGGATCATCGGCAGAAATGCTACCTTCCGTGGAAGGACAAACATTGTCGGAAATTACAATCATCGGTGCATCAGGGATTTCGCAATCGATTTCACACGCATCCAATATTACTCCGGTTGCCAAAGTCAGATTACATCCTTCATTACCCGTAAAATAAATATTGTAAACTACAGCTCCTGAATAGAAATCAACATTAAATGTTTGCGGACTTCCAGTTATCGGAAATTCTGTGCCGTTAACACTGATAGATCCTTCAATCGGTGCATTTTCATAAGCCACGGTAACAGTTGTAGAATAAGCTCCGGAAATCGGATCACAGGAAGACGGGATGTTGAAATTCACTGCCGTCAAGCTACAGACTGCTTCAAAACAAGCCGGATCCTCTTCAATTACACCTGTTACTACTGCTTGTTTGTGATGGGCGTCCGTCACAATCACTGAATATGTACCTGCCGATGCTTCCAATGTCTGACCTATCGTTCCGTTGCTCCAATAGTAACTGTAGGGTGGTGTGCCGCCCTCTGCGTTGGCGGTCAAAGTCCCTAAATGACTTCCTTCACATGCCGGAACTGATTGTAGATTAACACTGTAAAGATGAAGATCCGTAGTAGCAACATTGTCTAAATAGTCAAATTCTAATTCAGAACCATTGGTTATCTCAGCAATAATGGTTACCGGAACTCTTTCAACAATCCACGGCAAAGACACTGATACACCGTTACCAACATCATTCATTCCATTTTGAGAATCTATACTTCCACTATTATTAGTTGAATCACCTGACATTCCGCCATCCGTATCAACTGTAATAGGTGCACTTCCGATAAAAATAACCTGTCCTGTATCCGGGTCAATATATGAGAAATTAACTTCGGCATCCATGCCCAGATTTCCATTATTTTCTATTACCGCATTCAAGTCGATTGACTCACCCACTCCGGGAGTATCATTCGATGCATTGAAATCATCAAAATAAAGATTCGCCGCCAGACCTACTACAAATGACCGGGTGGCTTCATTATTAAGCCGGTCGCTGTCATCGATTTCCTCATTGGAATCAATGATTGCACGTGCTATATGCAGTCCCTCCACATCCGAAGCATAAGGTACAGGAATAGCAATGGTATTGGTGGTGTTTTGCATCAAACCGGGTACGTTATGAACCACACTATGATCATCGTTATCTATAATCAATTTCAAATCCATACTGTCATCTACATTGGAGAAACCAATATTTTCATACGACACATGGAAGAAGATGTATTCTCCAACATCAGGATTCAGCAACGTAGGATTGATGTGCTGTGAAAGTATCCGCATATCAGGTTGATTACCAATGGTTTTTTCAAGGATTAAAACATTGTTATCTACATCACATTCGGAGTACTCATTGTCCGGATCCACAGTTATTCTGAAGGAATAGGTTCCTGAAAGGGAAAATACAAAAGGCACTGGAAGACTAACCATTTGTGGGCATTCAAGACAACTTGTTGTATCTTGAACATTTCCTGTACCTATCAATATCCAATCACTCGATCCGGGTTCCTGAACCTCAAAATTGACCATAACATTTGAGGCACGGTACAAATGGTCGGCCTCCACCCAAATTTGGACTATGCCCGATTCATATTGAAGAAAAGAGCGATTCCAGAAAGTCTGTGAGGCGCACTCTGAACTCGGAATTAAAGGCCGGAATTCATAACACAAATTATCAATTTGAGTATTATTATCTTCCTCCAGTTCAGCAATGAGGTTATTTGGATCAACAGCACCAGTAATCTGAACACCATTGGATGTTACCAATTGGGCAACAGCTTCAAATATCACTTCTTCACCCGGTGCAATATTACCATCGTATGTAATCGGATATTGCTCTCCATTACTGAGACTGAATAAAAATTCTACCGGTCCGAAAGCTGTGGAATTTCCACCATTACTTACTGTTGCTTTATAGGACACTTCAGATGATAATGTAGGGTCAATTGGATCAACTATAAAACTCTCGCAATCATCGAACTGTAAATCCGGTTTGCATTCAAGAATTGTTTTATAATATGTGCTAATGTTATTATCCTCAGAAATTTCTGTGACCACACCGCCACTTTCGACGGGCATATCTAATTTGATAATAAATTTATGAATTCCCAATTCGGTGAATTCATAAGGTACAGAGATGTTCGTTGAACTTTGAGCATTGATATTATCAATATGAAGGTTGAAAGTTTCCATCAAAACATCCTCGTAATAGACTTCGATGATGTTGTCAAATGCACCTGTAGGCACAAAACCCAAATTGTGAACCTTGATCATTGTTTCCTCATATTCGCACAAATAAGCTGCATCGAGGATGCCGTTTTCCGGCTTCAAGCTAATGTCCGACAATGGCGGATTCACATTTATGGTTAAACTGGCAATATTATTGTGCTCATAATTTTCATTCACTACTTCATCCGCATCCGCTTTTGCACTTACATGATAAATATTTGTATCGTTGAACTGGAGAGTGAATTCATGAACAAAAGATTCATCTACACCAAGCGGCGGCACGGTCAGATTACCGGGCAATGCCGGGGTTCCGCCAGTTTGGCTGATCTCAAGTCTTGTTGCTTCCAATACCGGAGCACAGCCACCGTTTATAACGGTAAGGGTTCCTGTAATAGATTCTCCTTCAAAGATATTCGTTGAGTCAGAATTGATTGCAGCAGTCAAATCTGGAAGACACGGAGCATTTACCGCTTCCCATGAAACTGGAGCATCACCCGTAATGCTGTAGTCAGTTACGACCACGGTTCCCGAATACATACCCGGGACATTTCCACCATAGGTGCTAAAGGAGAAAAAGCCTTCTGAATTGGTGTAGGTATGGTTTGTACCTCCCGTTATTGGATTAACAAAAGTAACCGTTGCACCCGCCACCGAAAAATCATCCAATTCTATTCCCGTATCCGTATATATGGCATGGCCTGATATAGTGACAGGTATGTTTTGCCCTGGGATCAACTGAATAACCGAAGGACTGGCATTAGCTGTCACTACAATGGCACCAGGTAGGCTGAAGTTGCCATTGGTAAAAGGCCTGATGGCTCGATTGTTCAACTCGTTTGTTTCCTGAATCACATTGGTATAATCTATAAAAACCTCCATAGGATTCCAAGACTCAACGGGTGGTGTGATGATATTCCAGCTTACGCTAATATTTGAATGCGGTGCCAGATAATCTACAACGATGTCATCATAGACTTCAAGATACGCAAATTGATTCTCAAGATGCACCACAAAGTTTTCTGCGGGATAATCCGAGTTATTATGAATAGTCGCCGTAACCTGAAGCGGTGATGAAACGCCCGGATTGGGATTGTCAAAGGTTATGTCATTGGCAAAAATTTCCAAATCAGGGGCAATCAATACATCCGGCGAATCAAACGGTCCGAATTCCGTGATACATCCGTTGTCCATGATCTGAACCCATGCTTGCCAATCAGTGCCTGAAGGAAGTTGATTGATAGTAGTTAAATACACTTTTCCATCAGTTACATCATTATCGTTGGGGTCATCCGGATAAAACACTACCGTTCTATCATTCGTATTGTTAAAATTACCATTGCCTTCATAATCCAAAATCAAACGTGGGAAACCATAAGGCAGCGCAACGTTGGATTCGCTCGTATAAATTACTTTGAAGGTAAAGGTTGTACTTGGTGCTCCCTGAAGCGGGCTGACAATGCTGTTCTCAAATTCGCCTGTACCAAGGAAAGAAATACTTCCTGGTGATTGGCAAGGGGTAGTGAATTCGACGGAAATACTTTCGCTTTCATCAGCTCCACAAACGGCTTTTACGCTGACGGTATAAGATGTTGAAGCATCCAGACCGGAAAATTCAAAGTATTCATTGCCGGTAGAACCCATCTCCACTCCATTCAGGCTGACTGTCCAGCTTTCCGCAGAACCACCTTCCCATGTTGCAACTGCGCTGTCATGGGTGATGTCATTGATTTCAAGATTAGACGGTGTTTCACATGTTTCCGGCGTCACACAGAAGGGAGGTGAAGACACAACTGCTGATGTGCCGCATGCTTCATTGGCGGCATCAATAGCCGTGTAACTTTGGTTGCTTCCGGCAAGATAAGGACCGAAGATTTCGGTATCTCCCGAAGACATGGTTTTGGTATTGCTGCCGTCACTTACATTATAAGTTGCAATGCCATTGTCATCTATCAAACTTATCGCTGCATAATAAACTCCTTCTTCCATAACACATTCCAACTCAACGCCATTGATATCAGTTGCCATTGTGGTCAGCACAGGATTGTCACAGGAGACAGGGGTTGGGTCGCTAATGGTTGTGAATACAGTTTCCGCAGAATAGCCTATGCCATCGGAACTAAGGCAGCGGACGCCCAATCGCCATCTGATTTCGGTGTCATAACTTGCCGGAGCCGTCAAATCTTCCAAATCAAAATAACTGTCATCACTATCATGAAATTCCCAGGTCGAACCGCCGTCTATACTGTAATACCAACTATATTCCAAACCGGCACCTTCATCATATCCGCTTGCTGATACATCATAAGTTGAGTTGGGTTCTCCCGATTCAGGTGTAGCATTTGCAATTCCTCCTTCTGGGGTACCTGAACAATATTCACTGCAATCTTGAGGCGCAGTTACTGCCTCCGCAATTTCACTTGTACAACCCGTAGTGTCATTGACGATTCTTGCATATACCGCAAAGGCTGAATCCGAATAAGCCGGTGCAGCCATCGTCCAGTTTTCCATATCGGCTGACCATTCCAAGGTGAAACCTTCTCCGGGGTCATTGGCAGAAATACTGCCTTCTGTTGACGGACAGCTGTTATCCGTAATGGTAATGACCGGTGCATCAGGGATTTCACAGTTGCCCGGTGTAGTGGTTACCGCTTCGGAGGAAGGACTTACTACGCTTACATCCAAATTACACACAAAACGCGTGATAATGGTCATCGATTCACTCTGATTGTAAACCGGAAGTGTTGTACTCCAAGTACTGCCTTCGTCGATAGAATATTCTATATGCGTATGTTCTGGAACGCTTCCTTCCGGGGCATATATCATGCCGCCGCTTACTTCACATCCTTCCTGACAAACACTGTCTTCGAAAGTTACATTCGCAGGGGCAAAAGTCAGTTCCGGACATTCTTCCGTAAACAATGCATCGCAAGCTGTGCCGGACGGACTGTCTCCTGAAATCGACCACCCCTGATCATTGATCAATATATTTCTCGCAGATTCCGCAATGGTTCCATATTGTAGCCCGCCCGCATTAAGCACACGACCTGTTACGGTTGGATTGTTTACCTGCCAACCAATCAGGGTTGCCGAATAGTGATCGCAGTCCATACCTATTGAATTTAACATGCTAGAAAAATTGACATTCGGGTGCAATATCCAGTTTCCAAGACTTTGGTTGAAAGAAGTTGCGTCTCTTAACATTTGGGACATATTGGTAACCTTGGAAGTATCCCAATTACCGATATCCTGATTAAAGGAAGTTGCCTCTCTGAACATTTGGGACATATTGGTAACCTTGGAGGTATCCCAATTACCGATATCCTGATTAAAGGAAGTTGCCTCTATGAACGTTTGGGACATATTGGTAACCTTGGAAGTATCCCAATCCCCGATAGGTTGATTAAAAGAGGTTGCGCCATCGAACATATTGTCAATTTCTGTAACCTTGGAAGTATCCCAATCCCCAATAGGCTGATTGAATGAGGCTGCACTACTAAACATATGCCCCATATTGATTACACTGGAGGTATCCCAATCCCCAATAGGCTGATTGAATGAGGATGCTCTTCCGAACATACTCTCCATATTGGTTACAATGGAGGTGTCCCAATTCCCAATAGGTTGATTGAAAAAGGTTGCAAATTCGAACATACGCCGCATATTGACTACATTAGAGGTATCCCAATCCCCAATAGGCTGATTGAAAGAAGTTGCAAAAAAGAACATACTCTCCATATTGGTTATATTGGAGGTATCCCAATCCCCGATATTAGCCGGACCGTTCAAGCTGGTGCAATCCCCAAACATATAAGTCATATTTGTTACATTACTTAAATCAGGGACATCTGTTGCGCTGATATTGAGATTAGTGCATCCATAGAATGAATATTGCATGGATTGCCAAGCGATACTTCCCCATTGGGTGATATTCCTGATTTTGGTCCTGTCGCCGGCATTGTTAAATCTGATTTGCGGGAAAACCCCGGAAATTTCAATCCGGTAATCCGTAAAAGGCTCAAGCCCTGTAATGGTGGTGCCGGTGCCATATCCTCCTGACAATGTGCCATTAATGTCCGGGTCACTGATTTTCTCCCAATAAATACTGTAGTCATACGACGTTCCCACTGCTGTTGGGATGCTAATCGTCGTAGAACCTCCTGTATTCCATTCGGAGATAAAGGGAGTGCTGTCAAGGGTTGAATTACCATCCAAACAAGCGGTTTCTGATATAGATAAATAATCTGCACTATCTTTTGCCTGTTTATAATCTTCGGGTACACAGTATTCATTTCCCGAATAAATGGCTGTGCCCGGCTCCGTTGTCCGGGCTTTAACGGCGAAGATCATCCACGCAGTTAAGAAAATTGTTAAAATAATTTTTGTTTTCATAAGTTTTGAATTTTTGTTGAATTTTTTTGTAGCGAATAAAGCAATCTGAAGGTTTTCATGGTGCTTAAATTTCAATTTATCATAAATTTCGAGTGCATTCGCTGTCGCATTGAAATTTTACCGCTCTAACGCAAATTCTCCTTCGATAGCGTGCATTCCAAGACTTTGTCCGGTTTGATCCATCAAATCAAAATCCCCAGAAAATGTCCCATAAAGTTTGTTGATAAACAATCCGGAGTAATTCAATTCGGAAAGATTTACGGTAACTTCTTCTCCATAATATTCTTCATTGATACTGAATAAGATAAAGGTCTCGTAATATTCATCCAACTCCTGGTTATAATAAGGCAGTTCATGGGTGCCTATCACCGGCGGTAATTGCATCATGAAAAGCGATGTTGTATATGATTCATAAATCCAGAAACTGGCTGTAACCGGAGTTTGAAGGGATTCATCGGAATAGCCTATTAAACCCTGTGTATTGAAGTCATTATCCGCTGTATCCATGTACTCAAAAGTACCGTTGGTAACAGGGCCCGAAATGGTGAATTTCGCGTAGGAAACTGCTCCTTCAGGCGGCCCCGGATTGGGATTGCCGTCATCGTCGCTGCTGCACGCCGTCAGTAAAAAGAACGAAAAAAGCAGCATTACATAGTGAGTTGGTTTAAAGTTGAATGTCGTTGGTTTTAATGTAATTTTCATTGTTGTTGTATCTAAAAGTTAATTAATTGGTTGTTATATTATGTTTATATTGTTCTGTTTTCCATTACTATAATTTTTTAATTACAAAATGGATAAAGCTAAATATTTCATTTTAAGTTATTTAAAGGAAGTCCTGCAATGCCGTCCCAAAGCTTGTTTAAATCCGTATTTCCGGAAACGATAAGCACATATCTGTCTTTGTGAATAAAGGATACTTTATGATAGGTTTTATCATTGAATTTTACAGCTGACTCTATTGCTTTTATGCCTTTTTTTGTTACTACTTTGGATTGACGACCAAAGCCATCAGCACTGATGTTTTTTTCCAGAGCAAATTTTACAGGTTTGATCAAAGGCTCAACATATTCATCTTCACCATCGTAGATTGAGAGTTGAACCCGGTCATTTCCGGTTTTATAAAAGAGGCTAAGCTGATAGACATCCAAATGTTCATACATTGAACGGCTAATTGAATCCAATGGCATTCCCGCAAAGGTTTTCGGACTCCATTTTTCTATATGCGCTATGCCTTCATCATCCCAGCTAAATAGGTCGCCGCCATCATCGTCTGATGTTATAGTGGTTTTTGAGACCAATGCTGTATCAGTTGTTTTCACATCTTGTTGTTTATTACAGGCAACAAGGGCAAACAGCAAAAAGGACATTAAAATATAAGGTGTTTTGTGTTTCATTTTTCAAGATTTTCGGTTCATTAATTTCTCCGGTGTTGGCTTCCCGGACTACAAGGCAGAGCATCCATTTTTTGTCCTGTTTCTAAGGTTGTCTTGATAATAGTATTTGGATGGAAATATTCGTTGATTAAATCCTTTATAGCACCTTCGACAGAAATCCCCAGACCCTTCCATTTATAATGAGCAAGAAAACCTCCTACTACCAAAATCACATCAGCATCCAGTTGATCAAAAAGATTTTTGCTATTAAGACCTTCTATTTGCCAAGTGAAAAAATAATGTTCGTTTAAATCATACAGATATGTCATTTCTTGATAGAATTTCTCCAGTTCCTTTATTTTATCCGGATTATCAAATAAATCCAACAAATCTTCGGGGCAATAGCTGATGCCTGTTGAGGAGGCTATATATATTAATAAAACCCCGTACAAATCATATTTTTCTTCACAATCTGTTGCTTTATTTATTCTTTTTACATGTCTTTCATATTCTAAGGCATACAGAATCATCAAATAAAGACATTTTGTATAAGAGGAAAACTGCAGCCCTGCTCTTTCATTAAACTCATCTCCTAATAAATCCATTAATTTCCCAAAGCCTTCATCACTGATATTGTCATCATACTCCTCATCAAGTATATCGTCCAGCTTATCAAAAAAAGTTCTGGTTTCTTGTGCATGACCGATGTAGCTGTTACCGGCAAAGCACAAGAAGAGAATAATCAGTAGTCGTTTCATGGTTTTATTTTTTCAAATTAGTTTTATGCACATCAGAATCCCATCATAGAACTATAGTCGTCTTTTTTGATTGTTTTGCTTTCTTTCTTAAAGTCAACGCAAAGCATGTGAAGCCTGCCTTTTTTGCCTTTGGCAGGGGCAAATTGCATCTCCATGACCATTGCATTTTTCCCCATTCTCACCATGGATTCGGGCAGGTCAATGTCTTCATTCATTCCTGCGCCCATAAAACCCACCGGTGTTTGATCGGTGATCCAAATTCTGTAAGTTCCCTCTTTGGTTGTCGTTTCGTAGCCTTTACAGTCGTAGCCCAGAATATTTCTTCCCCCAATATCTTTCATGTTGGCCATATATTCTTTGTCTATGTCTTCCCGGGCTTTTTCAAATTTTTCGGTTAACTTCGGATCTGATTTTTGCGCCATCATTATTTTTTGGCCATTCTGTTCCATAAAAATCACCATCATATTTTGCGCTATGTCCATCACATTAATTGAGGTAGCACCCTGATTCTTAAAGCCTGCTCCGAAATATGTCACATCCGGTTCGAGATAATAATCCACCATGATTTCCTCCTTGTTGCCGGTTTTGATTTTCATGGTAGCGCGGTAACTGAATTCATAGGAATCCGGAACATTGGCCACGCCTCGGGAACCACTTTGCTGCCCCAGCATGCCACTAAGGATTTCGTTCGATGCATCATTCTGTGTGTCATTCATTTCCATGTCTGACGGCTGATCTTTGTCTTTTTTGTTTTTTTTCTTATTGTTATTATTGTTGTCCCCTGCATTCAAAACCTCATCTATCCCTTTGTTAGTCCCATCCGCAGCAGCTCTTTCCGTACGGTTCAGAATCGTTCTCTCTACGGCGTTTTCCGCTTTCTCTTTCATTTTTTTCAAAAATTGAGCATGACCATAGAAGGGCAGAATCATGATGCCTGCCATTAAGATTAATCGATAATTTTTCATAATGATTTCATTTAATAGTTCTTAAATTGTGTAAAATTTAGTATTCGTCCGGAAATCATTTTCCACATTAAAATTTAGAAACGACTCCTTTGGATTTTATTAATGAGGCTAATCTATTAATATGCCTTATATTTAGAGTGTTTAAATTCATGTATCGACGCTTTGAATTCATATACAGTGAGAAAACTTCGATAATCTGTATTGCAGTCCGGCGATGTATGAGAAATTACCAGTTATGAATTCAAACTGCTCAATTATAAATTGATTGAGCCTAAAACAGAAAATGTTGTATTAATTATTGTTTTTAAAATATAAATTTGGTTTTTATCTTATAACATAGCATGCAAAAATTAAGGGCAATTATAGTTGATGACGAATCAGACGCCATCAAAAATCTCAAATGGGAAATCGAACAATTCTGTGAGGGTATTGATATTTGTGAAACTTTTACAGATCCGATGGAAGCGATTTCCGGTATCAATTATCTGAAACCGGACTGCGTGTTTTTAGACATAGAAATGCCGGAAATTGACGGTTTTCAACTTCTGAAAAACCTTTCTTTCAAAGATTTTGAAATTATTTTTACTACCGCTTATGACCAGTACGCGCTGAAAGCATTTCGTGCCGAAGCCATTGATTATCTATTGAAACCTATTGACACAGACGATTTAAGGAAATCAATCGCAAGAGTCAGAGAACGCAAAAAAGGCAATGGATTGGGGGAAAATATCAAAGACTTTCTCGATTCATTTAATTCAAAAAAAAACGAAAGATTGGCACTGAATTTCAGTGGGAAAATCAAATTCGTGGAATTGGGTGACATCATCTATTGTAAATCCAATGGAAGTTATACCGAAATTTATCTCAACGAAGATAAAACCGAAATTCTATCCAAAAAAATAAAGGAAGTTGAGGAATTAACCAACGAAGATTTCTTCAGAGTACACAACAGTTATCTTGTCAATTTAAATTACATCTACGAATACATCAAAGCGGACGGTCATTATCTTTTGCTAAAAGACGGAACCACCGTCCCCATCTCTCGATCCAAAAGAAATGAATTATTAAAGAAACTCAATGTTTGATCCGAGTCATCTGCATAATTTTTTCAATTATCCGCACAAAAGTGGTTTTTTGATTTTTATTTCAGGCATACTTTTCATCCTGTCAATCTATCACTTTTTGCTCTATTTTCAACACAAAGACAAGTCCTATCTGTGGTACAGCCTCTATACTTTCATGATATTTTTCTCACATCTGAAATGGGTAGAAACGGACTATTTCGAAGAAATCATTGCGCCTTTACGGCCATTCATTATTTCAACTTATCAGAATTTTGTTTGGGGGTATAATGTATTGTACTTTGTATTTGCTTTTACTTTTGTTAACCTGAAATCTTATTCCCTGAAATGGTATAAAATCATTTTCTATTATTTGACCGTACTCTGCATCATCATGTTATTGATTGACATTGTTTATCGATTAAGCGGCGATTCTCAAGTGATCAAGAATGGAGACTTCTTTTTTCTGATTGGCGTATCTATCATTGCCATATTAGGATATATTCCCTTATTCAAGGCACCGGGCAGTGTCAAATATTACATCATCAGCGGCTCTTTTGTGCTGTTTGCAACTTCAGTTTTGGCTACCTCGATGTATCATTTTGAATTCGGCTGGGATTCGGATCTGCGGTTCAGCATTTTTTATACCGGCGTAATCATCGAAAACCTACTGTTCTCATTAGGATTGGGACACCGGCAGAAAATCATCATGGATGAAAGAAACCGAACGCAGGAAAAACTGATACGCCAACTTCTCGAAAATGAAAATCTGAAAATGGAAGTAGAAAACAAATTACATCAAGAATTGGAATTACTACAGTCCAAACTGGAGGTTGACAAATTAGAAAATCTCAACATCCAAATTCAGAAAGATTTGGCGGAACAAAAATTAGCGGCACTTCGCGGTCAGATGAATCCACATTTTATATTCAATTCCCTGAATTCCATCAAAAGATTTATCATTGAAAATGACCAAAAACAAGCGGTTTTTTATCTGAATAAATTCAGCAAACTCATCCGTAAAATCCTCTCTTCATCCATTTCCAAACAAGTAACCCTCGCTGAAGAAATCGAATTCTCGAACTTGTATGTCAATATTGAAAACATACGATTTGAAAATAAAATCAATTTTGAAACCGATATTCCGGACAACATTTCCCTGAATACCATCATCGTTCCTTCCCTACTGCTGCAACCATTCCTTGAAAACGCCATCTGGCACGGTCTTTCCACGAAAAAAGGAGAAAAAAGAATTCTATTGTCCGTCAAAGAAAAAAATGGATGTGTGATTTTGTCCGTCGAGGACAACGGCATCGGAAGAGAAAAATCAACCACTATCAACAATAAAAAATTACTCCAAAAAAATTCTTTGGGCATACAACTCACCGAAGAACGGCTTGAAACTTTCGCCAAACTCCATTCCGGTAGATATGATTTGGAAATCAAAGATTTGAAAAATCAAGAAGGTGAACCCACCGGCACCAAAGTAACCATCACCTTCCATTTAAACGCTCAAGATAAATGAGCAACTCATACACATGAATCTCTAAATCAAATACTTCCGCGATATTTCCAAATGAACCCAACGAAGTACATGCTTTCATTTTGTATTTTCCAAAAATTCGTATGTTTACCGCCAAAGTTGAATCGATGAAAAAACAATTGGGTATTTTATTTTTTCTATTCCTGCTCCCCCTGTCGTTTGCGCAAAGAGCCGGTTACTGGCAACAAAAAGCCGATTATGAAATGCAAATCGTAGTGGATGATGTGAACGCCCGTTATGACGGCAAAATGAAACTTTCCTACACCAACCGTTCACCCGATGTGTTAGACAAAGTTTATTTTCACCTGTTTTACAATGCTTTTCAACCCGGCAGTGCCATGGACATGAGATTGCAAAACATCAAAGACCCCGATTCCAGAATGGTGTCCAAAGATGCCGCCGGAAATGCAGTCAGCAGAATTTCCTCCTTGGGACAAAATGACACCGGTTATCAGCAAATCAATTCCATCAAACAAAACGGAAAAACACTCAATTTCAAAGTCAACGGAACCATCATGAGCGTTCAACTCTCCGAAAAAATAAACCCCGGACAAACCGCCGTTCTCGAACTCGATTGGACGGCACAAATCCCGGAAACCATCCGCCGTGGAGGTAAAAATTCAAGAGAGGGCATCGCGCTGACAATGACCCAATGGTATCCCAAAATGGCAAATTATGATGAACAAGGATGGCATTTGGACGAATACATCGGAAGAGAATTCTATGCACCTTTCGGCGATTATGATGTGAAAATTACTATACAAAAAGACTTTATCATCGGCTCCTCGGGCAAACTCCAAAACCCGAATGAAGTCAGAGGATATGTGCCCCATCCCAACATCAAATCCCAAAACGACAAAGCCACCTGGCATTTCAAAGTGAACAATATCCATGACTTTGCTTGGGCTGCGGACAAAAATTTCGTGGTCTCCAAACAGCAGGTACCCGCCGGTCCGATGCTTTATTTTTTGAGACAGGACAAACCTGAATTGGTAGAAAACTGGAAAGCCGCAGAACCGATTACCGTTCAGTTTTTTGAATTCATGAGCCGAAATTTCGGACAATATCCCTGGGAAACCTACTCGGTGGTGCAAGGAGGGGACGGCGGCATGGAATACGGCACTTCCACCATGATTACCGGAGGGCGCAACTTGAACAGCCTCGTCGGCGTGATTTTTCACGAAGTAGCACATTCTTGGTTCCAACACATGTTCGGCATCAACGAAACCGTGTACGAATGGATGGACGAAGGATTTACTTCCTACGCCGAACAGCTGGCACACTTGAAATTGGAAAACAAACCCATTCCACCCAACCCAAACCCCGAAGCCTATGACGCCTATTTTCAATTGGTTCGTTCAGGAGCGGAGGAACCAATGAGTTTGTTGGCTGATTATTATAATTACAATTACGCATACAGTATTCAAGCCTATGTCAAAGGTCAAATATATTTGATTCAACTCGGTTACATCATCGGAGATGAAAATCTAAAAAATACCTTTCATGAATTCTACAAAGAATGGAAATTCAAACATCCTACTCCTGAGGACTTCAAACGAACCGCCGAAAAAATTTCAGGATTGAATTTAAAAGAATACCAGAATTTGTTTGTGAACACCACCCGATTCATCGATTACGCCATCGAATCGGTGAGTGGAAATGAAATTATTTTAAAAAACAAAAGCAATTTTGCCATGCCCATCGACTTGTTGGTGGAATATGAGGACGGAAGCAAAGAACTTTTTTATATTCCAAATCTGGCATTGAGAGGTGAAAAACCCGAAGAAAATATCGATATTTACAAAGGCGTAAAAAGAACAGTGCTTGCACCTTGGGCTTGGACACAGCCCGATTATTCGGTGCCGGTTTCAAAAACAGTAAAAAAAGCTGAAATCGACCCCACCAAGCGACTGGCAGACATCGATGATACAGACAACAGCTATACGAAATAACAATGATTTTAGCGGTAAACATCGGCAATTCCAATATCCGTTTTGGCCTGCTCAACGGTGAAGACGAAATCATCACTTGGACGATCAACACCAAACCCTATAGAACCGAGGACGAATGCTATGCCAAATTCAAGGGAATGCACCAGGCATTTGGATTGAAAAAAAGCGATTTGGAAGCCGTTGTCATCGGTTCGGTGGTGCCTCCATTGACGATGCCCGTTGCACAATCTCTCCACAGGATTTTCAAATTAAAACCAATCATTGTCAATCGCTCCACTCCTTCCAATGTCCGACATGATTCACAACAAATGGGTACAGATATTTTTGCCAATGCAGTTGCCGCACAATCGTTCTACAAAGGCAAAAAAATTGTGATTGATTTTGGCACCGCCCTGACTTTTACAGGCATAGAAGAAGACGGAAACATTGCCGGCGTGGTGATTGCCCCCGGTGTAGAAACCGCGCTGAAATCATTGGTAGATCAGACCGCACAACTGCCCGAAGTCGATTTGGTCTCCCCGAAAAGCGTGTTAGGAATGGACACCGAAAGCTGTATGCAAAGCGGAATGATTTACGGCTTCCTCAGCATGATAGAAGGTATGATTGACCGCATCAAGGAAGAAATGGGCGATGATTGTTTCGTCATCGCCACCGGTGGATTGAGTTCGGTCTATGCACCATTGACCAATAAAATTAACAAACAAGACATTTTACACACCCTCAAGGGAATAGCCGAGCTTTATAAACAAAACGCAAAATAATTGGCTGATTTTTTTCAATGCATGGAATGAAATTTGGTATCCCTTCACCAAAAAATAATATGAAAAAGTCCATTTTTATTTTGGGACTTATCGGCTTGTTTTTCATAAGCTGTCAGTCCAAAACCAATGAAACCCCTGTGGAAGAAACCACAACTGAGAATGAAACGCCGGTTCCGGATGCACACAATGCGAGAACCTCACTTGACTATACCGGAACTTATGCTGGTGTTTTGCCTTGCGCTGATTGTGAGGGCATACAAACAGAAATCACTTTAAATCCCGATGAAACCTATGAAATCAAACGGGTTTATTTAAAAGATGACCATCCTGAATTTACAGAAACAGGAAGTTATGCGTGGGAAAAAGACGGAAATACACTGCAATTGGAAGATACAAATTCCGATATCACCTATATTTTTGTGAGTGAAAACAAAATAATACAGCTGGATTTAGAGGGAAATAAAATCACCGGAGATTTGGCGGACAAATATATTTTAACAAAAAAATAAAGTTTGGCACGAGGTTTGCAATTCAGCTATTAGGATTTAGTAAAATAAATTGTCCTCATGTGTTAATTAAGATAGGAGACCCGCCGCCCGGCGGGTTTTTTGTATCCTAAATGCGCAGACTTCACATAATTCGCAAGAAACATTTCAATATATATTTGTGCTTTAAAATATTTTACGCAACATTTAAAACCCAATAAAAACCCTAAAAAGCTTCTGAAATCTAAAAAGATTTACATCATAAAAGTTTCCGCTTTTTCCACCATATTTTTGGAGCCGCAGAATAATGGCACCCGTTGATGAAGTTCCGTTGGTTGTATGTCCAAAATCCTTCTGTAGCCGTCCGAAGCTTTTCCCCCGGCTTGCTCGGCCAAAAACGCCATCGGATTGCATTCGTAGAGCAGCCGCAGTTTCCCGTTTGGACTACTCGTTCCTGAAGGATAGATATAAATTCCACCTTTGATCAGATTACGATGAAAATCCGAACAAAGCGATCCCACATACCGCGATGTATAAGGACGGTTGCCCTCTTTGGCTTGACAATATTTCAGATAATCCTTAACGCCTTGGGGGAAAAGTGCGTAATTTCCTTCGTTGATGGAATAAATTTTTCCGTTTTCAGGGATTCTCATGTTGGGATGCGATAAAAAGAAAGTTCCCAAAGAAGGATGCAACGTAAAGCCGTTCACCCCATTCCCGGTGGTGTAAACCAACATGGTTGAACTTCCGTAAACCACGTATCCCGCAGCAACCTGCTGACTCCCGGGCTGTAGAAAATCCTCCAGTTGTACCGGCGTTCCAACCGGTGTAATTCTTCTGTAAATTGAAAAAATTGAACCTACGGGAACATTGACGTCAATATTGGATGAACCGTCCAAAGGGTCGATTAAAACCACATATTTATTGTTGCCCGAAAGATTGCCCTCCGTAACCTCAATATGGTATTCGTTTTCTTCGGAAGCAATTCCACAGACCACCTCGCGTTGGGAAAGGGTTCGGATAAAGGCGTTATTGGCAAAAACATCCAATTTTTGTTGTTCTTCGCCCTGCACATTTTCCTTGCCGAATTTCCCCAAAATATCGACCAAACCGGCCTGATTTACTTTGAAGTTCACGATTTTGCTGGCCAATTTGATGGAACTGAGCAAGCGGGTCAATTCACCCGTTGAATATCTAAAGTCCTTCTGGTTTTCTATGACAAATTCACCCAGCGTTTGGTGCTCCAATTCTTCGTTCATGACAGTTTTTCTTTTTATTAATTGAATTAAACAAATATCGGAAAAATATGCCATCTGACGAATCAAATTATAATAAACGCATTGTTTATATTTGTCCAACATTGAACAGGTAAATGAAAGTATTCAAATTTGGCGGAGCTTCTGTCAAGGATTCCGAAAGCGTCAGAAACCTCCTGAATATCATGCGGTTGAACGGCAATGAGCCGGTTTTTATCGTCGTTTCTGCCATGGGCAAAACGACCAACGCTTTGGAAGATGTTGTCAAGGCATATTTTGAAACAAAAGATTTCGAAGAAAAAATAAGGCAAATCCTGCATTTTCATTTTACCATTATCGATGAACTTTTTGAAGATTCCACTTCGGTCAAAAATGAAATTCAAAGGTATTTTGAAGATTTAAAGCGATTTCTTTATAAAAATAAATCTCCGAACTACGATTTTGTGTATGATCAGGTGGTTTGCACCGGAGAATTGGTTTCTACAAAGATTGTGAGTTCATTCCTCAAATCACAGAATTTTGAAAATCAATGGATAGACGTCCGCGATTTCATCAAAACCGATGATACCTATCGCGAAGGAAAAGTGAACTGGAAACAAACCCGGGAAAATTTTCTGCATACGGACAAAAGCCAATCTTATGTCACGCAGGGTTTTTTGGGTTCTGATGCCAATTTTTTCACAACGACTTTGGGTAGAGAAGGTTCGGATTACACGGCGGCCATCGCGGCCTATTGTCTTGATGCAGAGAGCATGACCATCTGGAAAGATGTACCCGGAGTTTTGAATGCTGATCCACGCTATTTTGAAAACGCACAGCTCCTTCATAAAATTTCTTATGAAGAAGCCATTGAACTGGCTTATTACGGAGCTTCGGTCATCCATCCGAAAACCATGCAACCACTTAGAAACAAGGAAATTCCATTTTTCGTGAAATCCTTTATGAATCCCGGAGAAGCAGGAACCCAAATTCAGAAAGAAGTTATCTTAGAACCGTTTGTTCCTTGTTATATTTTGAAAAAAAACCAAAATCTGCTGATTCTTACCACCCGCGATTTTTCTTTTATTACCGAAGATAAAATCAGCCGGATTTTCAGCCTGATTTATCAATTGAAAATCAAGGTCAATCTTATGCAGAATTCAGCAATTACCTTGTCGCTCTGCTTGGAAGACAAATTTTCTATGCTCGAAAGTTTTATGACGGAAATAAAAAAGGACTTTGAAGTCGAAACGGAAAAAAATGTATCTTTATACACTGTTAGAAACTATATTGAACCGACTGCCTTTGATTTCAAAGGGAAAGAATTGTTACGTCAGATTATCAAAAACACCCTGCAAATCATCATAAAAGAATAATGCCGTTAATCACCACAAAAGACATTTACAGAGCATCTGGGCTGAATAAATTCGGTCTGCCGGGGTGGTTGATTTCTTGGCTTTTCAAAGAAATCAGTGGCATCCCAAGAGTCAATCAGCTGCATGACGGAGGCTTGGATCTGAATGCGCCGGATTTTCTCGAATATCTGCTGAAGGAAATGGAGATTCGCTATGAAGTACATGAGGAAGATTTGAAACGGATTCCGAAAGAAGGTCCGTTCATCATCGTTTCCAATCATCCGCTCGGTGCCTTGGACGGCATCCTGATGATGCACATCATCGGCAAGATTCATCCGAAATTCAAAATCATGGGAAATTTTCTGCTGCACAACATCAAACCCTTGCAACCGATGGTGATTCCGGTTAATCCTTTTGAATCAAGAAAGGGCGCATTCAACAGTACATCCGGTATGCGGGAAGCCATCCGCCATATCCGGGACGGTGGCAGCCTCGGGATTTTTCCGGCCGGAGAAGTTTCCACCAAAGATGAAGACGGCAACATCACCGACCGAGAATGGCAAGAACCTGCGATAAAACTAATTAAAAAAATGAATGTTCCGGTGATTCCCATGTATTTTCATTGCAAAAACAGCCCGCTCTTTTATCGCCTGTCGGCCATCAGCTCCAATCTACAAACCGCCATGCTGCCTTCGGAAATGGTCAGGCCCCGACTGAAACCTATTCCGATTCGCATCGGAAAATCCATCTTGCCCAAACAGCAAGACGAATTCAACGACATTCCTTCCTTCTCCAAGTTTTTGAGAAAAAAAACCTATGCGCTTTCTAATTATTATACCCCGCATAAAAAATCCATTCTGCTGGAAAAACTGAAAATCCCGACCACCATCGCATTGGATGTAAGGAGTAGGAAACCCAAAACAATCGTAGATGAAACGCCAACCGAATTGATTCAAAAAGAAATTTCGGAATTGCGGAAAATGGAAGAAATGTTGCTTTTTAAAAACAACAATTACGAATGCTTTTTCGCACGTGCCAACGACATCCCCAACATCCTTCGGGAAATCGGAAGATTGAGAGAAATCACTTTCAGAGAAATTGGAGAAGGCACGAATTTAGAAATAGATTTAGACCGCTATGACGTTCATTATCACCATCTTTTCCTTTGGGATGATGACAAGAAACAATTGGTCGGCGCATACCGGATGGCACTTGGACACGAGGTTTATACGCAATTTGGTGTTTCCGGTTTTTATTTGAATGAATTGTTTCATTTAGAGCCGGAAATGCATCCTTTTCTAAAAAGAAGCATCGAGATGGGGCGTGCGTTCATCACGCCCGAATACCAACAAAAACCCATGCCGTTGTTTCTGCTTTGGCGTGGCATCGTGCATGTTACGCTACGCTTTCCGGAGGAAAAATACATCATTGGCGGTGTCAGCATCAGCAACCAGTTTTCAGATTTCTCCAAATCGCTGATGATTGAATTCATGAAATCACATTATTACGACCCTTATGTCGCGCAATATGTGAGACCGAGAAATGAATTCAAGATTAAATTGAAAGATGCTGACAAGGAGTTCTTTTTTGATGCTGCCGAAGCTGATTTGAACAAATTAGACAAGTTGATTGATGAAATGGAGCCCAACCTCCTGCGGATTCCTGTTTTATTGAAAAAATACATCAAACAAAACGCCCGCATTATCGGCTTCAACGTGGATCCGAAATTCAACGATGCCGTGGACGGTCTGATGTACATCCGAATCAGTGATTTGCCTGAAAGTACGGTAAAACCGGTTTTGGAAGAATTTCAGGCTGAACTCAACCGCAGATTAGAAGCTGGAAATGATGAAGGAACTAACCAGAATGAATTCTGATTTAAACGCACTTAAACAACCAACTTTAGCTTTACATTTTATGAAATTGCAGTATAGTTTATGAGGAAATCAACCCTAATTTTATTCGAAATTAGCCAAGCTTTAAAATCCTTTAAGTTTTGTTTTTGAAATCAAATGCAGCTGTTGCAAAAATGAAACAACTTAAATTATTTCACAAAGGAATCAAAGAATAGTTTTTTTTAATGAATGGTAAAATTAAATTTTGAAGCCTTCTGCCAAATGTCTTTTAATAATCATATAAGTTTCAATAAATTTGCAGCTTAAATCAATGATTATGTCTGACAATGAATTATACGACGAAATGGGCGATGACCACTTTTTGTCTGCCGGCGATACACCGCTGAGAAAAGATGCTTTTGAAATGAGCGATGACGACAAAATCGAAGCCATCGAATCAGACTTCAAAAAAATAATGTTGACACTCGGGCTGGATTTGAACGATGACAGTCTGAAAGGTACGCCCAAACGGGTGGCCAAAATGTTTGTGAAAGAAATCTTCAAAGGCATCAAACCCGACAATATGCCCAAGATGTCCACTTTTGACAACAAATACAAATACAACCAAATGTTGGTGGAAAAGGACATCACCGTATATTCAACCTGCGAACACCATTTTCTGCCGATTGTTGGCAAAGCGCACATCGGATATATCTCCAACGGCAGGGTCCTCGGTTTGTCCAAAATGAACCGGATTGTGGATTATTTTGCGAAAAGACCGCAGGTGCAGGAACGGTTGACCATGCAAATCGTGAAAGCCATGCAGGAAGCTTTGGGAACCCAAGATGTGGCCTGTGTGATTGACGCCAAACATTTGTGTGTAAATTCCCGAGGAATCCGCGACATCGACAGCAGTACCGTGACCGCCGAATTGGGTGGCGTTTTCAGCACCGACCCGACCACGAGAAGAGAATTCCTGCATTATATTGGCGTGAGAACGAAGTTTAATGTGTAAGCCTCCCCCAACCCCTCCAAAGAAGGGGAGTTCAAAAATTTAGATTTTAAAATGAGATTCTGACATAATGAAAATAGTTGTAGATATAACAAGAGAAGATTATGCTGACTTTTCCAAATTTCATTTTATGAAAACCGGTTTTAGAAAGACTATTGTTTTTTATATGTTTTTATTAGTTGTCTGCCTATTTATTATAAATTTAAATGAGTTTGGTTGGACTAAAACTATAATTTTTTCTTTAATATATTTTATAATAGTTTACTTTGGAGTAAATAGGTGGATAAATAGATTAAAAAAAATACCATCGGAAGATGGAAGCATTTTAGGGGAAACTGAATATGAATTTCTGGATGACGGAATTATTTACAAAAAGCATAATTCAGAAGGCAAAGTAAATTGGTCAATTATAAAAAGTTTCGAATCTAATAAAAATGCCTATTTCCTCTATATTGACACACTTGTTGCATTTGTCATTCCCAAAAGACATTTCAATAATGATGCAGAGATGATTGCTTTTAAAAGCTTAATTAATAGAAATATTCAAAAATAATTAACCCAAAATGATAAAACCCCACAACTTAAAAGTACACAATTCCCTAAGCGGCGAGAAAGAAACATTTGTTCCGATTCACAAAGATTCAGTTGGAATGTATGTCTGCGGGCCAACGGTTTACAGCAATGTGCATTTGGGAAATGTCCGTACTTTTTTGTCATTTGATATGATTTATCGATATCTGTTGCACTTGGGCTACAATGTCCGTTATGTCCGAAACATCACCGATGCCGGACACCTGACCGACGACGGAGATGTGGACAATGATCGCTTTGTGAAGCAATCCCGTTTGGAAAAATTGGAACCGATGGAAATCGTCCAAAAATACACCGTCGATTTTCACAAAGTACTCGAAACTTTCAACGCTCTACCACCTACCATTGAACCCACAGCGACCGGACATATCGTGGAACAAATCGAACTGACCCAAAAATTAATTGAACTCGGATTGGCCTATGAAATCAACGGTTCGGTTTATTTTGATGTGGAAGCATACAACCAAAAAGGACTGAATTACGGCGAACTGAGCCGGAGAAACATTGAAGACCTCATCAACAATACCCGCGACTTAGACGGGCAGGATGAAAAACGAAATCCAGTTGATTTTGCACTGTGGAAAAACGCTTCTCCCGCCCATATCATGCGTTGGAATTCGCCTTGGGGTGCTGGATTCCCTGGTTGGCATTTGGAGTGTACTGTCATGAGTACCAAATATTTGGGCGAAACTTTTGACATCCACGGTGGTGGTATGGATTTGAAATTTCCGCACCACGAATGCGAAATCGCACAAGCCAAAGGAGCAACCGGAAGTCAGCCCGTCAAATACTGGTTGCATGCCAACATGCTGACAATGAACGGACAAAGGATGAGCAAATCGACCGGAAATTATATTTTGCCAATGCAGTTGCTAAGCGGTGAAAATGATTTCTTCGAAAAACCTTTTGCGCCTTCTGTGGTCAGATTTTGCTTTTTGCAGGCACATTACAGAAGCGTTTTGGATATTTCCAACGATGCCATGCTGGCCAGTGAAAAAGGTCTCAACCGTTTGATGGACGGCTTCAAAAATTTAGATTTGATTCAAGCTTCCTCACAGTCCACCTTTGATGTAAATGGATGGCTGACAAATTGTTATGCCGCCATGGATGATGATTTCAATACCCCGATTATGATTTCACATTTGTTTGAGGCGGTACGAATAATCAATGCTGCGAAAGACGGTACCGAAAAATTGACGGCAGACGATATTCAGACTTTGAAAACAAGCATCCGTGCATTTGTTTTTGATGTGATGGGAATGAAATCGAAAGCAGAGTCCGAAGTAAATTCCTCTAAACTCGATGGAGTGATGCAACTGCTGATTAGAATTAGAAACAAAGCGAGGGCCGATAAAAACTGGGCTTTGTCCGATCAAATCAGGGATGAATTGAGCGAGGTAGGTATTCATTTGAAAGATGGAAAAGACGGCACGGAATACAATGTAAATTAATTTTCAATAAACAATAAGGATTCATTTCTTTTTGAGTAATTTTATGACAAAATAAGCAATAATGAAAACCATACTTGTCCCCATAGATTCTAACAAAGAAGGTGATTTGGTCGCTAACAAAGCCATTGAAATTGCAGAGGCTTTCGAATCAAAAGTTCATTTGGTGCATGTGACTTCGGTTGATAAAAACAAGAAGGACAATGATTTTGAGATAGAATACATTTCGACCGACAATCTATCGAAATTTGAAAAAGAGATGGATATTCTCAATTCTTTCAAATCGAGATTTACCAATGCGGGTTTACTCTGCGAGGTGCATTTACTCAGAGGAAAAGCTTATACTCAAATCCTGAAACTCGCCGATAAAATTCACGCAGATTTGATTATTCTCGGATTGATCAATCACAGTGCTTTGTACAAGGTTTTTATAGGCAGCGTTTCCAATGAGGTGATCAAGGGAACCAAAACGCCGATACTGTTGGTGCCGCCGAAAAAATAAACGGAACTTTTTCGAAAACATTTTAAATGCCTGATTTTATTTGAGATATGAAAATTCGATTCCGAGAATTTCCATAGATTATATTTTCATGAAAATATTATTTAAATCCTTTCGTTAAATATTAATATCATACATTAAAACTTCAAATCATGAAATTTAAATTTATTCTTCCCTTGTTTGCACTGCTGATTATCTGTTGCAGCAAAATGCCCGAGCAAACGCCTGTGGATAATCTGTCCATTGAAAACATCAAAGAAGACGGTGGCGACAAGGTTTTGATTCGCGTCAAACCTAAAGTCGGAGATGCGCAAAAAATGTTGATGACGATGAATGTGAACATGGATGAACAAAACATGAATATGAACATGACTTCAGGACTTGACATGAAAGTTGTAGATCGGACAGATTCGGTTTATACCTATGAAATCAAGTACAATTCCATCAATATGAGCATGAAATTAGACGGGTTAGAAATTTCTTTTGACTCCGAGCATCAGGACAAAGACGGCATGGGGTATTTGATTTACGAACAGTTGCAACCGGTTTTGAATGAACCAACAATCATGACAATGAATGATTTCGGTGAAATCTCGCAAGTTCAACTTCCCGGTAGTCTGAAAATGGAACAAGCCGGAGACCTGAATTCCATCCTGCTTCCACTGCCCAAAGAAGCCGTTGGGGTCGGTGATACCTGGACTTCCCTTCGGGAACTCGGCAATGACAGTCAGATGGAAATGAATATGCAGGTGAAAAAAATAACTGTGGATGATGTGTACATCAGCACAACCGGAGATATCCGAGATAACAACAAAGGGAAAATCGGTGAATTTGACGGTGAATACCGATTGGATCGAAAAACCGGATTTACACGCGACGGCACTATGAACTTGAACTACACGGACGATGGACAAAATATGATGATGAAAATCAATTTTAAATCTTTGTAAATTTCATTCCAAAAAATTGGGAACCAACAAATGCTGTTGATTCCCAATAAACGCTTCATCCGGTTTCAGATGAATAAAACTATTTCAGCACAATTGATTTCTGTCCGATTCTCAAACCGTTTTGATAAATGTCAAATTTATATTCACCCGGTTGAAATTCATAATCTTCCCAGTCAAAACTGATGTGTTTACTTTGAGTGCCATTGTGCGTGAAATTCACCATATCCGAATAATCCACCGTTCCTAAATTCCAAGTGTCTAATGTTCCTGGATTGCTGTTTTGGAATTTACCGATGGTACCGTCCGGCTTGAAAATTGAGATATAGATATTTGCCTCACCGGGCGTCTGATTCGCTGCTGGATTCAGATCAAAATCCACTTTCAGCTTATCCACTCTTTTGGCTTTGTCTCTTTCCACTTCCTTGCCGCTGTCTTTGGTTTTGACGCTTTTCACTTCAAAATTGCTCAGGGTAAAAGTAGAACGCATCATGGATTCGGTCTCCTCATTTTTCTTCACCGCTGCCGACAAATCATCGGAAAGTACCGTTTGCTGAGTCAACAAAGTCGTGTTTTCCTGAGTCAGGGAATCATTTTTGATTCTCAATTCCGCAATCTCCGCTTTGTAACCGGAAATATCCCGATTCAGCGATGCAATCAACTGCTTTGCCTGATCCAACTCCTTTTGGGTAACATTGGATTTATTGAGAATATGCTGGATTTCCTTTTGTTTGGCTGAAATTTCCTCATCCTTTTGAGTGAGTAATTCATTTTTTTCATCCAAATTCAATTTGATTTGTTCATATTCTTCATTCAGTGTATTCAGTTCGCCTTCCAAATTGGCTTTCTGCTGTCCGATATCTTCCACACTTGTAGTCAATACCTGAATCTCATTTTGATTTTTTTGCTTTTGATTGTTCTGGTAAAGATTATAGCCCAAACTTCCCAAAAGTGCCAAAGCCAAAATTCCGATGATCGTGTATTCCTTGGTTTTGGAAACACTTTTACCTACTTCATGTTCAGATTCGAAAATCTCTTTTTCCTTGTTTTCCATCTACTGTTATTTTTATTTGTAAATTAAATTTTTCGTTATTTATAACGTTAAATTTGTTAAAAAATTATCTTTTCAACAAAATATTTCATTCAAAGTAACTGATTGTTCGTGTGATACGATAGTGCAACTGATTGTTTTTGGAGATATCACAAGATGTCCAGTTGTTGTGATGGTCATAGACAAACTGAAAGTTGAAAACATCAAAATCCTTCGTCCGATAATTGTATTTTCTGATCTCTGTCAGCCGGCCGTTTTCATCATAGAATTCTGTGAAAAGCAATTGCCCGTGCTGATCGGTTTTCAAATGTTTTTTGACATAAACCGCATGATATTCAAATGTTTCCGTTTCATTTCCATGGGCTGTTTTCGAAGTGATTTTTGCAAGCAAACCATCCGGATAATAAGAATAATTCACCGAACGCCCCATCCGCCCGTCGTTATAAAAACTCGTTTCCGAAAGTACATCATTGTAGGGTGTCATTTTGAATTCACTACGAGAAAAAACCGCATCGTCCATCCAAAATACCTTTTCTTGCAACTGGTCGTTTTCATAGACCGAATTCACCACCCAATGTTGGTCGGTGGTTCTGCCCGAATTGAACTCATCCATTCTGACGAGTCGCTTGTTGATGTAATAAAAGATTTTTCTCTGCGATATTTTCCTCGGTTCTTCTCCGTTTTGAATCAAAGTCGTTTCTAACTTTTCAATCTTATGTTGTGGATTGTACCAATAAACCGTACGGTCAAAAATTCCCAGTTTTCCTCTGTAATCCAAAAAATTCTCTTCAAGAATCAAATGCCGATACGCATCAAATGTCAGTGCAATGGAGTCAAACCTTTCGCTGTCCAAAAACCCCGAAGGCTCGGTTATAGAAGGATTTGCAAGCGGTCGGGTCACCGAATGCAGGCTTTTTACTTTGCCAACCAATCCAAGACTTGCGGTGGATTTTTGTGCAAATAATCCCACCGAAAAAAAGATGGCCATTGAAGTGATTGTACTTCTGAATATTGATCTTCTCATATCATTTTTCAATAAGTTTACTCTTCCAATCACCTTTCGCTATCAGATGTATCCCACCTTTATAATGTACCGGTTCTTTAGTTCCTCATCTTTTTGTAAGCATTGATCAATCCGTTTGTAGATGCATCATGCCCACTGACCCGGTCATTGTTTTTTAGTTCGGGAAGAATCCTTTCTGCCAGCTTTTTACCGAGTTCCACTCCCCATTGGTCAAAACTGAATATGTTCCAGATGATTCCCTGAACAAAAATTTTGTGTTCATACATCGCCACTATACTACCTAACGATTTTGGAGTCAAAAGATTGTATAAAATTGAATTTGTTGGGCTATTTCCCACAAAAATCTTGTAATGTTTTAGAAATTCAATCTCTTTTTCTGTCTTTCCTTCCGCCTTCAGTTCCGCCATCACTTCCTCTTCCGTCCTGCCAAAAGCCAATGCTTCGGTCTGTGCAAAGAAATTTGAAATCAGCTTCTGATGGTGATTTCCTATAGGATTCAATGAATTGGCTCCGACCAGAAAATCACAGGGAATCAACTTGGTTCCTTGGTGAATCAACTGATAAAAAGCGTGCTGACCGTTGGTGCCGGGTTCCCCCCAAATGACCGGACCTGTCTGATAAAAAATCGGTTGTCGGTTACGGCCTGCCGATTTTCCATTGCTCTCCATGTCCGCTTGTTGAAGATAAGCCGGAAAACGATGCAGATACTGCTCATAAGGCAAAATCGCCTGACTTTCAGCCCCAAAGAAATTGTTGTACCAAATTCCGAGCAAGGCCAATACCACCGGAATATTCTGTTTGAATTCGGTATTTCTGAAATGTTCGTCCATTTCATGGGCTCCCTCTAACAGTTGCTCATAATTCTCAAATCCCACCGCCAGACAAATGCTCAGCCCAACCGCACTCCAAAGCGAATAACGACCACCGACCCAATCCCAGAATCGGAACATATTTTCGGTGTCTATCCCGAATTTTTCTACTTCACTTCGGTTGGTGGACAAGGCAACAAAATGTTGTTTGATATCGCTTTCATTTGCACCGGAAGCCAAAAACCATTCTCTCGCCGTTTGTGCATTGGTCATGGTTTCCTGGGTGGTAAAAGTTTTTGAAGCAATGATAAAAAGCGAGGTTTCCGGATTGATTTTGTTGAAAGTTTCAGCAATATGGGTGCCGTCCACATTGGAAACAAAATGCATGTTCAGCCGGGTTTTGTAATGCTTCAACGCCTCGGTCACCATCACAGGACCCAAGTCGGAACCACCGATGCCGATGTTTATTACATCTGTGATTTCCTTTCCGCTGAAGCCTTTCCATTCGCCCGAAATCACTTTTTCTGAAAAAACTTTCATCTGTTGCAACACCTCATTTACCCCGGGCATCACATCTTCTCCGTTCAGCATCACCGGCCGATTGCTTCGATTTCTCAAAGCGGTATGCAGCACGGCCCTGTTTTCGGTTTCATTGATCAGGTCGCCTCTGAACATCTTATCGATGGAGAGTTTCAGTTTGCACGCTTCTGCCAATTCCACCAATAAATCCATGGTTTCCTCGGTCATTAGGTTTTTTGAATAATCGAGTAGAATGTCGTTGAACCAAATATGGAATTTCTCAAATCTTTTGGGGTCTTTAAAATGTTCCCTCAGCGAATGACCATAGGATTCCTTGTAATGGGTCTCGAGTTTTCCCCAGGCTTTGGTCGTTACCGGATTGATTCTGAGCAGCGGCATAATTGAAATCGTTTTGACAAAATTAAAGATTAGTATCGAAACTGTGGGATTAAACCATTTTTTTAATTGGATTTACAGGATGAATGACAGTTTTATGCATTTGTAGCCTTATTCGGGGCATAGCGCAGTCCGGTGGCATATCGGCTAGTGATGCTGAGAGTCGCTGGTTTGAATTCAATCGCTCGATAAAATTCATTGATAATCAACCGATTTGGATTTTACAAACAATTGTAACATCCTGCATTTTATTCTCAGAGAATTAGTTTTTCAAAAAGATGGATTCTCTGTTTTTAGCCGAATTTTTAATTTCTAAACAAAGCAATATAGTCCTCAAAAACAAAAATTCTGTCTCTTTCGTTTCCGGTTATCTCTTTCAAAATTTGCCGTTTTTCCAATTCATCTATTAATTTATAGGTCGAAGCCAGCGTTTTTCCTGTGATTTGACTGATTTCCTTTGCATTCATCACCGGTTTTTGATAGAGTCGCTCAATGATTTTATGTGCATCCGCAACCCGCGGCCCCAGATTTTTCAATCTGAAATCCAAAGATTTTTGCAATTGCAGAATATCATCAAAAGTTCTGACTCCCTTTTGTGAAGTTTCAATCACACCGGTCAGAAAAAATTTTATCCACTGTCCCAGTGCATGATCAGTTCTGGCTTTCATCAGATGGTCATAATACTGCATTCGGTTTCGTTCAAAATAATCGGACAAATAAAGAATTGGTCTTTTCAAAATCCCGGCACTCACCAAAAATAGCGTAATCAACAACCTTCCGACCCTGCCATTTCCATCCAAAAACGGATGAATCGTTTCGAACTGATAATGGATAATTGCAGTTTTTACCAAATCCGGAAGTTGAATCTGACTGTTATTTGCAAATTTTTCTAAATCATAAATTAAAGCAGGAACCTCATTGAAAACCGGTGGGACAAAAGTAGCTTCATTGATATTTGCACCGCCAATCCAGTTTTGACTCGTTCTGAATTCTCCCGGCATTTTTCGTTCACCTCTAACACCTTTCAACAAAATTTTGTGGGTTTCTTTTATCAGTCTTGAAGAAAACGGAAGCTTATGAAGCATGTCCACAGCTTCTTTCATTGCGGTTATATAATTCTGAACTTCTTCCCAATCGTTACGGTCTTCGGTTTTTATTTCCTGTTTGGTCAAAAATGTTTCTTCAATACTGGTCTGTGTACCTTCAATTTTCGAAGACTGAGTAGCCTCTTTAGCAATGTGCATTTGAATGTATAAATCAATATTTACATATTCAGAATACATATCTAATCTGCCCAAACTCCTGTCCGCCGTACTCATTAGTTGAATCAATTTCATATCATAAATCTCCCAAATCCGATTGACAAATTCAGGTTGGAAACTTTTATAATAACCCTGATTGATAAATTTTCCTGATTTAAAATTTCTCATGAAACTAAATTTAGGCGTTTCGCTATTTTACTTTTATGCAAATATATAAAATAAAGATATTTACTATTATAGTTTTTCTATAAAAAAATATAATAGAAATTTTTCTGTTTTAGTTTTTATTGATTTTATAAAATAGAATAAAGAAGATTCGGTTTAGCCGGGATTCATCCAAATTCGGTAATATATCATTTTCATTTATCTTTTTTTCATTTACCGGAAAATATTGCCGTTTGGCTTTAGCCAACGGGCAAAAGATGCAAAATCAAACAGGCTTTAGCCGCATTCACATTGCAAATAATGTGGCTAAAGCCGAGTCAATGCAATTTATTTTTACCGTCAGCTAAAGCAGACGGTAATAAATCTTTATTGGTTTTCATAAACTATTAGCTCATCTATTCCAAAGACTTTATAATGTGTTGAACATCTTCTTGACTTAAATCAAACCATTCACCTCTAATCCTTTTCTTGGAATATGTTTCGTGTAAGGCTTTTTCAAAACTCTCCGCAATTTTTCTTACAGGGAATTCCTTTGAAGCAATTAATTCAATTGTAGGCTTTTCACTTTGTAATGTGCGTTCCCGATATTCAGGATTATTAGAAATTCCAATTTTATGAAAATTATTTACAGTATCATTCATTAAATAAACAAAGCATGATTCATTTCGTATTTCATCTTTTTTTTGCTCAGTCTTAATTAACTCAATAGGCTGATAGGTAGGAATTGTTGCTTTTACAATATTGATGTAGTCTGTTGCAAATTTCTTTACTACTATTTGAAGATTGTATTGACTTAAGTAATATTTGTCTCCACCTATCTTTCCACCAAAAACTTCCTTTTTATCATTAATTAATTCTATTTTCCATCTTTTCAAATTAGAATTTGAAAATAGGTCTAAATCATTTTTAAATATTTGATCTTTATATTCTATAACATTCTCTTTATAGATGTTTTTAGAACTAATCGGATTTGTTTTAATTTCAAATTCAATTTGCTGACCATTCTCGAATAAAAATAACACTTTATCTGATTTTCTGGGTCTGATTTGTTTTGGATTAAAATTAAAAATTATGAAGTCATTTCCTTCAATTGAATTAAAGGTGAAAAAGAAATCAATAATGTTATCATCAGATTTTAGCCAAATGGCTTCACTATTTAAAAACGACGAACTCACTTTTTTCCACTTAATTATTTTAGAATTTTTAAATTCATCCTCAATTATTCTTGGCTCATTTAAAAATCGTTCTTTAATTCTATCATCATCCGTATCATTAATAGAGTATAGTAATTCTCCGTTTCTAAAAATTGAATCGAGAGTTAATTCGAAAAATATAAATCCGGCTTTTTTTGAGTAATTTTTTGTCTTATTCCCGTATTTTCCAAATGTAAACTCATAAATTGGAGTACCTATATCAACAAAGTCTCCGTCATCAACTAAACTCTCTGTATAAACTGTTTTAAAATCCTCATTATAGTCTTCAAAATAAAAATACTCTTTGTAAGAAGGTTTAGAAACTGAATTTTCAAATAAGTATTCTCCTTTTTTATGAAGTTTAAATAAGATGGTGGTCTAGCCCCCTATTAATCGGACTATTTACTTTTCTTATTTGCTAATATACACTTTTTCATTTTATTTTTGCATTGCAAGGAACAACCGACGGCGATTTTTTATACCGTAAGTTGTGGGAGGCTCTCAGCGCTGATCCTCTTTTTATAGATTTCTATTTTTTCAAAATCGTGCAAGGAACTGCCCTCAAGCTCTATTTTACCCGTAAGTTTTCTTACGTTTTGATAGGGAATGTTGAGCTTGAACTTTATTTTTCTGTTTTTTAAATCCACTTTTTTATCGATAAATCCACGCTTATAAAGTTTCCAAAAATTCATAGGTGATAGATTTGCCACCGAACTGTGCAAACGCTCGTAATTATATTTTTGGTAAAAGGTCTTTAAGTGGGTTTCCAGCTCGTCCAAATCCCAGAATAAATAAGGAGCTAAATGCTTGCTCAAAATGGCGTGAAAGCTCTCAACATGTCCATTTTCCTGGGGTGTGTATGGATGTGTAAACACCTGATTGAGGTGGTTCTCTTTAAAGTAATCCCGAATAAGCTGTGCGGAAAATCGCTTGTCGTTATCATTGCGTATTTCAAATTCAAATTTGTTTTTCAAACAATCCTCAGGCTGCAAATGATGGATAATTACATAGTCCCAAAATCGCTTTACGTCCATTTTTTTGATGGAGTACTGCGTGATGCGATGCAGAACAACGCGTGTAAAAGTATCGATAAGCGTGAGCGTATAGGCGTGTTTTTTTACAGATTCTATCCAAGTCATCTTTATGTCCATTTCCAACAAATGCAAGGGCGATTCGGGCAAAACCTTTCTGTACTTGGCGTAGATTCGCTCGGATCTTGGACGCTTTTCTTGTAAAAGTTGGTGTGATTTCATCAGGCGGTAAACTTTCTTTTTGTTGATGAAAAAGCCCTCTTGTTGAAGCCATCGAGATGTTTTCTGATAGCCATATTGCGTACATTGATCTCGTTTGAGTTCCTTTATTTTCAACACGATTTCTTTATTGTCAACCTCAGTTCCATCATCTTTTGACGTTGTTGTGCTTGTTTTCATCCCTTGTTTGGTTTTCTTGGAAGTGTAATAATATTGATGTTTGGAAACACCCACGATTTGCAATGCGATATCGCGTTTAAGGCCTTGTGAGTTGTACCGCATCACGAGTTCTTTCTTTTCTCCAAGGCATACTTCTTTTTTAGCAGTTCGTCTTTTAGCTTACCTTCAAGTTCTTTTTCTGCCACAAGCTCCTTAAGCAATCTATTCTCTTTTTCAAGTTCGCGGATACGCTTTAATTGCCCGGGAGTCATACCGTGAGCAAAGCCTTCTTCGCCCATCGAGGCATATTTCTTTTTCCAAGCATAATAAGTCGCTGGATAAATCCCGTAGTGTTCAAGGGTGGTGGTTACTCCATTTTGAGAGGCTTCCTCTAAAATCTTAACCTTTTCTTCGTTTGTGAAGTTTCTTCGTTTCATATCTGACAAAATTATTATATTTATTTAACTATAATCCTGTCCGACTTTTTAGGGGGCTAAAACAATGGTTCCATCATTCAACAAATCATTTTCTTTTAATATAAATTCAAGATAACCGGAAGTATCGGCTAAAATAGTTGCGGAGTCGCAAATGCTTCCTAAAAATTCACCAATTCGAATTTCACATACCGGTTGCTTTTCATTAATCCATTCACCATCTGATTTGAAATATTTAGAAAAGTAGAATCCTCTATTTCTGTGTTCTTTAGGAAAAGCATTTATATCAAATATGACGCCTCTATCCTTTTGATTAAATTGTGATTCTTTATTGTCCTTTTCTTTGATTTTCTTTTCTTTTGAATTAAAAAGCTTATTTAAAAAATTCATAGGTTAAGAATTTTAGTATTAGGGTTATTATTTATCGAAAGATACTTCATTATCAAATCTCTATGCTGTAGTAGATTGTTAATATTATTTGTTATAAACCAATTACATAAAATCAAATTTAAGGAATTAATCTTAATGGTAAAGCTACACGCCCCCTGTCATTATGTCATAAAATCTACTTCGGATTTAATTTTGCAAATAGGTTTGTAAACAATTTAGAAAATGGATTTTAACCAATATACAATCAAATCAAGAGAGGCCGTTCAAAAGGCGCAGCAAATCGCTGTGTCTATGGACAATCAAGCGATTGAGCCTGCTCACTTACTCAAAGGGATGTTGGAAACAGAACAGGATGTGCTGAGTTTCATCATTGAGAAACAAAGCGGAAATGTCGCTTATATCAAGGATGAATTGACTGACATTATTTCACGATTTCCAAAAGTTCAAGGTGGTTCCGGAAATCATCTTTCAAATGAAACCAACAAGATTTTGGTAAGCGCCATGGACGAAGCCAAAAAGATGAAAGACGAGTTTATCAGCCTGGAACATCTTTTATTGGGAATCCTGAAAAATACATCCAATGTTTCCCAACTGCTCAAAGACCAAGGATTGAACTACAACAATACGGTTCAGGTGATTAGCGAACTGAGAAAAGGACAAAGAGTAACTTCAGAAAGTGCGGAAGACAATTACAACTCACTTGAGAAATACGCAAAGAATCTTACCCAGCTCGCTGCAGAAGGGAAACTCGACCCGGTGATTGGGCGGGACGATGAAATCAGAAGGGTCTTGCAGATTTTGTCGAGAAGAACCAAAAACAACCCTATCCTGATTGGAGAACCGGGCGTAGGTAAAACAGCCATCGCAGAGGGAATCGCGCACAGAGTCATCAGTAGAGATGTACCCGAAAACCTACAGAACAAAAAAGTTTTTTCACTCGACATGGGTGCGCTGATCGCTGGTGCAAAATACAAAGGTGAATTTGAAGAAAGACTGAAATCGGTGATCAAAGAAGTGACCGAATCCAGCGGTGAAATCATCTTGTTCATCGACGAAATCCACACCTTGGTGGGAGCCGGCGGTGGAGGCGAAGGTGCAATGGATGCAGCAAACATTCTGAAACCGGCATTGGCAAGAGGAGAACTCAGAGCAATAGGCGCAACCACACTGAACGAATACCAAAAATATTTTGAAAAGGACAAAGCATTGGAAAGAAGATTCCAACAAGTCTTGATCGAAGAACCTGATGAAGAATCCGCTATTTCAATCCTCAGAGGTATCAAGGAAAAATACGAAGTTCACCACAAAATCAGAATCAAAGACGAAGCAATTATTGCGGCTGTAAAACTTTCTACCCGTTATATCGCTAACCGATTTCTGCCCGACAAAGCCATCGATTTGATGGACGAAGCCGCTGCCAAACTGAGAATGGAAATGAATTCAAAACCCGAAGAATTGGATGTGATTGACCGAAAAATCATTCAATTGGAAATTGAAATTCAGGCCATTAAAAGAGAAAATGATGAGAAAAAATTGAATTTGCTCAAAGAGGAACTCGCCAATCTACAGGAGGAAAGAACCGAACTGAATGCCAGATGGACTGAAGAAAAAGGAAAAGCGGATGAAGTGCAACAGGCCAAAAAGAAAATTGAAGAACTCAAACTTCAAGCAGAGCAAGCCGAACGAGCTGGTGACTACGAAACAGTGGCCAGAATTCGTTACGAATCACTCAAACAAGAAGAAGACAAACTAAAAAGTCTGGAAGCCCAATTGGCCGAAGAAGGACAAAACAAATTGGTGAAAGAAGCCGTGGACGCAGAAGACATCGCAGAGGTGGTTTCCAAATGGACGGGAATTCCTGTCAATAAAATGATGCAGAGCGAAAGAGAAAAACTGCTCCATCTGGAGGATGAACTACACAAAAGAGTCATTGGACAAGATGAGGCTTTGCAGGCCGTATCGGATGCCATCCGAAGAAGCCGTGCCGGACTAAGCGACGAAAAAAGACCCATCGGCTCCTTCCTATTCCTCGGACCCACAGGCGTCGGTAAAACCGAGCTGGCCAAAACACTCGCCGATTTTCTGTTTGACGACGAAAATGCAATGACCCGAATCGATATGAGCGAATACCAAGAAAGACACTCAGTGAGTCGATTGGTGGGTGCACCTCCCGGCTATGTGGGATATGACGAAGGCGGTCAACTGACTGAGGCAGTGCGCCACAGACCTTATTCGGTGGTGCTGCTTGACGAAGTGGAAAAAGCACATCCAGATGTGTTCAATATACTGTTGCAAGTATTGGACGATGGTCGATTGACCGACAACAAAGGCCGATTGGTGAATTTCAAAAACACCATCATCATCATGACTTCCAACTTTGGGTCGCATATTATTCTGGAGAATTTTGAAAATTTGGAAAATAAAAATCCGGGAGAGGTATATTACAACACCAAACAAATTCTGCTTCAGGAACTTAAACAACAATTCAGACCTGAATTTTTGAACAGAATCGATGAGATTATCGTGTTTAAACCACTGCTTTCGAATCAAATCGAAGAGCTTGTGAAACTTCAAATCGAAGACTTGGCCAAAAAATTAGCCAAACGAGACATCACCATCGACATCACCCCCGAAGCACTGGAATACATCGCCCACAAGGGTTACGACCCTCAGTTTGGAGCAAGACCACTGAAAAGAGTCGTACAGCAGGATGTACTGAACGAACTTTCAAAAGAAATTCTGAAAGGAAAAATCCACGACAACAGCGTGGTATTGATTGACAGCTTCCCCGAAAAAGAAGGAGACAACAAGCTGGTTTTTGAAGTCAAATAATTAGATTGAATTTTTTCATGAATGCTTTCCCGACCGGCCACCACCGGTTTGGGAAAGTGTTTTTGTGGAAGTCCACTTCCTCATCTTCTCTAAAGGAGTGGAGTATTGGGTGTTTGAATTGAAAAATTGGATTTTAGCCACAAAATACAAAAAGGTCCTGGACACACGGAGATGGAGTCAGAATAGCTTAGGATTCGTCATCCTCCAAAACACTCCATTTCGGGCGTTCTGCAGGAGTAGGATATTCGGAGGTGGGGATGGGAGAAATTTTGGTTTTAAACCCATTTTCCTTTGCAATTTTTAAGGCGAATTCATACCAAGTCATCTTATCCGATCCTGTAAAATGCCGGATTCCGTACCGTGTATCTCCTGATTGAATGATATTGAGGATAAAATTCGCCAAATCTTTGGCATGGGTTGGCTTTCCGGTTTGATCATCGACGACTTTCAATTCCTGTTTTTCCCGCATCAATTTGACCATCGTTGTATAAAAATTTTTTCCATACTGCGAATAAAGCCAAGAAGTACGGATAATGATGGTTTTTGGATTAAGTTCCATAGCAAACCGCTCTCCTTCTAATTTTGATTTGCCGTAAACATTGATGGGATTGGGCTTATCGTATGGAAAATAAGGTTCCTCGATTTTCCCGTCAAAAACATAATCTGTCGAAATATGAATCAGCACGGCACCTTGTTCCGCACATTCTCTGGCGAGATACTGGACGGCATCTGAATTCACCCTGAAAGCTTCTTCCACTTCAATTTCTGCTTTGTCCACTTGTGTGTAAGCAGCACAATTGATGCAATAATCCACCTGATTGCTGAAAAAAAATGTTTCAACCAATTCGGAACGCGAAATATCCAAATGGTTTTTGTCTAAAAATAAGAACTGAAATTCCGGATTGTTCGCATTTTCTACTGCGTCTTGCAGGCATCTCCCTAATTGCCCGTTGCTGCCTGTGACGAGAATTTTTTTCATAATTGTTGGGAAACAAATTTTGAAAAAAGCGATGCGTTGCTATCTTTTTCAGACAAAATCATTTCTTCCGGAGGAACCTTCCAGTCGATATTCAATTCCGAATCCAGCGGATAAACGCCGGTATCTGAGGCTTTGTGATAATAAGTATCACATTGGTAAAGCACAATGGCGTCCTCACTCAAAACGGAATAGCCATGCAGAAATCCTTTGGGGATGAACAGTTGTTTATAGTTTTCCGAATTCAATTCTACAGCGATATGCTGTCCAAATGTAGGAGAACCGATTCGGATATCTACGGCGATATCTAAGATTTTCCCGGAAAGCACCCGAACTAATTTGGACTGCGAATGTTCACCCAATTGCATGTGCAACCCGCGAACTACGCCATAATTGGACTTGGATTGATTCGACTGTACAAAATGAATCGGAATACCGGTTTGCATTTGAAATTGATCTTCCCTAAAGCTTTCAAAAAAATAGCCTCGCTCGTCTGTAAATACGGTCGGCTCAATGATAAAACAACCTTTTATTTCCGTTTCGGTAAAATTCATACTTTAAAAATCGAGTGAATATAGAAAGAAAAAGCTGCTTTCTGAAACAAAAAGCAGCTTTTTCTAATATTTTTTAATCATTTTATTTCGCGCCGAGATTGGTTTTCACATCTTGGGTCAAATCCAGTCCGCTGGCATACAGCAAAGTAGATTTTTCCATCACAAATTTCACACCTTTAGAGGCGGCAACCTGATCGATGGCGTTTTTCACTTTGGTATCAATGGGCGTGTAGAGTGCTTTCTCTTTGTCTGTAACTTCTTTGGTCGCAGCCTGTTGATAAGTAACCAATTCCTGTTGTTTGGTCATATAATCTTTTTGTCTTGCTTCCAGTTCAGGCATCATGGCTTGGATTTCCGCCTGAGATTTGCCTTCTACTTTGGTTTTTATTTCATTTTCAATAGCTTCTAACGCATTTTGTCTTTTTTCAATTTCTGTTTTGTGCCTTTCGTACAAAGCGTTCATTTGATTATCTGCGTCCTGTTTTTCCGCTAAACTGTTGTAAACTGACTCCAGATCAACAACTCCCATTTCCTGAGCGGACAGGCTTAGACTTCCTATGAAAAGGAATGCTGACAGCGTTAATAATTTAAGATTTCTCATTTTTTAATTAATATTAAATGTTTGGTTTATTTTTTAATTGAATTTTGCCCACGACTTTGTGTTGCACCTTGTTTGACCGGCGTTTGTGATTGTCGGGTATTGGTCGTATTCCCTCTGCTGTTTGTATTCGTGTTGGTGGTTGTTCTTCGATTGTTGGCCGGTGGCGTGGATCTGTTGTTCGTTTTATTGTCAAGTGCCCCGGGATTGAGTTGCAGAAGCACTTCACGGCTGATGTCAAATTTCGGGTCGGTATAAACCATAATCAAGTTGCTCCCTTTGTCAAAGATAAACCCGTAGTTTCTCTTCTCCGCCACTTGTTTGACTGCTGCCCAAACCTGATCCTGTATGGGTTTCACCAAAGATTTTCTCAAGTTGATGAGATCGCCGTTTTGACCATATCTCTTTTCCTGTAACAATTTGATTTCCCGTTGTTCAGCATCGATTTCCGCTTGTTCGTTTTTGATTTGTTCATCGGTAAGTAAGACTTTTTCATTCAGGAAATCAGCCTGTCTTTTATTGAGTGCTTCCTGTCGGTTTAGAATCTCCTGATTCCAATGTTGTGTTTGCTGCTCCAAAGAGGATTGAGCTTGCTGGTACTGCGGCAGATTTTCAAGAATATAATCCGAATCCACGTATCCAAAACGTTGAGCTTGAATCGGAAGAATGATCCCAAAAAAAAGCAGACTTAAAAATAATTTGTTCATATTCTGTTTCTTTTAATCGAAAATTGTGCCACAAAGTTTTTGCAAAAATACATTTTTTAAAATTGCTGACCAATTATAAAATGGGTGTGCCAGCCAGAGCGTTCATTGCTCATCAACGGCTTGTCAAAGCCGTATCCAAAGTCAAATCCGAGCATTCCGAATGCGGACATAAATACCCTGACACCGAAACCGGCCGATCTTTTTAATTCAAAAGGTTTAAATTCATGGGTATCAGACCAAGTATTTCCGGCCTCGCCAAAGACAAGCCCGAATATTTTCGCTTGTTGTCCCATCGTAATCGGATAACGCAATTCGAGTGTAAATTTATTGTAAACACTTCCTCCACCAGATGGGGTGATGTCCTCAATCTGCCCGCCGGACTGGGTAGAATCTTCATACCCTCTCAATGGAACAATCTCCCGACCGTCAAACATATTGCCGAGGATACCCGTTCCACCAAGATAAAATCGCTCAAATGGCACAACGCCTATTTTATTGTTGTAAGTTCCTAAATATCCAAATTCACCCCCCATTTTCAGTACTAATTTCCCAATCAGTTCTTTGTACCAATAGGAACTGGCTTTCACCTTATAATATTCAAGCCATTTAAATTTCTCTACATCACTTAATTCGGAATAATCTTTTCCGTTCAGCAATGAATACGGTGGTGTCAATGTCAATGCCAGATTGACTTCTGAGCCGCTGGTCGGGAATATCGGATCCGGTCCGGCGGAATTTCTGGTCAATGCCATGGTGAAATTCAAGTCATTGGCTGAGCCATCATCATATTTTAAATTCAGGTTTCCGGCCTGCAATGCGTAATTTTTAAAATCGTAACGTTGGAATGAAACAGAATTGGACAGTCTGAACCAGTCGTCAGGCCAAGTCAACAGCTTGCTCAAACCGATGCTGGCACCCAAGATGTTCAAGGAAACATCATTTCTGTACATATCCATATAATTGTATTTGGAATAATAAATGGAAGTAGATAAAGCCGTCGGTCTTCTTCCGCCAATCCAAGGTTCTATGAATGAGAAACTGTAATTCTGATAACCGCGTCCGGCCTGTGCCCTGATAGACAAAGTCTGTCCGTCTCCCATCGGAACCGGCTTCCAAGCATCTTTATTGAACAAATTCCGGATGGAGAAGTTTCCAAAAGTCAGCCCCAAAGTACCGAGAATGGTGCCGGCACCATAACCTCCTTGCAGTTCCACCTGACTGGATGATTTATGCACAAGCTGCCAGTCAATGTCCACTGTATTGGTTTCCGGATTGGGCTGTACATCTGGGTTGATTTTAGTAGGCTCAAAATATCCAAGTTGTGCCAGTTCGAAATAAGTTCTTTTGATTTCGGATTTAGAGAATAAATCCCCGGGTTTTGTTCTCAGCTCACGTGCGATAACATGGTCATAGGTCACATCATTTCCGCTAAATGTAACTTTGTTCAGCACCGCAGGTTCTCCTTCCATAATTTTGATTTCCAAATCAATTGTGTCATTTTGCACATTTTTTTCGATGGGAATAATAGCGGAAAACAAATAGCCCTGATCCATATATAGCGTTTGCAAATCATCGTCTTTTTCTGAGCCGCTGATTTTCTTATCAATTCCCACCGCATCATAGCGGTCTCCCTTTTTATATGCGAAAACCTGCTCCAAAAATTCGGTCGGAAAAACAGAGTTTCCAGTGAAAGTAACATCTCCCAAATAATAAGGTTTTCCTTCTTCCACCTTGATTTTAACCAATAGATTTTTGGGGTCAATGCGAATCACGGTATCCGAAACAACTTTGGCGTCACGCATCCCGATGGATTTGTATTCATCCACCACAGCTTGTAAATCCGTACGGTAATTTTCAGGATTGAATTTGGAAGGGCTAAAAATATTGAGCAGAGATTTTTTTCGTGTTTTCTTCATCGCTTTTCTGCGAAGTTGTCCATCTCTCAATTCTGTATTTCCTTCAAAAACAATATCCTGGATTTTCACTCTTTCTCCCCTGTCGATATTTACGGTCAGATTGACTTTGGTCGGGTCTGTTGCTTCTTTTTCTATGAAATCAACTTTGGCATCGGGATATCCTTTGTCTAAGTAATAATTTTTAATGGAGTTTCTCACCTGATTTTTCAGGTTATTAGTGATTTTGATACCGGGGTCGAGTTTGTGTTCTTTGATGAAATCTTCTTTTTTTCCTTTCTTGATGCCGTTAAACTCAATTTCCGCCAGTTCAGGCAGTCCGGCAAGGTGCAATCGCAGGTAGATATTATGACCAACGGTTTTAACCACATACAATTCAATGTCTGAAAACAGGCCGGTTCCCCAAAGTTTTTTCAGCGCATTGTTGATTTTAGCGCCCGGAATTTCCAATTGTTCGCCGAGGCGAAGCCTTGTAAATCGCAGCACCTGCGTTCGGGTATATCTCGTTTCTCCGGAAATCTCCAAATCCAGCAAAGTATAAGTTTGTGGATTGGTATAACCCGCTTGGGTAATATCCATTGCAGGGCCTTCCTGTACAGCGATGGTATCAACGACCGATTCTATGGTATCATTCTGCGCATAAAGTATTCCGCCGATAACCAGCATTAAAACCAGGTATAAACTTTTCACTCTCATTCTTTTATCTCTTTCTTTTCCGGCTTCACTTGTTCGCCGGTTTTTCCGTACCTTCTTTCTCTTGAGCTATATTCCCGGATTGCGTTCATAAAGTGTTCTTTTCTGAAATCCGGCCAAAGTACATCCGTAAAATACAATTCCGCATAAGCAATCTGCCACAACAGGAAATTGCTGATTCTGCTCTCGCCGCTCGTACGGATCAGTAAATCCACATCCGGAATGTCTTGGGTATATAAATTCTCTTTGATGGTGTTCTGGTCAATATCCGAAACCTCAAGGCTGCCTTCTTTGACCTTTTCGGCAATGCGTTTAGCGGCTCTGGTGATTTCACTTTGACCGCCATAGTTCAATGCTACAGTCAGCGTTGCCTTGGTGTTGTTTTTCGTGTGTTCAATGGCTGATTTCAGGGCTTTGACTACTGAAGCCGGCATGGATTCGATATCCCCTATGGTCTGCACACGGATGCCCTTTTCGTGCAGTTCATTTAATTCCGATTTAATGGTTTTTTTCAACAGATTCATCAGGAACACAACTTCGGTTTTGGGTCTGTTCCAATTTTCAGTTGAAAACGCATAAAGGGTCAGATAGTCAATGCCAAGTTCACCACAAGAATCAATGGCAGAACGGACGGATTCAATGGCGTTTTGGTGCCCGAAAGTTCTGTCAAAGCCCTGCGCTTTTGCCCATCGTCCGTTTCCATCCATGATGATGGCGACATGTTTGGGCAATTTGGATTTATCAATGGTATCTGTAATGACTTGATTCATAAAATTAGTCACAATAACATGGTGGTCTTCCAAAGGAATAAGTCAATGTGAATCCTGTGAAAACGTACCAGTCATAGCTCGATGTATTTCCTACTTGTCGGGATTTGATGATGTTGCTGTTGATTTCTTCGATGCTGATAGGGTCAAGTCCCGGCTCCGCATTGAAAATAAAGTCACTGGGATCGGCAAAACTGAAATCAAGGTTGTCGGTCTTCGTAAAACGGAATCCGACTTCAGCTGACAACACAAGCCCGCTCCTGAATTTATATTTGTACCCGGCTCCGAAAGGAAATGTGAATTTCGTCTCCTTGGCCGGACGGCTTTCAATCGTACTTACCAAAGTATTGGGGATGGCCACGCCGTTTTCATCTTTCTGAAAACCGTGGTTCACGGTATAAACTAAGTTATCGTACATAAACCCGCCGAATCCACCGAATATATAGGGTGAATGACTGTCGCCGTATGCGTATTCATTGTTAATCTCAAAGAAATTGTATTCAAACAGCAAAGCACCTTCGATGATGTTATTTCGGTAAGAATAGCCTCTGTCTTTTTTATAACTTTCATTGGCTACCAAATCCGAACCCACGACACGTGCGTAAGTCCCCATTAATCGGAATCCCATGTGTGGATTGAAATTGAATCGGTAAATCCCGCCAATAGCAATTGGCATATTTTTGAAAATTCCTTCATCCCCAATTTTTACCGGCAAAGGATTGATGAAATTGTCCTTTCCGATGTCACCTACAACATTTGCACCTCCAACAAAAATCCCCAATTCATGTCGCTGAGCAAAACACAGCATAAATGACAAACCGAACGCTAAAAAAAATAGTTTCTTCATAAACTGTAATAGAATACTATGCAAAAAAGACAACGGTAATTTCCTGAAAATGTTGCATACCCTATCTAATAAGCGACAAATATAAACAAATCTGTGGGCTGTCTATATCCTTTAACAAAAATTATGAAAAAAAAACAATTTTATCAATTTCTTTTGTCAGAACCCCAGTACATTTTTTCTCTCAAAGTAAGCAAATAAGTGATTTCTTTAGGGATTACGAATTTAATCTGAAAGTCCGCTTTCCTGAGCCTTAGTCTCACATTCGAGGGCAAAGGTTCATTGCGAGAATCCATGGAAATCAAGTATTCGGCCTCCCGACTGTTGACTTCCAATTCGATGGTCACATCATCCGGAATAATGTAGGGTCGCACGTTCAGATTGTGTGGTGAAATGGCCGTAAAAATGAAAACTTGGTTTCTGGGATGCACAATCGGTCCGCCACAACTCAATGAATATCCGGTCGAACCGGTGGGAGTAGCTACAATTAGACCATCCGCCCAATAAGCATTCAGAAATTCTCCGTCGATGTATGCATTTACCGTTATCATACTCGTGGTTTTCCGGCGGGTTACACTGATCTCATTGAGCGCAAACGGACAATCAATATTGACACCGTCCGCTTCAACCGCAATCAAAGAACGGCTGCTGAGTATGTAATTGCCCGACAATACATCGTCTAAAACATTGAACAGGAATTCGAGATTGAGCGAAGCCAAGAAACCGAGCCGACCCGTATTTACCCCGACCACTGGAATTTTCCTTTCCCGGATGATGGTCACTGCCCTAAGAATCGTGCCATCGCCCCCAAAAGTAAAAAACAAATCGAGATTTGGTGGTAAATCGTTATAATCCTTAAAGGTTCCAAATGATTCAGGCAAAGTCTCAATTTTATGTTTCAAAACAGACGCAAAACCCTCTTCTATGAAAATCTGAATATCCTTTTTCCTTAATTCACGAAAGAACCGTTCAAAAGATTCCTTTTGACTTTTGGAAGCCTTCATGCCATAAACCGCTACTCTCATCTTATATATCGAGGTATTTCATCAATTGGTTAAAACGGTCTTTCATCATTTCATCCTTTTCATCATTGAAGAATTTATAAACAACCGTATAATCAAATCGCTCAAATGTTTCACCAATGGAAGTGAGATTGTCCGCAATCAGTTTGAGGGCAATCTGAATATGATTCTCTCTGTATCGGGTAATAAACAAGCCGATAATTCGGGCATTATTGCTTTCGGCTATTTTAGCTATCTCACTGATTGAAAATCTTTTATGATTGATTTCAACAATGATAATAGAACCGGGTTCGAAGATAAAAGGCATGGCTGACAATCCCTGAATCACATCTTCCAACAACAACAATCCCACATATTTCAATTCACGGTTCAGTACCGGCAGAACATTGGAATCGGCTTGATGAAAGTTTTGAACCGCATCTAAAAGAGAGCCGTTTTCCGTGATATAAAAGAATTCCGTCAATTCCCCAAGTTCGGAAATAACGGATTTCGACTCAGATTCTTCCAGCGTTTCCCGCAGAAGATTGCCTCCAAAATTTTCATCATCCAACACCGGAACATGACTCAGACCAAACCTGTAAATCAATTCCAGACTTTCTTCCACGGTCTGAGAAACTTTGACCGGCATGAAATCACTGCTTATGTAATCGGTAATCAACATTTGATACAAATGTAGAAATTAGAAGTCAGAATTCAGAAGTTAGACAGCAGAAAATTTGAAATGGTCAATTTCTTTAGCTGTCAACATTTTTGGAGCATCTGAATAATGTCCTATTTGAATTAATCAGGTATCCAATCTGAAAACCGACATTCTCATGCACTTTTTATCGATGGGATTTCGGTGATTCCAATGAAATTCTCAAAAGTATTGCCCATTTTTTAATTGTGCTTTTCTGAATTAAACATTTGATTTGTACCTTTGCCACCTATGATTTCAACCGAAGATGTAATACAGTTGCTGCCCGATCATGTTGCCAATCAGATTGCTGCCGGCGAAGTGGTGCAACGACCTGCTTCGGTGGTCAAGGAATTATTGGAAAATGCTGTGGACGCCGGTGCGGAGGAGATTGACCTCATCGTCAAAGATGCCGGTCGCACGCTGATTCAGGTGGTGGACAACGGCTCGGGCATGAGCATCACGGATTTCAGACTGGCATTTGAACGACACGCAACTTCTAAAATCCGAACAACCGAAGATATTTTTCAAATTCACACCAAAGGATTCAGAGGTGAAGCCTTGGCTTCGATTGCCGCTGTAGCCCAAATAGAAGCAACGACCAAAACTGCTAACAGTGAAATCGGAACCCGACTGATTATAGAAGGCGGTGCGGTTCGCGATCAATTGCCTGCGGCCACACCCCAAGGCACTTCCATCGCCGTTAAAAATCTGTTTTTCAATGTCCCGGCAAGAAGGAATTTCCTGAAATCCAATCAGATTGAACTCCGACACATTCAAGATGAATTCATCCGAGTCGCCATGGCGCACGAACAAATCAAATTCAGGTTTTTTCATAATGATTCAGAAATTTATTCTTTGCGGAAATCAAATTTGAAACAACGCATCGTACAGATTTTTGGAAAAAAAACCGAAGCACAGCTCGTTCCCATCCATGAAGAAACCGAAGTAGTTCGCATCAATGGATTCACTGGGAAACCTGAAAACGCAAAAAAGAAACGCGGAGAACAATTTTTCTTTGTCAATCAGCGGTTTATACGCAGTGGTTATCTGCATAAGGCCATTATGGATGCCTATGAAAATCTGCTGCCCGCTCAATATACACCTTCATATTTTCTGTTTTTTGAAATTGACCCTTCAAAAATTGACATCAACATTCATCCTACCAAAACGGAAATCAAATTTGAGGATGAGCACACGATTTTTGCCATCCTGCGTTCGGCGGTAAAACACGCACTCGGACAATTCAATATCGCACCATCATTGGATTTTGAACAAAATCCGGACTGGGCATTCATTCCGGGAAGAAAAAAAGAGGAGGTCATCAGACAACCGGAAATCCGTGTGGATAGGAATTACAATCCTTTTGAAAAACCGCCGGGACAATCACAAATTCGGCCGTTGCAGGAATTGTATAGCAGGATGAATGCCTTTGAAACTGAAAGCAATGCCCCGGAATTCGTGTTGAGCAAAGAAGAATTTGAACTCGTCAACTCCAATATCATTCAGTGGCTCCATAAATATCTCGTTGTGCAACAAGATGAAACTTTGCTCATCATCGATCAGCACCGCGCACATCAATTGATTTTATTTGAAAAACTAAAAGCCGTCGAAAGTGAAAACACCCTCAGCCAGCGATTGCTTTTCCCAATAGAAATTCCATCCAATACTGCTGAAATTCAAAGTCTTAAAAACTTTGAAACCGCACTTGTCAACTTTGGTTTTGATGTGGAATTTGCCCGAGAAACGATTTATGTGAATGCCTTGCCGAGTGAAGTCAATCAAGATATAGTCCCAGCTTTGTTTTCTGATTTTATTCAAAAATCCGAAACCCATGACCAAATTGATTTTAACCTTGAAATTGCAAAAATCATTGCCAAAAATACAGCCGTCAAAAAGGGACAACCCCTGCTTCCTGAACAATGCGCGAACATCGTCAATGAACTCCTGAAATTAGCCGAACCCGGTCTTTCTCCTTTCGGAAAACCCATATTCGTTCGTGTTCAGGAATCTGAAATCTTAAAAAAAATGAATTAACCTATGTTTAATCAACCCATACCTACAGTTACAAAGAATTTGTTGATAATCAATGCTATCTTCTTTTTGGCTACTTTGGCTATGGCACAAAGAGGGATTGATTTGAAGCATATTCTCGGAGCCTTTTATCCTGAATCCGTCAATTTCAAACCTTGGCAAATTGTCAGCCACATGTTCATGCACGGCGGATTTGCGCACATCGCTTTTAACATGTTTGCCCTGTGGATGTTCGGCTCAACGGTCGAATATACCATTGGTTCCAGAAAATTCATGATTCTCTACTTCGCTGCCGGTCTGGGAGCCTTTATCCTGTATAATTTTACCAATTATCTTCAGGTTGAAAATCTGAAAACCGCAGTGGAAAACATTGGGATTGATGTCGATGGATTTTTGAGTTCACTAAAACTGACCGCTTCTCCAAATTTTAGTTTTCCGCTTCCTGTCGATTCCGTTCCTTTAAAAGAATTGGGTGAATATTACATAACCCCCATGGTCGGCGCATCTGGCGCAATTTACGGGGTGCTTGTGGCTTTTGGGGTCTTGTATCCCGATGCCAAACTCGCCTTGATTTTCCTGCCTATTCCGGTCAAAGCGAAATACTTTATTCCGGTAATGATTGCCATAGAATTCTTTATGGGATTAGAAAATTTCGCATGGAACCCGATTGCACATTTCGCACATATCGGCGGTGCCATCATCGGTTTTATTCTGGTATGGAAATGGAAGAAAAATCTGCATAGACAATATTGAAATGAATGATATAATTGAAAATCTAAAAAACAGGTATCAACAAGGAGACATCACCATCAAACTGATTTTCATCTGTTGTGCTTTGTTTCTGATTACTAAATTGCTGGATATATTTCTCAGCAGAAACGGTCTCTTATTAGAAAATTTCTTTGCCGCCAAAACCGGTTTGGACGGATTTATCTCCCAACCTTGGGGGATGATTACGTACGCATTTTTTCACGGCGGATTGCTTCATTTGGTTTTGAACATGGTTTTCATTTATTACATTGGAAGGCTGTTTCTGGGGTATTTCCGAAAAGAAGATTTCCTGACTTTCTTTCTGTCGGGAGCCATCGTCGGCGCATTTTTTTTCATGGTTTTGGCAAAATACCTCAATTACGGAAATAATCTGCTGGGTGCTTCGGCCGGGATTTACGCCGTTTTCTTTGCCTTGGTTTCTTACACCCCCAAAAACAGAATTAGACTGATGTTTTTGAATACGGGAATTACCTTTGAAACCATTGCGTGGATTTTCTTGGCATTTGACCTGTTTTCTATTCTTTCCAATCAGAATGTTGGCGGGCATATTTCTCATTTAGGCGGTGCCGCCTTCGGCTATTTCTACATGAAACAATTTGAAAAAGGAAATGATTTTATTGGAAGTTTATTCCGCAAATCCAAAGCACCGAAAAGAGAAAAACCCAAAAGCACCTATCGCAGACCTCCGAGAGATGATTATGAATTCAATGCGATGAAAGTGGAAAAACAACAGAAAATGGATCGTATTTTGGATAAAATTTCTCGTTCCGGCTATGAAAGCCTGAGCAATGCAGAAAAGGAATTTTTATTCAAAGAAGGAAAAAACAATTAGGATGTTCAGACTGAGGGGATTGGATTCGGTTTTTTTTACTTTTCACCTTTTGTTTTTGGGGCTTACTTACACCGTTTATCTCGCGCCGCACATTGCGCCCTCTACGCTGCCCTATCTCGGATTGATTCCCATTGCCTTCCCTATTTTAGTGCTTTGCAATCTGCTGATGATTTTTATTTTGTTTTGGAGAAATTGGGCTTTCGCACTGCTTTTCTTATTGTTTTCGGCGGGGCTTTATATTCCTTTATCCAAAACCTGGCAGTATTTCGGAACTAAAACCGATATCGTTGCGGATTTGAAAGTGATTAGTTTCAATTCATCCAGAATGGACAGAAATGATATTATTGAATTTTTGAAAGAAAAAAATCCCGACATCTATTTAGGGCAGGAGAGTCATACTTTCACCAATAAATTTTTGGTAAAACACCCTGAAATTTCAGACTATTATTATGAAAATAATGCCGGATTATGTTTTTTCAGTAAATATCCGATTGTTGAATTTCAACAAATTCTTGTCAAAAATGAGAATTCTTCTTCATTGGCGGCTTATGCGGATATTGATACCGGTAGCGATACCCTCCGGCTGATCAATGTTTATCTGAGTTCCATGCTGTTAGAGAAAGATTTAATCATCGAAAGCACAGAAAGCGTTGACCGCGCTACCGAAAATTCAAAAATCCTTACCAACAAACTGACACACGGTTTTTTACAACATGAACAACAACTCAAAAAAATTCTTCCTTTCATCATGAAATCCAAACACCCTGTAATACTGTGCGGAGATTTTAATTCTGTGCCGAATTCCTATGAATATCAGCAGATTATCTATTTTCTGGAAGATGCTTATTACGAAGTCGGCCGATCGGCGGGAACCACTTTTCATGATTATAAATACCCTATTCGGATTGATTATATTTTTCATTCCAAAGAAATTCAACCTGTGGAATTCAAAGTGTTAAGAGACGTAAAGTCCTCCGATCATTATCCGGTGATGGGAACTTTCAAATTGCCATAAAATTGTATCTTTGAATTAAAACAAACTCTAAATGTCCATAAAAGAAGAATTTATCCGAGAAATAAATGTAGGTTATCAATTCAAAGGGGATAAAATTCTTTTGGGAAAAGCCAAATTAAACGGAGAAGTACTGCCGGAAACAGAAATTTCAGTTGCGCTGAAAACGCTGAATCGGCACGGACTGATAGCTGGTGCCACCGGAACGGGAAAAACCAAATCTTTGCAAATACTCGCCGAGCAATTGTCACTACAAGGTGTTCCTTCACTGCTGATGGACATCAAAGGGGATCTGAGCGGAATCGCAAAACCCGGAGACGCCGCAAACAAAGCCATCGCAGCACGTCAAAATGTATTGGGATTGGATTATGAACCGGTCGGAACGCCCGTGGAATTTCTAACCATCAGCCATGAAAAGGGACTTCGGCTTAGAGCAACAATCTTGGAATTCGGCCCGATATTATTCAGTAAAATACTGGAACTCAACGAAACACAAACCAGCATCATTTCCATTCTCTTTAAATATTGTGATGACAAAGGACTGCCTTTGTTGGATTTAAAAGACATGCGCAAAGTCCTTCAGTACGTTAGTGAAAACGACGAAGGAAAAAAAGAATTGAAATCCGAATATGGCAGTATTTCTCCTGCTTCTTTAGGAACTATTTTGCGGAAAATCGTTGCGTTGGAAGAGCAAGGTGCTGAAAAGTTTTTTGGGGAGCCTTCTTTTGATGTGGAAGATTTGCTGAAAACCAAAGACGGAAAAGGGGTTTGCAATATCATTCGCCTGACCGATATTCAAAATCGCCCCAATCTGTTTTCTACGTTCATGCTGAGCCTGCTGGGAGAAATCTATGAATCCTTCCCGGAAACCGGGGATTTGGACAAACCCAAATTGGTGCTGTTCATCGATGAAGCCCATTTGATTTTCAAAGAAGCAAGCAAAACCTTGCTCAATCAGATGGAAACGATGATCAAACTGATTCGCTCCAAGGGAGTTGGCGTAATTTTTTGCACCCAATTACCGGGCGACATTCCTAACGGAATCCTCAGTCAACTCGGCTTGAAAATTCAACATGCACTGCGCGGATTTACAGCCAGAGACCGTCGTGAAATCGTAAAAGCTGTTGAAAACTACCCGATTACAAATTATTACAAAGCAGAAGATGTCATCACTCAATTGGGAATCGGGGAAGCCTTTATCACGGCGTTGAACGAAAAAGGGATTCCGACACCTTTGGTTTACACCTATATGCGCGCACCGCTTTCGAGAATGGATGTTTTGACAGCAGAAGAAATCGATAATATCATTGGAAAATCGGATTTGGTGAACAAGTATAAGGATGAAATTGACCGCGATTCTGCTTATGAATTGTTGACCCAAAGGATTGAGAAATTCACTTCGCAAGAAACGAGTAACAAGAAAAAAACCGGAAGGCCGAGAAAAGAAAAATCAACCTTGGAAACCCTGCTCAGTAACTCTACCACCAAAAGTTTCATCCGAACGATTGGCAACCAGATTATTCGTTCACTTTTCGGAAAAATTGCAAAAAGATAAATGTACGCAGTTCTTGACATCGAAGCCACCGGCGGCAAAATGGGTGAAGAGGAAATCATAGAGATTGCCATTTACCGCTTTGATGGAAAGGAAGTTACAGACCGATTGATTTCATTGGTTTCTCCAGATCGGGAGATTCAACCCTTTGTAGCAAGGCTTACCCAAATTACCCCGAAAATGGTCAGAACCGCTCCGAAATTTCATGAATTAGCCAAAAGAATTGTGCAGATTACGGATGACGCGATTCTCGTTGGACACAATGTGGAATTTGATTATCGGATGCTGAAACAGGAATTCAGGAAACTCGGCTATAAATTCAGCAGAAATATCATAGACACGGTTCCATTAAGTGAAAAATATTTTCCCGAAGCGGCTTCCCATTCGTTGGGAAAACTCTGTAAAGAAATCGGAATTCCCATGTCTGATCGACATCGTGCAGCAGGCGACGCCCGAGCCACTTTGGATTTGTTTAAACTGTTGTTGGACAAGGATTCTTCCAAATCCATTTCAAAAATCTCCAATGAATTTCAAGGAAACCATCAATCATTTGAAAAATATTACCGGGAATTGCCCAATGAAGAAGGGCTTTTTTATTTTCTGAACCATGACAAAGAAGTGATTTACCTTGCTTCTGCCAAAAATATTGCAATGAATGTCAGGAAAATGTTGACTGGAAAATCGGCGTTGAAACGGCAGATTCAATTGAATTTTGAAAGTGTCCGTTATGAATTATCGGGCAATCCCCTCATTTCGCAAATCAAAGAACTCGACGAAATCGGAAAACTGAATCCCGCATTCAATAAATCCGGCAGAAATTCCTATTTCGCCTATACCATCTGTATGGAAGAACAAAACGGAATACGAAAATTATGCCTCCACCGTGTTCAGAAAAAAGGGGGAATACAGTTGCTTTTTTTTAGAAATCTGAAAACCGCATTAAAAACCCTCAAATTTATCAAATCCCGATTCCAACTCCTCGAAATTCACGAAAAACCCACTGAATCTTCTGAATTTTATGAAGAAAGAATCCAAGCGCTGCTGGACATCGTCGATCTTAGAAACCAGAGTTTTCTGCTGACGGGAACCGGTCGTAAATTAGGAGAGAATTCATTCGTACTGATCAAGGATGGTCAATGTCGGGGTTATGGTTATTATCAGTTTCACAATCAAATCAAAAACCCTAAAACCCTGACCGAAAGAATGATTCCATTAGATGAAAACACGGATTTTAACCCTTTGATTAGGGTAAGTTTGATTTATGAAAAATACAACGAATTAATTTCATTAAATTCGCACGAATCACATTCCAAATAATAAATCATGACAGAGAAAGAAGAAAATGACCGGATTTTGGACAAGTTGAAACCCAAAAGCTGGAATGAAGTCAAGTCCAACGATTCCTGGGCACTATTCAAAATCATGTCAGAATTCGTTACCGGATACGAGAAAATGGCCCAAATCGGCCCATGTGTTTCCATCTTCGGATCCGCACGGACACAACCGGATTCACCTTATTACAAAATGGCGGAAGAAATCGCTTACGGACTTACTCAGATCGGTTTTGGGGTCATCACAGGTGGTGGCCCGGGTATCATGGAAGCTGGCAACAAAGGGGCAAGAAGAGGAAAAGGAAAATCTGCCGGAATCGGCATTCATCTCCCGTTTGAGAAAGGGGTCAATAAATACGTTGACTTGGATTATAGTATCAATTTCGATTATTTCTTTGCGCGGAAAGTGATGTTCGTCAAATATGCACAGGGGTTCATCGTACTGCCCGGCGGATTGGGAACTTTGGATGAACTTTTTGAAGCCATGACCCTGATTCAAACCAATAAAACCGGAAGGTTTCCCATCGTTCTTGTGGGGGTTGAATTCTGGTCAGGCTTGATTGACTGGTTGAAAAAAACCGTCTTGAAAGAAGGGAATATCAGTGAAAAAGATTTTGAGCTTTATCGCCTCGTTGATACACCGGAAGAAGCTGTCGGGCATATCAAAGCATTTTATGATAAATATGTAGTGAAACAAAACTTCTGATTTTTCATACTATTTGACTGCTTAAAACGTTGATTTAAAATATCATTTTTCATATATGACATTCCGAAGTAAAGCACATATTTTTAGATTCTTGACCGGAGTTTTTCTGTTGTTGGCGCATCTTCAGTTGCTTGGACAAAATATTCATTTCAAATGGGAAGATCATTTCTCGTATGCCAATGTTTCCAACATCATAGAAGTGAACGGATTTTTGCTTTGCAGTGCGGAGAACGGCTATTTTACGTACAGTCTCAGCAACGGCGAATTGGAAAAAACCTCCAAAGTCAACGAACTCAATGATGTAGGAATCTCTGCTTTCAGTTATAACCCTGAATTGGAATTGCTTTTGATTGGATATGAAAGTGGTGAAATGGATATGCTCGGTCCGATTGAAAACAACAATTTATTGGAAATCCCGCTGCATCAATCCTTTACCGGCAGCAAAATCGTCAATCACATCACATCCGCCGGACATACGGCGATTATCTCCGGTGAATTCGGTTTGGCTTCTTTCAGTCTTGAAGATTTTGAATTCATGGAAACCTGTTATTTTACACAAGCCGGTGTCTATTTCGGCGTCAAGGAATCCGCCATCCTGAATGGGGTCATTTATGCCGCCAGCGACAAAGGGGTTTTCTACCATGTTTTAGATGAATTCATTGCGAATTTTACAGTTTGGGAACAGCCACCTCAATTACCGACCACAGCCTTTCAGCACATCATCGCTTTTCACGGTAATCTACTCGCTTCATCGGGCAATACCGTTTATAGGTTTAACGGCAGCGATTGGTCGGTTTTTGGAAATTATCCTGATTTACAGAACATCAGTTCCAACGGCAACAGACTGAGTATCACTATGAAAAATCAGGCTTATCATTACAATGAAAACCTTGCTCCGGCGGGCAGTGCCAATTTCATAAAGGACATCAATACTTCCATCGCAGTCGGAAATTCTACTTTCGGAGGATCAAAAGAATTCGGATTAATTGTTGGCAACAATGAAATTTTGCCCGACGGGCCGTACAACAATAAATCCTGGTCGGTAACTTCCGCCAATGGTCAGGTTTGGATTGCGCCGGGCGGAATGGTCGATTTCAACAACGTTCAAGGAAATGAAGACGGGTTTTATCATTTCAACGGGCAACAATGGCTGCACATCACTTCCGAAGAAATATTAGGTGCCAAAGACGTGGTGGACATAGAAGTCAATCCCAATGACATCACGGAGATTTATGTTTCCACGTGGTTTGAACATACATCATGGCAAGAGCCTGAAACCCACATCGGGATGTTCAAATTCAAAAACGGCGTCATGGTGGATCATTATAATTCCGGAAATGGAAAAATCAAATTCCGGGAACGGATTGGCGGCAGCCGGTTTGATGACCAAGGAAACCTCTGGATCGGACAATCTGTAGTCCAACCCGGAGACCGAACTTACATGATACGGAAAAGTCCGGGCGATAATTTTGAATTCATTGATTTGGCAGCACAATCTACAACCTTTGTCGGTGCCAGAAAACCGGTAACTTATAATGGCTTTGCATTTATGGCCGGGCCGCGGGATGGCGGCGTTATGATTACAGATATGCAAAACATTTATCATATTACTTCTGCAACCAACAATGGGGGGCTGCCTTCAGATGCGGTTTTTGCCGTTGAAATAGATAAAAACGGGGTGCTTTGGATAGGTACAGAATTGGGGTTGAGGATTCTTTACAATCCCATCAATGCCGTACAATCGGGTGCTTTTCAGACACAGCCCGTGATTATAGAACAAAACGGCATTCCGGAAGCCTTGTTGACAGATGTTCAGATTAATGATATAGTGACGGATGGTGCCAATCAAAAATGGGTGGCTACCGTATCGGGTGGAGTTTATTGTTTTTCAGAGGATGGCACGGAAACCATTCATCATTTCACAACCGCCAACTCTCCTCTGCCCTCCAATTCCGTGAATAAAATCAGTGTGGACAATACGACAGGGAAAGTGTATTTCGCCACCCAGAAAGGCGTGGTTTCTTATAGCAGTGATGCCGTGGATGTGGGTGATTCTTTCGGAGATGTTTATTCTTATCCGAATCCGGTTCGACCGGGATTTTCGGGGGAAGTTACCATCAAAGGCTTGCCCAGAGATGCGGATGTCAGAATTGTGGATGTGGTCGGAAATCTAATTTACAAGACCAAAGCCGCAGGCGGCGTTGCCAAATGGGATACGAAAAACATGAAAGGGAAGGCAGTCGCATCTGGGGTTTATTTGGTTTTGATGACCAACAGTGACGCAACGGAAAGCAAACAGACAAAAATCGCTATCATCCGATAAATGACAGTCAAAACGCCGGCCATTGTTCTGCATTCCGTCAAATACGGAGATTCTTCAAAAATCATTCGCTGCTATACGCTTTGCGGCGGCATCAAATCACTGATTTCCAAAGGTGTATATTCCAAGAAAAACAAAATCAATCCCTTGTTGACTCCGCTGAATGAGATTGAAATCATCTTTGATGAAAGACCTGGCAAGGATTTGTTTTTTCTGAAAGAAGCCAAGATGATTTCCACATTTCAATCGGTTCATTCCCTGCCACAAAAATCCACCGTGATTTTATTTTTATCGGAAATTTTGTATGCTGTTTTGAAAGAAGAAGAAGCCAATTCCGATTTGTATTTTTTCATTCGGGATGCTGTTTTAGAATTCGACAACAAGGCAGTCGGCTTTGCAGATTTTCACCTTTGGTTTTTAATCAACCTGACCAAAAATCTGGGAATTTATCCGAATCTGGCGGAGGACAATTTTTATTTCAATTTAGAATCCGGAATTTCAAGCAATTTCCAACCGGATGAAACTTTTATTTCAGGCATGAAATTAGAGGATTTTAAAAAGTTATTGAAAATTGATTTTTTTGCTCAAAAAGAAAATTTATTCAATCAAAATCAAAGGAAAATACTTTTGAATCAACTCATGAAATACTTTGAGCTTCATCTTCCTGGTTTCAGGCATCCAAAATCCTTGGAAGTCCTACAGGTCATTTTTGAAGAAAAACGGCATTAAACTTCATTTGTGTAAGTCATTTTTTTGACGTAATTGTCAAATCAGAATAAATTTTTGTAAAAAATTAAACATCGGGAAAACTAAGCATGAAACCGAATGTCTTTGATTTCAAATTGCAAATATTTCCGACCCTTCCAGAAATTCTCTTTGATGGCATACACCGCATCAAATTTCCGGTATTGGAAATCTTGAGAAGATTTTCCAAAATTGAAAGCCACTGCGGGGAATTTTATATGCTGCGAATCCATCAACGTAAGCCGCAGGTGTTTCCCGTCCTTGCCCATTTCCCGGATATTCCCACCAATCAGGTCTTTGGTCAGAAACACGGGGGTCATATTTTCCGGGCCAAATGGATTCATCTGCTCTAAAATTCTTAAAAATTTAGGTGTAATCTGAGAAAACTGGATTTCGGTATCAATTTCTAAGGAAGGTTTCCGCTGAATCGGTCGAATTTTTGCTTTGACCAATGATTCAAACTTTTCTTTGAAAATCGGTAAATTCTCCTTGGGCATGGTCAGCCCGGCCGCATAACGATGGCCGCCGTATCTGAGCAACAAGTCAGAACAATTGTCGATGATTTCATAAATATCAAAGCCTTTGACCGAACGCGCAGATCCGGAAATTTCATCGTTCTCACCACCACTCAAAACCAAGGTAGGTCGGTAATATCTCTCAATCAACCGAGAAGCTACAATCCCCAAAACACCTTTGTGCCAATCCGGAGAATAGACGACCGTAGAATAACGATCTTCCTCTTTGTTCTCCTTGATCAGCTCGATGGCTTCCTGTGTAACGTTGCCGTCGGTTTCTTTGCGTTGATCATTGATACCGTTGATGATAGAAGTGAAAAGCGTGATTTCCTCCGGGTTTTGGGAAATCAGCAGTTCCACAGATTGAGAGGCATGTTCCAAACGTCCTGAAGCATTGATTTTTGGCGCAATAGAAAAAACAATGTCCGTAATATTCAGATTCTCCGCCGTTTCTTTGTCTATCAAACTTTTCAATCCGGGGCTTGGAGAATTGATTAATTTCTTCAAACCATAATAAGCCATTATCCGGTTTTCTTCTACGATGGGTACAATATCAGCGGCAATGCTGACAACGAGCAAATCTAAATAATTTTCCGGTGTAGCCTCGTCTAACCCCATTCTCTTCGTCAACGCTTGAATGAATTTGTAGCCTACGCCGCAACCACTCAATCCCTTGAAAGGATAATCCGAATCCGAACGCTTCGGATCCAGCACCGCTACGGCATCTGGCAATGAATCGCCCGGCAAATGATGGTCACAAATAATGAAATCAATATTTTTGGAACGGGCATACGCCACTTTATCAACCGCTTTGATACCGCAGTCCAAAGCGATAATCAACGAGAAATTATTTTCCGAAGCAAAATCAATTCCCTGTGTAGAAACACCATAACCCTCTTTGTAACGATCGGGAATATAGTAAGATACATTCGGATAATTCGATTTCAAAAAATCATACATCATGGCAACGGAAGTCGTACCATCCACATCATAATCTCCGTAAACCAGAATGTTTTCTTTATTTTCAAACGCAGCAAGAACCCTGGAAACTGCTTTTTCCATATCCTTCATCAAAAAGGGATCATGCAGTTTCTTTAAATCAGGCCGAAAAAAATCTTTGGCTTTCTCAAAGGTATCAATTCCTCTTTGAGCCAGAATCACGGCAATAGGCATAGGAAGCTTCACTTCCTCCATGAGGGTTTTTACGGAGTTAAAATCAGGAGAAGGTTTTATTACCCATTGGTTTTTCATTTTATCCCATCCGGGTATGATTCCCGATTTACTGTATTATTTTTTGTTTACTTCTTTTACGTATTTTTCCAAAGCCATTGTCATAGAAGGGGTTTCTGGCGTAGGCACCTCAATATCGATGCGCAATCCCATTTCTTTGGCAGCTTCTACTGTTGTTTTCCCATAAACTGCAATCCGCGTCTTATCTTGTTTGAATTTTGGAAAATTCTCGAACAAGGATTTAATGCCTGACGGCGTAAAGAAAACCAAAATATCGTATTTCACATCATCCAGATCCGACAGGTCACTGGAAATCGTGCGACAAAGAATTGCCCTGTCCCAAGAAACGCCCATTTCATCCAAAAAAGCAGGAATCTCAGGATTCAACACATCTGATGACGGAAGAAGAAATTTCTCTTCTTTATGCTTTTTGAAATAAGACTCTAAATCATGAATCGTTTTTTCTCCGGCGTAGATTTTACGCTTTCTGTAAACGATGTATTTTTGAAGATAAAAGGCAATGGCTTCCGACTGACAGAAGTATTTCATATCATCAGGAACCGTAAAACGCATTTCCTGAGCCAATCTGAAATAATGGTCTATCACATTGCGGCTGGTGAAAACAACCGCCGTATAATTGGAGAAATCAATCTTTTGTTGTCTCACGTCTTTGGAGTCCACACCTTCTACTTGAATGAAAGCGCGAAAATCTATTTTGATTTTATTGCGTTTGCCAAAATCAAGGTATGGCGAAGATTCACTTTGGGGTACGGGCTGAGAAACAAGGATAGATTTTACTTTCATTTTTTCAATTTAATTACCAAACATTGAGAAATTTGAAAAACACCAAAACTGGTAAAATTTCCAGTGTGCAAAGGTACAAAATATTATAATACCAAAACCTCCGCTGTTTCTGCTCCTGCTCCCGAAAGAAAAATGAAAATGAAAAAAAACGAATAAATACAAGCAAAATCCCCAAAACAATCAGCAATACAGCCTTTTTAATATCCGTGAAATAAAACAACAAAACCGTAATCCACATAAAAACGACTGCATATACCCGGAAATAATTGAAAGCTTTCAACTTCGCATCATGGTCATAATTTAATCCAAAAGCGTAAATCAGTATCCTGTCCAAAACAAACCGAAGTCCGAGAAAAAGTAAAATTATGACAGCCACCGCCAATACTTTCATATAAGGATTATAAAAAATAAAATCATAATCCGTAATGAGAAATTCATAAACCAAAGTACTGGTCAACACGGAAAAAACAACCAGAAAAACCGCTCCAAACAAAAGCTGATTGTCATTCACCTCCTTAAATTGTTCAAATCTGAAAAGTGCATCAAAATTTTGGGTAAACAACAGCCGGCAAACAGCCAGCAATACCAGCGTTCCCACCAGAATATAAATCACCCAATCTAAATCGGGCAAGCTTCGCAAATGAAATATAGATTCGGCAGACATTATCATAAATCTTTGCAAAAATACAAAATGAAAACACAGATATGAGTTATATTAGCACCCTAATATTTGGGAATGAGTGAAAACCTTGTAATTATTCCTACTTACAACGAAAAAGAAAACATTGAAAATGTGCTGCGAAAGGTTTTTTCATTAGATACGGCATTTGATGTGTTGGTCGTAGATGATTGTTCTCCGGACGGAACGGCTGCAATTGTGAAAAAACTTCAAACGGAATTTCATAGTTTGCACCTTGAAGTCCGCAAGGAAAAAGACGGTTTGGGCAGTGCTTACACCCATGGATTTAAATGGGCTTTGAAAAAGGATTATCAATATATTTTTGAAATGGATGCTGATTTATCACACAATCCCAAGGATTTACCGCGTTTGTTAGAAGCTTTGAAAACGGAGGCTGATGTGGCGATTGGCTCCCGCTATTCTCATGGTGTCAATGTGATAAATTGGCCGATGTCCCGGGTTCTGCTCTCCTATTCAGCTTCCAAATATGCCCGTTTTGTCACCGGCATGCCCGTCAAAGACCCAACCGCAGGATTTGTCGGATACAGAAGAATCGTTTTGGAAACACTTCATCTTGACAAGATTAAATTCAAAGGCTATGGATTTCAAATTGAAATGAAATACAAAGCTTGGTTCAATAAATTCCGTTTGGTGGAAGTCCCCATCATCTTCACCAATCGTGTGGCCGGGGAATCAAAAATCAGCGGCGGCATCATGCGAGAAGCCGTTTTGGGAATTATCATGTTGAGAATTCGAAGTATATTTGGGAAGCTATGAAAAGATGCCTTGTTTTAATGCTCGGATTGTTTTTCCTTTCCGCCTGTTATGAACCTGCGGCAAAACCCAAAGATCCGATTGAGAAAGATAAAATGGTTGAAATCCTTGCGGAAATCTATATGTATCAGCAGAATTCTTATCTGCTGAAAACCGGTGATGAAGGAATAAATTTCTCTGAAAAAGATGCTGAAATTATTCAAAGACATGGAATCACGATTGAAAAATTCAAAGAAAATTACCGGTATTATGTTTTATATCCTGAGAAATACAACGAACTTTTACAGGAAATCAAAGCACATTTGGAAAATTTAATTCCAGAATCTGAACGCAACAGAAACTTAGAAGAAGCCGAATCTCCGGAAATCAAGTAAAATCAAGGATTTCTAAACCTCCTTTTCTCCGTCCGCTATTTTACATGGGATTCTTTCAAATTGGCTAAATTTGCAGCTTCAAAGTCCAAACAATGCAATACCATCACAAAGAAATTGAAGCCAAATGGCAGAAATACTGGGAAGAAAATCAAACTTTCAGCGTATCCAATCATTCCGAAAATCCAAAATGCTATGTGCTCGATATGTTTCCATATCCGTCCGGAGCAGGCTTGCATGTCGGGCATCCGTTAGGCTATATTGCTTCAGATATTTATGCGCGTTACAAAAGATTGAAAGGATTCAATGTATTGCATCCCATGGGTTATGATTCATTTGGATTGCCGGCCGAACAATATGCGATTCAAACCGGACAGCACCCTGCGGTGACCACTGAGGTGAACATCAAAGGAGGGGTGGACAAACAAGGAAATAAAATAGAAGGTTACGAAAAACAACTTAAAAAAATAGGGCTTTCTTATGATTGGAACCGTTCTTTCAGAACCTCAGACCCGGAATATTACAAATGGACCCAATGGATTTTTATTCAATTGTTTAATTCTTATTACTGTAATGACGCCAAACAAGCACGACCGATTGAAGAGTTGACCGAAGTATTTGTGCAGGAGGGGAATACAAATATCAATGCAGTTTGTGATGAGGATACGCCACAATTTTCTGCGGATGAATGGAAAGCTTATTCCGAAAAACAAAAACAAAAAATCTTATTAAAATACAGACTGACCTATTTGGCAGAAGCCGAAGTAAACTGGTGTGCCGCCTTGGGAACGGTTTTGGCGAATGATGAAGTCGTAAACGGCGTTTCGGAAAGAGGCGGATATCCCGTCGTCCGAAAAAAAATGACACAATGGATGATGCGCATCACTGCGTATGCCGAAAGATTGTTGAAAGACCTTGAGAAAATCGATTGGCCACAGCCGATCAAAGATGCACAATCGTATTGGATTGGAAAGAGCAAAGGAGCTACAGTGAGTTTTGTTCTCCCCCAAGCCTCCTCCAAAGGAGAGGAAACCAATAGACCCGGCTATTTGACCGGAGGTTCAAATTCTCATTTATTGATTGATAAAGCCAAAGAAATGAGAAAAGCCCCGACCAAGGCAGAAGATTTTCTTTGGCAGAATTTGAGAAATAAAAGTTTGGGATATAAAATCAGAAGGCAACATTTGATTGATAACTTTATAGTTGATTTTGTATGCTTATCTAAAGGATTGGTGATTGAAGTGGATGGAGAAATTCATAATCAACAAAAAGAAGAAGACGAAAACCGAACCATGATATTGAATACAAAGGGCTTCAAGGTAATTCGATTTACAAATAAAGAAGTATTGGAGTCATTAGACATGGTTTTAGGAAAAATCAAAATGGAGTTGGAATCACTGCCGGACAGAAGAATTGAGCATAAAACTCTCCCTCCTTTGGAGGGGGTCGAGGGAGAGGAAACTCCCCTCTCCCTCGGAGAGGGGTCGGGGGAGAGGATAGAAGTCTTCACCACCCGTCCCGACACGATTTACGGAGTATCTTACCTTTGTCTTGCGCCCGAGCATCCTTTGGTTATGGACATTACAACCCAAGATAGAAAAGAAGCCGTTCAAGCTTATATTCAACAAACTTCCATGCGTTCTGAACGAGAAAGAATGGCGGATGTGAATAAAATTACCGGAGAATTTACCGGTGCTTATGCGGTTCATCCGCTCACCGGACAGGAAATCCCGATTTGGATTGGGGATTATGTGCTCTCCGGTTATGGAACGGGAGCTGTAATGGCCGTTCCGGCGGGTGATGAGCGAGATTTCAAATTTGCTTCCCACTTCAATTTACCCATTCCGAATATTTTCAAAAACAAAGAAAATGAACTTCCTTTTGTCGAAAAAGAAGGCTTTGAGCTGATCAATTCAGGAGAAATAAACGGTTTGAGCTACAAAGAAGCCACTGAAAAAATTATTTCAATATTAGAAGAAATGAAAATCGGAAAAGGCAAAGTGAATTTCCGTTTGCGGGATGCGGTTTTTTCTCGACAACGCTATTGGGGCGAACCCGTTCCGGTTTATTACAAAAACGGTGTTCCCTATATGATTGATGAAAAATATTTGCCTTTGGTTTTGCCCGAAGTCGATGAATATTTGCCGACCGAAACCGGTGAACCACCCTTGGGCAGAGCAAAAAACTGGGCTTGGGATACTTCTAAAAATGAAATTGTAGAAAACAGTAAGATTGACGGAGAAACTATTTTTCCATTGGAATTGAACACCATGCCGGGTTGGGCAGGAAGTTCCTGGTATTTCCTTCGTTATATGGATGCGAAAAATGAAGAAGAATTTGCCTCCAAAGAAGCCCTGGAATATTGGCAACAAGTGGATTTGTATTTGGGCGGAAGCGAACATGCCACCGGACATTTGCTGTATGCGCGTTTCTGGCAGAAATTCCTTTATGACAGAGGTCTTGTTCCCACCGATGAATTCGCCAATAAACTCATCAATCAGGGAATGATTTTGGGAATGAGTGCGTTTGTGCATCGAGTTAATGAGACCAATCAATTTGTTTCAAAGGGATTGGCGGAACAATACGAAACAACACCCATCCATGTCGATGTAAATCTTTTGAAAGACGGTGGCGATGAATTAGACATTGAAAAATTCAAAGCTTGGCGTGAGGAATATGCCGATGCCGAGTTTATTTTAGAAGATGGAAAATACATTTGTGGTCGCGAAGTCGAGAAAATGTCGAAATCCAAATACAACGTCGTGAATCCCGACGATATCTGTGCGCAATACGGTGCGGACACACTTCGTCTCTACGAAATGTTCCTTGGCCCGATTGAACAATCCAAACCATGGAATACCCAAGGTTTGAGCGGGGTTTATTCCTTTTTGAAAAAATTCTGGAAACTATACCACACTCCCCCTTTGGGATTATTTTCGGCAGAAAATAGAGAGGGGGCATTCTTCCTTTCTGACGAATCGCCGACCAAAGCCGAAATGAAAACTTTGCATCAGATGATTCGAAAGGTGGACGAGGATGTGCAAAATTTTTCATTCAACACTTCGGTTTCCCATTTTATGATTGCGGTAAACGAACTGACCAAGCTGAATTGCAACAAAAAAGCAGTTCTGGAACCTTTGGCGGTTCTGATTTCGCCTTATGCACCACACATTGCAGAAGAATTGTGGCGAAAATCCGGCCATGACCAAAGCATTTCCTTTGCCGAATTCCCGGTGTTTGACGCCAAATGGTTGGTAGAAGACACCAAAGAATATCCGGTTTCATTCAACGGAAAAATGCGTTTCAAATTAGAATTGCCGATGGATTTGAGCAAAGAACAAATTCAGGAAGCCGTGATGGCAGATGCCAGAACCCAAAAGCAATTGGACGGAAGAGTGCCCAAAAATGTAATCATCGTTCCGGGGAAAATCATCAATATAGTGGGGTGAAATCTAATTTTATCTGGGTTTTTTCATTGCAAAAAAAAAGTTTTTTTTCACGGAAAAATTTTGTTTTCGCATCGGATTCCACACATTTTTATTAATTTTATAACTTATGATGTGGAAGTTGTTAGTACTCGGATTTTATTTTCTACCCGGAACAGGAGTATCTGAGGCACAACAGTATAGAATTGAAAACAACAAAGAAAAATTTTCTCTGAATGTTGAAAATTATGGCGGCATCATCATTCTTCCGGTTTCCATCAATGGTTCAAAACCCTTGAATTTCATGTTGGATTCCGGTTCCCCCTACACCATCATCAGCGATATTTCGGTTTTTAATTTTTTCAAACCCAAAGAAGGAGCATTGATAAAAGTTCAGGGATTGGGCAGGGATCGGGCATACTTAGACGCCTATCTTTCCAAAGCCAACACCATCCGGATTGGAAAAGCGGTTTCTAATCGTTCGGACATCATTGTTTTGTTGGCATCGGATTTTGATTTGGGGCAACGTTTTGGCATCCCCATTTACGGGGTCATCGGCTATGATTTGTTCAGAGATTTTGTGGTTGAAATCAATTATTCCAAAGAAAAATTAAAGTTTTATAAGCCGGAATATTTCTACAAAAAAAACAGAACCCGCAGCTATGAAGAAATCCCGATTCAAATAAAAAACAAAAAAGCATACTTGGATACCCAAGCAACCATCAATGGACAGCAAGTCAATTTGCATTTATTGCTCGATACCGGCAGTGCAGAAGCCTTGTGGCTTTACGAAAAAGAGAACAAAATCAATGTTCCGGCAGCCTACATCCATGATTATTTGGGGTATGGATTGAATGGCGACATTTTTGGAAAGCGTTCCAGAATAGCGCATTTGAATTTGGGTGGCAGGGAGATTGAAAACCCGACGGTAACATTTCCCGACAGTCTTTCGGTGTCAGGCATCATCGAAGACGGCAGAGACGGCTCGTTAGGTGCCGAAGTTCTGAAGAGATTCAATACCATCATTGATTACAGAAATCATAAATTATTTCTCAAGAAGAATAGATTTTTCAAGCATCCTTTTCAATACAATCTCGCCGGGTTGGAATTGTATCAGCCTTATTTGGAAATCCCCTATCTATTGGTTAGTTACGTCCGAAAAAATTCACCGGCCGATCACGCCGGACTGCAAGTAGGTGATGTGATTCAGTTCATTGACGGACAGCGGGTGAGCGTTGACAAATCCAATTTAGAATCCGATAAATGGTACCGCAACGAAGATGTCATTCATCTCGAACACAAACCCGCAGAGGCATGGAATTTGATTTCACTGAAAGAAGCAATGGAAATATTCAAATCCAAACCCGGCAGAAGGGTGAGAATCATTTACACAAGAGATGAAAATCCACAAGAAAGAACCGCCGAAATAATTTTACAAAGCCCTATTTAGTACATTTCTTTTTCTAAATTGCACAGCGAATGAACAAAAAGCAACTGAAATACGACAAGGCCTATCTGAAGATGGCCAAAATTTGGGGAGAATTGTCGCACTGCAACCGCAAACAGGTTGGCGCACTGATAGTTAAAGACCGGATGATCATTTCTGACGGCTACAATGGAACCCCTTCGGGATTTGAAAATAAATGCGAAGATGAGGAAGGAATCACCAAGTGGTATGTACTCCACGCAGAAGCCAATGCCATCCTGAAAGTGGCCGCTTCCACCCAAAGTTGCATGGGGGCAACACTCTATATCACCATGTCGCCCTGCCGCGAATGCAGCAAGTTGATTCACCAATCCGGCATACTTAGGGTCGTTTACATGAATGAATACAAAGACAGATCCGGATTGGATTTCCTTGAAAAAGCCCATGTGGAACTGACCCATATCAAACCGGAAGATTTAAAACTTTAATGAGATTATTTTTTAAAATACTGAACGCCATCATGGTTCTCCTGATTCTGCTTTCCATCGGATTTATGTTGGGAAGGAAATATGATGTGGCCATCGATGAAAATGACAAACTCGTCGGTTTGGAATACAGCGGCAATGAACAGAAAATCAGAAGATTGGTTTCTCTGATCAACAGCCAGTATATGGAAGAAGTCAATACGGACAGCTTAGTGGACAACGCCATCAACCAGATCGTCGGACAATTGGATCCGCACAGTACTTATCTGAGTAAAAAGGAAATAGAAAGGGTCAGTGAAGAAATGGGCGGCAGCTTCAAAGGCTTGGGCATAGAAATCAAGGAAATCAATGATACCCTGACCATTACAAGGGTCAAACAAGATGCTCCGGCTTACGGAAAACTCAGAGTCGGCGACCAAATCCTAAAAATCGATACAACCCATGTGGTCGGCACAAACATTGAGAATGGCGCACAGCTGATCAGACAAAACAAAAGTGATGCAGTCAACCTCGGATTGATGCGCAACAAACATTGGGTGGAATATGAAATTCAAAAAGAAAATATCAGCATTCCAAGTGTCACAGCTTATTTTATGATCAATTCCGATTTGGGCTACATCAAACTAATAAGATTTGCCGAACCTTCAGCGGATGAAGTCCATCAGGCGATATTGGATTTAAAAAAACAAGGCATGAAATCATTGGTTTTCGACCTTCGTGGAAATCCCGGCGGTATCATGCGCATCGCAGAACTGATTGCAGATGAATTTCTGAAAAAAAATGAACTAATTGTTTATACCCAAGACAAAGATGAAAAACGGGAATACGTTTACGCAACGAGCAGAGGGGATTTTGAAGAAGGAAAAGTTTATGTGCTGATTGATGAATCTTCGGCGTCCGCAAGTGAAATTGTTGCAGGGGCCTTACAAGATTACGACCGCGCTACCATCGTGGGCAGAAGATCCTTCGGGAAAGGCTTGGTACAAAGGGAAATCGGTTTGGGCGATGGCACGCGGGTGCGACTGACCGTTGCGCATTATTACACCCCTTCCGGGCGTTCCATTCAACGACCCTACGATGAAGGGAAAAAAGTCTATTCAGAGGAACTTTATCGTAGAGTGATGAACGGCGAATTATTCAGCAAAGACAGTATCAAAGTCAATAAAGCGTTGGAATTCAAAGCCCCGTCGGGCAAAATCGTGTATGGCGGCGGCGGAATCATTCCGGATGAATTTGTTCCGGTCGATACCACCAATTTGAAAATGTGGATCAACCAAAACAAATATTCGGATTTGAATCAAAGGTATCTTTTCAAGAAAATCACTGAAAATCAAAACAATCCGCTATGGATGTCAGAAAAATGGTTTGTGAATTTATATGACATCACCCCGATTTATCATGATTTTATTGGGGTGATTGGAATTTCGGACGAACGTGTGAAGGATGAAGAAAAGGAACTGCTGAAAGCTTATCTTCATTCCACGCTTGCGGAAATCCTTTTTGGCGACAAGGCCATGTACAAATTATGGATGCCCGAAGACAATATGATTCAGAAAGTTTTGGAATTGGAAAAAATTAGGAAAGGTGAACTGGAATGAAGCTTTAGCTGAATACAAATCTTATCTGAAACTCGAAAAAAATCTTTCGCAAAATACCATTGAAGCCTACATCCGGGATATCCGAAAATTAGAGGATTTTTCAGAAAACACGCCCTTGACCATCGGTCGCAGCGATGTCAATGAATTCATTTATCAGTATGCCGGACAAAATTATTCCGAACGTTCGCAGGCGCGATTGATTTCTTCCCTGAAAAGTTTTTTTGCCTATTTGCAATGGGAAGAATGGCGGGATGACAATCCTGTGGAATTATTGGAATCCCCGAAATTGCCACAAAAACTGCCCAATGTGCTTTCCGAAGAAGAAATCGACCTGCTGATTGCGCAAATTGACCTGAGCAGACCCGAAGGTGAAAGAAACCGTGCGATTTTAGAAACCCTCTACGGCTGTGGATTGCGGGTCTCCGAACTCACGGAATTGAAAATTTCAGATTTGTTTTTTATGGAAAATTTCATTCGTGTAACAGGCAAAGGAAACAAACAACGGCTGATTCCGATTTCCAATTACACCATCAAAATGATTAATTTTTACAAGGATGAAGTCCGTGTCCACGCCGCTGTTCAAAAGGGGTTTGAGGATCATTTGTTTCTGAACAGACGCGGAAGAAAATTGACGCGGGTGATGATTTTCACCATTATCCGAAATCTGAAAGAAAAAGCGGGTATCAAAAAGAAAATCAGCCCGCATACATTCCGGCATTCCTTCGCCACACATTTGCTGAAACATGGAGCCGACCTTCGTTCCATTCAATTGATGTTAGGCCACGAAAGCATCACGACTACTGAGATTTACACGCATTTAGATGACTCACAGCTGCGTGACACCATACTGCAATTTCATCCGCGAAACCAATGAAATCCCAAATTCGAGGTTTGAGCATCATTATTCAATTTCAAGTCTTACCTTAGCGCAATGGAGCGGATTATTTTGGGGATTGACCCGGGAACGACTGTCATGGGATTTGGATTAATCAAAGTGGAAAAGAACAAACCACAATTACTGCTGTTGGATGAATTAATTCTCCGTAAATACGAATCCCATTCCCTAAGGCTGAAAAGGATTTTTGAAAAAACATTAGCCATCATCGATGAATATCATCCCGATGAATTAGCAATTGAAGCCCCCTTTTACGGCAAAAACGTACAGTCGATGCTCAAACTCGGACGGGCACAAGGTGTGGCTATGGCAGCCGGATTGTACCGTGAAGTGCCGATTACGGAATATTCTCCCAAAAAAATCAAAATGTCCATCACCGGCAATGGAAACGCCTCCAAAGAACAAGTCGCCGGCATGTTGATGCATCTGCTCGGACTGAAGCAAATACCTGATAGATTGGATGCTACCGACGGATTGGCTGCGGCAGTTTGCCATTTCTTCAATGCCGGAAATCTCAATTCCTCGAAAAACTATACCGGTTGGGATGCCTTCCTGAAAGACAATCCGGGGAGAAAAGTTTGAAAATAAAAACCCTGAGTTTTTAATTTTTCCGTACCCAAAAAATCACACCCAATTTCTAATCAAACAATCCGCTCTGTCTGTTGGGATTGTTTTTGCCCAAATGCTGATAAGCTTTCTCGGTGACTTCCCTTCCGCGCGGTGTCCGCATCAGGTAGCCTTCCTGAATCAGATAGGGTTCATAGACTTCTTCCAAGGTTCCAATATTTTCCGAAACCGCTGTGGCAATAGTAGAAATTCCTACCGGACCGCCCTTGAATTTCTCAATGATGGTCAGCAGAATTTTGTTGTCCATTTCATCCAATCCGTTATAATCAACTTTCAATGCAGTCAGGCTGAAATCCGCCATTTTTTTATCGATTTTTCCAGTTCCTTTGATTTGTGCAAAATCCCTTGTCCTTCTGAGCAGCGCATTGGCGATTCGTGGTGTTCCCCTGCTTCTACCGGCGATTTCTATGGCGGCCTCTTCCGAAATTTGCGTATTCATAATCCGCGCACTTCGCTCGATGATAGAACTCAGCAATTCCTGATTGTAATATTGGAATCTGAAATTAATCCCGAACCGCGCCCGCAGCGGTGCCGTCAGCAGCCCCGAACGCGTGGTGGCTCCAATCAACGTAAACGGCTCAAGACCAATTTGTACCGAACGTGCATTGGGCCCCGACTCTATCATGATGTCAATTTTATAATCTTCCATCGCCGAATACAAATATTCCTCAATTACCGGCGACATCCGGTGAATTTCATCGATGAACAAAACATCATTACGTTCGAGATTGGTCAGCAATCCAGCCAAGTCACCGGGTTTGTCCAATACCGGACCGGAAGTTATTTTGATGCCCACGCCCAATTCATTGGCAATGATGTGTGCCAGTGTGGTTTTCCCCAATCCCGGCGGACCGTGCAACAGCACATGGTCAAGGGCTTCTCCGCGAAATTTAGCCGCCTGTACAAATACTTCCAAATTGTCCAAAATATGAGCCTGTCCCGCAAAATCTTTAAAACGCTGCGGACGAACCTGCTCTTCAATGATCAATTCCTCTTCTGAAAAATTCTCTTTATCGGGATTCAAAAAATCTGACATTTTATAATCCGGCTTTTGCTATTTGTGAATACGGACAAAGTTAGTTTTTTTCTTTTTAATGATATGAATCCAGACTATGCCTTAACAAAAAGGATTTCTTCATCCGAATTATTCATTTTTATGTATTTTTGAACCAATCAAATTCATTCTATGATTCAATCTATGACAGGATACGGAAAATCCATCGCCGATTGTTCCGACAAAAAACTGACGGTCGAAATCCGTTCCCTCAACAGTAAAAGTCTTGATTTGAGCTGCCGGATTCCCTATCTGTACCGTGAAAAAGAACTCGATATCCGGAAAATCATTTCCGAAAAACTCCAGCGCGGGAAAGTGGATCTTTTTGTTCAATCTGCCGCCAATGATGACAATAAAAGTCAGGAAATCAATGCAGATGTCATTCGTGCCTATATGAAAGAATTCAAGGAAATCGTACCCGATGCACGTGATGCCGAATTGCTGAACATCGTGATGGGACTGCCTGATGTACTGGAATATACCAACGATGAAATCACAAACAACGAATGGGAACTCATGACCAAAGCCCTGAATGAAGCCATCGAAAATCTAATTCAATTCCGAAGAACCGAAGGCGCAGTATTGGAACAGGATTTCATCCACAGAATTCATAAAATCGAAGAATTACTTAGCGCAGTCGGACCTTTTGAGAAAGAAAGAATTGAGACTTTGAAAGAACGATTCTCCAAAGCCTTGGAAGAGCTGAATCCGGATTATGACAAAAACCGCTATGAACAGGAATTGATTTATTATTTAGAAAAATTAGACATCACCGAAGAAAAAGTCAGGCTAAAAAACCATTGTGATTATTTTTTAGAAACCTTGCGTTCACCGGATTCCGAAGGGAAAAAACTCAATTTCATCTGTCAGGAAATCGGTCGTGAAATCAATACAATGGGTTCAAAATCCAATCATTCTGAAATGCAGAAAATTGTCGTGCAAATGAAAGATGAATTGGAAAAAGTCAAAGAACAGGTTTTAAATATTCTTTAAAATTAATTCGAAAAATTATCATAACCCTTGAAAAAAGCCCCTACAAAAAAGCTTATCATCATTTCCGCGCCCTCCGGTGCCGGAAAAACCACTTTGGTGAAATCCCTGCTCCAAAACATTGACAACTTAGAATTTTCCGTTTCTTGCGCTACCCGAAAACCGAGAAACAATGAGGTCGATGGGCGGGATTATTATTTTATTTCCGTTCAGGAGTTTCAACAAAAAATTGCAAAAGATGAATTCGCCGAATGGGAAGAAGTCTATCCGGATAATTTCTATGGTACATTGAATTCGGAAATCCGAAGAATCTGGAACAAAGGAAAATCCGTCATCTTTGACATTGATGTAGTTGGAGGGCTTAATCTGAAAAAAAAATATCCTGACAATTCCTTGTCGGTTTTCATCCAGCCCCCCAATGTCAAAGAATTAGAAAAAAGACTCAGAAACCGGCAGACAGAAAACGATGAAAAACTGAAGATGCGGATTGAAAAAGCAGAACATGAACTCAGTTTCGCTTCGCAGTTTGATCGGGTCATAGTCAATGATGATTTGAAGAAAAGTGAAGCAGAGATCAAAGAAATCGTAACCGAATTTCTGAACAAACATTAATGTCTCACTAACAAAATGAATGTCAATGCCGGACAATTTTATTTCCATCCTTAATCCGGCTTTGAAAAAGCATCATCAAATTTTGGATATTTAACTTTTAAAATCGAATTCTGATGTGGTTTACTTGTAAACCAGATGTATTTTTATAACTTTGAACCCTTAAAAATAACACTTGCCCGATTAGAGCATCCAAAAGCAAAATCTAACATTATGATTGATGTGAAAAAACTAAGCCCCGGGGATTTAAAAGACAACCCCGTACTTGGCCAAATGGGTCAATACAACCATGAACAACTCTTATTTTGCAATGACAACGAAACCGGCCTGAAAGCCATTATCGCCGTCCATAACACCACACTCGGCCCCGCTTTAGGAGGAACGAGAATGTGGATGTATAATAATGAAATGGAAGCACTCAATGACGTGCTTCGCCTTTCAAGGGGAATGACTTACAAGAATTCCATTTCAGGTCTCGACCTCGGTGGTGGAAAAGCCGTAATCATCGGGGATTCAAAAACGATGAAATCCGAAGCTTTTTTCCGCAGATACGGCCGTTTTGTAGATAGTCTGAATGGGATTTACATCACCGCCGAAGACGTAGGAACCAGCACACAGGACATGGTTTGGGTACATGAAGAAACCAATCATGTATGCGGGCTTCCCGGAAAAAGTGGCGACCCCTCTCCCATTACTGCACTTGGCGTGTATGTGGGTATGAAAGCCTGTGCGAAACTCCAATACGGCAACGACAGTTTGTCTGGTAAAAAAGTAGCAGTACAAGGTGCAGGACACGTCGGACAATACTTGATGAAACATCTGCACGATGAAAACGCAGAAATTTTCGTAACCGATATCGACAAAGACGCTTTGAAAAAAGCAGTGGATAATTTTGGTGCCAAAGTCGTTGGAATTGATGAAATCTATGACATCGACATGGACATTTACGCACCTTGCGCATTGGGAGCCACAGTCAATGATGACACGCTTTCGCGACTGAAATGTGCCATCATCGCCGGTTCTGCCAACAATCAATTGTTGGACGAAAATATTCACGGCAAAGCGGTACTGGAAAAAGGAATCATTTATGCGCCGGATTATGCAATCAATGCAGGCGGCGTAATCAATGTTTACGCTGAAGTCAAAGGTTTTTCACCGGAATGGGGATTGGAAAAAGCAAAAGAAATCTATGACACGGTATATCAAATTATTAAAAGATCTACCGATGAAAAGATTCCGGCTTATGCCATCGCCAATAAAATGGCTGAAGAAAGAATCGAAGCCGCCATGAAGAAATAATCTGAAAATAAGTTTACATCAAAATCCCGGTGAGTCAAAATGAATTGCCGGGATTTTTTTATAAACACAATTCCACATAAGTGTCTATCAAATAAGGAAAGAGCCGAATTGAATTTTGTTTCTGAGCCATCCGAAATTTCTATTCGTAAAACAAGTTTAGCTCGGTATATCCAATATTGTATCTTTACCGATTCATTTCAAAACCGTGTTGGGATTCAGATACTGCTTCATATTGCTCACATTCTCAATTTGCCTGTCCACAACAGCGCAGACAAGGGAAGAATGCGACCAAATGATTCAGGAAGGTGTGGAACAATTGCATCTGAGAAATCATTCCAAATCCTTGGAAATCCTTACTTTGGTCAAAGCCACAGCCAAGGAAAATCAATGGTTCAAACAGGAATTCCTGGCGGTAAACAACATCGGCGTGAATTATTATTTGATGCTCGATTATGGCGAAGCCCTTGACAATTATCTCGATGCTTATAAAATCGCAATCAAGGATTTGGAGAGCAAATATGAAATGATTGTGCTGAACAATATCGCCATTCTTTATTCCAAAGAAAAACAATTTGAGAAAGCGGAAGAATATTTCAAAAAAGCTTATGACATTGCCGTAGAAAACAATGATTCCCTGAAAATAGGGCTTTATACCGTAAATCTTGCCACCCAAGCCAATGAGCAAAATGAAATAAACAAAGCCGAAGCCTATCTAAACACAGCTTCCCGCTATCCAAACAATGATCCATTGGTATTCTATCAGGCCAAAATCACCCATGCCCAACTCCTGATTTTGAAAGAGGATTTTGAAAATGCAAAAAAAATCCTCTATGAAGTCCTGCCGGAACTCAATTCTCCGGAATTAAGCGAACTACGGATTGCAAGCTATATGTTGCTTTCTTCGGTTTATAAATGTGAAAATGAAATTGAAAACGCCATCAAATACGCAAACCGCGCCATCTCAGACCGGCAGTCGAGCATTGAAAACAAGATTGAAGCTTATGAAAAATTGGCCGAAATTTATCGGTCTTCAGCACGAAATGAACTTGCTTTTCAATACAAAGATTCCATGATGTGGGCCAAAGATTCACTGAATCAGGTCAAAAACGGAAAATTATTTGAAAACAGCCGGATAAAATTTGAATTGCAAAATTATCAGCAAAAACTTTCGGAAAGTCAAAAACGCCTGAATGCAGAAAGAAAATTGTTTTACACGATTATTGATGGAATTATCGCATTGATACTGATTACATTATGGGCAATCCGAAATCATTATGTGAAATTAAGACAACGAAAAATCATTGCAGAAAACAACCAAAAAATTGCAGAATTGGAGTTGGAAATGGAAAAAAGCGATAAGCTGATTCTGGAACAAAAACTCGGCGAACAAAGCACACGTGCAATGTTAGAAAAAGAAAGATTCAAAAACGAAATCGAAGCCAAAAACCGACAACTCGCTTCCAAAGCACTTACCATTTCGGCAAGAAATGAACTGCTGGAGAACATCATCGAAGCACTTTCCCGGGAATCGGAAATTCGTGGAAATGAGAATCTGAGAAAAAGAATTTTTGAACTGAAAAACCACTTGAAAAAAGAATCGGAATGGGATGAGTTTTTTATGCATTTTGAAGAGACCAACTACGGCTTCCTTTCTTCGCTTAAAGAAAAACACAATGATCTTACTTCCAATGATATCCGTTTTCTATCCTATCTCTATATGAACTTATCCACCAAAGAGATTTCATCCCTGCTGAATATCACGGTGGAAGCTTGTAGAAAGCGAAAAGAGCGAATCATCAAGAAAATGAATCTGCCGGAAGAAACCAATTTATATGATTATCTATCAAGTTTTTAGAGAATATGTCACGCTTTTTCCAAAAGGAAGTCGTGTTATTTCTTTCATTTTTTTTGGGTATAAATGAGATTGTTTCGAATTTGCAGTACAATTTCATAATCCAAATACAATGAAAAATTTTACAATTGCTTTTTTAATCTGCTTTTTCCTTGCACCTCATTTAATAAAAGCACAATTTGAAAACATCGGTTCCAACGAGTTTGGTCGGATTTTCGGCGTTAACTATGACCGAACCATTGAAAACAAATTGTATGCGCATACGCTCGTGAATCACATTCTGACTTCGGACGACAACGGACAAACCTGGTCTGTTTTTTATGCGATTCCGGATGGTTCCTTTACTTCCTTGCAAAATAACCTGAAAACTTTTCAGGACAATAAGCTTACCTATTATATTCGTTCAGGTGTCCCGCAAACCGGTCGTTCGGTTTTCATGTTGAATACGGAAACCCGTGAAATCGAACAGCAATACACCCCGCCGATGCCCGATCCCAATGCGGATGACAACTGGGTTTCTTCCTACAGCATTTTCGAATCAGACCCCAATTTTGCAATGATTGCAGTGGGCTATTCCATCGGAATGAATAATTATGAAAAGGTATTCTATACCACCGATGCCGGTGATTCCTGGAGCCAGATTTATTACACAGTTCCCAATCTCAACATTTTTACCGGAGAAGTTGCCATTGACCCTATAAATCCCGAAAAACTATTTATTACCCGCGGCAACGGAAATACTGACACAGACGGAGGATTGTTGATTTCTGAAGACGGCGGTCAAAACTGGACTGAGAAAATTGCTGGAATCGTACTGCAACCCATTACTTTTCACCCTGATAACCCGGACGAAATCTGGGTAGGAACCGGAATCAGTTTTGGCGCATATCCCGAAAATCTTTACAAATCAACGGATGGCGGAGAAAACTGGGAAATTGTAAACATTAGCTGGACTGATTATTTGTTGGATAACATCAACGCAATTCAATTCAATCCTTCGGATCCTGCCAACATCCTTGTTTTGGAAGACAATGAAGTAGCAATTTCAAATGATGGCGGAGAAAATTGGGAAGTCCATGTGTATGAAGATGCTTCCGACAATCCGGATTTTTATTATTACGGCCTGGATGCTTCTTTCAATCCCTTCAATGAAAATGAAGTATTCATTTCCGCCAATTATTATCCCATGTTTTCCACCGATCGTGGTGCTACGATGGAACGTGTGAAAACGCCTTATTTCATTTCGGACGGCAATATTCATTATTACGACCATGGCGATGAAGCGCATTTGTATTATGGCGTTCAATTCGGATTTGTCCATCAAAATGTGTTAACCGGTGAAGAGAATGCATACAACATTCTGCCCATCAATTATGTAACCAATAATTCCGGTACCGTTGTGATTCCTATCGAAAATCAGCCGGGAAGAGTATTTACTTATTACGGTGGTTTTATCGGCTTTAATTTATATGTGAGCGATGACCACGGCGCAACGCAAAATTCAATTTATAATAATTTCTCAAACAGCCTGAACGATTTAGAAGCCGTACCCGGCGAAACAGATAAAATTTGGGCTTCATTATCATTTTTCGACGAAAATCCAGAGATCTTAAATTTGGATTTTTCCGATATGTATAATGTGCAAGTGAATCCCCTTAACCTACCTAATTCTCCGGGAATTGTAAAAGATTTACTTTTCCCGGATGCAAACCCGCAGCATGTCATCGCTGTCAGAGGCAGTCGTGTGCATGAAACAACCGATGGCGGCACTTCCTGGACAAGTATCAGCAACGGCCTGGAAAGTTTAGATATCAATTCAGATATGATTTTCAAATTGGTGCAAAATCCACTGGATTCACAGCAATTAACCATCGCATCAACCCAAGGAATTTTCACCAGCGCTGATGCCGGACAAAATTGGAATCAATTGTCAGGAACGATTGTACACAATATAAAGCATTCCACTGAAAATGAAGGTCATATCATTGCCGCTACGCACAGTTCTCTCGGAACTGGTTTCCATCTGATTTACTCAAAAGACGGCGGTGAAACTTGGGAATCGGTTGAGGATGATTTGTACATGCCGTTGCAATCCGGAAATGTATATTCTTCTACCGATTTTCATTTCGACGGAGATTTTGCAGACATCTATATCGGAACTGCGGGGCTCGGAGTTTTGAAGTACCAATTGGACCTGACAACGATGGGCATCAGCGAACCCGAGATTGTCGGTAATACCTTTGTGATTTATCCGAATCCGGCTTCAGACGTAATAAATATCGCTACAAAAGAGAAAGTCAAATCCGTGGAAATTTACAGCCTGAACGGACAAAAAATCATGCATACCCATGCCGCTGAAATCAATGTTTCTCATTTGTCAAAAGGAGTTTACATATTAAAAATCCATTTGGAAAACGGGAAAGTAAAAACCGAAAAATTCATCAAAAAATAGTTTCAATAAATAAGTTTGAATTCTTTAAACATTTCGCCCGGATGATTTATCCGGGCGATTTATTTTGATGCTTTTTCAAATACGATAATTTAAAATTTTTCGTTTCAATTCAATAACACATACGCAATCTGTTTAACCCTGAATATTTAACATATAAAAATTTTTATTTCGAGGATGATTTATGAAGCGTTCACATTGACAAACCGAAACTTTGTTCGAAAACCCGTTTTTTGAAATATTGTTTTTGGAAAATATTTGAAACATAATTTCTTTCGATGAAAGCCGGAGTTACCTGCTTAAGTCTTAATTTTGCCCAATTCTTCATTTCATCAAAGAAATTTGTTAAGTTTGTTACAATAAAACGAATCATTTTAGTTACAAACAAATGAAAATGAGGGATTTTAATTTGAAGCCGGTTAAAATTTGTACCGAAAAGTACATTTTTCCTCCGGAATTTGGTTTTTTATCGCGGTTTTAAGGCACGCATAACAAAAACAAAACAACAAAAAGTATTGAAAAAAGCACTGATAATACAAAATAAAGGGATCGAGGAAGTTCTTTTGTCATCGGTCATTGCCCAGAATCTGAAATCCATCTACAAAGGGGTTCAGATTCACTTCTTCTGTGCGGAATCAGCCAAACCGGTACTGGAACACAATCCTTTTATTGACCGGATTATTTCCTTTCAAAACAATGGGCTAAAAGAAATTTCCAATCTTAGTTATTACGGCAATCTGGTGCGTGATGAGAAATACGATATCGTATTGGATTCCAGTTCTAAACTGCGAAGCAGGTTCATTACCCTCAAATCCAGAGCGGAAAGAAGAATCGGTTACAACCGCCCGTTTTTCAAACATATTTATACCGATTTGGTGGGGAAAAAGAATATTTCTTCTTCCAACGGTCAATTCGGCGCAGTGGACAATCAAAATGAACTGCTGAAACCCCTGCTCGCCGAACCCATTAAATTTCATACGCAACCAAAAGTCTATCTCACTGAAAGCGAAAAAGAAGAAGGGCTTGGAATCTACAAGAAAATGGGGATAGATTTCTCTAAGAAAACACTGATTATTGGTGTTTTGGGAAGTCAAAAAGAAAATTCATGGCCCGTTGAATACATGGTCAAATTGATCAATCACATCCGGGATTATTACGATTTCAACCTGATTCTGAATTATCATCCGAATCAACAAGCTGCCGTCAAAAAAATCATGAGCCGGATTCATAAAAAAGACCGCACTTTTCTGTATATGGAAGATGATGATTTCCGCGGATTTCTGAAAATCCTATACCACAGCGACGGATTTCTGGGCAATGAAGGAACGGCGGTTTGTCTGGCCAAAGCCTTGGAACTCCCAACTTTTAGCATTTATCCGCCATTTAAATTTCCTGAAGGATGGGTCAAAGCAGAGAATCACCAAAAACACATGACCGTACACTTCAGAGATTTGGATCAACGAACAGTGGATGGAAAATCGACCAAGGAACTCATTAAAAACTCACCGACACTTTATAAAAAACTGACCTACGATTATGTCAGAAAAGAAGCCGATAAATTTTTGCAAAACAACCTGGGACGCGGAAATCTGCCGGAAGGAATGAATGTTCAATTGCCGAAAATTTCCGCCTTGTTGATTACTTTCAACGAAGAAAGAAATATCAAAAAATACATCGAAGAAGCTTCCCATTATGCGGATGAAATCATCATCGTGGACTCGGAAAGCACTGACCGCACAAAAAGTATTGCGGAAAAATACAATCGCGTAAAATTTATCACCCGTAAATTCGATAATTTCACAGACCAACGAAACTTTGCCATTGAACAAGCTAAGAATGAATGGATTACATTCTATGATGCCGACGAAAGAATTCCAAAATCATTGATCAATGAGATGATTGATGAGGTTTGCAAGAATGAAGCGGACACTTTTTTCGTGTATCGTCGCTTTTACTTTATGGACAAATACATCAAACACACCGGCTGGCAAAACGATAAAGTCGCACGTTTGTTCAAAAAGTCCAAAAACCGATTCGGCGGCGGACGATTGGTACATGAACAAATTGTTAGCAAAGGGAAAGTGAAGTTTCTACAGAATAAATTAGACCATTATTCTTATTTTTCCATCGAAGAATACGACCGAAAGCTCACGCAGTATTCTCAGCTCACAGCCCGAGAATTGTTCAAGAAAGGGCTGAAACCCAATCTGTTCCATTTCTGGGTGAAACCCTGGTTCCGTTTTGTTCACCATTATTTCCTTCGATATGGAATGCTTGACGGCAGAGAAGGCTACATCATTTCCAAACTTCACGCCCACTCTGTTTTTAAGCGTTATTTGTTTCTCGCAAAAATGTGGGAAAACGACAAAAGAGAAAAAAAAGAAAAATCAAACCACAACCATAAACCGGATTAAAATACAATGAAAGCATACGTTTTTCCCGGACAGGGAGCACAATTTACCGGAATGGGAAAGAATCTTTATGACAATTTCCCACAAGCCAAAGAGATGTTTCAAAACGCAGATGATATTTTGGGATTTGAAATTTCCAAAATCATGTTTGAGGGCAGCGTTGATGAATTGAAACAAACCAATGTAACCCAGCCTGTAGTCTTTCTGCATTCCGTCATCATGGCCAAAACGCTGGAGGACTTCCAACCAGATATGGCTGTCGGTCATTCATTGGGTGAATTTTCGGCTTTGGTGGCAAGTGGCGCCATGTCTTTCGAGTCCGGCTTGGATTTGGTACACCGCCGCGCAGTAGCCATGCAGAAAGCTTGTGAAATGAAGCCGGGGACGATGGCTGCCATACTCGGATTGGAAGATGAAATCGTAGAAAAAATTTGCGCTGAAACTGACGGAATCGTTGTTCCGGCCAATTACAATTGTCCGGGACAATTGGTGATTTCCGGTGAATTTTCTGCGGTGGAAAGTGCCTGCGAAAAACTCAAGGAAGCCGGTGCCAGAAGAGCATTGATACTTCAAGTTGGGGGAGCGTTTCACTCGCCTTTGATGAAACCAGCAGAAGATGAACTGGCGGAAGCTATTCACCAAACGGAATTTAAAAAACCCGTTTGTCCGATTTATCAAAATGTCAGTACCCACGGAGAAACCGACCCGGAAGAAATCAAGAAAAACCTTTTGGCACAACTGACTTCATCGGTACGCTGGACACAATCCATCCGAAATATGCTCACGGATGGTGCCAAAGAATTCGTTGAAGTCGGACCGGGAAATACCCTTCAGGGATTGATCAAAAAAATTGACAAAGAAGTAATTATCGGCTCAGCCGCGTCTTGAAAATCAATTTCAAAATTTCATAGCATTGCAAGTCTTCAAAGCCAACGGCAAATTATTGATTTCAGGAGAATATGCCGTTATTGATGGTGCCTTGGCTTTGGCGGTGCCTGTCAAGAAAGGGCAAATTTTAAAAGTGGATTTTTCAGATGCGAAAGCCGATTCTCCGAAACTTTTTTGGAAAGCTTTTTTGGATAGCGGAGAACTTTGGTTTCAAGCCGAATTCCATTTAAATCCTTTAAAATTAATTGATTACACAGGTGAAATTCCCGCCAAAAAATTACTGGACTTGTTCAAAATAATCGCAGAGTTACAACCGGCATTTTTTCAAAATCAAACACAAAGTATCCATTGTTCCACGTTTTTAGAATTTCCAAAAGAATGGGGCTTGGGAAGCAGTTCTACTTTGATTTCCCTGTTGTCGCAATGGACTGGCGCAGATGCTTTTTCTTTGAATCAAAAATCCTTCAATACCAGTGGTTACGACGTGGCCTGCGCTTCTGCCGATTCGCCAATTTTATACAAAAATACAGCCGCCGGAAGGGAAATTATTCCCGTTAAATTTCAACCGGATTTTTTGGATTGTTTGCATTTGGTTTATTTGAATGAAAAACAAGATACACAAAATAGTGTTCAAAAAAATTACCGAAGTTTACCGAAGGATTTTCAATGGATTCAATGGATTCAAGGGATTTCTGAAATTACACGTGAAATATTGAAGGCGAAAACTTTGGATGAATTTGAAGCATTGATCAATCAACATGAAATGCTCATCGCCGGGAAATTGAATTTACCAAGGGTGAAAGATTTATATTTTCCGGATTTTACGGGCAGTGTAAAAAGCTTGGGTGCATGGGGCGGAGATTTTGTGTTAATCACGGAAAGAAAAGGGTTTGAAACCTATTTTAATTCCATGGGGTATTCAACCATTTTTCCTTTCAGAGATTTACTAATTCAGTAAATCTTTCATGGCCGTATCTAAGTTTTCAAATTGGAATCCGAATCCGGAATTCTTTATTTTCTCATTGGAAACCGCACTGCCTTTCAACATAATAGAAGCCGTTTCTCCAAAAATTAATTGCAGCAAAATGGCAGGGGTATTAGGCAAAAATATTCTTTTGCCCAAAGCCTTTACAAAGCTTTCTGTAAATTGTTTTGAAGTAACGATTTCTGTTGCCACTGCGTTGAATGCGCCTTCAAGTTTCTCATTTTGAAGCAAAAACAAATACAATTCAGCCAGGTCGTCGAGGTGAATCCAAGGAACAATTTGCTGCCCCGAACCAAGCGGTGAAATGAAACTGAATTTCGCCGGCGGCAGGATGGATTTCAGCATACCGCCATCAGGAGAAAGCACCACCCCCGTTCTGACACTGCATACCCGGCAACCGATAGATTCAAATTGTTTTGCAGCTGCTTCCCACGCAGCACACAGATTTCCCAGAAAATCAGTAGCATGCGGGTCTTCTTCCGTAAAAACTTTTGAAGTCGTCGCTGTTCCGTAATAATTTACCCCTGAGGCAGTGATGAATTTTTTCAGCGGACAGCCTGTTTTTTTAACTGTTTCAAACAACAAATTAGCAGATAGAACCCTGCTCTCATAAAGTATTTTTTTGTAGGAATTTGTCCATCTTTTGGAAATACTTGCACCTGCAAGGTGAATAATTACATCTAAATTTTCAAAAGCAGCTTCATCAATCTCCTTTTTCGCAGGATTCCAATAAAAATATTCAGAAGATTTTCTTTGGGACAATATTCTTACATCGAAATTATTTTCCCGTAGTTTATTGGTCAAATGCCTGCCCACCAAGCCGGTACCTCCGGTAATCAGTACTGTTTTCATTGATTCCAATTTAATGAATAAAAGTGATTTTAAACTTGCGCTCTTTGCCTTACGGCTTCATAAATACAGATGGCGGCGGCATTGCTCACATTCAGCGAATCAATTTTGCCGTACATGGGAATTTTTATCAGCTGATCTGAATGTTCTCCCCAAAAATCAGAAAGTCCAAATGCTTCCGTTCCAAACACCAAAGCCGTGGGTTGCCTGAAATCTGCTTGATACAAATTCAGAGAATCCTCCCTCAGAAAAGTTGAAAAGATTTGAATATTGTTTGTTTTCAGCCAGTTTAGAACATCTTCTTTTTCGCCCAAGGCAATTTGATTGAAAAAAACAGTTCCTATGCTGCTGCGGATTACATTCGGATTGTAAATATCTGTCAATGAGTCGCAAACTATCAACAAATCAACGCCGGCGCCGTCGCAGGTTCTCAAGGCAGCACCCAGATTTCCCGGTTTTTCTACGGCTTCCAGAATCACAATCAGCGGATTTTCAGGCAATTTGACTTCTTCCAACATATGATTTCGGGTTCGATAAACACCAATAATTCCGCCGGTTGTTCCACGGTAAGCGATTTTTTCAAACACAGTTTTTGAAATATTGAAAACCGGTTTATTGCCGGTAGGAAAAGTATTTTGGAGAATGGTTTCACAGATGTAATAAGCCTCAGCCTCATATCCGGCTTCTGATGCGATTTGATTTTCTTTGCCTCCTTCCACTACAAAAAGCTGCTGAAGCTTTCTTTCACGCGATTTCTGCTGTAATTTCAGCAAGTTTTTAATTCTTGGGTTCTGAACGCTTTCAATCAGCATAAATCGAAATCATTGAGTATTTACAGATTCATTTTGTCCGATGAATTTTAGTTTCAGCAATTTTTCTGCAATCTGAACGGCATTGGTTGCAGCTCCTTTTCTGAGATTATCTGCCACAATCCACATATTCAACGCATTGGGACGGGTAGTGTCTCTTCGAATCCGACCGACAAAAACATCATCCTTCCCTTCTGCATAAATCGGCATGGGATAAGTGTTGGTGTCGGGATTGTCCTGCACCACAATGCCGGGGGTTCGCCGCAGAATTTTTCGGATTTCGGCTTCTTCAAAGGGTTTTGCAAATTCTAAATTCACTGATTCCGAATGTCCGCCCTGTACCGGAACCCGAACAGCTGTCGCAGTAACCGCCAAATCCGGTTTTTGTAGGATTTTTTGAGATTCGTTAACCAATTTCATCTCTTCTTTGGTATAACCCGAATCTTCGAAAACATCACAATGTGGCAAGGCATTTTTGAAAATCGGATAAGGATATTTCATTTTGGGATTGCTGCCAGAGATTTCTCCTTCCAATTGCTCCACAGCATCTTTTCCTGTTCCGGTAACCGATTGATAAGTGGAAACAATAACTCTGCGGAGGTCATATTTTTTGTCCAATGGATAAAGTGTCATGACTAACTGTATGGTCGAACAATTGGGATTCGCTATGATTTTATCATCTTCTTTCAAAAGATAACCATTGATTTCAGGAACAATCAGCGGGATTTCCGGCTCCATTCTCCATGCCGAAGAATTGTCAATTACTGTTGTGCCGTTTTTTGCAAATTCCGGAGCCCATTCTCTGGAAACATTTCCACCTGCTGAAAACAAAGCGATTGCCGGTTTTTTTCCGATGGCATCCTGCATGGACATAATCTTGATTTTCTCTCCTTTGAAAACGATTTCTTGTCCCACAGATTTTTCAGAAGCTACAGGTAGCAATTCGGAAACAGGAAATTTTCGCTCTTCCAACGCTTTCAGCATGATTTGACCTACCATTCCTGTAACACCGACTACAGCTACTTTCATTGTTCAAAAATTTTCTCAAATTTATTAAATTTAAATCTGTTTTCATGAATTTGTTTGTGTCAGAATATTGGGTAAAAGAAATTAAATTTCAACCTCATTTTTACAATTCTAAAAGCAATTTCTTTAAAATTTAATGTATTTATGATTTTATCCAAGTGAATTCCACTGTTTTCATGATATTAACTTGAATTTCTTTCCTTTTGTATCTTAACTTTGCAGTCGTATGAAACTCATTCGATTCTTTTTGATTTTCATTTCCCTGATGTTTGTTCAGCTCCATGCTTTTGCACAAGAAAAACGTCCAAAGGTCGGATTGGTGCTTAGTGGCGGCGGTGCCAAGGGTTATGCGCATATTGGAGTCCTCAAAGAGATAGAAAAAGCAGGCGTGAAGATTGATTATATCGGCGGCACGAGTATCGGTGCTATCATCGGCGGTTTGTATGCTTCGGGATATACAGCGGATGAATTAGAGAAAATCATGTACTCCCTTGACTTGAGCAGTATTATTCTAAATGACAAATCCAGAAAGGAGTTACCGCTTTTTGACAAAACTTATCGTGAGAAATATATTTTAGAGCTTCCATTTGACAATTTCAAACTGAATTTTCCCAACGCTTTATCGAGCGGGCAAGGAATTTCTGATGAACTGACTTATCTATTCCGGCATGTGCATGATGTATCGGATTTCAATGAATTGCCCATCCCTTTTATGTGTGTTGCCACCAATCTTGAAACCGGCGAATCTACGGCTTTTCATGAGGGATATCTACCGAGAGTTACCATGGCAAGCGGAGCATATCCCACTCTTTTTGAACCAGTTAATATCAATGGCATTTTATATATTGACGGTGGGGTTAAAAATAATTATCCCGTTCAGGAAGTGATTGATATGGGTGCTGATTACATCATCGGCGTGGATATTCAGGAAGGATTGCTGCATCAGGATGAAATCAGTTCCGCAACTGCGATTATCGAACAGATTATCACTTATGATATTGCAAGAAAATCATCGGAGCAAAGCAAATTAGTGGATTTGAATATACAACCTAATTTGAAGGGATTTACGGTAACGAGTTTTGAATCAAAAGATGACATCATCAAAGCCGGTGAAGAAGCCGGCTCCAGGGTTTTCAGTCAGTTGCAGGAAATAGCGAAAGCACAGGGAAATCCTGAATTGAAAAAACCGTTGGAAATTCCAGATGAATACATTCTTATTACAGGACTGGAAGTGAATGCCATGCGTGATTTCAGCTCATCATACGTTCAGGGAAAAATCGGAATCAGAACACCGGAACTGACCAATTACAAATCCATCAGACAAGGCATCAAAACCCTTTATTCTTCCGGAAATTTCAGCAAAGTTTATTACAAAATAACCCAAAACGAAGCTGGACATAAAACCTTGTCTGTACATGCCATTGAAAATCCGACCAAGCAATCACTGCGATTTGGGCTGCATTATGATGATTTGTATAAAACCGGTTTGCTTTTGAATTTCAACAGCAAGCATGTTTTGTTCAAAAACTCCATTCTGTCCGCAGATTTAATTTTGGGCGACTTTCCCAGATACAACCTCAACTACTTTGTTGACAATGGTTTATATCCGGGATTTGGAGTTTTTTCGGGTTATAAAAACTTCAAAGCCAATCTTCCTTTGAGAAACTGGGAAGAAACCAACAATGAGGTTTCATTTAATTACAGTTTCAAAGAATTTTTAAACCAGATTTATTTTCAATCCACATTGTCAGAGAAGTATGCCATCGGCGGAGGTCTTGAGCATCAATATATTTCCATCAAAACTGATAATTTAACGATGTCAAGTCCATATAAATCACTTGAAAACAGCTATTTTCTAAATTTATTCGGATACTTAAAAATCGATAATCTGGACAATCCGAATTTCCCAAAAAACGGAATCAAGATTGACGGGGTTTTCAAACATTTTCTGGCTTCCAACACCAATGATTTTGAAAGAAATTCATTTGTCAACCTAAATTTTGAAGGCAATAAATCAGCCAATGCATGGTTGACATTTACAGGTTTCGGTCAATTTGGGTTTTATTTTTCCAAAAATGTTCCTGAATCTCAGAAATTTCTTTTGGGAGGATTTGTGGAGCAAAACTTCATGAATTATTCCCGGTTCTATGGTTTGCCTTTCCTGAGCGATTCGGGCAGTTTTCTTTTGACTGTGGGCGGAAGGATGAAAGCCAATATTCTCAAGAATCATTATCTGTCAGCTTTTGCCAACTTCTCAAACATCACCGATACATTTGATACCTTACGTTTTTGGGATTATCATTACTCTGGTTTGGGTATTGGTTATGGGTATGACAGTCCTTTGGGGCCGATTTCCTGTTTGTGGACTTATTCGCCAAACACAAATAAGGGCTTATTCAATGTTTCTCTCGGATTTTGGTTTTAAATTTGCAGCATGTTAATGTTTTTCTACGAAACCGATTTCAAAATCGAGAAAGAAGAAGTTTGGAAAAATTGGTTAAAGTTTGCCGCCAAAGCTGAAGGGTTTGAAATAGACAACATCAATTATGTTTTTTGTGGTGATGATGATTTGTTACGAATCAATACTGAATTTTTGAATCATGATTATTATACGGATGTCATCGGATTTCAATTCAGCGAAGGAAAAAACTTGTCAGGAGATATTTATGTCAGCATCGACAGGGTGAAAGACAATGCGCTCAAAAACAATGTCAAGCTGCATGAAGAATTGGCCAGGGTCATGATTCACGGTATTTTACATTTCATGAATTACAAGGACAAAACCGAGGAAGAAACGGCAGAAATGAGAAAATCCGAAAATCGTTATTTGGCTTTTTTCGACGAAATCAATTAATGTTCCACGTGGAACAATGAAATAAATACAATATGTTTTTAAATGATTATGATGTAATTGTAGTGGGTGCCGGCCATGCTGGTTCTGAGGCAGCATACGCAGCAGCCAAAATGGGGTCAAAAACATTATTGATTACAATGAACCTTCAGGTCATCGCACAAATGTCCTGCAATCCAGCAATGGGTGGAATTGCAAAAGGGCAAATCGTTCGGGAAATTGATGCAATGGGCGGCATGTCGGGAATCATAACCGACAAAACCATGATTCAATTCAGGATGCTCAATAAATCCAAAGGACCTGCCATGTGGAGTCCGAGAGCCCAGTCAGACCGGATGCTTTTTTCACAAGAATGGCGGAATGCATTAGAGGCAAATCCCAATGTGGATTTCTTTCAGGACATGGTAACCGCCGTCCTAGTCGAAGGCAATAAAGTGGTTGGCGTAAAAACCGGAATGGGTATGGAAATCCACTCCAAAGCTGTGATTTTAACGAATGGAACCTTTCTGAATGGTTTGATTCACGTCGGAGAAAAACAATTTGGCGGAGGAAGGATGGGGGAGAAAGCTGCCAAAGGGATTACTGAACAACTCATGGAACTCGGTTTTGAATCCGGCAGAATGAAGACCGGAACGCCCCCAAGAGTAGATGGAAGAACCATTGATTTCTCAAAAATGGAAGAACAAAAAGGGGATGAAATTCCACAATCTTTTTCGTTTTTGGAAACGCAAAAAATGAATAAACAAAGAAGCTGCTGGATAACTTACACCAACCCGAAAGTACATGATTTGCTGCGTGAAGGATTTGATCGTTCGCCGATGTTTAATGGTGCCATCAAAAGCACAGGCCCACGATATTGTCCGTCGATTGAAGATAAAATCAATAGATTCGCTGAACGGGAAAGACATCAAATTTTTGCAGAACCCGAAGGTTGGCACACCATAGAATATTACATCAACGGCTTTTCCACTTCATTGCCTGAAGACATACAAGCCATCGCACTGCGTGCGGTTCCGGGATTTGAAAACGTGAAATTCTTTCGTCCCGGATACGCCATTGAATACGATTATTTCCCACCAAATCAGATTAAACACACCTTGGAAACCAAAATTCTGGAAAATCTGTATTTTGCAGGTCAAATCAATGGCACGACGGGTTATGAAGAAGCAGCCTGCCAAGGATTGATGGCTGGAATGAATGCGCATTTAAAAATCAATGAAAAAGAACCTTTGGTTTTAAAAAGAAACGAAGCTTATATTGGTGTATTAATCGACGATTTAATCACCAAAGGCACGGATGAACCCTACAGAATGTTTACTTCCAGAGCAGAATACAGAATCATTCTCAGACAGGACAATGCCGATGAAAGACTGACTGCCTTATCCCATACAGCAGGTTTGGCTTCCGATGAAAGAATGCGAAGAATGGAAAATAAATACAAGAAAGCAAAGGATTTTGTAAGCTTTCTAAAAGCAAGTTCAATCAAACCCGAGGAAATTAATCCTGTCATAACCGAAAGAGGGGGCTCGCCACTTGAGCAGGCTACGAAAATGAACTTTGTATTAAAACGCCCAAAACTCATGTTGAGTGATTTCTTAGCAATTGACAGAGTACGGGAGTGGGCAGAGGAAAAGGAATTGAATGATGAAGAAATGGAACAGGTCGAAATTCAGATTAAATATGAAGGCTATATCGAAAAAGAAAAAGACAATGCGGATAAATTGAAACGATTGGAGAATCTGAAAATTCCGGATCATTTTGATTACTCCAAAATAAAATCCATTTCCACGGAAGCCCGCCAGAAATTAGAGAAAATCAAACCCAAAACCATCGCACACGCATCGAGAATCAGCGGCATTTCTCCAGCGGATGTCAGCGTACTGTTGGTGTATATGGGACGCTGATGTTCCACGTGAAACAATTTATGGAATCCACTGTAAATGTGTTAGATAAACCGATGATTTACATAAAAACCTTGGACTTCTTTCTCACACAGGAAGAATTTAGTTTGGTGAAAAACCCGGAATTCGGCTTTCTGGAAACCCGACCTGTACCGGAAAAACTTTCGCAATATTATGAAAGCGAAGCTTACATTTCACACAGTGACACTAAGGATACGCGAAAAGACAAAATCTACCATTGGGTCAGAAAGTATAATCTAAAGTATAAATTCTCAAAATTATCCAACCCAAAACCAGGAATGCGTCTGTTTGATTTCGGCTCCGGAACTGGAGATTTTCTACATTTAGCGAAAAAGAAGGGATTGGAGATTTCAGGAGTAGAGCCCAACCAAAAGGCAAGAGAACTTGCCAATTCTAAATTAAAAGTACATACCGTTTTTGGGGATTTGGCTGATGTTGAAAAGAAGAAATTTGATTTTATCACGCTTTGGCATGTTTTGGAACACCTCCCAAATTTGCATGAATTCCTTACTCAACTTAAAAAAATGATTGCTGAAAACGGAGAAATTTTGATTGCCGTTCCCAATTACCAATCTCTGGATGCAAAATTTTACAAAGAATTTTGGGCAGCATACGACACCCCGCGGCATCTCTGGCATTTTTCGCCGGAAAACATGGAAAAACTGCTGAACCATCACGGATTTAAAGTTGAAAAGAAATACCCGCTTTGGCTGGACAGTTTTTACATCAGCCTTTTGTCAGAAAAATATAAAAAGAATAAATTAGGATTACCGAGTGCAATGATTATCGGCTTGTATTCCAACGTTGCCGCTTGTTTCAGCAAACAATATTCATCCATAATTTATAAGGTAAAAAGGAATGATTTCTGACAAATTATTTCTAATTTTGTTAAAATATGTGAAACTTATTCTTTCAAAATATTCGACAACACAGATCGAAGAATAGTTTTAATAAAACCATTAAATTCAAATATGACTATGAAAAATTTTATCGTATTCAGTATGGTTTCTGCGCTGATTCTCATATCATGTGCAGGCTCGCAGGTAGTGGTGGACACGGAAACGGCCATGCGCGGAGACTGGACTATAAGCAGCGTGACCATTGACGGAATTAATCAGGAATATGTAGATGCTACCGTCTTTGATGAGGCAAATACGAAATGCTATGAAGGAAGTACTTGGCATTTGGTTCAAAATAACAATTCCGGCACCTATACCATGAACGGGGGTGGAGATTGTCCATCAGGCACGACCAAAATCAAATGGTTTGTCTCAGAAGAAAACGGAGCCACTTATTTCAATTTCAAAAGAATTTATGACGGTCAAAAACCTAAAAATGTTTTGGATGGTTATCGCATGCGGATTGTAAGCAACAGCGGTTCAAGTATGATCTTGAAACAAGATTTGATGTTTGAAGGAAAACCTATCGGGGTAAATTATTCTTTTATCAAAAATTAAATAATTAAAAAAACAGAAAAATGAAATCAATAAAGCTAAGTTTTACTGCAATTCTACTCTCATTCGGATTAATTTTTGTCGGATGCGATGCGGTATCAAACATGAACAGCACGCAAAAAGGAGCAGCCATTGGTGCGGCATCCGGAGCTGCATTAGGAGGTGTCATCGGAAATCAGATAGGAGATGGAAATACCGTTTTGGGTGCGTTGGCCGGGGCAGTAATTGGCGGTGTAGCCGGAGGGCTGATTGGTAACAAAATGGATCAACAAGCCAAACAAATTGAAAATACTTTGCCGGGTGCTGAAGTAACGAGAACCGCTGAAGGAATTCAGGTGATTTTGGATGAAAATTCCAATGTGCGTTTTGAGTACAACAAATCAGATTTGACTGTTCAAGCCAAAGAAAATTTGGAAAAACTGATTCCGATTTTCAATCAGTATCCAGACACCAACATTTTGGTGGTGGGTTATACCGACAGCATCGGATCGCAGCAATACAATTTGCCACTTTCCGAAAAAAGAGCCAAATCAGTGGTAGATTACCTCGCCACAAGAGGAATTTCCAATTCGAGACTTTCATCATTGGGCAAAGGAAAAGAGGAACCACGTACGAGTAACGCTACCGAAGCCGGAAGAGCGCAGAACCGACGGGTAGAATTCGGAATAACAGCCAATGAAAAAATGAAACAAGAAGCTCAACAACAAGCGAATCAGTAAGATAAATAAACCAAGAAATGGCGCTTTAAAAGGCGCTTTTTTTGGCTCTCATCACAAATTATTAATGAATTTTAAAAATCAGAAATGAGATTTCATACCAGAAAATGGGTTCGTCCCCAGGATTTGAATGCCAATAAAACACTGTTTGGCGGTGCTTTACTCGCATGGATTGACGAGGAAGCCGCCCTTTATTCCATCATACAATTGGAAAATAAATTTGTGGTCACCAAATACATGTCTGAAATCAATTTTGTCAGTTCCGCCAAAGAAGGAGACATTGTGGAAATTGGTATGGATGTTGTAAAATTTGGAAGGACTTCTTTGACATTGAGATGTGAAGTCCGAAATAAAATGACAAGGGAAACCATCATTACCATCGAAAATATTGTCATGGTCAATTTAGACAAAGACGGCAAACCCTTGGCACATGGTAAAACGGAAATCGAATACATCAAAGACCGTTTGGAAAAAAGAGATAATTCAGATTCCTAAGATTTTACATGCCGCAAGCAATAGTTAATACACTGACTTTCAAGCCGCTCTGATTCCTTAGCAGATTTACACATGTAGAAACAGTAGCTCCAGTAGTCAACACATCATCGACGAGAATATAATTTCCACTCAATTTCTTGTTGGTCAGGCCAAAAGCATTTTTGATAGAATTCAACCTTTGATGGCGGTTTTTGGTGACTTGTGATGAATTATTCTCTATTCTTATCAAATAATCTTGAATCAATGGTATTCCGGCTGCATGAGCGATGGTTTCGGCATAAGGAACCACTTGATTGTAGCCACGTTTCCTAAGTTTCTTAGGATGAACCGGAACGGGAATAATTCCGTCATAAGTATCCAGATTAACTTCCGAAACGGTTTTCTCAGCCAGCAATTTTCCAATTTCAGGATGGTTATTGTATTTCAGGTTGTGGAGTAGCTTTTGGGTGACATTGTCATGACGAAAAAACAGCAGACTGTGTGCTGCTTTCAATTTGCACAACGGCTTGAGTTTGTTGTATGCAAAATTATTTTTGTCCAAATGCCAATGCGTATAAGGTAGGTTGGATGCACAAGTCACACAAAGCAGTCCTGAAGAAGTAATCACTGAATCACAGTTCAAACAACGCTTCGGAAAAAATAAATCGACCAGTGAACGGGCTATTGACGGGATTTCCATTAACTTTGCATTTGATTCATACCAAGTTAATGAATAAAATCAGAGTTACCAAAATTTTTGCCTTTGAGGCCGCACATGCGTTACACGGTTATGACGGAAAATGTCGGAATATACACGGACATTCTTACAAATTGGAAGTTACCATTTTAGGGACACCGATTATGGACAACAAGCATCCAAAATCAGGAATGGTCATTGATTTCGGAGATATTAAGAAAATTGTCAATGAGGAAATCATTGATAAATTTGACCATGCCGTCTTGCTCAACAGAAATTCTCCGCATAAGGCTTTGGGCGAAAACTTAGCAGCTGAAGGGCATAAAATCATTCTAACAGATTATCAGCCATCTTGTGAGAATATGGTGTTGGATATGGTGACCTTGATTAAAAGTCATTTGGACAAAGCCATTGAACTGGCTTCCGTGAAATTATACGAAACCGAAACATCTTTTGCCGAATGGCGGACGGAGGACAATCCATAAATATCAGCTTAGCAAACGGAAAAAAGGTTTATTTCGCTTCTGATCAGCATTTTGGGGCACCCAACGAAGCGGCAAGTCTGGTTCGTGAAAAACATTTTGTAAAATGGTTGGACAGCATCAAAAGTGATTGTCAGGTTTTATTTTTGCTCGGGGATTTATTCGATTTCTGGTATGAATACAAACAGGTGGTTCCACGTGGATTTGTCCGTGTACTCGGAAAATTAGCGGAATTCTCGGATGAAGGGATTTCCATTTATTTCTTTACGGGCAACCATGATCTGTGGATGAGAGATTATTTGGAAAAAGAAATCAATGCCACAGTTTTCAGAGACAGAAAAACCTTTCTTATCAATGCCAAAAAATTCTTTATCGCCCATGGGGACGGACTCGGGCCGGGTGACAAGGGTTATAAACGAATGAAAAAACTGTTTACCAATCCCGTGGCGCAGTTTTTATTCTCTCTGCTTCATCCTGATTTTGCTGTTTGGTTAGGCATCCGCACTTCCCGGAAAAACAAATTAATTTCGGGGGATGAGGACGTGAAATTTTTGGGAGAAGAAAATGAATGGCTCGCTCAATATGCCCGGAAAAAGCTTGAAACAGAACATTTTGATTACTTTGTTTTTGGGCATCGGCATTTGCCTATGGAGATTAATGTTGGGGAAAATTCAATTTACATCAATCTTGGAGATTGGATTAATCACTTCAGCTTTGCGGTTTTTGATGGCAATAAACTGAGGCTTAAATCAGTGAAAATTGTATAAAAAACTTCACAGCAATGCATTTTTTCGGTATCAGAAGGAGACATTCCCCAAAAGATCCAAGTAAACCGCGGTAATCTCTTCTCTGAAGTAAAATCCAACCATACATACAAGATAACTCCAGAGAAATATTTCTTTCAGGGATTTCGATTTTAGATGATGAACAAACCTTGTTAAGAAAACAGTTAAGGGCAGTCCAAGAAATATAAGCATATCTAACTTTTCACCTGCAAATAATGCCAAGATTACTACCCAATTGACAAAATAAGTGAAAATCAAAAAATACTGATGTCTTTTGTAGATGCTTTGCACCCTGAATTGAAGCAGATGATCAAGCCAAGCAATGAGTAGCATGAAACCGACTGGAAGAAGTCCCCATACCGCAGGTGCATCCCAATAATCAAGGAAAAAAGCATTGTCATAGATTTTAATCCAATCCATTTTATCCAGAATATATAAAATCTGGATGCCAACCAATGGCAGCAGCAACAAACCTATCAAAAACAAAATAAAACTCCTCAAACTCAAGCCTTTCAGAAAGATGAACATCAGTAGCAAAAATCCAATGAGCAATACGGTCGGTGGGAATAAAACAGCATTGATGCCCGAGAAAACTCCTATAAAAAACAAAATCCATCTGTTTTCGGGATTGCTGTCATACGCAAGCACACTCCACAACAAAAGGGATGAAACCAATAGGGAAGCGGTGATTTTCACGTCCGTGAGTATGCCGGAAAACACAAAAACCCAAGGCAGAAAATACCATAAGGCAACTCCGGTAATCTCCGTAAGCGGACTGAAATTGAAATACTGCCGGCAAACAGCCAAGTTGACCAAAAATAAAATTACAGTTGAAATGACTTCCCAATCCGAATAAAAAGGGCTGTTTTTTAAATAGAATAAAACTAAAAACAGGCATCCCAAAACAAATTCCGGCAAAAAAGATTTTTGGGCGAGAAACTTTGCCAACATTTTTATAAATTTGTCCTTTTAAAGGAAACAAAGATATGGGATTAATTACAGATATTTGGTTTGGATTGGGGAATATGTTCAAATGGTTATTTGAAAACACTTTGACGCCGATTGCTACTTCCGTCAACTGGATTTTATTCTTCATCGGTATTGGATTATTGGTATGGTGGCTCTATCAGTTGTACAAACTGACCGGTCCGGAACATGAAGATGATTACCGCGGATGGTAATCATTTCCCATTGATAGATTGCACAACTCAAAAACTTAGCTGTTCAGACATTAACTTGTTTGAACAGATTTTTTCATCTTTTGTATAGATAAATTTTTCCTTGTAAAACAGTTAACCTTTGGGATTTACAAAGTGTAAATTTGAATTCATTTCCCCATCAAATTGCATTGTCATCCCCTCTAAACAACAATACACCTGTTTTAAAGACGATATAAAAATCAAGAAGAAAAGACCAGTTTCTGACATAGTAGATATCGGTTTTCACCCGCATTTCCATATCCTTTGGAGAGTCAATTGCACCTCGATAGCCTCTGATTTGCGATAGCCCTGTAATGCCCGGTTTTACATAATGTCTTAGCGAATACTTTTGAATAATGTCTCCATAAGATTCATTTTCAGAAACCATATGCGGACGTGGACCTACGATGGACATTTCCCCTTTCAATACATTGAAAAACTGCGGAAGCTCATCTATGCTTGTTTCTCTTAGAAATCTTCCAAGCTTTGTGACACGTGGATCATCTCGTTTCGTCGGAATTTTATTATTGTCCTTGTCTTCTTTCATGGTTCTGAATTTCAGACATTTAAATTCATTCCCATTTAACCCGTTTCTCTTCTGGGAAAAAAAGATGGGGCTTCCCTGAGAGATATAAACCGCCAAAGATACAATCGGAATAATCCACCAAAGAAGAAGTCCAAAAACCAATAACGTAAAAACCAAATCAAATACTCTTTTTGCCAATTGATTCACAGGATAATCCAATGGAAGTCGCTTGTAGCTGAATATAGGAAATGAGTCTAAATAATTGAGCTCAAGACTTTGTCTTGTTTCTAAAAGTGAACTGGGAATAAATCCGACAGAAACATAATTTTTCTGCAAAACATCTACTGTTTTATCCACAAGCTGCTCATCCATCCCATTGCCCAAAGAGATATAAGCAAAGTCAATCTCATTGACTGACAGGTAATCACCCAATTTTGATAAATCTAAAAGTTTTTGATTGTCTTTGGGGTTATGAGTCACGAAAGTGTCTTTGATTTTCAGTCCAAATTCTTTTTTTTGTGCCAAGAGTTCCTCCAATCTTTGCGCATTATCATTGTAGCCGAGGATGACCAAATTGCGGTAATTATAGCCCTTTAGCCTATACAGTTTAATAATTTTATAGATGATAAATCGATTGAGTAGAAGATAAAAAAATAGGATTGACAGAAAGAATACAGATTCCTTTAGTGTATAAAGACTTTCCGATTTTCCTCCTGAAATGGCAAACAAAACCACTCCAAACAATAAGACATGAAAGATTATCCTTTTGAAAACATCCAAGAAACCCGAAAAACGAAACCTTTTGTAAAGCTTAGTCTGTGCAGAAAGAAGCAACCAAAACAACACAATAAGTATCAAAGATTTATAATGGACTTTCGCAAAAACCATGAGTCCGTGAAAAGAGCGTTCCCAAGTTGTATCGTGAATAAAAAGAAAAAGAAAGAATAAGCCGATTAGAAAAACCAAATCTGCAATTGCGATTAAAAAAAATGAATAAGGGGAATATCGGTTTTGGGGCATCAGTATTTAATTCAAATTTTTATTCGCCTTTTGTTGTCCTTTAACTTGCAAAGATATTAAAATCAAAATTACCGATTGGGATACTGTTCTAATTTCAATTCAACAAAATCTTTAAACTGATTTTCAAAATTTTCTTTGGAGAATTTCAATGCATTTTTGCGAATTAATGCTGAATCAAAATGGGTGTTTTCAAAATATTTCACAGCTTCAACTATTTGTTGTGGAGTAGCTTTTTGAAAATGAATTCCGGTTTTTCCCGCGATTACGGTTTCTTTTGTACCTCCTTTCCCCAAACAAATTACAGGCGTACCACAAGCTTGTGCTTCAACCGGTACAATTCCAAAGTCTTCAAAAGCCGCAAACACAAAGGCTTTACAATTTTTCATATACTTTTTCAATGCATCATTGGATACGAACCCCACAAATTCTATGTTATCTTTTGCCAAACTTTTGATTTTTTCAAATTCAGGACCATCTCCGGCTACAATCAACTTTTTGTTTGGCATCGCATTGAAAGCCCTTATGATTTGCTCGGTATTTTTGTAGGGAACCATGCGGGAAGCAGTAAAATAAAAATCTTCTTTCTCCGACTGAAATTCGAAAAAATCAACATCTACAGGAGGATAAATCACAGTGGATTCCCTTCGGTAAATCTTTTGGATTCTGTCTGCAATGTAATTTGAATTGGCAACAAAAAAATCCACACGATTAGAATTAATCACATCCCAAACCCGAATTTTGTTCAACACATATTTTGCATAAATTCCTTTCAAACCACTGTCAAGCCCGGAAGTCTTCAAATGCGCATGATACAAATCCCAAGCATAACGCATGGGTGAATGACAATAACAGATGTGCAACTGATTCTGATGGGTCAAAACACCTTTTGCGATAGATGAGGAGGAACTGATAACCAAATCATATTCCGATAAATCAAATTGCTCTATGGCGTAAGGAAATAATTGTAAGAATTTTCGATGATTGGATTTTGAAGTCGGAAGATTTTGGATAAAACTCGTTTTCACTTTTGCGCCATTTAAAATGAAATCCCTGTCAGATGCTGACAGAAAATCAATTAATGCAAAATGGTCAAAATCATCCCAAATGGAATTGATGGAGTGAATGACTTTTTCGGCACCGCCATTTACATAATACCAATCGTGAACCAAAGCTTTTTTCATTGTCCACTCATTTTGATGGTAATCGACTTATAGAAATTGTTGAACAGCCTCCGCAAGCCTTTCTCTGAATGCATCAGAAGAGAATTGTTGTGCGTTTTGCTGAATAATATGGGGGGGGGGGAGATTTTGTCTTTCAAATGCTTGTACTGCTTCCATAATGCTTACGACTGTTTGTTCAGTGTATAAATATCCGGTTTTTTTGTGAACAATGGTTTCACCTGTTCCACCCACTTTATAAGCGATGACCGGCGTACCAGCCGATTGGGATTCTACAGCAGCAATCCCGAAATCTTCAATGCCCACATAAACAGATGCTTTGGCTTTTTTCACAATGTCATAAACTCCTTCGGAAGAAAGAAAACCCGGAAACTCAATATTGGATTTTGCCATCGCTTGGAATTGCGACATCAAGGCACCGTCACCAATCAGAATCAACTTTTTATCAGGCATCTGATTAAAGGCTTTGATGAGCAAATCAAAGCGTTTCATTTTAGCAAAACGACCCACTGCAACATAATAATCTTCTTTATTGGGGTATAATTGAAACAAGGATAAATCCACTGGCGGATAAATCACAATGGAATCGCGGTGATAATGTTCTTTTATCCACTTCCTTTGAAATTCGGAATTTGCAATTAATAAATCCGGTTTTTGCGCAGTTTTAACATCATAATTTCTTAGATAATTCACAAAAGGCCTGATGAGAAAACCTAATTTCCCAAAATAGATTTTTAATTGCGCTTCATCCCAGATATATTTCAGATTTCTTGACTGTATGTATGAAATATGCTTTTGTTTGGGATGGGTTTTATTGATACCTTTTGCAATATTATGTGAAGAACTGATGATGATATCTGTATCAGTTTCAATTTTTATTTGATTTACAAAATAAGGAAACAAAGGCAACAGATAACGAAAATACTTGCCAAAATACTGCAATTGAGTCGTGATGATTTTTGGATTGTTTTTAAAAAACTTATGTTTTTCACTATCTTTTCTTACATCTGTCAGCGCATAAAATTTCTCAAAATCAAAAATTCGGTCGATTTCTGTAATCACTTTTTCGGCTCCGCCATACAAATCCAACCAATCAACCACCAAAACCATCTTCTTCATAAACGAAAATTTAGAAAGCAAGTTAAGCAAATTTCAAGGATTTAATGCGGAATTCGATTTTCTCTCTTAGAAATTAAAATACTTGCGACCCATACAAAACCAAACAATAGACAGCCCATCTGTCGGCTGAGAACATTTTCTACCCAACAAAACATCAATAGGGCCAAAATAAGTGAAAAAACAACATAATTCCGCCTGTTTTCCCGGATCCAAAGCAGAAAAAACATGGCAAATAAAACAGTGGTAAAAATTCCGGTTCCCAAATAAAAATTCAGAAATTGGTTGTGGGTGTTGAACCGACTGTTGATGAAATATTGTCGGTGTTCTTCATTTTTAAATAGTTCGTGTTGTTTGAAACACTCAACCAGCTCAGCGGCCGTATTTTCGATTCCAATTCCTTTTAGAAAAACCGCTTTTTCATTTGCAATTTTATTGGAACAACCCCAAATATGATATCTGGGTTCCATGATGAGCATCTTTTCTAAAGTATAATTTTCTTGTTTAAATCCAGCATAAAAACGATCTACAAAGTTGGGATTTAGCTTAATCAAAAGAAAAATCACAAATATTAATCCGGTAGAAATCAAAGCTGGGATTTTCCAATTTTTTACAAAAAAGAAAGAAGAAAATGCAATCAAAACCAAAGATAGCAATGACATCCGGGCAGAAATTATCAGAATTAGCAAAAAGAATAGAAGTGCAATACACAGCCATAAAGCTTTGTGTTTTTTCTTTGTGCCAATCCGCATAAAATAAATGCTCAATAAGATTCCGACAACATAGACAAAACCCACATAAGGCCGATCACCCAAAAGGATTTGGTTGATAAATTCACCCACTGAGAAATCAAATTTACCCGAATTAAATACAAAACCCAAAATCCGGAAATATGAAGTCATCATAAGGATGGTTGCCCCTATCAGAAACGCCAAAAGCACCGGTTTTCTCTTGTTGAGCGGAAATGAAAATAGAACCAATATCGGTATGATAATCAGCCTTTCTGCATATTTAAAATCGTCTTGTCGGTTGAAAACGAGTGCTTCTATAAAAATCAATACGGAGAGTATCAAAAACAAAACAAACTTCAAATCAATTTTTTCACGAATCAATTTCCTATCGACCAACAAAAAGAAAGCTGCCAGCACGGGAATTGCTGCTATATTGGGAATGGCTTCTCCAAATTGTGCAAACGGGATGGCCAAACATAAGGCCGCATACAAAAACGGATAAATTTCTCGTGTCTGATTTCTTAGTTTAGTAAGATTCATATTGATGAAGTAACGAATATTTCACGGATAAAGTTTAACAAAGAGAAAAATTATCGCTTATAAATCAACTTCTTCAACTGCGTTGTCGCACCACGCGGCATGAAATACAGCATAGAATTCCGTATCAGACTGTAAACAGGATAAATCCCCGGTTTGAAATTCTCAAGAATGATGAGAATCCTGTTTTTTACTTGTAATTTTCTGTTTTTCGTCGAAATGGATTTATCATCAATCACATAAGTCAAAAGAGATTCGGGCAGATTGGCGACTTCGAAATTTTTGATGACTTTAAAAAACAAATCATAATCCTGGGCTGCTCTTTTATATTTGTCCGAATAATAACCGGTGGTTTTCAGGATTTCTGTATAAAAAACAACTGTTGGGTGAACAAAACGGTTGTTCAGATACATTTTCTTTTTTATCTCTTCATGTGTTGTCGGATGTTTTAATACAAACAAAAGATTCCCTTTTTCATCGACCATATCTGCCCAAGTTCCGAGAAGCTTCACTTGGGGGTTCGCTTCCAAAAACATCAATTGCTTCAGGTATTTGTTCTTTTTGTTTAAATCTCCACAATCCAAACGGGCAATCAACGCATAACCTAATTCCTCAATTTTCTTAAGTCCGTTGTTGAGTGCGATTCCAATTCCTCCATTTTCGGTCATGAATTCAATGAATAATTTCCCGTTTTTGTACTGTGATTTTAATTTTTCAGCATTTGGTTTCAATTGACTGCCGTCATCGACCACCAACACATCCACTTCAAAAGGTTCATCAATCGAAAGGATGGTTTTCTCAAGCTCATCAGGATGGTTATAGTGTGGAATCAGGACGATTAATTTGCCTGAAAATCTGTCCGGGTTATGCATATCGGCGCAAAACTATGAAAAAATTAATTTCCCAAAGCTTAAAAAGCACTGACCCCGTCTTTTTTGTAGATATAAATTTGAGTAAACAGATTCCAACCTACGATGCTGATTCCGGTTGCCATTGCTGCACCATTCATTCCGTATATTGGAATCAAGAGAAAATTCAGGGCTACATTGACAAAAAATGCCACCAAAAGAATTTTGTGCAAAACCCTTTGTTTGCCTGTCATATTCATATAAGTTCCTGAAATTCCGAGAAAGGTTACCAAAAATTGTGCGACCACTAAAATAAGTAAAGCCGTTTTTGCCGTTTTGTATTCCTGCCCAAAAAGCCCCATCGTAAACTCGCCAAAGAAAAGCAAAAACAAAACAGCCGGTGTACTCAAAATCACCATCAAACGTATGGCTGAACGGTAAATTTTTTTCAATCCGACCTTGTTATTCCTACTGAATTCCTCTGCCAACTTTGGAGCCACCACTACATTTACGGCCATCACGCCCATCGCTGTCAGGGAAGCAACTCTGGCGGCAGTATCAAAATATGCAACCGTTTCAAAATCCTTAAATTTCCCTAAAAGAATTACATTCGTGCTTTGCATCAGAAAGAAAGTCATGGCATTCAGTGCCATGGGATAGGAAGTCATAAAAATCTCTTTGGATGAAATTTCTACAGTCGGATTTATTTCGCCCAACTTTCTAAAATAAAAATATACCTGTAAAGTAGTGAGGATAGCCAGCAGCACAAAAGATAGCAGATAAGCATCTACTAACCAAGTTCCTAAATCGCCAATCATCAATAGATAAGCCATGATAAAGAAAACCAAATACCGCATGATATTCCGATAAAATTCGGATACCACAATCTTGTTCATTCCCCGAAATGTCTCAATATTGAGCATCATAACCGAGTGAAAGAAGATGTACAAAACTACTTTTTTGATCAATCCGTAAGGGTTTTCAATTTGAAAAAAGGAATTGATAAAATCAGCATTGATTAGTAAGACAATCAGTATTAAACCAAGCGTTGAAAAGAAAATCAACTTGAGCGTTTTTCGGTAAATCAGTTGAATGTTATTAAAAGCATTTTGGGATCTGAGATAGCCTGAATAATAAATAATTGACTGTTCAGCACCAATGATGCTGATTCCACCCAAAATCAACAATACAGAACGAGCAAAACCGTATTGTCCTACAAATTCGGCTTTGAAATTATTGGTCAAAAACAACGTCAAACCAAACAACAATGCAACTCCCGAAACTTTCAGAATCAATGAAATCAAACTGTTTCTGAAAGTTTCCCCATTTTTGAGCTTAGCTACGAGCTCATTCCATAAACCGCCTTGTCTTTTGAATTGCGCCAAAATCTGATTTGTTTGCAAATATAAGCGAGAAAATTCCGGGTTACTATCAATTCACAGAAAATGAGTTCAACTCCGAAAACCAGATAACAAAATAGAATTATTAAATTTGTTGTTTGATGAAAAAATTTGACACCACGCATTTAGAGCAAAAAAGATTGAACACTCCAATAGAAGATTCACCGGATCAATATTATCAAAAACAGCTTGAAATGAATGAATTAAGAAATAAAAATTAATGAACCTCTCAACACAAAAAAAGACCAGTTCAGTGTTCAATGTAAATTATCTGATTATCGGACAAGGTGTTGCCGGAAGTAGTTTGGCGTTGAAACTGCTACAGGAAGGCAAGTCTTTTCTCATGATTGACGAAGATAAAAACAAAGCTTCTTCGGTGGCGGTTGGTACCTTTAATCCTGTGGTTCTCAAAAGGTTTTCTCTGATTTGGAATGGTGTTGAACAAATGAAAATTTCACGTGCTTACTTCAGATCCTTTGAAGAATTGCTGGGCAAAAAATTGATTGAAAATGTTCCCACCTACCGCATTTTCAAAAACCCGGATGAAATTGAAACTTGGAAGAAAAAAGCGCAAAAACCGGAGCTTCAGGAATATTTGTCCGGGGAAATCCGGTATTCGGACAATGAATTGCTCAATGTCCCCTACGGCTACGCAGAAGTATTGAAAACTGCCCGAATCCGATTGGGAGAATGCGTGGCATCTTTCCGTGAATTCCTGTTGAATGCAGAGAAATACATTCCTGAAAATTTTGATTATAATCAACTTGAAATTCAGGAAAATTCAATCCGTTACAAAAATATTGAAGCTGAAAAAATTGTTTTCTGTGAAGGATTCGGCGTGAAGGAAAATCCGTATTTCAATTACCTTCCCGTCATCGGCGTCAAGGGTGAAGTTTTAAAAATAGAAACAGAAACCGAATTGCCGAAAGCCATTTGGAAGGGTTACAATTTTCTTTTTCCCGAAAACGGCAAAATCTGCCTGACGGCTTCCACTTATGACCGCAACGACCTGTCGCCCGAACCAACCGAAAAAGGTGCTCAGGAAATCCGGCATTATCTCGAAGAGATTTACACCGGAAATTATAAGGTGTTGGAACATACGGCAGGAATTCGTCCAACGGTGATTGACCGCCGACCGATTTTGGGGAACCATCATTTACACAAAAATATGTATATCCTGAACGGCATGGGAACACGGGGTACTTTGCTCGCACCTCAAATGACAGAAATGCTCTATGCTTTTATTGAAAAATCGGAAGTCATTGATAAAGAAGCTGATGTGAGAAGATTTGATAAATATCTCACGGATCAAAAGAATTGAAATTTTTTCGCACTCATTTTGAAATGAATTTCTTTGGTTTTATCATGGTTTACACCCTTTTGGATGCGGTTTTCAATTTGTTCATCAATATTGGAAAAAGCACCGAAACCTTTGAGAATTACAATAAGTCCAAAAACCATCAGAATCATTCCAACGATTTTTTTGAAATAATAAATCCTTCGGATGGTAAATTTCTCTTTTACTTTATGCGCCAAAAAGATTTTCAGCAAATCAATAGAAAAGAAAGTCGCCAATACGATGGCCATGAACAGCAGCGTATCTCTTTCTCCTGGATATTGAATAACAATCGTGCTGACCACAAAAAACCAAAATACTATCACCCCTATATTGAGAATATTCAATAAAAATCCATTGAGAAAAATTCGAAAATAATTTTTTCCAACGGTTTTCAGGTTTCGCATTTTCAAATTGGGTTTTTGGATAAACATGACCAGTCCATACATCAAAATAAAAAATCCGCCAAAAATATAGATGGAACGGTAACTTTCTATGGCGTGCGCAATGTCTTTACTTCCAAAATAAGCCACGAGAATACAGATAATATCTGCCGTAATTACTCCCAGATCAAGGGTTATGGCCGCTTTCCATCCACTGGAAATACTCGTTTGAAGCAGCATGAAAAACACGGGCCCAATCAGTACCAAACTGAGTAATACTCCAATTAATATGGCGGATGATACCAAATCCATAAGAAGTGCAAGTTAGGAAATATTATTTTTAGAAGTTTATTTTATTCAATTCAGAAATTTGAATAAAAATCATTTTTTAATGAAAATCATCCCAATAATTTGAAGTCTAATTGTTTGCTTTCCAAATCTGCTCTGATAATCCGAACCATCACACGGTCGCCCAACTGATAAGTGATACCCGTACGCCGACCGATGATGGAATAGCTTCTTTCATCAAAATAAAAGTTATCTTCATCTATATTTTTCAAACGAATCAAACCCTCACAGCGAGTTTCGGGCAATTCTACAAAAATTCCGTATTCCTGAACACCCGTTATGTAACCATAAAATTCATCCCCCACAAACTGAAGCATGTATTTGACCTGCATGAATTTTACGGAATCTCTTTCCGCATCCGTAGCCAATTTCTCACGGGCTGAACATTGCTCGCATTTTTCTTCTAAGGGTGCTGCGGGCGGAGATTTCATCCCGTCCAAATAATGTTGTAACAACCGATGCGCCATCATGTCCGAATAACGGCGAATGGGTGAAGTGAAATGCGAATAATACCGAAAAGCCAATCCATAATGACCCACATTATTTTCGGTTGAATAAATCGCTCTGCTCATGGTTCGAACGGCCAATGTTTCAATCAAATTTTCTTCCGTCTTTCCTTTGATTTCTTCCAAAAGCGCGTTCATGGATTTGGTGATGGTCTGGTGATTACTCAAATCCAATTTATAACCAAATTGCTTGATAAACAGGCGCAAATCCTGAAGTTTATCCATATTTGGATCATCGTGTACCCGATATATAAAGGTGTTATTGGTCGGTTTTCCTTCTTTGTTCACGGAAACAAATTCTGACACTTTGCGGTTGCATAACAGCATGAATTCCTCAATCAGATGATTGGAATCCTTCATTACATTGAAATAAGTTCCGATTGGATTGTTGTTTTCATCCAATTCAAATTTCACCTCAATTTTATCAAAAGTGATGGCTCCATCGCGAATCCTCTTTTTGCGGAGTTTCTTCGCCAAATCATTCAGCACTAAAATTTCATCTTTGAAATCTCCTTTACCTGTTTCTATCACTTCCTGTGCTTCTGCGTAGGTAAAACGTCGGTTGGAACGAATCGCAGTGCGGCCGTACCATGCATTGATAACGTGTGCATTATCATCCATTTCGAATACGGCGGAGAAAGTATATTTATCTTCATCCGGTCGTAGGGAACAAGCTTCGTTGCTCAATCTCTCAGGCAACATCGGAATGGTTCTGTCCACCAAATAAACTGAATTTCCGCGGTTGTAAGCTTCTTTATCCAAAAAAGTTCCGGGTTGTACATAATGCGTAACATCGGCGATATGCACGCCCAATTCCCAATTTCCGTTTTCTAATTTTCGAAGGGAAAGTGCGTCATCAAAATCTTTGGCATCACTTGGGTCAATCGTAAACGTAACCACATCACGCATGTCCCTTCTGTTTGCGATTTCTTCTTCCCGAATGGAAATATCTATACTTTCCGCTTCCAATGCTACTTCTTCCGGAAATTTATAAGGTAAATTGTATTCAAATAAAATGGCGTGCATTTCTGCGTTGGTTTCATCGGGTTGCCCGAGAATTTCCACAATTTCACCGAAAGGACTATCGGTATTTTCCGGCCAATCCAATAGTTTTACTACCACTTTTTGTCCGCTTTCCGCATCATTGAATTTGTCTTTCGGAATATAAAAATCCACATGAATGGAACGATGATCGGTTACAACGAAACCATATTTTCCATGGGTATGAAGCTGGAAAATTCCTGTAAACAAGGTTTTAAACCGTTTGATGACTTCTACTACTTCTCCTTGTAAATGATCCTTTTTATTTTTTGAAGGATGCAGATAGACCCTCACCAAATCACCCTGCAAGGCGTGTCCTTTTTTCTTTTTACCAATGAAAATATCTTCCTCATAACCATCTACCATCACATACGCCGAACCGCTTTGTGTGATATCAATGATGCCGACGACATAATGTTTTTCAATATTTATTTTGAATTTTCCACGTTCGGATTCCTGGATTTTCTTTTCAGCTATTAATTCCTGTAAATCCTTGATTAATATTTCTTTATCTATGCGATTTGTCAGATTCAGGGCAGCGGAAATTTGCTTGTAATTCATCGGTTTTTTGGGGTTTTCCAACAGAATTTTTAAAATCTGCTTTTTAAATTTTCCGCCGTCCGACCTTTTTTTGTGTTTCCCTTTTGGCATACAAATTTACTTGATTAATTTGTTAAGAATTTTCATTTTGTTAAATACAAAATTCACGAACAAGCGATTTTTCCGACTCTGCGGTCGTGTCTTCCACCTTCAAATTCTGTATTCAGAAACACATCTATCATTTCAATCGCGTATTCCAAAGCCACAAACCTTGCCGGGAAAGCGATTATATTCGCATTGTTGTGTTTTCGGCTAAGCCTAACTATGTCTGTATTCCAACATAAAGCACAGCGAACACCTTGGTGTTTATTGGAAGTCATGCTTACACCCTGACCACTTCCACAAAGTAAAATACCGAAATCCGCTTCTCCGGTTTCCACTGCCAAAGAAGTAGGATGTGCAAAATCAGGATAATCTACAGAATCTACAGAAAAAGCTCCAAAATCCTTAATATTAATCCCTTTCTCTGTCAAATAATGGATTATTTTTTCTTTGTATTCAAATCCTGCATGATCTGCACCGATGGCTATTTTCATAATTATATAGTTTATTAACAGTCCTTTTTTGGCATTGCTGCCAATGCTTTCATTTTCAATGAATCTCAAGTTTGATAATTTTGTTGATAAACATCCCATTACTTTTCATAGAATCCGGAAGCTTTTATTTGGAAAAATCAAACTAAATTTCAATTAAAAAAAATTCAATCAAAGTCAAGAAAAAGTTTTGATTTTGGCATGGATTTTATCCACGATGATATGACCTGTTTCAACTGTTCAATTTATCTTCAAAACCTGATTTCAACAATCAACAAAATTTGTTGATAATGGTACAACCCATTCATTTCAATACAAACTTACAAATAATTCCTGTTAATCCGATTTGAATAAATTTAGTACCACAATAGTTATTCACATATTCACAGCGCATATATATACATCAGTTTTCTTTTTATTAAAAAAAATAATTTTTAATTATTATTCATGTTAAAAACTACAAACCGGAATTCAGCTTATTTGGCTAATTTTGCTTGCGAACAAAAATCAATCCAAATGAAGAAAATAGACGACTTTAATTTCAAAAACAAAAAAGTACTGATTCGTGTTGATTTTAACGTACCTCAGGATGAAAACCTCCATGTGACTGACGATACCCGAATTCAAGCAGCCAAACCTACGATAAAAAAAGTGCTGAATGATGGTGGCGCGGTGATTTTGATGACCCACCTCGGCCGTCCCAAAAATGGATTTGAAGATAAATTATCCTTGAAGCATATTGCAAGAAATGTCAGTGAAGTTTTAGGTGCAGAAGTTACAGTTGCGGATGGAATTGTCGGGGAAGATGCCCAGAAAAAAGCTGCAGCACTGCAACCCGGACAGGTTCTGATGTTGGAAAATCTACGTTTCAATAAAGAAGAAGCCGAAGGTGATCAGGAATTGGCAAGAAGATTGGCAGAATTAGGAGATTTTTATATCAATGACGCTTTTGGAACAGCCCATCGGGAACATGTTTCAACCGCTGTCATCGCAAAGTATTTTCCAGATGCAAAATGTTTCGGATACCTTATGGAGAAGGAATTGAATGCAATTGATAAAATACTGAAATCCGGACAACATCCGATTACAGCGATTTTAGGTGGTGCCAAAGTTTCCTCCAAAATTACAGTGATTGAGAATATATTACCGGTGATTGATAATCTGATTATCGGCGGCGGAATGACTTATACTTTCATCAAAGCCAAAGGCGGAAAAATTGGAAATTCATTGGTGGAAGAAGATAAATTAGATTTGGCTTTGGAAATTCTTGAAAAATGCAGAGAAAATAAAGTTGGTGTTTATCTACCTGTGGATAATGTAGTTGCTGACAGTTTCAGCAATGAAGCGAATACGCAGATAACCAATGTAGATGAAATTCCGGATGGTTGGATGGGGCTGGATATCGGGCCGAGAACGGAAAGTATTTTCAAGGATTTAATCATGCAATCCAAAACTATTTTGTGGAACGGACCCATCGGCGTTTTTGAAATGTCCAATTTTGCAAAAGGAACCATTGCTCTTGGAGAAGCGATTGTGGAAGCGACTCAGAAAGGTGCTTTCACTTTGGTCGGTGGTGGAGATTCCGTGGCATTTGTAAAGCAATACGGATATGCGGATAAAGTCAGTTATGTGTCAACCGGTGGTGGTGCCATGTTAGAAAGCTTAGAAGGAAAAGAATTGCCGGGAGTCAAAGCGATTTTGGATTAATAATAATTCCAAAGAGTTATAATTTTTAGAATTAAATAAACTTTTGGATTTAAAAGTTTTCAAATGCTTTTAAATCATCTTTGAGCCATTCCGGAATCTCAATGGTTTTTTTCTTTAGAATATCAATCATCACTTGGGTGCTTTTGCCTTTGGCGTGAAGGATTTCATCAGCGTTTTCTGCTTCGCTCACGACCAAATATTCCATCTCAAAACTCTTGTTACCCAATCTTGAAGTTCTGGCTTTGATGTGCGGATTTTTACTCAATAAGTTCAATTCTTTGAAATAATCACATTCAATATGCGCTATGACAAACATGTATTTTGTCCAGTCCCATTTTTTACTGACTGTCGGCATATAAAAACCTCGGGCATTTTGAAAATAATCAAAATAATAAACATTGTTCACATGTACCAACGCATCCATGTCGTTCCACCGGATATTGAGGGGCATTGAAAATCTGAAATCTGGATTTGATGCATCCATTGTTTTGAAAATTAAGGTTGTGAAAAAGCCGCTTCCTGAATAATTAAATGGAAACGGCTTCATTGTATTTGATTTAAAAAATTACTCTCCAGCAACGATTTCACCGATTCTCACAATGACTTCCGTCGCTTTCACCATCGATTCCAAGGGAACGAATTCATAAGGTCCGTGGAAGTTGTGTCCGCCTGCAAAAATATTCGGGCAAGGCAGTCCCATAAAACTCAGTCTGGCACCGTCGGTTCCGCCGCGGATGGGTTTGATGTTGGGTTTCACACCAACATCTTCCAATGCTTGTTTGGCGATTTCTACCGACTGGAATTTTTCTTTTACCTTTTCAATCATGTTGAAATATTGGTCTCCCATATCGAGTACAATTCTGTCATCGCCATATTTTGTTTTCATTTCAGCAGTGATTTCTTCAATCAATTTTTTTCTGGCAATGAATTGCTCCATATCGTGGTCCCGAATGATGTATTGCAGTTCGGCCTCTGAAACATTTCCTTTCATTTGAGTCAAATGGAAGAAGCCTTCTCTGTCCTCTGTGGATTCAGGAACTTCATCCGGAGGCAGACCCTCTGCAAATTCTCTGGCCAAAGTACAAGCGTTGATCATCAACCCTTTTGCATAACCCGGGTGAACGCTTTTTCCGAAAAACTTAATATGGGCATAAGCTGCATTAAAGTTCTCGTATTCCAATTCTCCGATTTCGCTTCCGTCCATGGTATATGCCCATTCTGCACCGAATTTTTCGACCGGAAAAAAATCAGCCCCTCGACCGACTTCTTCATCCGGTGTAAAACCAACGGCAATTCGACCGTGTTTGATTTGTGGATTTGCCATCAGATATTCCATGGCGGTAACTATTTCAGCCACACCGGCTTTGTCATCTGCGCCGAGCAAAGTGGTGCCATCGGTACAAATGATGGTTTGTCCTTTGTATTGTTTCAAATCCGAAAATTCATCCGGGCTCAGTGTCATTTGTTCGTTTAATCGAATATCACCGCCATCATAATTTTCTATGATTTGTGGTTTGACATTTTCACCGGAAAAATCAGGGGAAGTATCGAAATGCGCCACAAAACCGATGGTCGGTACTTGTTTGTCTATATTCGACGGCAGGAAGCCCATCACATAGGCGTTCTCGTCGATGGAAACATCGTCAAGTCCGATGGCTTTCAATTCTTCAAAAAGGTATTTTGCAATGTCCCATTGTCTTTCGGAACTTGGGAATTCCTCGACAAACGGGATGCTGGTGGAATAAAAACTCACATATTTCAAAAATCTTTCTTTTAGCTTTTCGCTCCAAATTTTGTCCATTTTATTAAAAATTTTTTGTAAAAGTAGGAAATTCTATATCTTTCGGCTTGCAAAAAGCGAATAAAAATTAATGATGGAGAAAGTCAAGATAGTCGAATGCCCAAGAGACGCCATGCAGGGAATTCATGATTTTATACCGACTGATCAAAAAATCGAACATTTGATTAAATTGTTGAAAGTCGGATTTGAAACCATTGACAGCGGCAGTTTTGTTTCGCCTAAAATCATTCCCCAAATGGCGGATACGGCAGAATTGATGGACGCCATCAAGGACATCGAACGAAGATCAAAAATTTCGGTAATTATTGCAAGTGAAGGAGGGGCAGACCGTGCATTGAGACACGACAATGTGGACTTACTTGGTTTTCCGTTTTCGATTTCTGAACAATTCCAACAAGACAATACACACAAAAGCAGAGAAGAAGCTTTTGAGTGCATCCAAAATATCGGAAAAATGATTGAAGGTACAGACAAAGAGTTGTTGATTTATTTTTCAATGGCCTTTGGTAATCCTTATGGAGATGAATGGAGCGTGGATATGGTCAAAGAATGGGCACTTCGTTTTTCAGATATTGGCATAAAAAGAATCAACCTGTCAGACACAACTTCCATGGCGCATCCGGAAGATGTGGAAGAATTATTCAAAACACTGATTCCCAAATATCCGGAAATTGAGTTCGGTGCGCATTTTCATTCGGAGTACAACCAATGGTTCCCAAAAGTTGATGCTGCATACAAAAGCGGTTGCCGCAGATTTGACGGTGCAATCAAAGGATTTGGTGGTTGCCCGATGGCCAAAAATGATTTGGTGGGCAATACCGCCACCGAAAAATTAATCACCTATGCTGAAAGCGTCAAAGCCGAACATGGCTTGGATTTGATGGCTTTTGAATCGGCTTATAATTCGGCAATGATGGTGATGGGATAATGTTTACAGAATTGCAGGTTTATGAATTGTATTTGAAGTCAAATCCATGAATGAACCCAATAGTACGTCATCAAAAAAATCGCTCAAACCACTAAAATTCAGTGCATTGGGATTTTACGCTTTTTTATTTCAATGCGACTAAAGTCAGAGTCATTGTGAATTTTCAATTTGGAAAAGTTTATTTGGAATCCAAAAACTTGTTGCAAATTTCTAATTCATATAAACTTGCATAAGAATTTCAAATGGGTTCGAAAATAAAAAGCCTCGCAACAATGATTGATGTGAGGCTTTAAAATTTTTTTGATTTGGGATTATTCCAATACTTCCATATCAAAATAAAGCGTGGAATTGGGTGGAATCAATCCGCCGGCACCTTGTTCTCCATAACCTAATTCCGGTGGAACAATCAACAAAACTTTGGTTCCTTTTTTAAACATGGTCAAAGCTTCCATCCAGCCCTGAATCAACTGTGTTTGTCCAACCACAACGGTAAGCGGCTCATTTCTGTCAAAGGAAGAATCCAATTTCGAACCGTCGCTCAGTCTCAAAGTATAATGAACTTTTAGTTGGTCTCCGTTTTGGGGCAACGCTCCGCTTCCCTCTTTTTCGATGTAATATTGCAAACCGGATTTTGTAGATTCCGCTTTGGCCGTCAGTTCTTTTTGTCGTTTTATTTGTTGGCTTTGCTCTTCTTTTTCTTCTCTTTCGATTTCAGCCAATTTGTTTTTCAGTTCGGTTTTCGCTGTATCAAAAGCTTCTCCACCGTTGTAATCTTTGTATTTATCACCTTTTTTGATGATATGAACATGGTTGATTATCACATCTTCCACCGGTCTGTCCTGTGGCCCTTTTTTTACGTCAGCGATGGAATCAATCACATCGAGTCCTTCAATTACTTCTCCGAAAACCGTATGTCTTCCGTCCAACCAAGGCGTGGGAACTTCAGTGATAAAAAACTGGCTGCCATTGGTGTTGGGGCCGGAATTGGCCATGGATAAAACCCCTTTTTTATCATGTTTTTTATTCGAGAAAAATTCATCTTCAAATTTATAGCCCGGACCGCCAGTGCCTTTTCCGTCCGGATCACCACCCTGAATCATGAAACCTTTGATGACTCTGTGAAAAATAATTCCGTCATAGTAAGGTGTTCCCAAAGGCTTTGCTTCATTGGCTTTTGACCCTTCGGCCAGTCCGACAAAATTGGCCACCGTCAGTGGAGCCTCTTCCTCGAAAAGCGCGACGAGCATATTTCCCTTGCTTGTTTCCATTTGGGCATAAAGCCCGTCTTCTAAATTGTTGTATTCTTCTTTACTCATTGAACTCGGTATTTTGACAGTCGAACAGCCGGTTAAAAGCACTGATGCCGTCAGGATTATTAATAATTTTTTCATTGTTTATTTTTCTTTATATCCAATACTTTTACTTTAAAAATCAAGGGTATATTGTTTCCAATTTTATTTTTATCTCCATAAAAAGCATAGCCTAAAAAAGAAGGAAGCAGCGCAATAGCCGAATCTCCTTTCTCAATCATTTGAAGGGTGATGTGCAATCCACGCGGAAGATCCGTTCTCCCCAAAACCGCAGTTTGTATGCCGATTTCGTCTTCGGAATAAATCTCATTGTTTCCAAAATCATGAACACTGTATTGGAATTTTATCATGTCACCCGATTTCGCCATTTCCTCAGTAGGAATTCCGGAATTGGAAATCCAGAATCCGTAAGTTGTTTTGGTGAAAATAGTTGCTTGTCCGGCGATGTAATTTTCAATGATTTCATTGTCTTCTCTCAAAATTTCTTTGTTCAAATCCTGAGAAAATTCCATGAATTTTTCACGGTCATCTTCGTAACTGACTGGATATTGTACCACTTTTTCTTGGCAGGCGGTGAATAAAATTAATATGCCGATGACAAGTCCTCTTTTCAAATTTCGGTTTTTTCTAATTTCACTTGATAAGTTTGTAATATTTCACGAAATTTCCCCAAAGTTTCTTCCAAACTCAAATCGGAACGTCCGCCCGCCGCATTGATATGTCCACCGCCATTGAAATGTTTGTTTGCAAATGCGTTGACATCAAAATCTCCTTTCGAACGAAATGAAATTTTGATGAAATCATGTTGTTGATCCTCGATAAAAATCGTTGAAAAAATAATCTTATCCAATCCCAATCCATAATTCACAAAACCTTCAGTATCTCCTTTTTGGGTGCCGAACTCCAATTGTTGTTCCCGGGTCAGATACATTATCGCCGCCCGGTATTCCGGGAAAACTTCCAAAGAATTCAGTGCCAAACTCAGTAGTTTTAATCGGTTGGGCGTTTGGGTATCATACACATTTTCATAGATTTTATCAATCCGAATCCCGGTCTCTATCAAATTCGCTACAACTTTATGTGTTTCTGCGGAAGTATTTCTGAATCTGAAATTTCCGGTGTCAGTCATGATGCCCGTGTAAATGCATTCTGCGATATTCCGATTCAATTTATCCAAATCATTCATGGCGCGGATGAAATTATAAACCATCTGCGCCGTGGCGGGTATCCCGGTATCGGAATACATGAAATCAAAAGTTTCCGGATGTTGGTGATGATCGATTAACACTTTGGGTGCATCGGAACGGCTGACCCATTCTCCAACTTCGTCAATACGTTCGAGTCGGTTAAAGTCCAATATGAAAATTAATTCAGCCTGTTCCACAAATTTTCTGGATTTCGCAGGTTGGTATTCGGCGATGTTGATTCTTTTGGCTCCTTGCATCCATTTCAGAAATTTCGGAAAATCATTGGGAACGATTACTTCGCAACGGTGACCCGATTTTTCCAGATAATGCGCCATGCCCAATCCCGAACCAATCGCATCGCCATCGGGATTCCGGTGGCTGAGAATCACAATTTGTTTTGGGGTACTCAGAAGTTCTTTCAGTGCTTCAAAATTAGTCATCTGCATAGCCTGCGAAGATAGAAGATATTGGGAAATTGTACAATGAAGAATTTAAATATAAGAAAACCTTAACAACCCAATTTATTGAGGTTGTCTGTGTGGATTCAATTGATTTTGAGAAATTTTCTCCGCTTATAGATCCCGCTTTTTCAGCAGCCAATAGGACAATCCGGTAAAAATCAGCATATAAATCAGTGCTGCAATGACATAACTAATCTCCGTTTCCCTAATGCCAAAAATCGTTCCTCCCATCACAAATCCTTCCGGATTGATTCTCGGTGCTTTAATCAGATTGGATGATACATTCAGCGGCAGATAACTCGTGTAATTAAAGGCTTCCGGGTTGATGTTTTCCAATCCTGTTCCAATCCAAGCGCGGGTCAGTACCTCCACAAGCGTGATGGCACCTTCGCCCATCCACAACACAATCAGTCCCAGAAACGCAAAAGCTGTTTTCCTGAGCCAAATCGCCAGAAACAAACAGATGGAGAAGAAGAGGTTCAATTTGAGAAAATAGTAAACAACAAATTCCACGTTTTTCATCGGATTTTCGCCGGAAGAGGAAAATATTTTTCCTAAGACCAAAGCAATTCCAAAAACAAAAACACTTGACAGCAACGCAAAAATCACATTGACCATGACTTTGGAACTTAGAAATTCCTTTTTGCTCATTCCGTCAATCAGATTCTGTTTCAGTGTCCGGTTGGAATATTCGTTTGTGATATTTGTAATGATAATCACCGCAATGAAGATTTTCGCTATGGCTACGAGATACGTAATGTTCTGCCAAATTTCAGGAAAATCAAATGTTCCTAATTTTGCGATATTCAGTTTAATACCGCCTATTTCAGGTTTGATATTGCCCAGAATTACGCCGATGACCACTAAAATCAGGAAATACAATATGGTGAAAGTCCTTGTGGCTTTGTAATAAAAAATTTTATTCCATTCTATTTTTAATAATCGCAACATAATCAGTTTTTGTTTTGAGTAATTTGTAAAAATTGGGTTTCAAGGCTTTCTTTTCGTTTCACAAGATGATTCAGGACAATGCCCTTTTCAAAAAGTGTCCTGTTCAAATCTTCCGAAGCCATATCACGATTGAGAATGGCTTTCAAGTGTGTACCTTCATTGGAAATTTTCTCAAATCCCGAAATCTCATGGAGGGCGTTCAGCAGAATTTCATTGTTGGCTGCCGCCACTTCGAAATATCCGAAACTTGCGGACATTTCATCCACCCTTCCGGAATACAGCGTTTTTCCTTTTTCGAGAATCACCACATGGGAACAGACTTTTTCTACTTCATCCAACAGGTGGCTGGCCAAAATAATCGTTGTTCCTCCGGCTGCGATTTTCTGAATTATATTCCGAATACTGATGATTCCTTGCGGATCCAGCCCATTGGTCGGTTCATCAAGAATCAAGACTTCGGGGTCATTGAGCATGGCAGCTGCAATGGCCAGCCGTTGTTTCATCCCCAATGAAAAAGTCCGGAATTTATCTTTTTTTCTTTCTAACAATCCTACGATTTCTAATTTTTCTTCAATTTTGGAAAAAGGTGCGCCTTTGATCATCGCTGTGATTTCAAGGTTTTTTTCTGCCGATAAATAAGGATAGAAATTCGGGTGTTCGATGATGGCTCCAATTCTTTTCAGTGATTCCACATCGGATTTTTTTCCAAACCAGTACCAACTTCCTTCGGTCGGATTGATGACATTCAGAATCATCCCCAAAGTCGTAGATTTCCCGCTGCCATTCGGCCCGAGCAGGCCGTAAACATTTCCTTTTTCCACCGAAAAACTCAAATCGTTGACCGCTGTCAGCCGCCCGAATTTCTTGGTGAGATTTTTTATTTCCAATACATTTTCCATAAGCTATTAGGTCTGAATATTGTTGTTTACAACTATTTTCTGTCCCATTTGTAGTAAATTAACTGAAAAAGTAACAAGATTTTAGGAAATTAAAGGTTTGTACGTCGGAACTCCTTGTTGCTGATTAAATTTTTGGAATTTTGGTTTCATAGAAAATCTATGCTATTTCATCTGTAAACATTCCCCAAAATCTTTTGGACAATTCACGCTGGAATAGTTCAGTACCCAAAGCCTTTCAAATCCCTGTCTTTTTTGCGCCAGTCTTTTCTGACTTTCACAAAGAGTTTCAGAAAAACTTTCTTGTCAAAAAACTTTTCTAAGTCTTCACGGGCTTCTTTGCCGACTTTGGTCAGCGATTCGCCTTTGTGACCTATTAGGATTCCTTTCTGTGAATCGCGTTCTACATAAATATCGGTTTCAATCTGAATCAGTTCAATGCCATCTTTGAAAACTTCGGTGACAACCTCCACTGAATAGGGGATTTCCTTTTTGTAATGAAGCAGTATTTTCTCGCGCACGGTTTCATTCACGATGAAGCGTTCGGATTTGTCGGTCAACTGGTCTTCAGGGAAATACATCGGTCCTTCGGGTAGGAGTTCGATGATTTTGTTTTTAAGCAAATCAATGTTCGCATTTTCCAACGCAGAAATAGGCAGGATTTCGGCTTGGGGCAGCATTCCATGCCAGTATGCCACCGCTTCTTCCAACTGCTGTTGATTGCTTTGGTCAATTTTGTTGATAAGCACCAGCACCGGAATTTTTAATTTTTTCAGCTTTTCAAAGACGGCTTCGTTCCTCGGTTTTCGCTCTCCGGGTTCCACCATGTACAAAATCAAGTCCGCATCCACCAATGCTTCCTTCACGTAATCCATCATTTTGGATTGCAATTCGTAAGCGGGCTCTAATATGCCGGGTGTATCCGAAAAGACAATCTGATAATCTTCACCGGTCAGAATACCTTTAATTCTGTGGCGAGTGGTTTGGGCTTTGTGGGTGGCAATCACTAATTTTTCGTCCATCAGATTGTTCATCAAAGTCGATTTGCCCACATTGGGATTCCCGATGATGTTTACAAAACCCGATTTGAAATTCTTTTCATTCGCCATCATGCAAAAGTAGGAATATTGAAGCTTTCCAAGCGAAAAGCTGCTGTGTGTTTTGGTTAAAAATTATTTAGCCGGCATTACTCAGGAAGGTTTATTTCATAAATTTTATCCCAGTTTTTGCCGGTTATAAGCAACTTGCCGTTATGATATGCAATTCCATTTAAAACCGCATCCACATTGAATTTATGTTTATCCATCAACTCGCTCAAATCATAATAATTTTCCACAGCACCTGAATCAGGATTAATCACCAAAATATAAGGGGTCAACCAGACATTGGCGAAAATCTTTCCGTTAATCCATTCTAATTCATTGATTTGCGTGTAAATGGAAACATTGCCAACCACTTCAATTTTTCTTTTAAATTTCAGGTCTTTGTCGAAGAAATATATATGTTGGCTGCCATCGCCGGCGATCAATTCATTGCCATTGGAAGTCATTCCCCAGCCTTCTTTCAATTCTGTTGGCATTTGAAGAGTTTCAAGTAACTCAAGGCTTTGAGCATCATAGACAAAAACTTTTCTTTCCCGATAAGTCAGTTGGTAAATTTTGCCATCCAATTCTGCAATTCCTTCTGAAAAAACCTTCTCATCCTGTTTCACTTCATGCAAATAATCTGTGTCACCCAGATTGTAAACCACTAATTTAGACGCTTTGTAATGCCCAGCACTTTCATAAATTTTATTGTTTAAACTGAAAAATCCTTCTGTGAAAAGCTCTTTCGGATGTGGATATTCTTTGATGATGGTATGTTCAACTTTGATTTCTTCTTTCGGATTCAGCAGCGGAATACTCGTTTTTCCGTTGATGCGATTGCCCGCAACGTAAACATTGATTTCCAATTTGTTCATTCCCAAACGAGCAAAAGTCGAATCCGGAACCGCATTATTCTGAACGCTCTGATCGTTCAACAGCAATACCACAGAATCGATTTCTTCCTGATGCATATAAAATTTAACATTCAGGGTATCATTCAGATGCATGGATCTGTGTTGTAATTCATAAAAATCTGAACGCAAATCGGACAGGTTGTCAATTTCCTTCACACAGGAAAAAATCAGAAATGCGCAAAAGCAAAAACCAAAAATTTGAAAAGTTGACTTCATGAGAATTAAATTTGAAAAGCCAAAAATAGCAATTAAAACAAAGCTTCCGCCGAAACGAAACAACCTAAACTTTCAATCCGTTAATCCAAACTGCATTTGGTCGAAATTGTCCTTGATAATAGATGATGTCTCTGAAATCTGAAGTTGGGAAAGCAATGAAATCCGCTTTTTTTCCGGCTTCCAAAGTTCCTCTGTCCGACAAACGCAATGCCTGCGTAGCTCTAAAGGTGATTCCCGACAAAATTTCTGACATGGAAAGTTTCTCAAAAGTAGCCAGAATTGAAGCTTGCGTTAGCAAATCGCCCATCGGTGCCGAACCCGGATTCCAGTCGGAAGCGATGGACACACAAGCACCGGCATCCAATAATTTCCGCGCTGGCGCATACTGCATCCCCAAACCGATGGAAGCACCCGGCAACACCGTAGCCACGGTATCACTGTCGGCCAAAGCCCGGATTTCTTTTTCACCCGAAAACTCCAAATGATCCGCACTTACAGCACCCAACTCAACGGCCATAATGCTTGCGCCGGGAGTAAACTGATCCGCATGCACAGTGATTTGAAATCCATTTTCTTTGGCTTTTTGCAAATAAATTTTACTTTCCTCAATGGTGAAAGCAGATTTTTCAGTAAAAATATCCACGCGTTCAGCCAGATTTTCTGCTTTGATCAAAGGAAAAACTTCCCGAACAAGCATTTCTAAATATGCCGCATTGTTACCTTCAAAGTCTTTGGGTCGGGTATGCGCTCCTAAAAAGGTGGGAATGATCTCAGCTCGGGATTGATTTTTTGCGTTTTGAATGGCTTTCAACATCTTGATTTCCGCTTCCGGATTCAAGCCGTAGCCGCTTTTGACTTCAATCGTCGTAACGCCTCCAAGTGTATGTTTTTCAATTCTTTGCAAAGTAGAAAGAATCAGATTTTCAAGTGATTCCGCCCGGGTCATGGCCACGGAACTCCAAATGCCTCCTCCACTTTCGGCAATTTCCAAATAGGTTTTTCCATTCAATCGCATGGCAAAATCTTTGGAACGATTTCCACCAAAACAAATGTGGGTGTGGCTATCCACAAACCCCGGTAACAATACATTTTCACCTTCAATTCTTTCGATTTCTACAGGAGAAAATTCCTTCATCAACGCAGTGAAAACCCCGGTTTTCAGAATTTTTCCGTTTTCTGTGAGGATACCGCCGTTTGGGATGATTTGCAGTTGTTCATCTTTTACGGCTCCCTTCAGAGGGATTCCGGCTAAAGTCAGGATTTGTGAAAACGGCCCAATTAATTTCATGCGGATGAATTTGAATAAATATGGGTTAAAGATAAGAAGAGTACCGGAAATAGAAAAGCCCCGCAAACTCAAGCGAATTTGCGTGGCAACTTTCAATTAACTAACACAAAACTTATGCTTTTTTGGCGGTAACGTCCATTTGCAGAACAACTTCATCACGAATGATGGAATCACCTCCGCCTTTGAAGTCGATACCAAAATCCTGACGATTGATTTTGAATTCTTCGGATTGAATGGTTAATTTATCGCCTTCTTCTTTCACGTTTGCACGGAAAGTAATATTCTTTGGAACTCCTCTGAAGTCAAGGTTTCCGGAAATTTCAGTGTTGTAATCACCTTCTGCTAAAGGGGTAACTTTTGAAATCTCAAATTTGGCTTCCGGGTACTCCTCAACATTCAGGAAATCAGGAGATTTCATGTGCCCGTCAAAATCAGCTTTGCTGTCCGGATCATCATTCATGTCATGACTTTCAAAACTGGTCTGGTCAGAAATGAAAATTCCTGATTCCAAAACACCGTCTTTGACATGCAATTGTCCTTCTTTCAATTTGATTACTCCATAATGCCCGACTTCGGGTTTGGATGTATCCTGAAAGAATTTAAAACCTCTCCAGGTGGTTGCACTTTCAGCCTGATCAATCAGATAGGCGGTTGCATCTTGGGATGCAGAAGTTGCCTCCTGTGCTTCACCGGCAACAACTGTATCTTTGTCGGTTTTACACGAAGTCACGAAAATCATCCCTAAAACTGCGGTTGCTAAAACAACTTTTTTCATATCTTTTTATTTTTAATGCAAAACTAAATCAAAGCCCGTACCCAAAAGTTGATGTATGTTAATTAATGCCCTTTCGACAGAAATTTCTGCAAGAAATGCTTTGATGGGATATGAATTTTCAGGGATGATTAATTTTGAAGCAAATTATGTTTTTCTAAATTTGTCTTTCGGATGAATCAACCTTAATAATATATTCGCGCATGCTGACCGCAAATCATGTTTATTTTCAATATGCTCCGAAGAAGCCGATATTGAAAAATATTAATTTTGAAATTCAAAGCGGTGAATTCATTGCCATCCTTGGGGAAAGCGGCAGCGGGAAATCCACTTTACTCAAACTGATTTATGGATTAGAAGATGTAGAAAAAGGTGAAATTACCTTTAATAATAAGCAGGTTACAGGTCCGAAATTCAATCTTGTTCCCGGTCATCCGGAAATGAAATTCGTTCCCCAGGAATTCAATCTCCTCGAAATGTTATCCGCCGCAGAAAACGTCGGTAAATACCTGAGTAGCTTTAATTTATCAAAAAAACAAAGCACGATTAACCGTGCATTGAGAGCTGTCAGTATGCTGTCTCTGAAAGATAAACTTACTGCGGAATTGAGTGGGGGAGAACGACAACGCATTTCCATCGCAAGTGCATTGGCTGCCCGTCCCAAGGTGCTTTTGTTAGACGAACCCTACGGTCATTTGGATCAGATTTTGAAAAATGAAATCCGAACCGGAATCCGGGAATGGGCTTTGGAAAATAACTGCATTGTGCTTTTGACAACGCATGATATTCAAGATGTCATGGGGTTCTCAGACCGGGTTTTTGTGATTAAAAACGGTAGAATTATTCAAAAAGCTGTACCGGAAGAATTGAAGTCCCAACCAAAAAATGAATATGTGGCAGGGTTGCTCGGAGAGTATTCTGTTTTAGATGCGAATACCATGAAATCCTTCTTCAAAATCCAAATTGAAGATGGGCGGAAAGCCATCATTTATCCCGAAGAATTGGAGGAAAATAATTCGGGAACAACATTTAAAATTATCAACACCCGATTTCAGGGGCGTGATTATTTAGTGAAAGCTGAAAAATCCGGGCAAATGATTTTATTTTATTCGGCCCAAAAACCGGAAAAAGATAGAATAAAATTGAAAATTAAAAATTTCAGATGGGTTTGAAAAGTACTGCTTTAAATTTTCACCCAATTTTTCATTTCATCACTTTGCACCAATTCAATCATTTTCAGAATATCCTCACCTATCAAGCGGTCATCTGTTAATTTATGAACTTTTGATCTCACCAATGCATGAACTTTCTCCAATACCGGGCTGGTTTTCAGAGGTCTTCTGAATTCAATGCCCTGACAGGCGAGCATCAATTCAATCGCTAAAATTTTCTCTAAATTATGCAAAACCTGATTGAATTTCCGACCGGAAATGCTGCCCATCGACACATGGTCTTCCTGTCCGATGGAAGTCGGAATGGAATCTGCGGAAGCCGGAAAACACAAGGTTTTGTTTTCTGTTACCAAAGCCGCAGTCGTGTATTGTGGAATCATAAAGCCCGAATTCAAACCTGAACTTGCTGTCAAAAATCTGGGTAATCCGAATTTGCCTTCAATCAGCAGATAACTCCTTCTGTCAGAGATATTTCCCAATTCAGCAGCGGCCAAAGAAGCATAATCTAACACCATCGCCATTGGTTGTCCGTGGAAATTTCCACCGCTGATTGCGGTTTTTCCGTCTAACACAATTGGATTGTCGGTAACTGAATTCAATTCAATTTCAGCCAAATCTCTTAAATGAAGCCAGGCATTTCGCGAAGCACCATGCACTTGTGGCATACAGCGGATGGAATACGGATCCTGCACCCGGTGAAAATCATCGTTATCAATGATTTCAGAGCCTTCCAGAAATTTCCTGATTCGATCGGCCACTAATTTGGTGCCTTCATACGGTCGAACCTCATGCAATTCCTGCATGAACGGCGACTTCACGCCGGAATACGCCTCAAGACTCATCGCCCCTGTCAGATCAGCAAGGTCGAGCAGAAACTTGAATTTATCCAACCCAATCAGTGCATGTGAAAGAATAAATTGCGTTCCATTGATCAGTCCCAATCCTTCTTTGGCGGAAAGTTGAAGTGGTTCCAAACCATGTTTTCTCAAAGCTTCAGCAGCAGGAATTACTGTTTCTGCCTCCCAAATTTCTCCTTCTCCAATCAGGGGTAAAAATATATGCGCGAGCGGTGCCAAATCACCGGAAGCCCCTACGGAGCCTTGTTCGGGTACTGCCGGAATCAAATCCTTTTCAAGCATTTGCAGAATACGTTCCACCACATTCAGCGTAACCCCGGAATATCCTTTGGAAAGTGCATGCGCCTTGGTAATCAACATCATTTTTGAAAAAGCCTTATCGATGTAATTTCCAACGCCTACGGCATGACTGATCAACAGGTTTTCTTGTAATTTTCTGACTTCATCTTTGGAAATTTTGGTATCACAAAGTGGTCCGAAACCCGTATTGATGCCATAAACCGTCAAATCAGAATCAATGATATCCTGAACGTTTTGTGCGGATTGATTGATTTGCAGTTTAGATTGAGCAGAAAGTTCTGCCCGTTTTTTTTCGTTTAGAACTTCGATGGCATCAGTATAAGACCAATGATCGACTCCATATATTTTTGTATTCATTTATTTTTTGAATTAGGTTTTCAAATATAAACAAAAGAAAGTTTTCCCCGGAAACGGATGATTTTTGTAAAAATTTAATTTCCATAATGCATTTCTATGCAGTACCATTTTTAATTTTCAATAACTTTGAACCACTTATAAATCAAAATGCAAATTACATTCAGAAAAGCAAAACCGGAAGATGCAGCGGCCGTTTGGGAAATTCTCCAACAAGCTATCCGACGCAGAAAAGAAGACGGAAGCACACAGTGGCAGGGCGGTTATCCCAATGCGGATACGGTAAAAAATGACATTGAAAAAGGGTATTGTCATGTCTTGTGTCATGGAAATGAAATCATTGCATCGGCGGCATTGATTTTTAATGACGAACCTACTTATGCGGAGATTGACGGTGCTTGGCTGACGCACGGCGATTTTCTGGTGGTACATCGGGTTGCGGTTTCTGACCAGGTAGCCGGAAAGGGAATTGCCACAAAGTTTTTTAGACGGATGGAAGATTTTGCGAAAGAAAATGGTGTTTTCAGCATCAAAGTCGATACAAATCATGACAATCAAGCGATGCTGCGGATTTTGGATAAATTAAATTACACTTATTGTGGTGTGATTCAAGTGTATGACGGGCCGAGAAAAGCTTTTGAAAAGCTGTTAAAATAATTACAAGAAGAAAAAAACTTTGACAAAATTTGGAACTTTTTCAAAGTTGAATAAAATAATCCCTACTTTCACTTTCTGTAATTGAGCCGATGAAAAACAATTTATTCCGAAAAAAATCAATTGAAAATTTAATTGAGGAAGGTTGCCAAAGCAAAAACTCCCTCAACAGAGTGTTGAGTGTCAAGGATTTGACATTCATGGGAATTGCAGCAGTGGTGGGTGCAGGAATTTTTTCGACCATCGGTTCTGCGGCTTACAACGGCGGACCGGGCGTTTCCACCCTTTTTATCATCACAGCCATCACTTGTGGATTTACCGCACTTTGTTATGCTGAATTCGCCAGCCGCATTCCAGTAGCGGGCAGTGCTTACACCTATTCTTATGTGGCTTTTGGAGAAATTATCGCTTGGATCATCGGTTGGGCATTGATTCTGGAATATTCCATCGGAAATATTGTCGTGGCGATTTCGTGGAGCAGTTATTTCAATAATTTGCTGGTTCATTTCAATATTCATCTGCCTGACTGGATGCTGATTGACCCGGTAACCGCAAAAAATGCATTTCTTGAATCTACTGCTGCATTGAATTCGGGTGAATTGCTAAGTCCCGATAAAATAAGTGCTTATGAGTTTGCCATCAATGCATACAACAGTGCACCCATGTTGGGTGAAACAAAAATTTTCTTCAATCTGCCGGCACTGATCATCGTCATTCTGATTACTTGGCTGGCTTATATCGGCATCAAAGAAAGCAAGAAAACCGCGAATTTCATGGTGTATTTCAAGGTTGCAGTGATTATTTTCGTGATTGTAGCCGGTGCATTTTTTGTCGATACCAACAACTGGCGACCGTTTCTGCCGAATGGATTTGAAGGTGTGCTGCGCGGCGTTTCCGCCGTGTTTTATGCTTACATTGGATTTGACGCCATTTCAACGATGGCCGAGGAAACCAAAGACCCACAACGAGATATGCCGAGGGGAATGATTTATTCGTTGCTAATTTGTACCGGTTTGTACATTCTCATCGCTTTGACACTGACGGGCATTGAGCATTATTCCAACTTCAAAAATGTCACCGACCCGCTGGCTTTCGTATTCAAAGACCGTGCTCCTTGGATAGAAACCATTGTTTCCATCAGTGCGGTAGTTGCCACCACAACGGTTTTGCTCGTTTTTCAAATCGGGCAACCGAGAATCTGGATGAGCATGAGCCGAGACGGATTGTTGCCAAAGAAATTTCAGAAAATTCATCCCAAATACAAAACGCCTTCTTTTGCTACTTTGGTCACAGGCGTCATTGTGGGAGTCGGTGCCTTGTTTATAGAAAGTGATTTGGTTACGGATTTGACGAGCATCGGAACTTTGTTTGCGTTTATTTTGGTCTCCGGTGGGGTTTTGTTTTTACCGCCCAAAGTAAAAGAATCCGGAAAATTCAGCCTGCCTTATATCAACGGAAAGTGGATAGTGATTTTACTTTACATAGGTTTTGTTTTGATATTCGAAGAAAGAGTGATGGCTGCGTTTGTTGAATTTAACTTTGACAACACAGAAGAAGTTTTGTTCATTGTATTTCTGATTTTTGCATTGGCAACTGCTGTCATTACATTTATCAAAAACTACTCGCTTATCCCGATAATGGGCGTGCTGACTTGTTCTTATCTGATGGTAGAAATCCCGATGGTCAGTTGGAAATGGTTTGTACTCTGGATGGCTTTAGGAATTCTGATTTATTTCCTGTACGGATACAGAAACAGTCGGTTGGCGGTTGAGCCGGAAATGAAAAAGGAAATTTGAGTTTGGGTACAAACAAATAAAACTTTTAATTTATAAGTCAAAGAATTGAACCGGGATTTTATAAAATCCTAAAATTCTTACCTTAGCCGAATCTATTTTGAACGGAAAACTGATGAAAAATATTCTCCGGATTGGGATAATTGTTTTGCGCATACTTTGTGTGGCGGCGATAATTTGGTTTGTGGTTTATTTTTTCTTCGGACACCGGATTTCACTGACTTTTAAGGACAGAGAATTTGCGGAAAAATTTCCTCAGATTCTGGTTTTTCTCACTTCCGCAGGGATTTACGGCTTGTTTATTTTAAGTATAAAATCATCTTTTAAAAAGTGGAAAAACTTACTTTTGTTTTTCGGCGGATTGGCTTTGGCTTTCTTACCTTTTTTGATTTTTCATGGCATTTTGCATTTTCAATGTGGTGCTTGGAATCAAAAAATGCTTTCCGGAAAAACAATTTATGTGAATCAAAAGGATGCAACGGAAGTGGTGAAAGTCATTAAATCTGTTTGTGAAATCAATCAGGAAGAAAGGACGGATACGCTGATGGTGAAGCAATTGAATACTTGCTTGGAAGTAATGCATGATGTGGTAATTGAGAAATCCGAAAACGGTAACTGGACGGTTTCAAGATAGATTGAAATTTCATAACCCCCTGTATGTCAGATGAATTAAAAAAAACACAACTTCGCAAGCACAAAATGATTGCTACGGGATTGTTTTTGCTCATGGCGGTGATTTATGGTTTGATGGTTTATTCGGAACATCATTTTCCACAAAATTGGATGGGTTATGTCAAAGCATTTTCAGAGGCTGCGATGGTTGGTGCGCTGGCTGATTGGTTTGCGGTAACTGCATTGTTTCGCCATCCGCTTGGATTGCCGATTCCCCATACCAATCTGATTGAAAGAAAGAAAAATGATTTAGGTGAAAATCTCGGAAAATTTGTCAAAGACAATTTCCTGAATCCGACCAATATCCGACCCTATATCGAAAAATTGGATGTGGTCAAAATCGTGGCGAACTGGCTTTCCAAACAAGGAAATCAGGAAGTTTTGGAAGAAGAAACCGTCCATTTACTCCAAAAAATTATCGCTGACCTTGATGATGAAGATGTAGAAAAATTTCTAATTAAAAAAGGAGAAGAATTATTAAAGTCAATTGATTATCAAAAGATTGCATCTTCTGGAATTACTTATGCTTTGGAAAGAAATGAACACAACCGATTGTTGGATATGGTTCTGCCTGAAATCAAAGCCTATGTTGTGGGAAGCCGGAATATGATTCGTGAAAAAATATCTGAAAACCGCCCTTTCATCGCTTTTCTGGCGGGCAAAAAAATTTCCAAAGAACTGACCGAAGGAATTTTGGCGTTTGTGGAAGAAATCAGGTTGGATCCTGAACATTTTGTGCGTATAAAACTGACGGAAGCTTTGGAAAAGTTAGAAGCGGATTTATTAGTTTCCGAAAACTGGAACCGAAAATTTGACGCGTTGAAAGCGGAAATCCTTACTTCCGAAAATCTGAAACCTTATGTGCAGGATGCGTGGAAAGCCATCAAAATCACCTTGCAGGAAAATCTGGAAGATTCGGATTCCCTACTGAAAGAATACCTGCAAAAGAACATTCAGAAACTTTCGCACAATCTGATGAACGATGAAGCATTGGGACATAAAATCAACAACTGGATTCGTCATTTCGCATACCGCATGATTCTGAAAAACCGCGATGAAGTGGAAGCACTTATCAGCACCACCGTTTCCGGTTGGGAAGGAAAAGAGCTGAGCAATAAATTAGAACTTGAAGTGGGCAAAGACCTTCAGTTTATCCGTATCAACGGTACGCTGGTGGGTGGATTGGTCGGACTATTGATTTACATTATCACACATCTTGTAATACAATGAAATTCAGGTGTATAAATAATTATTTTCAAAGATCAAACCGAATGTAAGTACCTTCATGTCCGCGTACATTCCAGACTGTTCCGTCTTCAAAAATCCAGTATTGCCCTCTGATTCCGGACAGGACTCCTTCAAATTCCTGATTTCTCGTGAGTTTCAGGTTTTTAATTTTCTGTGGATAATTTTCCACCGGATAATCAAAAGTAAAGAGCCTATTGTCGGGCAGAAAAAATTCGGATTGTTCTTCCGGAATAAATTGTTTAAACAATTCCTTCTGTTCAATCAGATTGATTTCAGGGGTTTGATTGAGCAGCATTTTCCGGTAATTGGTTTTGTCTGCAACATGTGCTTTCAGCGCAACTTCAATCATTCCGGCTTGGTAACGATTTTCGGTTTCTGCGAGAATAATCGCGCTGCCTGCGCCCTGATCAATCCATCGGGTCGGAATTTGTGAAACCCTTGTGACGCCGACTTTCAGATTGGATGAAAGCGCAAGATAAGCAATGTGCGGTTTCAATTCAAACTCCTTTTCCCATTCTAAATCGCGCTGTTCAATTCCCAGATGTGCGGTTGAAAGTTCAGGCCGGATAATGCTTTCATTGGCTTGTGGTAACGTAAAAAAACAATTGGAACAATATCCCATTCTGTAAATCGGTTTGTCAAGGCCACAGCCCAAACATTCATTGTGGTCGTAAAAAAGGTGGATTTTCTTTCCAATGTGCTGATTTACATCTAAATAATCATCTTTTAACGTGAGATAATAACGGATTGGCTGTCCGTTTTCAGTAATCATTTTTTTAATTTGCCCTTCAATCGTCATTGTTTTAAGTAAATTTGCGTAAAATTACAAAATATGCCGGTACAGGGATTAGTAAATAAGGTTATGGATCTTCTGATGCGGAAAAGAATGCGGCAAATTGAGGGATTCATCAAAAATCCTGTTGAAACACAGGAAAATGTCCTATTTAATAATCTTTCCAAAGCCAGAAACACAGAATATTCCATTCGTTTCGGATTCAGTGAAATCGGTTCTTATGAAGAATTCCGTTCTCATGTTCCTTTGGTGAAATACGAAGATTTTCAGCATTATATCGAGCGTGCACGAGAAGGAGAACCGGATGTATTCTGGCCCGGCAAAATAAAATGGTTTGCGAAATCATCCGGGACGACCAATGCAAAAAGTAAATTCATTCCCATCAGCGACGAATCTTTGGATGAATGCCATTATGCCGCCGGAAAAATGATGTTTGCAATATATCTAAACAACCATCCGAATACCGAAATTTTCTTCAACAAAAACTTGAGGTTGGGTGGAAGCAGTGAAATTTACCAAGAATATGATACGCTTTTCGGGGATTTGTCGGCCATTCTGATTGATAATCTGCCTTTTTACGCCGAATTACGGAATTCTCCCAGCAAACAGGTTTCCTTGATGAGTGAATGGGAAACGAAAATTGAAGCCATTTCCAAAGAAGTGATTACCGAGGACATCGGCTGCCTGACGGGTGTCCCTTCGTGGATGCTGGTTTTACTCAATCGGGTGTTGGAAGAAACAGGGAAAGAAAAATTAGATGAAGTCTGGCCGATGTTGGAAGTTTTTTTTCACGGCGGAATCAGCTTCAAACCTTATGAAGAAATTTATCGCTCACTGACGACCAAAAAATTGAATTTCTATGAAATTTACAATGCTTCCGAAGGGTTTTTCGCTATTCAGGATAGAAGCGATTCCAAGGATATGCTGCTGCTGTTAGACAACGGGATTTTTTATGAATTTATTCCGATGGATGAATTTGAATCAGGCAATCCAACAGCCATTCCGCTGAGTGAAGTTCAAATCGGAAAAAACTATGCCATCGTGATTACGACCAACGGTGGTCTGTGGCGATATGTCATCGGCGACACCGTGAAGTTCACTTCCACCGATCCTTTCCGTGTGGAAGTCACTGGCAGGACAAAGCATTTCATCAATGCCTTCGGGGAAGAATTGATCATTGAAAATGCAGAAAGTGGCATCAGAGAAGCTTGCAAAGCCACAGGTGCCATCGTCAAAGAGTTTACGGCTGGGCCGATTTTTATGGAAGGCAGAGAAAAAGGGGCACATGAATGGATTATAGAATTCGAGAAACATCCACAGGACATTGCGCAATTTTCGCAGATTCTCGATCAATCCCTGCAAAGTCTGAATTCAGACTATGAAGCCAAACGTTATAAAAACATAACGCTCAATCCTTTGAAATTGAATGTAGCCCGCAAAGATTTGTTTTTTGACTGGATGAAATCTCTTGATAAACTCGGTGGACAAAACAAAGTACCCAGACTTTCCAATACCCGCGAATATTTGGATGAATTATTGAAACTGAATCAAGTTTAAATTTGATTCCAGTTCATATTTTCAATAAAATCACATTTGAAGTCAGCTTATTTTAAGCATGAATTCCGCATTCCCTGCTCTCTAAAACTTTGGTCGGATCGAAATATTTTTTTTCGTTGGGCAGGTTGTATTCTTCCAAATACGCATCCAAATCTTCATCTGAATAATGATAAAACGGACTGACTTTCCATTCATCATTTTTACCTTTTGACAGAATTCCGATGCCATCTCTGAAAGCGGTTTGTCCGTTTCTGAGATTGGTAAACCATAAGTCGGGTTGCCATTCGGCCATGGCGCGATTGAATGGTTCCAATTTCACTTGTTCACTGAATTCACGGTGTTCGGGGGTATCCACTTCCGGAATTCCTAAGACGATATCCCTGTAAGCCGCCGTCTGTTTGGGAACGTAAATATGCAGATTGAGATTGAGCCTTTTAATTAGATGATTAGCAAAACGATACGTTTGTGGCGTATTGTAACCTGTGTCGCACCAAATCACTGGAATATCGGGTTTTACTTGTGTTACTAAATGTAAAATAGCACTTTCATAGGGTCTGAAATTGGTGGTAATAATCGGGTTTTCGGCTTGTTCTATGGCCCATTTAGTGATTTCCAACGGACTTAGATTCTCTAATTTTTGATTGATTTCTGCACTGTTCATACGCTTTTTATTGATTTTTCAGCAAATCCGAATTGATTATAAAAACACTTTAATATAATACCTATCGGATTAATAGGCAATGCAAATATAAATTTAAAATTTTATAAAATAAACTTAATGCCAAAACTTTAAGAGTTGTTTAACGTGAATAGCGAAGAACGCTGAATGTCAAAAATCCGGATGCTGTTTTGTTTTGATTTCATCTGACAATTGAGCCAAACTCTTGTTTCTCAATATCGTCAGTGTCTGATCCCGAATTTCTAACAGCAAATGATTGACCGTGCAAGCCGCTTCATCGGGACAATCATCACAAACTTCATAATAGTTTAAACTGGCACAGGGAAACATGGCTATCGGGCCGTTCAGCAACCGGAAAATTTCCGTCATCAGGATTTCATTCGGGTCTTTCAGCAGATAATAACCACCTGCTTTGCCTTTTTTAGATGCCAAAATTCCATTTTTCTTTAAAAGTAACAGGATGTATTCCAAAAACTTATGAGGGATGTTTTCGGCTTCTGCAATTTTCGCGATAGAAATAGGACTTTGGTTTGAATTCCTATATAGATAAACCAAAGCTTTGATGCCGTATTTCGTTTTATTGGATAGCATGTTTCAAAAATACATAATTTTAAACATTCATTTAATCAACTAAGGCATAATTTGACAGGGAACAACCAATCTGCTTTACTGGAAAAATTATTCAATCCTACCGGAATTCTTTACAAATCCATTCAATGGTTAGAAATTTACTGAGCTACAAGGACATCAGCTTGTTTTTGTGAATTCAGTAATTGATTGTTTTTCAGCATTTCCATGACCTCATCCACGAAATAGTAGGTATCATTGTCCAAAAATCCTTTGCCCATAATTCTTTTATCTTTCTGTTTTCCAAGTCGGACAATGACTAAATCTTCGGATGGAACCACAATGACTCTTTGCCCTAAATGCCCCATCAAACCGTAGAAATTGGGTTGATGCTCATAATCGGTCCAGATAGAATAGCCGTATTTTTCGTATTCGCCTTCATTGAATGCTTTGTGATTGGGGGTAATCATTTTTTCCACAAAAGCAGAATCCAGAATTTGTTTACCATTCCAATTGCCTTGTTGCAATAACAATTGTCCGAATTTCCCGAAATCTCTGGCATTGCTGTAGAGACAACAATAGGCTTTTTCCATGCCGTCGGCCATATCTTTTGACCAATAGGCATCCTGTTCCATACCCATCGGCTGCCAGAACTCTTCTTGCAAGTAGCGTGAAATACTGATACCGACTGCACGCTGGAGAATGATACCGAGCAGTTGTGTATCACTTGAAATATAATTGAAATGCCCGCCGGGTTCTGCGATGAATTTGCGGGACAACATTTGTTTCTCGATGTTTTTGCCATAATATGCTTTGGCGGTCGGGTTGATGGGAAAATAATAATCTTCTTTCCAGTCAAATCCGGAGGTCATGGCAGATAAATCCCCAACAGTGCATTTTTTGCCGAAAGGGTCATCTTTAAATTCGGGTAAAAAATCTGTTATAGGTTGATCCAAAGATTTTATGTAACCTTGCTCAATCGCTTTGCCAAGTAGCATCGTAACGACGGATTTGGACATAGAAAAAGAGTTGGTATTGCTTTTGTCGGAATAGCCGTCCCAATAATATTCCCAAAGTGCTTTTCCGTTTTTAGCGACAAAAAAACTGGCGGATTCAAATCTTTCCAGCTCCGTTTTCAAGGTATCAGTCAGTGGGATTTTATTGTACAATTCATGTGACTCCCATGGCTGCGGCCGACCGGCGACGATGGTATTGGTAGCGAAATCCTTGTAATCATCTATGTTGGCTGTGGTATTGCCGCGTAGATAAACGAGTTGAAAACCGCGGATTACATATTGGTTTCCGGTCAAATAAAGCAAAGCAATAATCAGGACAATCAATGATAATAAACCCTGAATGACCCGCCAAAAAATTTTCCTAATCTTCATGTTTTGAAATTCAATTGCAATTTAGAAAAAATTTGAATGCTTCCTAATTTTAATTTAATCTTCACACTTTTTCGTGAAAACTGATGTATATTTGGGTGAAAATTAATGTTTAACTAAAAAAAATAAATAATATGGCATTCGAATTACCAAAACTACCTTATGCATACGATGCGCTTGAGCCGCATATCGATCAAAGAACAATGGAAATCCATCATGGCAAGCACCATGCGGGCTATACCAATAATCTAAATGCAGCCATTGAGGGTACAGATTTAGCGAATCTTTCGATTGAAGAAATTTTGGCCAAAGGCGCAGACAAACCTGCGGTAAGAAACAACGGTGGCGGCTATTACAATCATAAATTGTTTTGGGAAATCATGAGTCCAAACGGAGGTGGGCAACCTTCCGGTGAATTGGCGCAAGCGATTGACAATACTTTTGGTTCATTTGAGAATTTCAAAGACCAGTTCTCCAAAGCCGCAGCTACACGCTTTGGTTCGGGCTGGGCTTGGTTGATTAAGAAAGATGATGGCAGTTTGGAAATTTGTTCCACACCCAATCAGGACAATATGCTGATGCCTGATGCGGGTTGCAAAGGAAAAGCTCTTCTGTGTATAGATGTGTGGGAACATGCCTATTATCTGAATTATCAGAACAGAAGACCTGATTATATCAATGCGTTTTTCAATGTGGTAAATTGGGACAAAGTCGCTGAATTATACGGAGCCTAATTGACGGATAACATCAATTTTAAAATAAAATGCAGAGTTTATTCTCTGCTTTTTTTAATTCCAAAAAATGAACAAACTCCTCTTGTTGCTGTTAACACTTTTCGTCGCTTCCTGCAACAGAACGATTGAAGATTCTGAAATTACATCAACAGAAAACTTGGATTTAAATTGGGTGGTAGATGGTTTTGATTTTCCTGTCGGTAAGCCGGATGCAGAGGGTTATTATGACGCACAGCATTTTGGAGCCAACCATCATCTGGGAGAGGATTGGAATGGAAAAAGAGGTGGAAACACAGATTTTGGAGACCCGGTTTATGCAATAGCCAAAGGAAAAGTAAGTTTTGCCCAAGACATAAAAGGCGGTTGGGGAAATGTAATCCGAATTGTTCATACCTTTCCATCGGGAAGGCAGGTAGAATCCCTTTATGCGCATTGTGATGAAATTTTTGTCAAAGAAGGAGATACCATAGAAAAAGGAATTAAAATTGGTACAATCGGTACGGCAAACGGACAATATCCCGCACATTTGCACTTTGAAATTCGTGATGTGATTGGGATGCCGATTGGGCGTGGATATTCTCTGAATAAAAACGGATATCTGAATCCTTCAAAATTTATTTACAGAAATAGAAATTTAATATGGGAAAAATAATATTGGAAAATATACGGATTTATTCAAATCACGGCTGTTTAGATGAAGAGCGTCTGATTGGTTCTGATTATATGGTAGATTTGGAAATAGATACGGATTTATCTTTGTCCATGCAATCTGACGATTTGGAAGATACCGTGGATTATGTGCATTTGAATCGGATTGTCAGCGAAGAAACTGAGATTCGCTCCCAACTTTTGGAAAATGTAGCCGGTCGGATTCTCGACAGAATCGGAAGAGAAATCCCGAAGGTATCCCGGGCAAAAATCAAATTCTCAAAACTGAATCCACCGATGGGCGGCGATGTGGAAAAAGTGAGTGTAGTTATAGAAAAGGATTTTTGAGTTTGTTTTAAATTTATATATTTGCAAACCGTAGAAAGGGTTCCATGGCCGAGAGGTTAGGCACCGGTCTGCAAAACCGTTTACAGCGGTTCGAATCCGCTTGGAACCTCTTATAAAAAACCTAATCACTTTATTTAGTTGATTAGGCTTTTTTTATCCCTCAAATTTGAGAAATCTAAAAAACAAAAAAGCCTGCACAAAAATTTGTACAGGCCATTGGAAATATATTGGATTGGGTTAATTCAAAATATATTTAAATCCGAGCGAGAACCTTCCGGCTTGAAAATCAGCATTGTTGCTGAGATTCCACCAAGGTTTCCAATCAAAATGAAAGCCAAGCGGAACTGTTGGAATTTTGTATTCCAATCCCACGGCTGGACGAATTGCGAAATAGGTGCCATCCCCGCCGCCTTTGGTATTTAGAAATGACAATTGCGGCCCAACGCCCACGTACCATCCGAGGGATGTTCCTGCAAATTTCTGATTGTAAGAGTAATCCACCCCAATGGTGGTGATATTGTTTCCAAAAAGGACTTGTGCGTTCAGCGCATTGTCAGCGTTGAAAAAATGCTTGTATTGAGGTCCCACCAACGTGGCTCCGTCTCCCAAATCAATACCCAATCCCAAAGCATTGTTGTAACTCTGCGCATTTGCCTGTTGAGTTCCTGTCAGAAGCATAAAACACATCAGGCTGATTGAAATAATCTTTTTCATAATTAATTTTTTTTAGAACAATCACATTTATACAAAATTCCTGCCAACTGAATTTTTGTTGTTAACTTTCAAATAGACCAATCACCATAACAGGCATTGGAACAGGTGTTTATGCCTCCGTCGTTTTTTGTTGAAATCTTAACATTTGAACATCTGATTGGCCAAACATTTTTTATAATTTTGACTGATTTCAAAATCAGATAAAGCCTTATTTGCTTACTAACAAACATTTAATTTTCCGAAATGAAAAAAACGATTTTAATTGTCTTGCTTATTACTTTCTTTCCTCTGATTTCTTACGGACAGGTCATTGAAACTTTGCCTCCGAGTTATCGGCCTAATCAAACCAATCAATCAGCAGTTTTCCGTGCAGAAACTGAGAAAATCAATAATTTGATGCATACCAAACTCGATTTGAAGTTTGATTACGAAAAAGAACAGGTCAATGGCGAAGCCTGGATTACACTTAAACCACATTTCTATGAAACCAATGAGCTGACTTTGGATGCCCAAGCCATGTTGATTCATGAAGTTGCTTTGATGCAAGGCAATACGAAGAAGAAATTGAATTTCACCAATGATGATTTCAAGCTTTTTATCGATTTGGATAAAACCTATCAACGAAATCAGGAATACACGGTTTATATCAAATATACGGCACGCCCCAATGAAATCAAATCCGGTGGCGGAATGGCTATTTCAGATGAAAAAGGTGTTTATTTCATCAATCCGAGAGGTGAAGAGCCGGACAAACCTACTCAAATCTGGACACAGGGCGAGCCAACCTCCAGCTCAGTTTGGTTTCCGACCATCGACAGTCCCAATCAGAAAACTTCTCAGGAAATTTATCTGACAGTTCCCGACAAATACTTGACACTTTCCAATGGGGAATTAAAAAAACAGACTAAGAATCAGGACGGCACCCGAACGGATTATTGGAAATTTGACCAAAAACATGCGCCTTATCTTTTCTTTTTCGGTGTTGGTGATTTTGCAGTTGTAAAAGACAGTTGGAAAGGTAGGGAAGTGAGTTATTATGTAGAGCATGAATACGAGCCTTATGCACGGCAAATTTTCGGCGATACACCGGAAATGATTCAATTCTTTTCTGACTTGCTGAATTATGAATATCCTTGGAATAAATACGCGCAAATGGTTGTCAGAGATTACGTTAGCGGAGCAATGGAGAACACGACTGCCGTCCTCCACATGGAAAGAGCGCAACAAAAACCCGGGCAGCTGATTGACAGGAATATCTGGGAAGGGACAATTGCGCATGAACTTTTTCACCATTGGTTTGGGGATTTGGTGACCATGGAGAGTTTTGCCAACATCACCGTCAATGAATCATTGGCCAATTATTCAGAATACCTTTGGTTTGAACATAAATACGGGAAAGACAAAGCGGAAGAAGACCGTTATGATGACTTGAGTATTTACAAGGATGATGCATCCAATTTCTCAAAAAACTTAGTTCGTTACCATTATGATTCTAAGGTCGATATATTTGACCGGGTTTCTTATGAAAAAGGCGGAAAAGGAGTTTTGCACATGCTGAGAAATTTTCTGGGTGATGAAGCATTTTTTGCCGGACTTAACAAATACCTCAAAGACCATGAATATGGAACCGGAGAAGCCGTGCAACTCAGACTGGCATGGGAAGCTGTGAGTGGCAGAGACTTGAATTGGTTTTTTGATCAATGGTATTTTTCAAACGGTCATCCGAAACTGAATATCGGTTATGATTACAATCCTACCACCAAAAAAGTCAAAGTAATCATGGTTCAGAGCCAAAACAATTATTTTGAATTTCCTTTTGCGATTGATGTTGTAGTTGACGGAAAACCAAAAAGATACAATGTGTGGGCGGCTAAAAAGAAAGAAAATACGTTTGAATTTGATGCTGCTTCCAAGCCGGAAGTAGTGATTCCCAACGCAGACCAAGTATTGCTTTGTGAAATCACGGACAACAAATCCACAGAAGAATTTGTGGCACAATATAAATACGGAAAAGATCAGTTCACTTCCCGGTTTTTGGCCTTGGAAAAATTAGCCAATACACAAAGTGATGAAAAAGCATTGAATACCCTGATTTCTGCATTGAGCGACCCTTATGAAGGTATCCGTGTACGCGCAATTCAATTCCTCGATGCCGACAATGTCGCAGTGAAATCAAGAACAATAAGTTTACTGAAAAAACTTGCGGATTCGGATCCGAAAACCATTGTACAAGCTGCTGCTTTTAACAAGCTGAATGCGATGGGGGAAATGGATATCAGCATTTTTGAAAAGGGATTGAAAAGTCCGTCTTTCAGTGTGCAGGCCGCCGCCGCAGACGGAATACTGCGAATTGATCCGACCCAAATCTCTGAGTTGAGAAATCTGGATGATGAAGTCATTTCCGGAAGCCAAGAGCTGATTGGGAATTTATTGGCATATTGGATTCAGGAAAATGATGTATCCAAATTCAATCTTGTTTCTGAGGCAGTTGCTTTCTATCCTTTTGCGAAATTTGAAAATCCGGATTTGGGTACAAAATTAGAAAACGGGTTTAAATGGGTAATGGGTGCTGATGATTTGGCAAGCACAAAGAAAATTGCATCCGTCTGGCAGCAGATTCATAAATATTACGGCAAAGAGAATCCCGGCTTGGGCATCATGTTGAAAAACCTGATTGATCAGGCAATTGATTTGAAGGTCAAAGCCAATCAGACTCATCCTTCTCAGGGATTTGAGCAACAAATAAAAGTGTTGAATGATACCAAAGCTGCGATGAAATAGAGATTCCGGATTTCGTTATTCCGAAAATTACAAGCATAAAAAAAGCCTCCGGTTTGGGAGGCTTTTATATTTAAAGAAGTGTAGAATTATTTCAATTCAACTTCAGCACCAGCTTCTTCAAGCTGTTTTTTCAACGCTTCAGCTTCATCTTTAGAGATTCCTTCTTTTACGGGTTGAGGAGCGGTATCTACTAAATCTTTCGCATCTTTCAATCCTTTGCCGGTCAAATCTTTAACCAGTTTCACTACAGCCAATTTACTGGCACCTGCAGCTTTCAGGATTACGTCAAATTCAGTTTTTTCTTCCTCAGAAGCGGCTTCACCACCGGCTGCGGGTCCTGCTGCTACAGCAACTGCTGCGGCTGCGGGTTCAATTCCGTATTCTTCTTTCAGGATGGTTGCCAACTCGTTTACATCTTTAACGGTTAGGTTTACCAAATCTTCAGCTAATTGTTTTAAATCTGCCATTTTAATTAATTTTTTTAATTGAACAACTTTTAAATTTTTGTTTCCGGTTTCAAGTTGACATTATCATTGGCAACCTTCGACTTTCAACTATAGTTAATAATGAGTGTTTACTCTTTTTCAGAAAGCGTTTTAACGATTCCTGCGATTTTCTGACCGCCGGACTGCAATTGAGAAACCACAGTTTTAAGCGGCGATTGCAACAAACCGATGATCTCGCCCACCAATTCTTCTTTTGATTTGAGATTTGCCAACGCATTAAGCTGCTCATCCCCAACAAATACCGCCTGATCAATCCAGGCTGCTTTCAGAATCGGTTTTTCTGATTTTTTACGGAATTCCTGAATCATTTTTGCGGGCGCATTGCTTTTTTCGGCAATCATGATGGCGGTATTCCCTTTCAATGAATCATAAAGTCCGTCAAATTCTTTTGCCTCAACACGTTCCATTGCTTTTTTCAGCAAAGTGTTTTTCACCACCTGAAGAGAGATTTCATTTCTGAAACACTGTCTTCTCAGGTTGGAAGTGTTGGTAGAATTCAAACCGGCAATATCTGTGATGTAAATGATATTTGACGCTTCCAAAACGGCTGTCAGGTCATCAATCATTTTCCCTTTTTCTTCTCTTGTCATTCCCATAATTTCCCGGTTTTATGCGTTTAAACTTTTTGGATCCACTGGTATTCCCGGACTCATTGTACTGGACAGGGTAATACTTTTCATATACGTACCTTTGGCGGCGGTTGGTTTCATTTTAACCAAAGTTGAAACCAATTCAGCTGCATTTTCTCTGATTTTCTCAGGTTCAAATGATACTTTTCCAATAGCGGCATGTACGATTCCGTATCTGTCCACTCTGAAGTCGATTTTACCTGCTTTCACGTCAGCTACAGCTTTTCCCACATCCATGGTAACTGTTCCGGCCTTAGGATTGGGCATCAAACCTCTTGGTCCGAGAATTCGTCCCAAAGGCCCTAATTTACCCATTACTGAAGGCATTGTCACGATTACGTCAACATCCGTCCACCCGTTTTTGATTTTATCAAGATATTCGTCCAAACCTACGAAATCAGCTCCAGCTTCAGTTGCTTCGTTGGTTTTATCAGGGGTAACCAATGCCAAAACTCTTACGTCTTTTCCGGTTCCGTGGGGCAGTGAAACTACACCACGAACCATTTGATTTGCCTTTTTGGGATCTACACCCAACCGAACAGCGATATCCACAGAAGCATCAAATTTGGCGGTATTTACATCCTTTACCAATGCTGCTGCTTCATCTATACTGTACAATTTGGTTCTATCCACTTTGGCGTTTGCTTCCTTTTGTTTTTTTGTTAAGTGAGCCATTTTCTAATTTTTTAAAATGATTACTCGGGAGCTTGTCCGCCTTTAATTGCAATTCCCATGGAACGGGCAGTTCCAGCTATCATACGCATTGCTGCGTCCATCGTAAAGCAGTTCATATCCTGCATTTTGTCTTCTGCAATGGTTCTAACCTGATCCCAAGTAACGGTTCCTACTTTCACACGGTTGGGTTCACCTGAACCTTTTTTGACTTTCGCGATGCCCATCAACTGCACTGCGGCAGGCGGGGTTTTAATCACGAATTCAAATGATTTGTCCTGGTAAACTGTAATTACAACCGGCAATACTTGACCCTGTTTTTCCTGAGTCCTTCCATTAAACTGTTTACAAAACTCCATGATGTTGACCCCAGCGGCACCCAAAGCCGGTCCTACCGGTGGTGAAGGATTCGCTTGGCCTCCTTTTACCTGAAGTTTTATAACCTTCTCAATCTTCTTTGCCATTTTTTTCTGTTATAAAATTGAATATAAATGAATTTGGAAGCATTTAATATTCAGCAAATTAACCGCTCACACCGGCCGATTTACTTTTTGGACTGCAAAAGTATAAAAATATTTGATACCGGCAAAAGTAATTTGCTGATTTTTAATGGATGTGGATTTTTCCTGATTTTGTGATTTGAACGCTTTTGGTTTTTTGTTAATTTAATTTTATATTTTTGGATACTGCTTTGATGTTTGGAAGAAAAAAGTATTCATATCGTCTCCTTTGATGTACCCTATCCGCCGGATTATGGCGGGGTCATTGATGTTTACTTCAAATGTAAAAGTTTAAAGGAAATCGGCATGCACGTGATTCTGCATTGTTTTGAATATGGACGCGGACGACCGGAACAATTGCAGGAAATTGCAGACCAGGTTTATTATTATCCGAGAAAAAAATCCTTATTTTCTTTTTTTTCTTCACTGCCATTCATCGTTCAAACCAGAAACAATCCTGCTTTGTTGGAAAATCTGCTGAAAGATGACGCTCCGGTTTTGTTTGAAGGGCTGCATTGTTGTTATTTTCTCCAACATCCTAAATTAAAAAGTCGATGCAAATTGGTTCGAGCGCACAATGTGGAATCGGAATATTATTCCGGACTGGCAGGCGTCGAAAATAATTTTCTAAAAAAACTGTATTTCAAAACGGAAGCCCGAAAACTGAAAAATTTTGAACCGACTTTGAAAAATGCGGATGAAATTTTAGCGATAACAAGACAGGATCAGGTATATTTTCAAAAACAATATCATAAAGGTGTGTACCTTCCTGTTTTTGCTTCGATGAATGTGGAAAATAAAAAAAGAGAACCCGGAAATTATGCTTTATATCACGGAAATCTTTCGGTAGCGGAAAATGAATTTGCTGTTCGTTTTTTGGTAAATGAAGTTTGGGAAAATGATTTTCCGCTGAAATTAATCGTTGCCGGAAAAAATCCTTCACCTGAATTTGTGAAATTCCTGAATGCGCAAAAGTTTGAAATTCAATGCCTCTCCAATCTTTCCAATCAAGAATTGAATCAATTAATCCGCAATGCAAAAATCAATTTGCTGCCCGCTTTCCAAAATACAGGTATCAAATTAAAACTGCTGAACTGTTTGTCCAATGCCGGTTTTTGTATCGCCAATTCCATGATGACAGATGGAACGGGACTTGAAAAATATTGTTTCATGGCGGAAAATGCTTCAGAATGGAAAGCGCAAATCAAAAAATTAGCCCTTCAACCCGAAAATGAAGAAGCACTGAAATTTCAACATGCAGCAATTCGGAAAATGTTTGATGGGCAACAAAATGCACGAAAAATCCTTGAAATCATCCAACAAAAAAATCAGTCGAACCTGAAATCCAAGCTGGCTGACTGATTATATTTTCCATTTGGTTTTAATCCATTACGGTTTCTCCGGATTTTACAGGGAGTTTCTTATTCATCCATTCCTCAATTCCACCCACATAATTTTTAAGTTGGGTATAACCTGCCTTTTGTAGAATTGAGTTGGCGATAGAAGCACGGGCTCCGGAATGACAATGAATCAGAATTTCTTTGTTTTTGCTGAGCATATCCAAATGATCCGGCAATTTGCCTACAAATATATTTTCAGTTCCTTCGATATGATGGTCTTTGAATTCTGATGCCCCACGAACATCCAAAATTTGAATTTCCGGATTGTTCAAACAGTTTTTAAATTCTTCTAATGTAACAGTCTCAACTTTATGAAGTTTCACATTTAATCCTTGAAAATCGGTAATATAGCCATAGATATTGTCCAATCCGATTCTCATCAGTTTTCGTACCAGATCTTCCATTTTTTCATCGGAAGCTATCAAAATAAAAGGTTCTTTATAATCCACAAACCAACCGGCCCAAGTGGAGAAAGATTTGTTTCCGGTTATATTCAGACTGCCCGGCAAGAAACCTTCTGCGAATTCATTTTTCTCTCTGGTGTCGAGGACTTTCATGCCCTGATGGTATGCTTTCAGAAATTCATCATTCGTTAGTTTTCGTTGTTTTGGAATCTCGGTCAGCAACGAACGCTCAGATTTGTTCAGGTATTTCATCATGGCGAAATATTTTGGTGGCTCTGGCTGGTCGTTCAGCAGTGTATGGATAAATCCTTCTTCATCATTTCCATATTGCAAGGCCCAATTGGTCAGTTTTTCATAGCCGACAGTTGAACTTGGCACAGCTCCCAAAGCTTTGCCGCAAGCAGATCCGGCTCCGTGTGCTGGCCAAACCTGAACATAATCCGGGATTTCCATGAATTTTTTCAATGAATTGTACATGTCTTTGGCACCGATTTCTTTGGTATTCTTGATGCCTGCTGCTTTTTCCAATAAATCCGGTCTCCCGACATCACCAACAAAAACAAAATCTCCTGTAAATAACATCACCGGATTATCACTCGTTGCATGGTCGGTCAGTAGAAATGTAATGCTTTCCGGCGTATGCCCGGGCGTATGGAAAACCCGAATGGAAAGATTTCCTAAGCGGATAATATCTCCGTCTTTTAAACCTGTGTGTGGAAATTCATATTGCCAACCGTCACCACCTTCATCAGAAAGCAACATTTCGGCACCGGTTACCTGAGCCAGTTCGCGCGTTCCGGACAGAAAATCCGCATGAATGTGGGTTTCAGTTAGTTTGGTGATTTTTAAATGGTTCTTTTTCGCGATATTCAGATAAGTGTCAATATCTCTTTTGGCATCAATTACAATGGCTTCCCCGTTTTGCTGACAACCGATTACGTAGCTTCCTTGTGAGAGGGTTTCGTCATATACATGTTGGAAAAACATAGTCAAATAATTTAGAAATTAATTTTTGGATGGGTAAAGATAGTGCATCCAAATTTTATAGTCAGTTTTTTTTAAAATGAATCCTTTTAAATTTTGGAAGTCAATTTTCGGAGCTGTTGAAATCAGCTAAATCATTCAGTATCTTCTTTGAAATACACCATTTCATCGCAATGATTTTCAAATTCATTTTCATCTTGGGTGCCATAGGCCGTAAAGGATTTTTCTTTCAACAAATGAATCATTTCTATTTTTGAATGAATTTTTTGCTTTTTATAGGTCTCAAATAATTCTCTACCTATCCTATTGTTATGCAAGTCCATCTCCCTGTCAAAATCTTGATTGATAAAAATTTCTTCATGCAAATCCGTGACTTTTTTGGCCCATTGGAGGGCATTGTTTTCCGAAGTGATTTTGGTGCAATAATAGGCTATCAACATATTCCAAGCTGCATGGCGGAAGGCATTGGCAGGGCCGTTCCCACCAGAGTCGTCTTCAAAATGCTTTTCGGTAAGTGAGATGGATTCGATGGTAGCCCAAATCGTAGGCAGTGTAAATAGGGGTTGGGTAAGAAACATTTTCACCGCTTTCCAGGTTAGATTGCGAATCAGGTTTCTCAGGATTTGAAAATTTCTTTTCACAATAATTTAATGAAAAGCTTTAATAGCCAATTAAAAGCTGAATTAAAACTGATTACAAATCGCTTTCAACCTGCTCAAAACTTCTTCTTTTCCAAGCAACTCCATGATTACAGGTACATCGGGGCCGTGCAGTCCGCCGACCAAAGCCAAACGGACAGGCATCATCAGTTTTCCGAATCCAATTCCTTTTTTGTTGACAAATCCGCCTGCCAAATCGTGAATTTTTTCTTGATTAAAATCCTGTAATTCATTCAGTTCATCAGCAAAAGCATTTAAAATTTCGCCTGTATCTTCTTTCCATGCTTTTTTGACTGCTTTATCGTCATACTCAGCCGGTGCTTGGTAAAAAAATTCACCCTGTGTATAAATATCTTTGATGAAATTGGCGCGTTCCTTTAGTAACTGAATGATTTTCAAATTCAATTCGTCAGCAATTATAATTCCTTTTTGCACCAAAATTTCTTTGTAAGGCACCAAAATTTCTGCATCAGTCATTTTCTGAATGTATTGATGATTGAACCAAATTGATTTTTCGGGATTAAACCTTGCGCCGGATTTGCTGACTTTATCTATTGAAAAAACTTCGGTCAATTCCTCTAAACTAAAGATTTCCTGCTCTGTACCGGGATTCCATCCGAGTAGCGCAAGCATATTGATTACAGCCTGTGGGAGATATCCTTCTTCGCGATAACCCATGGCAGTTCCTTCTTGGGTTTTCCATGCGAGTGGAAAAACTGGGAAACCATGTTTGTCACCGTCTCTTTTGCTTAGTTTTCCTTTTCCTTCGGGTTTCAGAATCAGCGGTAAATGTGCAAATTTCGGTGCCGTCCAACCAAATGCTTTGTACAGCAATACATGCAGTGCCAAGGAAGGTAGCCATTCTTCTCCGCGAATCACATGGGTGATTTCCATCAAATGGTCATCCACGATATTAGCCATGTGGTAAGTAGGCATACCATCGGATTTAAACAGGACTTTATCGTCTAAGGTGTTGGAGTCAATCTGGATTTCACCACGAATGAGGTCACTGAGTTGAACAATCTCATTTTCAGGAACTTTGAAACGAATTACATAGGGTTCGCCTGCTTTGATTTTTGCGGAAGTTTCTTCGGCAGAGAGTCGAAGTGAATTATTGAGTTCGTTCCTGTTTTTGGAATTGTATATGAATGTTTGATTGATTTTTTCAGCCTTGTTTCTCATTTCCTCAAGCTCTTCGGGCGTGTCAAAAGCATAGTATCCAAAACCGGAATCAATCAGTTGCTGTGCATAATGTGAATAGATTTCTTTTCGGTCGGATTGACGATAAGGGCCGAAATTTCCTCCAAAACCAACGCCTTCATCGGGTGGTAGTCCTAACCATTTGAGGGATTCAATGATATAGTTTTCCGCACCTTCTACATAGCGGGTTTGGTCTGTATCTTCGATTCTGAGAATGAATTTTCCACCCATATTTTTTGTAAACAGATAGTTGTACAAGGCAGTGCGGACACCGCCGATGTGAAGTGGACCGGTGGGACTGGGGGCAAAACGAACGCGAATTTGTTGCATGCTGATTTTTTTGCGAAGATACTAACTTTGAACGGCCATGCTGAAATTTTGAAACGGGTATTTTGGCTGAATTTTTGAAGTGCTTGTTATCCAAATTTTCATTTTAAGATTAAAAAATTATACAATGATTAAAAACACGATTTTAGGATTGACATTTCTGTTGACTTCAGGAGCATTGTTTGCCCAAAAATTGCCGGAACAAGTGAAAACAGAATTCGATGAAGCAGCTTTGAGCCAGGAACTTCAGGATTTGGATGGGAATGTACTGACGGTAGCTGATGTTTTGAAAAAGCATGAAGGGAAAGTAGTCTTTCTTTATCTTTGGGCAAGCTGGTGTCCGGATTGTATTACCGGTTTCCCGGGATTAAAGAAAACACAAAAGAATTATCCGGATGCGGATTATGTGTTTTTCTCGTTGGACAGAGTAGGTAAGGAGCAGAACTGGAAAAATAGCATCCAAAAGTATGAATTAACTGGTGAGCATTATTGGTTCAATACAGAATGGAAAAACTCTTTTACACAAAACATTGACCTGAACTGGATTCCGCGTTATATGATAATAGATCAAACCGGAAAAATCGTGCATTATTACGCAATCCATGCCGATAGCCCTGAAATGATTAATGTGTTGGAAAAAACTTTGAAGAAATGATGCTTAATGGACAAAAATAATGGTAAAATCCTTTGAAACCTTTATTGCTACTATTATGTAAAACTAACTGTTCTTACTTTTATTCATCTTCATGTATCTTAACTTCTTAATGGTTCTATTCTACTCATAATTAAGGCGTTAAGAATATGAATGGTTTTCATCTTTGAGGCAAATTACAGGGGGACTGTTTACAGATACGTTGGTGATACAAAACGAAAGTGCATATTACTGAAATCAATGTGTCATAAGCGGAATAATGTTTCGCAAAAGTATCATGAAAACTTAAAACATTTTTTCCGCACACAATAGTGAACTGAATGTGGCTAAAGCCGGATGTTGACTTTCAGCTTGACGCCGTTGGCTAAAGCCAAACGGCAATAGAGCCTTTAAAAAAATTGATTAAATTTATCCGATGAAAACTTTCTCATATGAAATTATGAACTGCTTTTCATATCCACGATTCCTTCCATCGGAAGTCGGGATGAAGCACTCGGTATATGTGCCTGTGGTCATAAAGGATTTGAATTATATAATCGAAGAACCCGGAGAAGGAGAAGTGAAAATAAAAGTGGTTACGAAAACGGATTATTTGTATAAGTACAACGGCAAAGAATGGCAGGATGAGTTGAATCTGAATCTATATGACTACCATGCCCGAAATTACGACCCGGCGATTGGACGATGGATAAATATAGATCCAATGGCTCCAAAATACTTTTCACACAGTCCTTATGCTTATGCACTCAATAATCCGGTTTATTTTATTGATCCAGATGGGATGGCGGTGGAAGGAGGGAGTGTTGGCACCAATAGTTTTTCCTCAATGAATGACTTTGGTGGAAACGGAATATTTGGGTGTGCAGGTTGTGGTTCAGAAGGATTCGTCCCACCATCTGATTATTGCATTTGTTCAAATGCACAAGGAAATCCACCTACGGGTGATCCGAAAATTAAACCCGGAGCAGAAGGAAGCCCTGAAAATCCAGTAGAATTAGAAACGGTTTATCTTACTCCAAAAAAAGATGATTCCTTTACAGCCACTGCTTTGAGAGCCTATGCTAATAGCTATAGCGGCCCACAGTTTAGTCCTTATAATCCGGGTGCGATGTCTTTTAATTTTGGATTCAGCGCAAGTATATACTACTTCTATTTTGACATTTCGGGTAATCTAATCCTTTCTCCGGGTAATTTTTCCATTGGGTATACAGGGGCATTTGGATTCGGGGCAGATAGTGAAATTCCATTCCGAACACCATTTCCACCACAATTTAGCCCTTATGGTTCTATGGGATTTCATGATACTTATGGGGATAATAAAGACGTTATTGAAGGATTAAGAGGCTCGAGTCAAAATACTACTTATTCAGGCGGTCCACTTTTTATAACTACATCAACAACAGCAGTACCTGTAACGAAAGATGGATTTTTTACTCCTTCTTCTTCAGGAACGAAAAGTACATATGTAGGAATAGCTCCTACTTCAACCGCTATAGGTGCGTATCCATCAGCATCGTACTCTGGAATTTATACCTTCTTTAAATAATATAAAAAGATGAAAAGAGGATTTATTTTTAAAATGACTTTAATATTGACATTACTTTCTTGTAATAATTCAAATCAGGATTTCTGCTTTGGTAATTTAGAATTAAGTAAAGAACAAAAATGCAACATTATTGTAAGTGATAATATCAATAAAAGTTCCCATTGGGGGGGAGGTGGTTATTTAAAATTTAAGGGAATTGATATTAATACAGGGAAAGATGTGGTTTATAAGGCTAAGTCAAGAGAATGGTCTCCTTTATCTGAATATATTAATGTTGGTGACACAGTAGTAAAAAATGAAGGAGAAGCCATTATGTATGTTTATAAAAAAGATTCGATTGTTATAAGAGATTTGAGTAATATGTGTGATAAAGATTTTGATTGGGAAAAAGATGTTTATACTTTTATCCTGAGAAATTGATTCTTTAATTAGGGCATTTAATATGATTTTAACACGATTTAATATGAAATATATAAGATACGGACTATTTATTCTTGTTTTAGTATGCATTGTTACTGCTTGTAAACACAATTTTTATACTCAAAGAAAAAATGATTTAAGTGATAAAAGAGAAGCTGAAAAAGTAATGGGGCTTTTTTATGGGAATCTAATTCTGGAGCAAAAAGAAGAGAATATAAAGTTTTACAGTGAAAAATATTTAGAAGTATCTGATCAGAATGAAATTAATCGGCAAACAGAGGTGATAGAGAATAAATTAGGAAAAGTTATAGGGAAAGAATTAAAATCATGGGAAACTTCCGTAGTAACGGGTATGAATCCGAAGGCGGAATATTTATTGGTCTTTGATGTAGAAAGAGAAAAACACAATTCGGTTGAAACTTATTACTTGATGAAAGACCCAGATGATTCAATCAGGATTTACTCAAACAGCATCGATTCAAAAGGCTTTTTAATGGAAGACGATAATAATGAGTCAAATTAATATTTTATTTAGGCAAGCAAATAGGTAGTGTTCCAGAAGTGTGGGTGATAAAAAATAAAATTTTATATTGCTGATAATCAAAGCATGAAGTAATTGAAATAAAATATCAGGAGACGGGCATTGGTTCGGTTTTCTTTATTTTCAAGTCTTTAAAACGCATAAAATGGAACAGAATAGTATGTCGTATCAGAAGTGTGGGTGGGGATAAAATTTGCAGCTATTGTGAGGGAAAACTTATAAAGCATGGCAAAACCAAACAACTAAACCAACGCTATAAATGTAAAAATTGTAACAAAACCCAAGTTGAACAATATAAATACAAAGCCTATCAGCCCAATCTCGACCGTCAAATAGTAATCTTAACCAAGGAAGGTATGGGCATCAGTAGCACGGCAAGGGCGTTGGGTATCTCGGTAACCTTATTGAAAATAAGCTGCATGAAGTAAACCGCTTCGACACCAACCATAAAAATAAAGAAACCGCCCAAATCTATAATTGAGACGGTTTCTTCTTGTTATTCGTTACTTGTACTGTGTACAATAATTATTACTTCTTCACAATCTTGAAGGTTTCCACTTGTCCGCCTTCGAGGACTGCTCTGAATACATACGCGCCTTTTGGCAGGGTTGTTACATCAATCTGACCACTGTTC